>Ga0134121_10004699_pt1 | contig 11155 bp, 9 predicted proteins | sample KB301_FD_96463 | JGI IMG/M metagenome (GOLD analysis project Ga0134121, IMG submission 96463) | Terrestrial soil microbial communities without Nitrogen fertilizer from Kellogg Biological Station, Michigan, USA - KB3-0-1 | ecosystem: Environmental > Terrestrial > Soil > Unclassified ...
CGGCCGCGAGGTCGGCGTAGGAGCCGCCGAAATCGCGCGCGGAGGTGAGCACGGAGATCGCCGCGGCGCCGCCTTCTGCGTACGTCCGGGCCACGGCCGCCGGATCGGCGGACGGCGCGATCTCGCCCTGCGACGGCGAGGAGCGCTTGACCTCCGCGATCACCGACCTGCTCCCGCGCTCGAGCAGCGAGGCGGCCAGCGAGCGCGTCTCGCGGCGCTCCTCGAGCCGTTCGCGCGTCCACGCTCCGATGCCCTCGAGATAGCTCATGTCAGATCCTTCCGTGAAGCGCGCAGTGTCAGCAGCGTCGCCATGGCCGCTCCGCTGCGCAGCGCCTCGCGCGCCGCTTTCAGCCCTTCGCCGAGGTCGGGCGCGCGCCCGGCCACGACGAGCGCGGCTGCGGCGTTGAGCGCCGTCGCATCGGCCGCCGGCCCGGTCTCGCCGCCCAGCACCGCGAGCGTGATCTCCGCGTTGCGCTCTGGATCCCCGCCGGCCAGGTCGGAGACCGAGCAGCGATCGACTCCGAGCTCTCGTGCGTCCAGCTCGCTGATCGTCACCTTGCCCTCGCGCACGGTTGCCACGGTCGTCGGGCCGCACGGCGAGAGCTCGTCGATGCCCGGCTGGCCGTGCACGACCATGCCGTGCTCGCAGCCGAGCTGGATCAGGGCGTGCGCCATCGGCTCGACCCACTGGGCCGCGTACACGCCGATCAGCTGGCGGCGCGCGCCCGCCGGGTTGGTCAGCGGCCCGAGCAGGTTGAAGACCGTGCGCACGCCGAGCGAGCGGCGCACCGGCCCCGCGTGCCGCATGGCCGGATGGTGCGCGGGCGCGTGCAGATAGCCGAAGCCGTAGAGGTCGATCATCTCGGCCGCCTGCTCGGGCGTGAGCGCAATCGGCACGCCGAGCGCCTCGAGCATGTCGGCCGATCCGGAGCGCGAGGAGGCGGCGCGATTGCCGTGCTTGGCCACCGCGCAGCCGCAGGCCGCGGCGACGAGCGCGGCGGTCGTCGAGATGTTGAACGTGCCCGAGCCGTCGCCGCCCGTGCCCGCCGTATCGACGAGGTCGGCGCGCAGGGGACGCACCTCGATCACGTGCGCCCGCATCGCCCGGGCGGCGCCGACGAGCTCGTCGACCGTCTCGCCCTTCGCGCGCAGCGCGACCAGCAGCCCGGCGATCTGCGCCGGATCGGCCTCGCCGCGCATCACGAGCCCGACCGCCGCCTCGGTGTCTCCCACGCTCAGCGCGTCGCCGGACAGCAGGCGGTCGATCGTCTCCGAGATCATGCAGCGCTCCTCATGGCGAGGAAGTTTCGCGCGATCACGTCGCCCGCGGGCGTGAGCACCGACTCGGGATGGAATTGCACGCCGTGCAAGTGCGGGATATCGCGGTGCCGGAGGGCCATGACCTCGCCGTCGCGATCGCGCGCGGTTGCGATCAGCACCTCGGGCAGCGGCTCGATCGCGGCCAGCGAGTGGTAGCGGCCCGCCTCGAAGGAGTCGGCCAGCCCGTCGAGCAGGGCGTCGGGCTGGATGCGGTCGACCGTGCCGACCTTCCCGTGCATGAGCCGGCGCGCGCGCTCGACCACGCCGCCGTAGACCTCGACGATGCACTGGTGCCCGAGGCAGACGCCGAGCACGGGCACGCGCCCCGCGAAGCGCTCGATCAGCTCGGCCGAGATCCCCGCCTCGTTCGGACGCCCGGGACCGGGGGAGACGACGAGGTGCGTCGGCCCCATGGCATCGGCCTCCGCGGGCGTGACCGCGTCGTGCCGGCGCACGTCGACGACGGCCCCCGACTCGCACAACAGGTGCGCGAGGTTGTACGTGAAGGAGTCGTAGTTGTCGATCAGCAGCACGCGCGGAGCGTCCTCGGCGGCGCCCGGCGGCGCGATCACGGTCATCGCCCGTACCGTCCCGTCTCGGCGAGATCGATCGCGGCCGACAGCGCGGCCAGCTTGTTCATGCACTCCACGTGCTCGCCCGCCGGGTCGGAGTCGGCCACGATGCCGGCGCCCGCCTGCAGCAGGGCCACGCCGCCGCGCATGACGATCGTGCGCAGCGCGATGCAGGTGTCCAGCGCGCCGTCGAAGCCGACGTAGCCGAGCGCACCGGCGTAGACGCCGCGGCGCGTGCCCTCGATCTCGGAGATCAGCTGCATCGCACGCACCTTGGGCGCCCCGCTGACGGTGCCCGCGGGGAACGTCGCCTGCAGGAGCGAGAGGGCGTCCTCGCCCGTGCGCAGATTGCCGTCGACCTGCGAGACGAGGTGCATGACGTGCGAGTAGCGCTCGACCTCGAGCAGCTTCGAGACGCGCACGCTGCCGGGCTCGCACACGCGCCCGAGGTCGTTGCGTGCGAGGTCGACGAGCATCAGGTGCTCGGCGCGCTCCTTCTCGTCGGCCTCGAGCTCACGCGCGAGCGCGTCGTCGGCGGCGCCGTCGGCATCACGCCGGCGGGTGCCGGCGATCGGCTTGAGCGTGGCGACGCCCGCGCGAGAGAGCGAGACGTGCGTCTCGGGCGAGGCCGACACGATCTGGCGGTCGCCGAGGTCGCAGAACACCATGTAGGGCGACGGGTTGACGGCGCGCAGGGCGCGATAGAGCGAGAACGCGCTGGCGGCGGTGGGGCGCGCGATCAGTTGCGAGGGCACCATCTGGAAGACGTCGCCCCGCTCGATGTGCACCTGCGCGGCCCGCACCATCGCCTCGTAGTCGTCAGGTGTGCGCTCGGGGTAGCTCTGGCCCGCACCGCTGAGGGCAGGCGCGGGCTCGACGCCGTCGGGCAGTGGCCCGAGCAGGTCGGCGCAGAGCTCGTCGGCGGCCCGGTCGTAGCCGGGCTGCGCGACGACCTGCAGCGTCTGCCGGACGTGATCGAACGCGACCACGACGGGCGCGAAGAGGAAGCGCCCGAGCGCCTCGTCGTCGCCCTCGCGCGGCGGCGGCAGCGGAACGCTCGGCTCGAAGGCCGAGGCTGCGTCGTACGAGAGGCAGCCCATGACGCCGCCGCAGAAGGGAGGCAGCCCGTCGAGGTCGGCGTCGCCATGGCGCGCGAGCGCGCTGCGCAACGGCTCGAACCCGCTCGCCGCAGCGAGCTCCAGCGGCTCGCAGCCGGCGGCCATGAACGAGTGGCGGCCGACCTGCTGGCCGCGCTCGACCGATTCCAGCAGGAAGCCCGGGCCGCGATGGCGCACACGCAGGAACGCGGCCACGGGCGTGAGCAGATCGGCTGGCAACTCGCGCACGGTCGGCCGCGCGCGCCGTGTGCCGGCGGGCGGCGGGATCGTCGGGGTGAAGGGCTGGTTCGTCATCGGTGCAACACGAAAAGCCTCCAGGAGGAGGCTTGGCGGGGCGTCTGGCGCGGCCAGGGGCCGCGACTAGGCGTGAGCGCCCCGCCGCCTGGACCAGCGCCACCAACCCCAGCGGGGGCTCGGAGCAGCACTGCGGGCGACGAGGAACATCGGCCGTAGTCTCGGGCGGAGCGCGCGAGATGTCAACCTGCAGCGGTCGAGGCGGCTAGGCTCCGCCGCCATGAGCCCTGTCCTCGTGACGGGCGCCACCGGGTTCATGGGGCGCCATCTCGTCTCCCGCCTGCTCGCGGACGGGCGTGCGGTGCGCGTCCTCGAGCGTCGTCCGAGCGACGCCTTCGACGGCCTCGCGGTGGAGCGGGTGACGGGCGACGTGACGCAGCCGGAGACGCTGGCCGCGGCCTGCGCGGGCGCCGAGTCCGTGTTCAACCTCGCCGGCGTGCTGTCCTACGACGCGAAGGACGAGGCGCGGTTGCAGGCGGTCAACGTCGACGGTCTGCAGAGCCTGCTGAGCGCGGCGCGGCAGGCCGGCAGCGGCCGTGTGGTGCAGGTCTCGAGCGTGGCCGCAGTCGGCTACACCGACGACCCCGCGCGACCGCAGAACGAGGACTCGGCCTTCCCGGAGGGCGCCTGGCGCAATCGCTACGCGCGCACCAAGCGCCTGGGTGAGCAGGTGGTGGAGCGCGCCGTCGCCGAGGGTCAGGACGTCGTCATGGTCTGTCCGGGCTTCCTGCTCGGGCCGGGAGACGTCAACCGCATCAACACCTTCGTGGTCGAGGAGTACCTGCGCGGCTTTCTGCGCACCACGGTCACGGGAGGCATCTCGTCCGTCGACGTCCGCGATGTCGCCGACGGGCTGCTGGCGGCGGAGCGGCGGGGTGTGAGCGGTCGTCGCTACATCCTCACCAGCGAGGATGGCAATCTCAGCCACAGCGAGTTCTTCGCGCTTGCCGGTGATGTCGACGGCAAGCGCCGCCGCACGGTCAACCTGCCGCCCGCGCTGCTCATCGCCGGAGCGCGCTTCGGGCGCACGCTACGGCTGCCGGTGCCGCTCAGCCCGGAGGAGATCGAGGCGGCCTGCCACTGGTGGTTCGTCACGCCGGCACGTGCGAGGGAGGAGCTCGGCTTCCGGCCGCGCCCCGTGCGCGAGGCGATGGAGGCCACCGTGAAGTACCTCCGTGACCGCGGCCTGCGCAGGCGCTGACGGTGCCGTGGGGTGACGGCTGGCTGGCGGCGTTGTGGCCGTTCGTGCGGGAAGCGCTCCCGCCGGCGCCCGCGAGCGTGCTCGAGCTCGGCTGCGGGCCGGAGGGCGGCTTCGTCCCGCGGATGCTCGAAGCCGGCTACGAGGCCGTGGGCGTCGATCGCAACGCGCCTGGCGGGCCGGGGTTCCACCAGGTCGACTTCGAGCACTACGCCCCGCCGCGCCGGGTCGACGCGGTCGTGGCCTGCAGGTCGCTGCACCACGTCGACGACCCGGCCGACGTCGCCCGGCGCCTGGCAGCGGCGCTGCGCCCAGGTGGGGCGCTCGTCGTCGTCGAGTGGGCCTGGGAGCGCTTCGACGAGCAGACCGCGCGCTGGTGCCTCGAGCGCCTGGAGCCGGCCGAGGCAGAGGAGGATCACGGCTGGCTGCAGCGCCGCCTGGATGGCTGGCTGGCCTCGGGGGAGACCTGGGACGCCTACTTCGTCGCCTGGGCGTCGTCGCACGGGATCCATCGCGCCGAGCGCATCCTGGCCGAGCTCGACGGGCACTTCGAACGCACGTCGTGCGACTACGCGCCCTACTTCTTCGCCGAGCTGGGCAACGTCCCTGAGGCGGACGAGCAGGCCGCGATCGACGCGGGCGAGATTCGCGCGACGGGCATCCGCTACCGGGGCGCCCTGGCGAGCTCTGAGAGCTGATTTCAAAAGTGGCGGGCGAGCCGGGATCCGCTCCCGCTCGCTTCGAGCCTCCCGACCACCAACGCGACGTTTGAAACCAGCTCTAGGACATCGGCACGTGCCGCTGGATGTGCGGCTCGACGCGCTCGAAGATCTCGTCCAGGTCCGAGCCCGTGATCGTGAGCCCGTGGTTCTTGAGGCCGATGATCGCGTGCGCCGGGTCGGGGGCGTCGCGCACCAGCTCGGCCACCGATTCCGCCAGCTCTGCGGTGCCGCAGGGGAAGTTGACCGTCGTCGCGTCGACGCCGTCGACCCACGCGTGCACGTGCAGGATCGCGCCGACGTCGGGGTGCTCGCGGTAGATCATCCAGTGCTCGATCGCGTCCACGGAGACGCGCCGCGGCTCGATCCCCGGCGGGATCGAGATGCGCATGGCGCGCGCCTCGATGTCGTAGTCGGTCACGAGCATCACGTCGCGGCCGATGTCGATCAGCCTCGACTTGTCCACGCCCGACGCGCTCATCCAGAAGCGCGTGTCGTCCTTGCGCGCCGACATGTTGCCGTAGGAGAGGCCGCCCAGCGAGTACAGGCGCATGACGTGGCGCAGGTCGCGAGCGGGCAGGATCTTCTCGATCGGGAAGGGCGCCGGCAGCAGGTCGAGCGCGTCCAGGCGCTCGCCCGCGCGGCGCAGCGCGGCGGTCTGCTCATCGCCGTCCCAGAGCTCGGGCTCGAGGTCGGGCGTGAAGATGTTGTCGACCACCAGCGTCGATTCGGCGAGCGGCGCGAGGCGCGACGCGACGGAGTGCAGGAACGTGTCGTCATCGCCCTCGTGCATGACGGAGTAGTTGCCCTGCTCGGGCGTCAGGAAGCGCGCCTCGCGACCCGGCACGACGCACACGGCCAGGTTCGAGAGCGCGCGCACGAGCACCGGATACGCGTGGGCCAGGAAGTCCTCGGGAATGGTGTTCTCGGCCCAGATCGAGGCTACGAACGTCGACTTGGCCACGCGCCGGAAAGGCCGCGGATCGGCGCGGTCGATGAAGTTGAGTACGAGCCGCGCTTTCTTTCCGTCGTCGAGTTCTTCGTAACCTCGCTCGAGGAGCGCCGCTCGCAGCCCGCTGGCGAACGATTCCAGCACGTCGGGCACCGTGCCGTTGAAGGCAAATTGCATCGGTTATGCAGGCTATCAGTCAGAGCGAGGTGCAAAACGAGCCTGCGCGCGCCCGCCAGGCGCACATTTCGGGGCATGGGCGTGCCTCCCCGGGCTCGGGCGGTACCCTGCCGCCGTGCCCGATGCAGTCATCCTCTCTTCCGCACGCACGCCGTTCGGGCGCCTCGGCGGCGCGCTCGCCTCGCGCACCGCCGTCCAGCTCGGAGTGGTGGCGGCCTCGGCGGCGTTGCAGCGCTCAGGCGCCGAGCCCGAGGAGATCGACTACGCCGTGATCGGCCAGGTCGTCCAGGCGGGCGCGGGCCACATCCCCTCCCGCCAGGTCACGCTTGCCGTGGGGGTGCCCGAGGAGGTCGGCTCGGACACGATCAACAAGGTCTGCGCCTCCGGCATGCGCGCCGTCGCGCTGGCCGACCTGATGGTGCGCGCCGGAGATCGGCGCCTCCTGCTCGCAGGCGGCATGGAATCGATGTCGAGCGCGCCCTACCTGCTCAAGCGCGCGCGCACGGGCTATCGCTTCGGCGACGGCGAGGTGCTCGACGCCAACCTCAGCGACGGCCTGCGTGACCCCTGGAGCGGGAAGCTGATGTACGAGCAGGCGAGTGCCGTGGCCGACGAGCTCGGGCTTGCCCGCAGCGAGCTCGACGAGTGGGCGCTGCGCTCGCACCAGCGCGCCGTGGCCGCGATCGACTCGGGGCGCATGGCCGAGGAGATCGTGGCCGTCGAGGTGCCCGGGCGCGGCGGGCCCACGCTGGTCGACACCGACGAGGCGCCGCGACGCGACACCACGCTCGAGCGGCTGGCCGCGCTGCCGCCGCTCGACCACGCACACCCCACGCACACGGCCGGCAATTCGCCGGGCGTCAACGACGGGGCGGCGATGCTCGTCGTTGCGGACGCAGCGCTGGCCCACGAGCGCAATCTCGAGCCGCTCGCGCGCATCCTCGCGACCGGCTGCACGGCCAACCGCCACGACTCGCTCGCGCGCGTCCCCGCGCGCGCCGCGCAGATCGCCCTCGAGCGCGCCGGCCTGACCGCAGCGGACATGGACCTGATCGAGATCAACGAGGCGTTCGCCTCGGTCGCGCTGCAGTCGTCGCGCGATCTGGGCGTGGATCCGGAGCGCGTGAACGTCAACGGCGGCGCCGTCGCGCTCGGCCATCCCGTCGGGGCGTCGGGCGCGCGCCTCGTGGGAACGCTGATGTACGAGCTGCGTCGCCGCGGGGGCGGGCGCGGGCTGGCTGCGATCTGCTCCGGCGGCGGGCAGGGTGACGCGATCGTGATCGAGGTCGACGGGCGGTGATCCAGCGCGTGCTGGTCGTCGGCTCCGGGCAGATGGGCGCCGGCATCGCCCAGGTCGCTGCGACCGCGGGCCTGGCTGTGACGCTCGTCGACGTCGGAGAGGAGCAGCTCGAGCGGGGCGCGCAGGCATCGCCGCCTCACTCCAGAAGCTCGCTGCCAAGGGGCAGGTCGCCGACCCGGAGGCCGTGCTCGCACGCATCTCCACCTCGACCGAGCTCGGCGACGCGGCGGACGCAGAGCTCGCGATCGAGGCCGCCAGCGAGGACGTGGAGCTCAAGCTCGCCCTCTTCCGGCAACTCGACGACGTGCTTGGAGCCGGCGCGGTGCTCGCTTCCAACACCTCGTCGATCCCGATCGGCCGGCTGGCGGCTGCAACCGGTCGCCCCGCGCAGGTCTGCGGGATGCACTTCATGAACCCGCCCGCGCTGATGCCGTTGGTGGAGCTGATTCGCGGGCTCGAAACGAGCGACGAGACCGTCGCGACGGTGCGCGCGGCCGCCGAGGCCATGGGCAAGACGGTCGCGGAGGCGCGCGACGTCCCCGGCTTCCTGGCCAACCGCATGCTGCTGCCGATGCTCAACGAGGCGGCCTTCTGCCTCTACGAGGGCGTGGGGGACGCCGAGGCGATCGACACCGTCATGCGGCTGGGCATGAATCACCCGCTCGGCCCGCTCGCGCTGGCCGACCTGATCGGCCTCGACACCTGTCTCGCGATCCTCGAGGTGCTGCACGACGGCTTCGGCGATCCGAAGTTCCGGCCCTGCCCCCTCTGGCGCCAGTACGTCGAGGCGGGCAGGCTCGGCCGCAAGGCCGGGCGTGGGTTCCACGCGTACGACTAGCCGCAGCGGTCAACTCGCGGCTCTCGCGACGGTTGCGCTGTGGTGCTCGTCGTTCGCGCTCATCAAGCACCTCGTCGATGCCGGGCTGGGCGCGCAGGACGTGGCCGTGGGCCGCTTCGTCGTGGCCTGGCCGGGCTTCATCTACCTGCTCTGGCGTGCCGGCGGCCTGCCGGGACTGACGCGTGGCGAGGCGCTGCGCATCCTCGTCGCGTCCGCCGGCGGCGTGACGGCGTACCACCTGGCGCTCAACGAGGGAGAGCGCACGACCGCCTCGGGCGTCGCCGCTCTGATCGTGGCGCTCGCGCCCGCCGCGACGCTCGCCCTCGCGCTCGCGGTCGGACTCGAGCGCTTCGCTCCGCGCCGCGTCGCCGGGATCGCGCTCGCGTTCGCGGGCGTCGTGGTCGTCGTCCTGCTCGGCTCGGGCGCCGACGTGTCGTTGCACGGCCTGCGCGGGCCGCTGCTCGTGCTCGTCGCGCCGCTCACCTTCGCGGTCTACAACATCCTCTACAAGCCGCTGCTCGGCCGCTACGACCTTCCGGCCCTGACCGCTGCGGGCGGCCTCGTGGGATCGCTGCTCTTCCTGCCGTTCGAGAATGCGGGCGCGGTCGACCGCTTCGGCGCCCTCGGCGCGGGCAGCTGGATCGCGCTGGCCGTGCTCGGCCTGGGCGCCACGCTGGGCGGCTACGTGACCTGGAGCATCGCCCTGCGGGGGTTGGAACCGTCGCGCGCCATGTCGTACCTCTACTGCGTCCCGCCGCTGGCCGTGGCGATCGGCGCAGTCTTCCTGGACGAGCCGGTGACGCTCTGGCTGCTGCTCGGCGGTGTGCTCGTGATCGGCGGTGTGGCCGTCGCGCAGCGAGGGCCTGCACGAAAGGCGGGAATCCCGCCGAAAGCTTGCATCGAGGGCGCCGACGGGCAACGATGTCGCACTTGAGGAAGCGATGTTCGCTCGCAGCCGGGGTTGCGGCCCTCGCGCTGCTCGCTCTCCCGGCGCTCGCCGCCGCCAACCCCGGAACGGGCCCGGAGCTTGTGCAGCGGAGCGGTCGGCTGGTCGCCGTGCACACGGACCGGCTGGACGGCAGCTCGAGCCAGCGCTGGGTGCTCGAGAACGGGCTCCATCAGCTGCCCGTGCGCATGCCGGCCGGCGTCTGGGTCGACCCGGGCTCGAGCGTGCGCCTCGAGGGCACGCTGCAGGACGGGGCGCTCGTGCTTGCGGACTCCCTCAGCGCGGTCGACCAGCTGGCCCCGGCGCCCTCGGCGCTGGCCCCCGACACGACGGCGGCGGCTCCGCCGCTCCACATGACCGCGATCATCCTCTTCGGGTTCAGCGGCGGGCCGTCGTACACCGCATTGCCGCCGGCGGCACAACCGGCTTCGGCGGCACAGGCCCTGGCGTTCGGATCCGATCCGAGCTCACTCGACTCCTACTACCTCGAGCAGACCTACGGCCAGCTCGGGTTCACGGGCCAGACGTTCGGGCCGTTCAACGTCATGGACACGGAGTCGACATGCACGGGAACGGATCTCTCGCGCTGGGCCGAGAAGGCCGAGGCGTCGGCGGGCATCAACGAGACGGCTTCTCCCTATCAGCACTACGTCTTCGTCTTCCCGTTCCGGTCGTCGTGCACATTCGCCGGGATCGCCGAGATCGGCGGGCACCACGTGTGGATCAACGGCGACTACTCCGTTCGGGTGCTGGCGCACGAGCTCGGCCACAACCTCGGGCTCGCGCATGCCGGAGGGCTGGCCTGTACGGACGCGGGAGTGGCAGCGCCCATGGGCGACTCGTGCACGGCCGACGGCTTCGAGTACCTCGACCCGTTCGACGCGATGGGGAGCGGCGACGTCGGCAGCGGGCAGTCGCTCGTCCGCCAGATGAGCATGGAGCACAAGCTCGCGCTCCATCTGCTCCCGACCTCGGCGGTGAAGGTCATCGGGACATCCGGCACGTACCGCATCGCACCGATGGAGACGCTCACCGGAACGCCCGAGCTGCTGCGCATCCCCAAGTTCGGCGGCGGCAACTACTTCGTCGAGTACCGCCAGCCGATCGGCTTCTTCGACAGCCAGGGGCCGCCCTTCGCGAACGGCGTCCTCATACGCACGGAGTCGCCCGACGTCGCGAGCAATCCCAGCCATCCCAACGCCGATACGGCCCTGATCGACATGCATCCCGAGACCCAGGACGACTGGACGGACGCCGCGATGGATCCCGGCCAGGTGTTCAACGACCGTCTGCACGGCATCTCGATCCGCAACGTCTCCCAGGACGCGTCCGGCGTCACGCTCGCGATCACGGTGCCGGGCGACACCCTGCCGCCGAGCGCGCCCAGCGGCCTCGCGGCGGTCGCCGACGGGACGACGGCGCAGCTGCGCTGGAATGCCGCGACCGACGACTTCTCGGTGGACGACTACGTCGTCAAGCGCGACGGAGCCCAGGTCGGCACGCCGGTCGCGACGAGCTTCACCGACACGGGCCTCGTGCCGGGCACGACGGTCTCGTACACCGTGGCGGCCGTCGACGCCGGCGGCAACATCGGCCCGGCCGCCGCCGTCAGCCTCGCGATACCCGACACCACCGCGCCCGGCGCGCCAGCGAAGGTCACGGCCAAGGTGACGAAGAAGGGCCAGGTGCAGCTCGCCTGGGGAGCCGCGACCGACAACGGC
>Ga0134121_10004700_pt1 | contig 11154 bp, 8 predicted proteins | sample KB301_FD_96463 | JGI IMG/M metagenome (GOLD analysis project Ga0134121, IMG submission 96463) | Terrestrial soil microbial communities without Nitrogen fertilizer from Kellogg Biological Station, Michigan, USA - KB3-0-1 | ecosystem: Environmental > Terrestrial > Soil > Unclassified ...
AGATTTTGCGAGAGATTGTTGCAAGATTGTCTCGCCAACAATTATCGCACCGCGACGGTGGAGTGTGCGGCGCCACAGTTGCGGGAAAATGCACCTACCTCGCCGTTATCAGTGCACGAATATAGCCACTTGGCACCGAGGAAAACGAAGGAAGGGCTTGAGCAGCAGCAAGTTAGGTTTGTGAAGAAACAGAGCATCAAAGCCCGGCCGCTGGACCGGAAAAATTTTGCATAGCAGTGGGTAGGTATGTGTCGTTTCAGGAAGAACTGGCTGGGCTTGACTGGCTGAGCTCGATTAGGTGAACCGGGCCTGCAGAGCCAATTCTCCGGCAGGCCCCTGGTTTCAGCACCGTACGATTTTCGGGCTATCCATACCTTTCAAGGCATTGCGCGTGTCGACTACCAGCTGCGACTCGCGGACGATGCGTTGATAGTCATAGTCGGAGTGGTCGGTCACGATCAGCACGCAATCATATTGGCCGAGATTGTCGAGCGGAGTGCAGGTCATTTGCAGGTCGTACTTGCGGCCCCTTCCCACTGTGGGAAAGAAAGGGTCGTTGTAGCGGACCACTGCTCCCTGTTGTTGCAGGAGTTCAATAATGGTCAGTGATGGAGATTCACGCAGATCGTCAATGTCCTTTTTGTAAGCCAGACCCAGCACCAGCACCTTGGCGCCATTCAACGCCTTTTTATGTTGATTGAGCGCCTTGGCTACGTAATCGAGCACATGGTACGGCATGCCGATATTGATCTCGCCAGCCAGCTCGATGAAGCGGGTGCGGAAATCCCATTCCTTGGCTTTCCAGGAAAGGTAGAAGGGATCGACCGGGATGCAGTGTCCGCCCAGGCCGGGTCCGGGGTAGAAAGGCTGAAATCCAAACGGCTTGGTGGACGCCGCCTCGATGACTTCCCAGATATCCAGACCCATGCGCAGCGACAGCATCTTCAATTCGTTGACCAGCGCGATGTTAACGCAGCGGTAAATGTTCTCGAGGAGCTTGGTCATCTCCGCGGCTGCAGGCGAGGAGACGCGCACGATCCGGTTGAAGATGGTCCCGTACATCGCAGCTGCCATTTCCGAAGCCTCGGCATCGAGACCGCCCACGACTTTCGGAATATCCCGCCGGGCCACACTGGTGTTGCCCGGGTCTTCGCGCTCGGGTGAAAAGGCGATGTAGATTTCTTGTCCGCTGGAGGGCCCTCCCCGGGAAGCCTTCAGGCCGTGCTTGTTCCCCTTTTCGAGGATCGGAATCATGACCTCTTCGGTGGTGCCGGGGTAGGTGGTGCTTTCGAGCACTACAAGTTGGCCGGCGCGCAGGTGCGGCGCAATGGATTTGGCCGTGTCCGTGATGTAGCTGAGGTCGGGCTCGTGATACTCGTTGAGCGGGGTCGGGACGCAAATGATGACGGCATCCATCTCGGTCAACTTCGAATAGTCCGAGGTGGCTTCGAAGCCCTTGGAGCGGGCCTGCTGAATTTCGCTGGGCAGGATGCGGACAATGTAGGAACCGCCTTGGCTTAGAGTCGTTACCTTGCGCTGATCAATATCGAAGCCGGTTACCCGAACTTTCTGCTCGCTATAGAGCAGGGCGAGTGGCAGACCGACGTAGCCGAGGCCGATAATAGCCACGCGCGCCTGACGCTTTTCAATCTTGGTCTTAAACTCAGAGACCGAATTCGTAGCGGCTACAGAAGATGTCGTCATTTTGAGAATAGTTTCTTCGCTGCAGAATTTTAACACGCTGGTGGCGTCGTCCCCTGGGAGGGGGACCCACCTAGGTTTTCAGATTTGCGGCTGTTCGTTGAGTGATTTCCACAAATTGCGGTTACCCGAGTAACGGCCTGAGCACGATCCCGGTTTCGGGAGGTGCCTCTTCTGGGCTTAGTATTTTTCTCCATCGCATTATGAACGTTGACGCCCGTGCAGGCAGGAGCTTACGATAGGAAGAATTAAGATACGCATTTGATTGGAGTTGTACATGAGTGTCTCCGGGCTCCGCCAGGTCGCCTGCTGGACCATGATTGCTGTCCTGCCTGCATCTCTGTGGGCGGCAGATTCCAGTCCGGCAATGCTGTATGCCCGTGGAGCAGCCTGGATCAATGGCGGCGCGGTGCCCCGCACCTCCGCTGTTTTCCCCGGCGACCTGGTACAGACTCGCTCTGACTCCGTGGCCAGCATCAATTCCTCCGGCTCGAATGTGGTCGTTCTCGCGGATTCTGCCGTCAAATTCGAAGGTCCAGCGGTGGCTCTGCAGCATGGCAGTTTGAGGGTAGCGACTTCCAAGGGCTTAAGCACCCACAGCGGCGATATTACCGTGGCTCCGGCTTCGAACGGTTGGACAGAATTTGAGGTGAAGCAAGTCTCGGAAGATTCGGTTCAGATTGTCGCCCAAAAGGGCGATGTGACCGTCAGCGACGGATCTAACTCGTCTACTCTTTCCCAGGGACAGCAAACCACGGTCGACAACTCAGCGGAAAAGAAAAAGAAGAAGAGGCGAAAAGGCGGGGGTGCGATTCCCGCCAGCGGTGGAGCCGTGCTGGATTCTCCCGTTGTAATTTATGGTGGTGCGGCCGCCGTGGGTGGACTTTTGACCTGGGTGCTCCTGCAGGACAGCAACCCGGTCAGCCAGGTCGCGCCCTAAGCCTGGTTGCAGACCTGCCTTCAGGATCGCTCGCGCAGTTCCTCTTGCACTTCGTTTGAGCGATCTCCCATCACATCGAGACGGCGCACTGGTTTCCTTCGGGACTTGCCGAACCTGGTTTCCATGGCAGTTACCGCGCAGAGCACGTAGAAGAGCGCCGCATTGGCCGGGATTTGCAGGTTAAAATCTACCAGACTGTGCACCAGAATTCCGGTGACTCCGAGTAAAGCTGCCAGGGCGACTGCCCCGTTGGTGTCTTCAGACCAGTTTTTCAGCTTTCTGATGCCATTGCGATACACCGCCCACAGAAACCAGAGCATGGTCGCGCAGCCCAGCCCCCCCATCTCGACCAGCAGTTGCAAGTAGTCGTTGTGAGCTTCATTGATGAAAAAATTGGTGTGAAAGCTGCGGAATTGCGGATAGATGTCGGGGAATGTCCCCAGCCCCCAGCCCAGGATCGGCTTGCGGGCAAACATTCTGAGCGCATCACGATCAATGTCCAGACGGGTACCGCCCGAAAGCTCGGTCTTGGTGTCGGCATGAATAGTGGCCAGCCGTTGCGCGAGTTCATTCCCACCCAGCCACAAAACCAGTCCCACTCCGATCACGAGAAAAGTGGCCAACGCCAAAGTCGTCTTGCGATTTTTCTGGCCCCACACCACGACCACGGCCAGCACGCCCATCTCGACCACGAAGGCGAGCATGCCGCCGCGGGATCCGGAGAGAAAAATTGTGCAGGCCATGAAAGCCGCCGCCATCCCTGCCATGATTTTTCGGGGGCCTCGGGCGCCGCGGGTGAGTGAAAAGACCAGCGGGATCGGCACCAGCATTTCCATCAGCCCGGCATAGTGATTGTGATTTACGTATGGACCAAAGATCCAACCACCCATGCGGGGTGTGCGAATCCAGTACAGTCTGGTGGTAGAGGACAAGTCTTGCAGCAAGGCGAATGAAGCCAGCAGAAATCCATACACGGAAAACGTAATGGTAAGTGCCTTGACTTGCGAGGTGCGCCGCAGGATCTGGACAACCAGAAAGCAAAACATGCCGTAGGCGCAATAGAGCAGGCCGTCGGAAAAAGTCGCATACCGGTATGCGGTTCGACCGGTTGCGAGTTGCAGGCCGATCAGCACGGCAAAGACAAGCATGGGCGCAAGAATCGGGTTACCAGATACGGACCACTCGCCGGATGCTGATTGCCGAACTGTCCAGAGCAGCAGTAACAGAGCGGCGCCGGCTTCCAGTACGAAAATCGACCAGGCCTCAACCGCCCCGAAGGCGAGGGGCCCGAACAGCAATAAGCCGAGGACACCATACAAGATTGCGGGGTCCGCTCCCGGGACGCGGACTGGCCGAACCGCGGCGTCAGTGGCGGTGGCGCTCATGACGTCAGAGGCTCGGGTTCGAGACGCGGCAGGGTTCCGGTCTTCATAGTTTATGGTTCCCGCCCCGCGAGACGGATTGAGTCGATCCATAGTTTGCCCTTAATCGGCATCCCGGCAGGTTCACGTTGGATGTGCAACAGCAATAATTTCGTATCGCTTCCGGTGGTGAAGGTGCCGCTTACTTCTTTCCAGAAGTCCGCGTCCTTCAATTCATCGCTGGCGAAGTAGAGGGTCTCGTTGTAGAGGTCCTGAAGGGCGAAGCGCGGTCCGCCGGCGCCTTGTATGTCACCCGCCTTGAAGTAAGCCGAGAAATCATATGCGGTGGATGGCTGGACTGGCACCAATTGCCCGATGCCAGCATCGTTGATCGCCTGGGCGTCAAAGGTAATCAGCAGGGAACGATGCCCACCGTGCGATTGGGTGGGATCGAGGGCCAGCGCGACTTCCTTCGACTGGTGATACTGCCAATCGAATCCGCCGTTCAGCACGTTCAGACTGAAGTCGCCGTTGACGATGAGATTTTCGGGCGACGGCTGGTAGGCCGACAACCCGCACAGGCTGGAAGCCTGACGCCAGACCAGGCGCGCCTGATCCACGTCACGTTGTCCGACGAGGTAGCGAATATAGAGGAAGATCAGGGGCGTCGGCAGCGGCCGGCGCAGTTGCGCCAGTTGCGTCCAGACTTTGGCTGCTGCTGCTGTCTCCTTCTGGGAGATCAGGAAATCCAAAAATGTGGCATATACATTCGGAGGTATGACATCGTGCAGCAGGGCGTCGACATCGGGCTTCACTCTCCAGCAGAGTCTCACAGCAGCCGACGGCAGGTAGGGATCTGTTTCCATGACCACGCGAAGTTCGCGGAGCGCCTTATCGGTCTCACCCTGCACCAGATAGAAATTCCCCGCCTCCCAGGCCAGATCGGGAGTGCTGGAGTCGGCCACGAGGCCCTGTTCGAGTGCTGCCTTCTGTGCGTCGGTGTCGCCCAGGAACTGGTAGGCTCCGGCCAGATCGAACCAGTAACGCGCCTGATGCGGATTCAGACCAACCGCCGCGCGAAAGGACTCCACCGCAGCCTCCGGGGACCGTTGGATCAGGAAGAAATAACGGCCCAGGCGATGGCGATAATCGGCGTTGCCGGGCTGCCATCGCACCGCTCGCTGCAAGCTGGCAAGATCGGCCCGGCCGGAGAAATAAGCGCCCCCCACCTGGCGGCTCACCAACCATAGATATCCGGCCAACAGCAATACCGACGCCACTACCAGGGGAGCTTTCCTGGCAGGACTGGTGAGCGAAATTCTCATGGGCTGTGGTTACAGGATCACTGTCTTACCGGACCGATGCTAAAGGCCGCTCGATGTGGCCCTTGAAATTGAGTCCTCTTCATGTATGGGTTCGTCTTCCTGGTAGTAGCGGTGGCCGTATTTTCCCTGGTATTCGTAATAGTAGTAGTAGTCGGGGGAAGTGAGATCGACGGCGTTCAGCAGCACTCCGGCGACCCGGGCATTGACTTGCATCAGCAGATCGCGGGCGCGGCGAAGCGCCTGCTTGGTAGTTTGTCCGGAGCGGATCACCAGCACCACGGCATCAGCCCGGGTGGACATGACGACTGCATCCGTGACCGACAAGGTCGGCGGCGTATCCACGATGATGTGGTCATATTGTTCTCGCAGTTCAGCCAGGATGTCCCTCATATTGGAGGAAGCCAAAAGCTCGGCGGGATTCGGCGGCGGTGTGCCCGCGGTGAGCACGAACAACGCGGGCAGGATGTTGGAGCGAGCCACCGCTTGCTGCAGCGTGGCATTGCCGGTCAGAACATTGCTGAGCCCGGTCTTGGGGCCCATGCCCAGGGTCTTGTGAATGCTCGGACGGCGAAGGTCGGCATCGATCAACAGGACTCGTGTGCCCTTCTGGGCCAGTACGATAGCGGTGTTGATGCTGGTCGTGGTTTTTCCTTCCTGGGGGAGGGCGCTGGTGACCAGGATCACTTTGGGCGGTCCTCCCAGCGAGGTCAACAACAGGGAAGTACGCAATGCGCGGTAAGACTCCGCCATCTGCGACTGCGGTCGCGATTGGGTGACCAGTTCCACCGCCTCACGGGACGATGCCACGGTGAGACGCTTGGCAGCGGCCTCAATGCCGCTTCGAGAGCCCAGAGGAATCATGCCCAGCGAGGGCAACGCGGAAATGGCTTGCGCCTGCTCCGGAGTACGCACGGTATTGTCCATGCTTTCGAGGAGGAAAGCCAGGCCGATTCCAGTCGAGAGGCCGAGCGCCAGCGCGAAAGTAAGATTTCGCGGCACGTTGGGCTCGGAGGGATAAGTGGGGACCCGGGCTTTGTCCACACTGCGAATGTTGTTGGACCTGAGCCCCGCGGTGACCCCGGCTTCCTTCAGCTTTTCCATCAGGCCTTCGTACAGGGTGCGATAGCTCTCTACGTCGCGCTTCAGCAGACTGTACTCAATGGCACTCTCATTCAGCTGGTTGGCTTCCTGTTTCTGTTTTTCGAGGGCCTGGCGCAGCATGCTTTCGTGTTGGAGGGACGCGAGGTAGCCGCTGCGAACGCGTGAAACCACCTTCGTCATTTCTGCCTGGAGCTGGGCATCCACTTCTTTGATCTGGGTGTTCAGCTGCACCACCTTGGGGTAGGAAGTTCCGAATTGCGTGCTGAGCTGTGCCACCTGGATCTTGAGGTCGGCTTGCTGCTCACGCATTCTCTCCATAAGCCCAGAGCTCCCGGGCCCAGCGCTGGTCGCCGCCGCGGCCGCCGTGTCCGGGTCGCCCGATTGCACCAGGCGATAGACCGATTCCTTTTCCATCCGGTCGGATTCCGCGGCGGTCAGCTCCTTGTTCAGCTCGTCCAATTTAGAAGTGGTGATGTTTTGCTTTTCGTCAATTCCCAGAATCTCATGTTGTTTCTGGTATTGGACCAGCTTTTCCTGCGAGGTCTGGACCTTCATCTCGAGGTCCACCAGTTGTTTCGACAACCAGTCCGAGGCCTGCATGGTGGACTCGAAGCGGGTCTTGAAATTCTGCTCAACATAGGTTGTGATGAGCGTGTTCACCACGTTGGCCGCCAGGTTCTTGTCAGCGCTGCGGTAGTGGATCTCGATAATCCGGGTATTGGGCACCAGCGTGACGCGGAGACCTCCCTTGAATCCAGCGAGTAATGCGCTAGTTTTTTCCGAGTCCGGCTGCAACGCGTCGGTGGTGAGGCCCAGAGAGTCCGACGGGGCTGGCTCCGTGCCGCCAAACTCCGTCTGCTTGTCGAGGTTCAACTGCTTGATCACCTGCAGGGCCAGCAGATCACTCTTGAGAATTCGTACTTCAGTGTCCAGGTCCGTGGGATCGTAGTAGTCTGAGCCACTGCCGTTGGTAGATTCCTTGAAATTCAGTATGGCGGGATCTGTCTTGTTGATAGCGATGCTTCCGAACGCGTCATAGATGCGCGTGCTGCGCATGGTAGCCAGCGCCACCACTCCAAAGATAATTGCCAGACAACTGAAAACTAACCATTTGCGCTTGATCAGGACGCGCAGGTATTCGCGCAGAGCGGAATCGTGGCCGGGTAAGGTGGCATAGGCAGAGGGTACCAACTGGCGATTCAACTCAATGGGATGATCACCTTGAACTTCGCGCAGAAGCTGGCCATTGACGGGAATCAAGGGACCCGAAGCCATCCATACTCCCAGAAATATTTTGGAGCCGCTCACTCGCATTCTAGCACCGGCAAGGAAGAGCTCTGGCGCTAATTTCTCGCAAGTGCCGATTTGGTTTCGATGGGGTTCGGTCTCGATGCCCGTTCGAGTCACGGCGTGTTTGTAATCTCCGCTATAATCCTGTGACATTCACAAAGGCTTCCAGGAATGAATTGGCAAGAACAGGTCGTGCTGGTCACGGGCGGGACGGGGTCGTTCGGGAAGAAATTCCTGGAGGTGATGTTGCGCGATTACCATCCCCAGAAACTCATTATCTTCAGCCGTGACGAACTCAAGCAACACGATATGCGGACGACGGGCTTCGATCATCCCAGCCTCCGCTACTTCATCGGGGACGTGCGCGACCCGCAACGCCTGCAGCGCGCCTTCTCCGGAGTGACGGTGGTGGTACACGCGGCCGCGCTCAAGCAAGTGCCGGCGTGCGAATATAACCCGTTTGAAGCGGTCCAGACCAACATCATGGGCGGGCGGAACGTGATTGATGCTGCTATCGATCAGGGCGTACGCCGCGTCCTGGCTTTAAGCACGGACAAGGCCGTCAATCCCATCAATCTTTATGGCGCTACTAAACTTTGCGCCGAAAAAATGTTTGTGCAGGCCAACGCCTACGCCGGGGCGCAGGACACGCGATTCAGTTGCGCTCGCTACGGCAACGTGGTGGGCAGCCGAGGCAGCGTGATTCCTGTGTTCATGGAACAGCGCAAGCGGGGCAAGATCACCATTACCGATTCCCGCATGACCCGATTCTGGCTGACACTCGAGCATGGCGTCCGCTTTGTGGTGGGCTGCATCGAGCAAATGCACGGCGGCGAAATCTTTGTGCCCAAGATCCCCAGCATGAGGCTGACCGATATGGCTGAGACCATTGCTCCGGGTTGCGAGGTGGAATGCATCGGCATTCGTCCAGGAGAAAAGCTGCATGAGGTGCTGGTCTCCGAAGATGAAGCCCGCAACACGGTGGAGCTGGATGACATGTACGTGATCCAGCCGGCGCATGCCTGGTGGAGCCAGCAGAACTGGAAGGATGGCCAGCCACTGCCCGATGGATTCCGCTATGGCAGCGATTCCAACGTTCAGTGGCTGACTTCGGAACAGTTGCAAAGCCTGCTCGAAGCGGAAAGTCCGTCCGCGGAGAAGCTCCGGGTAATACCGCCCAAGCGGGCGCGAGCCTGACGAGCAAGAGTCACGATGACTGTAACTCCGGCAAGCCGTGAAGCGCTGGCCATCCAGGGTGGACCGCCTGTAAGAAAAACCCTGCTGCCGTATGGGCACCAGTCCATTGATGAAGCCGATATTCAGGCCGTGGTCGAGATCCTGCGCTCCGATTGGCTGACCACCGGCCCTCGGGTCGCGGAATTTGAGGAAGCTTTCGCGACCCGGACTGGCGCGCGGCACGCTGTAAGTTTCAGTTCCGGGACTGCGGCATTGCATGCGGCCGCTTTCACCGCCGGCTTAAAGGCGGGCGACGAAGCTATCACCTCGCCCTTGACCTTCGTTGCGACCGCAAATTGTGTGCTCTATCAGGGAGCCGTTCCAATTTTTGCCGACGTCTCGCCGGACACGCTGAATCTCGATCCCGAAAAGGCTGCAGCCCGTATTACTTGCCGAACTCGGGCCATTCTGCCCGTGGACTATGCCGGGCATCCCGCTGACCTGGATCCGGTTCTTGAACTGGCCGAGCGTCACGGGCTGGTGGTGATCGAAGACGCCAGTCACGCGCTGGGCGCCGAATACAAGGGGCGTCAGGTGGGCAGTCTGTCGCACATGACCGTCTTCAGCTTTCATCCGGTGAAGCACATCACAACCGGAGAAGGCGGCATGGTGACCACAGACAATGCCAAATTTGCCGAGACCCTCTGCCGCTTTCGCAACCACGGTATCAGCAGCGATGCGCGTCAACGCCAGTCCGCGGGACAGTGGCACTACGAAATGGTGTCGCTCGGTTTCAACTACCGGCTGACAGATATCGCATGCGCCCTGGGCAGTCAGCAGTTGAAGAAGCTGGAGGCGAATCTTGCGCAGCGCCGGAAAATCGCGGAACGCTACACGGCCGCGTTTCGTGAAATCCCGAAACTAGTTTTGCCGGCGGTTCGACAAAACGCCAATCCGGCGTGGCACCTCTTTCCTATTCGGCTTGATGGGGTGAAGCTGAAGGCGGACCGCGCTCAAGTCTTCCGTGCGCTGCGCGCGGAAAATATCGGCGTCAATGTGCATTACATTCCTGTCCATCGCCACCCTTACTACAGCGAGCGCTTCGGTTACCGGGGTGGCGAGTATCCGGTGGCGGAAGATGCCTACGAGCGGCTGATCAGTCTTCCCATGTTTCATGGCATGAGCGATCAGGATGTTGAAGACGTAATTCGTGCGGTCGACAAGGTCATATCCCATTTCCGCGATGCGAGTTGAGTGCGAGGGTGCCGAGTGAAGACAGCCCAGCTGGAACATTGGCGGAGCGATTTTGGGCGCGCGTATACCGACCGCAATTGGCTAACGCCCGACGCTCTCGACGCTCTCTACCGCAGGAATTACGGGATCAGCAGGAGAGAACTCAACCAGCGTTTCCTGGCGAAAGTACCTCGGGACGCGCGCATCCTCGAGGTAGGCTGCAATGAGGGCAAGCATTTGTGCGCGTTGCGGAAAATGGGATTCCAGAACCTCTACGGGATCGAAATCCAGGACTACGCGTTGCCCAAGGCGCGGGCCCGGTTGGAGGACGCACACCGCGCGCTGGCGGCAGCGTTTGAAATTCCCGATGGCTTCTTTGATCTTGTTTTTACCTCCGGGGTGCTCTTTCACGTAGCACCGGCCGACTTGCCAAAAGCGCTTGGGGAAATCCATCGCTGCGCCGACGGATTTATCTGGGGACTCGAATACTATTCGCCGCAGCCCATGGCGGTTACATACCGCGGGCACGAGAGACTGCTCTGGAAAATGAACTACACCAGGTTATACCTCGAGCTCTTCGATGATCTAGAGCCGGTGAAGGCGTGAATACCGTCGCCATTATCCAGGCGCGCATGGGCAGCACCCGGTTGCCGGGCAAGGTATTGCTCGACCTGGGTGGAGCAACCGTCTTAGCGCGTGTGGTACGACGGCTGGAGCGATCCCAGCAAGTTGCCAAGGTCGTCGTAGCCACGACCACCCTTCCCGCGGACGATGAGATCGTCACCGAATGCGAGCGGTTGCAAGTCCCGAGTTTCCGAGGTTCAGAGGGGGACGTGCTCGATCGTTACTACCAGGCCGCGCGTTTGTATTCCACCGACGCGGTCGTGCGCATTACATCGGATTGTCCCGTGATTGATCCGACGTTGGTGGATCAGACGATTCGAGTGTTCAAAGACAAGCGAGCTGACTATGCCAGCAATGTTTTGCCTCGGATCTATCCTCGCGGACTTGATACCGAGGTCTTCAC
>Ga0134121_10004701_pt1 | contig 11154 bp, 4 predicted proteins | sample KB301_FD_96463 | JGI IMG/M metagenome (GOLD analysis project Ga0134121, IMG submission 96463) | Terrestrial soil microbial communities without Nitrogen fertilizer from Kellogg Biological Station, Michigan, USA - KB3-0-1 | ecosystem: Environmental > Terrestrial > Soil > Unclassified ...
ACGGGGATTTCTCCGCAGCGAGCGGAAAAATCCCCGTCAGGTGAGTCGCGTCGATCGTCTCAGCGATCGATCACTGGATCGAGTGGCAGGCGTCGCATCACACGGCGACGGACGGCAAGACGATCAGCCACGAGTGCGCGGCGATCGCGTTCTACCTGGCCGGAATGCCGTGCGCTTCGGAGTCGCCGGCGATCTGATAGGCGACCAGCCGCTTGCAGCCGGCCGGCGCATCGACAATATCCAGCGTCGTCTGCGCGGCGACGGCCTTGCGCTGCGGCTGGCAGTGGAACGAGACCAGCGCTTCCTTCGGTCCCTTGCCCGGCTCGAAGCGATAGAACGTCGTGCACGCCTCGCCCTGGCTCATCTTCGCTTCATCGTGCACGATGAGGACCGGCCCCATCACGATTTGATCCTTGACCTGCACCGGATCGAGGAAGTTGACGATCGTCCACTGCTGCCGTCCGGCGACATCGGCCGCGCGGCTCGCATAGGTCCCGACGCCAAGCACCCCGATCACCACGACGACGCCGACGATGATCCGCGTTTTCATTTCACCCTCCACTGGCGATGACCTCGAGCGGTCGCTTCCGGGAACCCGGCAAACACGCCGGATGCCGGACGATTCACGCAACGCACGTGCCCGACGACGTCGACGCGCGCGGGCGTCAGGAGGCCGTGCGACTGCGAACGTTCACGCATCCGCCGTGGGAATTTCCGACGTCACCGCGCAGCGAAGAGGCCCGCATGAAGGCGCGGTCGGCGACCTCCTGCATCGACCGGTTCACGGTCGGCAACGAAGATCAACATGCTGTCGCGCGCCGGGATCCATCTGCGCATCCCGCTCGACGCGGATTCGTCTTTCAGAATCTGCTGATCAACAGCGCCGACCCGATCGTGGTGAGTGAGGGACAGATGCGCGTGAACGAGCCGGCGGTGTTCTGGAGTCTACGGCGACTCGCCGCGGGACGACCGAGGGGGCTGACGGACGAAATCGCTGGTCCCGGCGGCCGCTACGTGCTTCACCGCTGACGCGGCGTGCGCCTGGCGATCGCGGTCAACCGCGAGTGTCTATGTGAAGAAATCCGTGAACGAGACGTGATCGAACAAGTCTTCCGGCTTGACGACCTTTGTCTGCCGGCCGGCGGACAGGGGTGCAGCATCCGGGACATCGCGTGGTGCGTCAGCTGGTCTGTTGTGAGGGGGCGCCGACCGATGGCGCTGCCAGCCTGAATCGCCCACACGCTCGACGTGCCGGTTGACCCACAACTCGTGCATCACCTCCCGGAGTTCTTCGGCACTGGCGTCAGGCACGAATGCGCGCAGATCCGACGCCTCATACCGGCGGTCGGCTTCCATTCGATCGAGGATCAAGACGGCGACTCTGCTCAGGGCACGCATGGCGATTCTCGATAGGAAACGGTCGTCGGAAGCCGTCATTCAAAGCACGCCAAATGCCAACCCCTCCACGGTCGAGCGGATGCCTTGTCGAGTCCTATCCGCTCGTCGCGGCGCGGCGATCACACTCTTGTAAGCCTGCATAAGAAAACCATCGTCGACCTCGATGTGATCGCTGGCGGACGCGTGGCACGCGTAGAATGCGCCCGCACCACGATCAAGCGCTCGCCCGGCTTGACGCGATACCACGCGCGCCACCGATCCGGTCTCGGAAGGTCCCATGCGATCCGAGCAGCCACGCCAGGCGACCGGCGCCGGCCCGAACGCCGACCGCGCTCTCCTTCCATCCATCGCGCTGCCGAAAGGCGGCGGCGCGATTCGCGGCATCGGCGAAAAATTCGGCGCCAACCCGGTCACCGGCACCGCGACGATGACCGTGCCGCTCGGCTGTTCGCCGCACCGCTTCGGCCCGGCGCTCGCCGTCTCGTACGACTCCGGTGCCGGCAACGGACCGTTCGGCCTCGGGTGGACGCTGCCGGTGCCGTCCGTCACACGCAAGACCGACAAGGGCCTGCCGCTCTATCGCGACGCCGAGGAGTCGGACGTCTTCATCCTGTCCGACGCGGAAGACCTCGTGCCGGTGCTCGAGAGTCGCAGCGGCGATTGGGTCCGTCACGAGTTCGCGGCGACCTGCGAAGGCGCGGCGTGCACGGTCCATCGGTATCGTCCGCGCGTCGAAGGCCTGTTCGCGCGCATCGAGCGCTGGACGAGAGACGCCGACGGCACGTCGTTCTGGAAAGCGGTCTCGAAGGACAACGTCGCCAGCCTGTACGGCGTCACCAGCGACGGCCGCGTCGCGGATCCGAAGGACGCGACGCGCATCTTCACGTGGCTGCTGCAGTACACCTACGACGACAAGGGCAACGTCATCGTCTACGAGTACGCCGCCGAGAACCGCGACAACGCCGCGCCGGCGTCGTACGAATCGAACCGTGAGGTGGGCGCGGGCCGCTACCTGAAGTCGGTCCGCTACGGCAACCGCGATCCGTTCTACCCGGATCCTGCGTCAGCGCCGGTCGCGCTGCCGGACCGCTGGCTGTTCCATCTCGTCTTCGACTACGGCGATCACGACAGCGTGCGGCCAGGCCTGGTCCCCGACGTGCCGTGGCCGGCGCGCGTCGATCCGTTCTCGACCTACCGCGCCGGTTTCGAAGTACGCCGCTACCGGCTGTGCCGCCGCGCGCTGATGTTTCACGACATCCCCGAGCTCGGCGCGACGCCGTGCCTCGTGCGCTCGACCGACTTCACCTATCAGCCGGATCCGGTTGCCACCACGCTGCGCGCGGTTCATCAGACTGCGTACCTGCGCAACCCGGTCGATGATTCCTACACGGTGGTCGATCGAGCGAGCGGCGAGGCGATCAGCCCGCGCCCGCTGCCGCCGGTCGAGTTCACCTATTCCGACGCGATCGTCGACGACACGCTTCGCACGCTGGACGAGGCGAGCCTCGAGAACCTGCCGTCCGGCGTGGACGGCGTCCGCTACCAGTGGGTCGATCTGGACAGCGAGGGGCTGCCCGGCGTCCTGACCGAGCAGGCCGACGGCTGGTTCTACACGCGCAACGTCAGCAACCTGCCGCGCGACGATCGCGGCAACGTGACGGCGCCCGACGCGGCGGCTGCGGGCAGCGTGCGCGCGGCCTTCGAGCCGGCCACCCTCGTCGCCGCACAGCCGTCGCTGGCGGCGCTCAACCACGGCCGGCAGCAGCTGGTCGATCTCAACGGCGAGGGCTTGCAGTGTCTGGTCGAATTCGATCGGCCGATCGGCGGTTTCTACCCGCGCGACGCCGACGGCAGCTGGCAGCCGTACGTGCCGTTCCCGTCGCTGCCGACCATCGAGTGGAACGATCCGAACCTGAAGTTCCTCGATCTCGACGGCGACGGTCTCGCGGACGTGTTGATCAGCCACGACGAGGTGTTCAGCTGGTACCCGTCGCTCGGGAAGGACGGGTTCGCGCCGATTGAAACCGTGCGCAAGCCGTTCGACGAAAACGACGGGCCGGCGGTGGTGTTCGCCGACGCCGAGCAGTCGATCCACGTCGCCGATCTCTCCGGTGACGGCCTGCACGACATCGTGCGCATCCGCAACGGCGAGGTCTGCTACTGGCCGAATCTCGGCTACGGTCGCTTCGGGCCGCGCGTGGTGATGCGCGATCCGCCGTGGTTCGACGCGCCCGACCTGTTCGACCAGTCGCGGGTCCGGCTCGCCGACATCGACGGCTCGGGCACCACCGACATCATCTACCTGGGACGCGACGCCGTCGTCCTCTACTTCAATCAGTCGGGCAACGGCTGGTCGGCGCCGCGTCCGCTGCCGCAGCTGCCGGTTCCCGATCGTCTCGCGGCGGTCGCCGTGGTGGATTTGCTCGGCAACGGCACCGCGTGCCTGGTCTGGTCGTCGCCGCTGCCCGGCGACGCGCGGCGGCAGATGCGCTACGTCGACCTGATGGGCGGGCAGAAGCCGCACCTCCTGATCGGCGCGCGGAACAACCTCGGCGCCGAGACGCGCGTCCACTACGCCGCCTCGACGCAGTTCTACCTGCAGGACCGTCTCGCCGGCACGCCGTGGATCACCAGGCTGCCGTTTCCCGTGCACGTGATCGATCGCGTCGAGGTCCGCGACGCAGTGAGCCGGACGAGGTTCGTCTCGCGCTACGCCTACCATCACGGCTACTTCGACGGCGTCGAGCGCGAGTTCCGCGGCTTCGCGCTCGTCGAGCAGTGGGACACCGAAGCGCTCGCCGCGCTCAGCGGCGACGAGGCGGTGAACATCGACCAGGCGACCGCCCTGCCGGCGACGCTCACCCGCACCTGGTTTCACACCGGCGCGCCGGCTCGCGGCGGCGCGGTCAGCGCGCAGTTCGCCAGCCAGTACTACCGAGAGCCGGGCGCAGGCGCGGCGGCCGCGGCCGCGATGCTGCTGCCGGACACGGGGCTGCCGACGACGATCGTGCTGCCCGACGGCACGGAGACGGCGTGGACGCTCTCGCCCGACGAAGCGCGCGAGGCGTGCCGGTCGCTCAAGGGATCGACGCTGCGCCAGGAGATCTACGCGCTGGACGGCACGGCGCGCGAGCCGCATCCCTACAGCGTCTCCGAGCACAGCTTCACGATCCGGCTGCTGCAGCCGCAGGCCGCGAACCGCCACGCGGCGTTCCTCACGCACGCCCGCGAGGCGATCACCTGCGCCTACGAGCGGACGCTCTACGACGTCGCCGGCGATACGCTTCCGGATCCGCGCGTCAGCCATGCGATGACGCTCGTCGTCGACCCGTACGGCAACCCGCTGCAGTCGGTGTCGATCGCCTACGGCCGCCGCTACGACAGCCCCGATGCGACGCTCACCGCCGGCGACCGTGCGCGCCAGAAGCAGATTCTCGCGACGCTTACCGAGAGTCGTTATACGAACGCCGTCCTCGACGACCAGGCCTACCGGACACCGGCGCCCGCGGATGCGCGGACCTACGAGCTCGTCGGCATCGCGCCCCAGGGTGCCGTGCCGCGCGCGACCAACCTGTTCCGGTTCGAGGAGATGCAGGGCCTCGCGCAGCGGGCGGGCGACGGGCAGCACGACATCCCCTACGAGGAGATCGATCCGCAGCGGCCGCCAGGATCCGGACCCTACCGCCGGCTGATCGATGGGGTGCGGACGCTCTACCGCGCAGACGATCTCAGCGCGCCGCTGCCGCTCGGCGCCCTCGCGTCGCTCGCGCTGCCGTACGAGAGCTACAAGCTGGCGTTCACGCCGGGCCTGCTCGCGGTCATGGCCCCGCGCATCGCGGCGTCCGACGCCGCGGCGCTGTTGACCGGCGCCGACGCGGGCTACCAGGACCTCGACGGCGATGGCCGGTTGTGGATCCCCTCGGGCCGGCTGACGTTCTCGCCCGATCCGGACCAGCCGGATCTGCCGTTCGCGCGCACGCACCATTTCCTGCCGCAGGGCGCTCGCGATCCGTTCGGCGCGCGCTCGCGCCTCGCCTACGACGCCTACGATCTGCTCGTCACACAGACGATCGATCCGGTCGGCAACCTCGTGTCTGCCGGTTACGACTACCGCGTGCTCCAGCCGCGGCTGATGACCGATCCGAACGGCAACCGGACGGCGGTGCTCTTCGACATCCTCGGCCTGCCGGCCGCGACGGCGGTGATGGGCAAGACGCAGGAGCCTGACGGCCAGCCGAAGGGCGACGCGATCGACGGCGTTGCCGCGGACGTGACGAACGGCCAGCTCGCCGCCTTCTTCGCCGATCCGCTCGGCGAGGCGGCCACCATCCTCGCGACGGCGACGAGCCGCGTCGTCTACGACGTCGATCGATTTCTCCGCACCGGCGAGCCGGCGTGCGCGGCGACGCTGGCACGCGAAACGCACGTGTCGGATCTCGCTCCCGGGCAACAGACCCGGATCCAGGTGAGCGTCACCTACTCCGACGGCTTCGGCCGCGAGATCCAGAAGAAAGCCTCGGCCGAACCCGGTCCGATCGACGAGGGCGGCGCGGTCGTCGCTCCGCGATGGGTGGCGAGCGGCTGGACGATCTTCAACAACAAAGGCAAACCGGTCCGGCAGTACGAGCCGTTCTTCACCGCGACCCACGACTTCGAGTTCGGCGTGCAGCGCGGTGTCAGCGCCACCCGCTTTTACGATCCAACCGGACGCGTCGTCGCGACGCTGCATCCGAATCAGACTTACGACAAGGTGCGATTCGATCCCTGGCGGCAGGAAACCTGGGATGCCAACGACACCGTGCTGCTCGACCCGCTCGCCGATCCGGACGTGGCGGCGTGGTTCGCGCGACTGCCGGCGTCGTCCTACTCACCGGGTTGGCGCGCGCTCCGCACCGATCCGGCGTATGCCTCCCAGGCCGCGGCGCGCTGGCCCGACGCGGGCCTGCGCCGCAACGAGGCGGACGCGGCTAACGCTGCGGCGAAGCATGCGGGCACGCCGTCTGTCACACACATGGACCCTCTGGCGCGCGCGTTCGTGACCGTTGCCGACAACGGCGGCGACGGCCTCGCGGTCACCCGGCTCGAACTCGACATCCAGGGCAACCACCGCGCCGCCGTCGATGCCCTCGATCGGATCGTCGCGGCTTACGATTTCGACCTGCTGGGCTCGAGCATCCATCTGACGAGCCTGGATGCTGGTGAGCGGTGGATGCTCAATGACGTGGCTGGAAAGCCGTTTCGCAGTTGGGACGCGCGCGGACATGCGTTTCACACTGAATTCGACGCGTTGCGGCGGCCGACGCGCAGCTTTGTCCGTGGCGATCGAACGGATCCCGCGAAGGAAATCCTCTTCGCCGCGACTGAGTACGGCGAAGGACAGAATAACGACGTGCAGTTGAACCTGCGCACGCGCGTCTTCCGCCAGTATGACGCCGCGGGAGTGACGGTGCAGGTGAACCGGAACCCCGACAACGATCGCGATGAGGCGTACGACTTCAAAGGAAACCAGTTGGGCAAGGTCCGCCACCTTGCACTGGACTACACGGGAACGCCTGACTGGTCAGACGACCCGGCATTGGATCCCAACGAGTTCGTCAGCAGCGCGACCTTCGACGCATTGAACCGTCCAACGACGCTGACGACACCTGACGGTAGCATCGTCCAGCCGACGTACAACGACGCCGGTCTCCTGGAGACCGTCGCCGTTGACCTGCACCGCGAAGGAACACGGACACGGTTCGTGACCAACATCGACTACGACGCGAAGGGGCAGCGGCAGCGGATCGACTACGGCAACGGCGTCCGCAGCGACTACGCCTACGATCCAGAGACCTTCCGCCTGACGCACCTCTACACGTCGCGAAGCGCGGGCGCGTTCCCGGGCGACGATCCGGCGCCGCCGGATCCGCCGCGCGGCGTGCAGAACCTGCACTACACCTACGACCCGGTTGGCAACATCACCGCGATTCGGGACGACGCGCAGCAGACGGTATTCTTCGACAACCAGGTGGTCGTGCCGCAGGCGACGTACGTCTACGACGCGATCTACCGGCTGGTCGCGGCGCAGGGCCGCGAGCACATCGGCCAGCTCGCGACGCCGCAGCCGACGTGGGACGACCGCTTCCGCGTCCACCTTCCCCACCCGCAGGACGGCAGCGCGATGCGCGCCTACGCGGAGCAGTACGGCTACGACGCGGTCGGCAACATCCTCAACGTGATCCACCAGGCGGCGAACGGCAACTGGCGGCGCGAGTACCGCTATCGCGACGCCAGCCCCGTCGAGCCGTCGACGGTCGGCAACCGTCTCAGCGGCACCGTCGTGCATCCCAACGCCGACCAGCCGATCGTCGAGACCTACGCCCACGACGCGCACGGCAACATCACCGCGATGCCGCACCTCGCGACGATGGCATGGGACGTGAGCGATCGGCTCCAGTCCGCAGACCTCGGCGGCGGCGGCACCGTGTTCTACGTCTACGACGCCGCCGGCCAGCGCGTGCGCAAGGTGATCGAGTCGCACGGCGGCGTCCGCCAGAAAGAGCGGATCTCGATCGGCGGTTGGGAGGTGTACCGCGAGTACGACGGCACCGGCGGCGGCGTGACGCTCGAGCGCGAGACGCTGCACCTCGCGGATGGCGCTCAGCGCATCGCGCTGGTGGAGACGCGGACGCAGGGCGCCGACGATGCGCCGGCGTCGGCGATCCGCTATCAGTTCGGCAACCATCTCGGGTCGGCGGCGCTCGAGCTCGACCAGGCGGGCGCGGTGATCAGCTACGAGGAGTACTACCCGTACGGCAGCACGTCGTATCAGGCCGGCCGCAGCGTCGCGGAGGTCAGCCTCAAGCGGTATCGCTATACCGGGAAGGAGCGCGACGAGGAGTCGGGATTCACCTATCACGGCGCGCGCTACTACGCGCCGTGGCTGGCACGGTGGACCGCTTGCGATCCGGCGGGTCTCGCAGATGGTCCCAACCCATACGCCTACACCAAGGGCCGACCATTGGCGCTGGTGGATGCGACGGGACGACAGTCGACGGCGCCAAGCGCATCCGACGAGGAGCAGCCGCTGAATCCGTCGAATTTCGCGAGCTACGAACATTTCGAACAGGCGTATGCCGACGTCCACGGACTCGCGTTCGACCCCGCAGCCGTTCGCGCGATCTGGGACGAAGCGCACCCCGTGTCCGGCGCGGCTGCGATAACCGGCAGCGTGGCTCTCACCGCCACCCGGCAAACACTTAAAGAGGCCTTCGCACCAATCGGCGCGTCGGGAGAGCGTCTCGAAGGGCCGATTCACTTTTGGTCCGATCCGGACGTTGGCAAGCCGCAGGCGCTGGCGGCGAAAGCGGAAGCCGGAACAGGGTGGACGATGGGCGAACTCGACGCACACGAGGTGGCATCAGCTCGTTTTGCGGATGCCTTGCGTGTCGAGGCGAAGCTGAAGTTTCCCGGCGTCGCTCTCACGGACAAGCAGTTGTTCGATTTGGCGAAAAGCAAACAGCTGATCATTCCGAAGGAACTCTTTCAGGAGATCTGGGACAAACCGTCGAGGAGTGCGGCATTGAGCGGCGCCTTGAGTACAGGCGCGCAACAGCACAATGCGACCCCTGGATCGGTCCAGATGCGCATCGAGATTCCTACCGTGCAGCGGTGGGGATCGGCCGCGGCTGGTCTCGACATCGGAGGTGGGTTCCTGACGCTGTACGCCGCAACCCAGGAGACGCACCCGGTGCCGATTCTGTACGGCACGGTGGTCGGTACGACGCAGGTCACGGGAGGAATCATTTCTCTGGGCGGCGCCATTCTCGTCAACGGAGAGCTCATGACGATTGGCGCTACCGTCGCTGAAACCGGGGGGGCGGCTGCACTTCCCCTGATGATGTACGCGAACGTGAAGCTGGCCGCCGAACACAGCAAGGCGATGCAGCCGCTGATCGACAAAGAAATCAAGAAGGGCAACAACATCGGTGCGGCGCTTCTCGCGACTCCCATCATGCCGATCTATTTCTAGCTGATCATCGAGGCACCATGTCTCTTACCGCATCACTGTCGGGGACCGTGATCTCCGCAAGCAGTCGGATGGCCTTGCGCGTCGAAGCGTGGGATGCCGCCGGCCTCTGCCCCGATCTCATCGACGTCGCGGTGACCGACGCGCGCGGCCGCTTCACGATGTCGCTCGACGCCGACTACCTCGCGGCGCTGCTGCCGCGGAAGGCGCCGCAGATCGCCTTCCGCGTCTTCCAGAAAAAGAAGCCGCTCGCGCTGGCCGCGCCGGTGATCTGGACGGTGTCGCAGCAGGAGACCGTGCTGCAGATTCCGGTCGTCGCCGCCGATGCCTCGGCGGCCGCGCTGACGCCCGCGCGATCGGTCGTCCGCGGCATCGTCCGCAACGGTGACGGCTCGCCTGCCGCCCGCCGCATCGTCCGCGCGTTCGATCGGTCGCTGTCGGCGACCGGCTTCACCGATCGCGCGCTCGGCCAGGCGACGACGGCGGCCGACGGCCGGTACGAGATCCACTACACGATGCCCGCCGGGCGGCCGATCAAGCCGAACCTGATCGTCCGCGTTCAGGCGGCGGCGCCGACGAACGACACGCCGATCCCGGTCACGCCGGCCGGCGAGTCGCCGCTCGTCGCCAACGCGCCGACCGCGGTCACGGTGGATCTGAGCCTCGACGGCATCGCCGCGGCGCTGCCGTCCGAGCACAGCACGCTCGCCGCACCGCTGCAGGCGCTCGTTTCCGCCGCCAAGCTCGACGTCGCCGATCTGAAAGCGGACCATCTCGCCTTTGCCGCGGCGACCACCGGCCTTCAGGCCGACACGGTGCGGACGATCGCGCAGGCGGCGCAGATCGCGCGCGACGCCGGCGGCGCAATCGATCCCGAGATCGTCTACGGCCTGCTGCGCAGCGGCCACGACGGCGACTTCGCCGCGCTCGCGGCGACGCCGCTCGACGTCCAGCGGCCGCGGCTCGAGGCGGCGATCGACGCCAACCTGATCGCGGCGACGCGCGAGCCGCACTTCGACACGATCTTCGCCGCCCTGCAGACCGCCGTCGCGTCGCGCGCGCTGCCGGCGACCGGCGCCACGTCGGTCAGCGCCGCGCTCGGCAACAGCCTGTCGGACGGCGACGTCCAATCGGCGTTCGTCAGCCGCTGGATCGCGCGGACCGGCAGCGTGCAGGACTTCTGGGACGGGCTGCGCGCCGATGCCACCCTGGGACCGGCGGCCGCGGATCTCGAGCTGACGCTGCGCCTCGACATGCTGTTCGACGGCTATCAGCCGGCGCTCGCCGATCTCCGCGCGCAGCGGCAGAACGGCGGCGTCGCGTCGCTCCGCGATCTCGCGCGCTGGCAGGATGCCGACTGGCAGCAGTTCGTCGCCCGCGTCGGCGCGCCGCACGCCACGGCCGGCGACACGCCGGCGGCGAAACAGGCGGCCTTCGCGCGGGCGTTGCAATCGAGCGTCCGCGCCTGGTTCCCGACCGAGTACCTGCGCGGCCGCGCCGCCGTTCCCGCGGCGCCGCTCGCCACGAACTTCGTCTCGATCCTCGCCGCGGCCAATCCCGCGCTCGACCTGACGCGGCCCCTGCCCGACGCCGTGACGTGGGGCGCGATTGCCGAAGGCGATCGGCCGGCGGCGCGCGCGCAATCGAGCGCGTTCCAGCGCGAGGCGCGGACGTTCAGGAGCACGCCGGCCCGCACGCTGCTTGCCTCCGTCGACGGCGCCGGCGGGACGAACGCGATTCGCGCGGCC
>Ga0134121_10004703_pt1 | contig 11150 bp, 12 predicted proteins | sample KB301_FD_96463 | JGI IMG/M metagenome (GOLD analysis project Ga0134121, IMG submission 96463) | Terrestrial soil microbial communities without Nitrogen fertilizer from Kellogg Biological Station, Michigan, USA - KB3-0-1 | ecosystem: Environmental > Terrestrial > Soil > Unclassified ...
CAATCCCGATTCCTTCGAAATGCGCCGGAATTCTGCTTCCGGTATGCCCAGAAGGCAGGAAGCTCTTGCCTGCGTGACAAATTTCAGGACTTGATTGTTCATGGCCTCCTCCTATCTCCTATGTCGCGACGATGACCACGGCAGCTTCCTCGCCAGCCACTATGGTCGTCTTGCAAATATCGGGGTTGGACGCTCTCTCCAGATACTTGGACCCCGACAACATGAGTTCGGCCCGCCTCCGCGTCAGCGCTGTTCGGTATTTGGGATAGTCGAGGTAGGGGCGCTGTCCACGGAGGCGGCCCGCTCCCTTCACTGCAGGATAACCGGTTGCCAAAAGAACTCAATCCGGTGAATCATCCATTTGGAGTGGGTGAAATGGCGGAGAACTGTCTACAGGCAAACCCTTTGGGGGTGGTGTCAGGCCTGGATCAGGCCCCGGCGAATGGCGTAGCGAACCAAACTTGCTGTTTCATGGATGTCTAGCTTCTTCATGAGTCTTGCTCGGTGCGATTCGGCAGTTTTTACACTGATACCAAGGTGCACCGCGATATCCTTCGTGGATTTGCCTTCACCAACCAATTGAAGAACTTGGCGCTCGCGCCCTGAAAGGGGATCGGTCGAGTCATAGTTTTTGGACAGATAAGCATCAACAACGGCGCGCGAAATGTTCGGGCTAAGGTATATGGACCCGCGACAGACTTCTTGTATCGCATGCACGAGGTCGTCCGCCGCCTGGCGCTTCAGCACGTATCCTTTGACCCCGGCGCGCATAGACTCGGTGACATACTGGTCCTCATCGTGTTGCGTGAGAAGTATGACCTTGGTTTTGGGGGAAGATTTCTTCAGTTCGCGAGCGGTGTCGATTCCATTCAAGATCGGCATGCTGATATCGATGACGGCGACGTCAGGTTCGGTCTTCTCTGCCGAACGCAGTGTTTCCTGGCCGTCAGAGACCTCGGCGACAATTTGAAATCCCTGTTTTTCCAGGAATGTCTTCAGTCCCTGGCGGACCAGGGCATGATCATCGGCAAGTAAAATGCGTGTAGGCATCGTTCACGGACAGGTTAAGAAATCCCTCCAGCCTAGGCAATCGGGTAGTTTCCTCTATTCCTCTGGGGGTAAAGACCCGATCAGTGGCGAGGCTGGCAGGCATCACTCAGAGGTTATCCGGTATGCCAGAATCGAGAGCTTTGCGAACAGCCGCGATTACTGCTTAGGGCAGCTTCGAGGAGAGGAAACGGCGAAGCTTTGCAGCGGTTATAGAAAAGTTTTCCATTCAGGGCTGCACCAGCCCACGGCGAACCGCGTAGCGCACGAGACTCGCTGTCTCGTGAATATCTAGCTTCTGCATAAGGTTCATGCGGTGGGATTCGGCCGTTTTGACGCTGATTCCTAGGAGGGAAGCAGCATCCTTCGTGGATTTTCCTTCTGCAATCAACTGCAGCACCTGTCGCTCGCGCACGCTCAAGGGATCTGCAGGCCTATCCGATTTGGAGCGGTAGGCCTCCACCACCGCGCGCGATACGCCCGGACTTAGGTAGAACTCTCCTCGAGAGACCTGTTGAATTGCATGAATCAGTTCATTTGCGACCTGGTTCTTCAGTACGTATCCCTTTACGCCAGCTTCAAGCGCTTCGTGGATGTACTGCTCTTCTTCGTGTTGAGTAAGAAGAATTGATTTCGTCTTTGGGCAGGATCGCCGCAGTTCACGAGCAGCAACTATGCCGTTCTCGGTCGGCATGCTGATATCTAGGATCGTGATATCCGGACGGTGCGTTTCCGTCATTCGAACTGCTTCTTGCCCGTCGGAAGCTTCCGCAACAACTTGAAATTTCTCCCGCTCGAGCAGTGACTTCAGACCCTGACGTACAAGCACGTGGTCATCCGCAAGGACGATTCGAATTGGCATGGTCAGCCTCCAAAGGAATTTGTATGGAAAGTTCAGTCCCATTTCCCACGCTGGATTGGATACGCAGTGTTCCGCCGATTGCGCTCAAGCGTTCCCGCATTGCTATTAATCCTAAGCCCTTCCGATTCCGTATCGCATCAACCAGGTTGGAGTCGAACCCTCCGCCGTTGTCCCTGATCGAACAACACAGCGCACAATTTTCTTTCCACGCACGAATCCAGACATTGCTCGCCTTCGCATGCTTAACGGCATTGGTTAGCGCTTCTTGAACGATGCGATAAAGAGTCGTCTCAACGGTACCGGGGAGGCGTTCGGAAACACTCGCGTCGATGTGAATTGGCAGATCGGCCCGCTTCGAAATTCCCTCCGCTAAGAAACGAATCGCAGGAATCCAGCCTAGATCATCTAGAATGGTTGGCCGAAGTTCATGAGAGTAACGTCGCAGCTGCTTCTCAACCACTGTCAACAATTCTTTAATCTGCGCGAACTTGGCTTTTTGCCGATCGGGCAGTTCCGTCGCGACTTCTGCCAGCGCAAGGTGCACGGCAACGAGCAGCTGTCCTGCCTCGTCGTGCACGGCGTATGCGATGCGCTTGATCTCTCCCTCCAGTGTTTCGTTGAGTTGCCGCAGGGCTTTTACCGCATCCTGAAAACCCCGGCGCGCCATCTCGTAAGGAGAGAGGCATTCCGCAAGAAATTCCGCGCTCGAGCGGAGCAACGCTTCCCGCCGGTTTTCACTTTCCGCGTCGCGGACCAAATCCACCACGGCTTGATGATGCAGGGAAACCATCTCCACGAGACTCTTCTGCTCGGTGAGCGCTCGGCGCCCCAGCTCATACGCCCTGCCTAGCGCGGCTTCGCTTCTGCCCGCCGCGTACTCACGCAAATAAGCGGCATATTCGTCTTCAAAACTTGCCTGAGCCTTCGGCTCGCGTCCGCCGGCTATCTTCATGATTGAATTCCCACCAATCGTGCGACTAATACGAGCGCGTCGTCATTTCCGAGCCGGTATCGTTCAAGTATCCTGTCCGCAGCTCTTTGCGGATTCCCCAGAACGGAGAGGTTCTCGGCAAAATCACCGTTAATGCCATCCGTGGCAAAAAACAATGTGTCCCCCTTAGCTACCGGAAGCACGGTGGCCTGTAACGGAGGCAATCGGGACCCGACGACACCGGCGCGCAGCAGAAGCGTTTCTTTCGGATTTCCATTCTTGCCGTTGGCACGCGCCAACACTCCTTGAACATTCCCGACTCCGAGCCAAGTCATCATCCCATGCGCCGGGTCAACGGATGCAAGGCTTAAAACAACGCCGCGAGTTGGCCGGAGCTTCTCGTGACATTGCTCCACGAGAGAGATGATCGGTTCGTCGGCACAAGCCTTAAGAATGGATGCTGCCGCCTTCGCAGCGTCGGCAGCCTCTTCACCGTGGCCGATGCCATCGATGGCAGCAACCAGCAGTCCGTTCCGGTTACAGCGGACCAAATGGTGATCGCCAGACTGGCTTTGGCCAGGAAGGGCGAACGTGGCAACCCCGTATTCCATCAACGGCTCTTTTATTGTCTCCATTTCTTCACCGCCACTCTTGTTCCCCGGCCGGGTTGGGAAGCGATCTCAAATTCGTCCATCAAGCGGCGCACCCCTGGTAAGCCAAGACCCAAACTTCCAGAAGTGGAGAAGCCGTCTCGCAGCGCCTGACGGATATCAGGGATTCCGGGACCGTCATCGGTAGCGATGACCGAAATGCCTTGACGGCTTAGGCCATTCACCATCTTTAGCGTGATTTGGCCTTTGGAAGCGTAGGACACGATGTTTCGCGCCAACTCGGAGATAGCTGTGGCAATGAGGGTAGCATCTCCGGAGGAAAACCCGAGTTCAGTCGCCATCTGCCGGCCCTTCTGGCGGGCGGAGACGATATCCTGGTCGGAATTGATGGCCACTTGGACTTCCTCAGCCGACACTGTGGCTCACTCTCAGTTCGTACTTTTGAACTTTTCGTTCAAGTAGGCCAGACCTTCTTCCAGGTCCAGCGCGGTCGCAACACCTTCGAGGGTCAAACCCAGCTGCACCATTGCAAAAGCCACTTCGGGCTGAATTCCTACGATGACCGTCTCCGCGCCGCGCAGGCGAATCATGTGGGCGATCTCACGCAATGTCCGTGAGGCAAAAGAATCCATCACGTCCATCGCGGTGACGTCGACGATAACCGCACTGGAACGAAACCTCACAACTTGCTGAACTAAACCCATGCGCAGTAGGTTGAGGTCCGCGTCTGAGAGTGCGGCCTGAAACGTTGCGATGAGGAACGCTCCCTGCTTGAGAATCGGAACTTCCACGTGGTGCTTCCTCCGCTCTATTTAGCTTGGCTCCGCAAGCGCCGCTACTTTGTATCCCAGCAGTCTTTCTGCCTGCTCGATGCCACCCTGCAGGTCGCCCACCGTGTTCATCTTGCCAAGGTCCACGCCAATGGTCACCAACGTTTGTGCAATCTCTGGCGAAAGACCTGTGACGATTACGGTCGCCCCGAGAAGACGGGAAGCCTCGACAGTTTGCACCAGGTGGTTCGCGACCGTGACGTCCATGGCCGCCACACCGGTGATATCGATTACGACGACTTTCGCGCGGTTGGTTCGTATTCCGCGAAGGAGCTGCTCCGTCAATTGGCGGGCGCGCTGAGGGTCGATGACGCCGATGATAGGAAGAATCAACAACCGCTCGCGTACCTGCAGCACGGGAGTGGAAAGTTCGCGGATTGCTTCCTGTTGCTGGCGAATGACGCGCTCGCGTTCTTGCACGAAGCCGACCGCCACTGTGTTTGCGATGCGGTTTGCCGCCGGCTCGTAGGCGTCCAGGATGCGATTCAATTTCTTGAAATCGTTCTGGTATTTCGCGAAGAGAGAACGCGCAAGGACGTCGCGCAGCAGCAGCACGATTCCAACTACTTCATGAGTCTCGACGCCTCGCGGAATGATGCGTTCCGAAAGATTTCGCGCGTACGCCTGCAGCGCTTCGAAAGCCTCGGTCTCCAGTGCCTCCACATAGCTGTCGTAGACCGAAGTTGCTTCCGCGAAGATTTCTTCTTTTGTCATCGCGAGGAGCAGGCGCGTCTCCGAGATACGGACTACCCATTCCTCACGTAATTGCGTTCGGTTCTGCCGCAGGTGAGCGACTAATTCTCGTAGAAGTTCTGACGGTTCCTCAGTTCGCTTCAGTTCGGGGGATATGGACGTAACATCTCGTTTCGCCATGAAGTTTCTCCTCTGCGCGAACAGGCCGGGTTCGGACCAATCCGCTGTCTCAATCGCACAAACCCAGATAGGCAATACAACCTAAATAGGCAATACCATGAGGAGCCCGCTCTCTCAATCAAGTGAACTCCTGCAACCATCCTCAGGTAAAGCCCCTAGTTATGATTTCCATGCCCGGTTGCTCGACGAAGAAGGGGTTTCGACGCAACGGGACAATTCATCGCAGATGACGAAGGAGGAGCGAAAGGAGCGGAGGAGCACGCCCGGCATCAGGTAAATACTCTAGGAGCTATGAAGATTATTCCTCGTACCAGTACCCCCCTCACTCGCAGGGCACGCCGCAAGACTCGAATTCTTAGACACTTATGGGTTTCCCTCTTTGGCGTTTCACGAGCATAAGTTAGAACTGCAGAGCCACCTCATTCATTATTCGTTCTCGTCCCCGGGAAACGGAGGCAGGGGTCCTCCGAAACACTGGGATTGGAGATCGCAAGCAAGACCAATCCATCAAGAACTTGTTGTTTCGCACCGGGAGTGGTGTGTTCAACCCTCCTTGCGCGTAAAAATAGGGAGGGGAGCATGAATCCCGTCATCTTGCTTGTGGATGTTGCTTCGGCGAACCGCGAAGAATTGAAATCATTCCTTCAGAACCAGAAGTGCGATGTAGGTACGGCGGCAGACGGCGAGTCCGCAGTCAGACTCTGCCTGCAGATGCAGCCGGATTTAGTTCTTCTGCGCGACAGCCTGCCGGACATCAGCAGTTTCGAGCTTTGCCGTCTGCTGAAGAGAGATTCTCTCAATCAACTCACGCCGGTCGTTCTTGTGAACTCCTCCCCCGATCAATGGGACATCCATCGTGGACAGGAAGCTGGCGCAATGGATGTTTGGGCAACCCCTCCAACGCTCTGGGATGCGTTCGGGCGCATCCAGACACTTCTGCGCCTCAAGATGTACATGGATGAGCAAACGAAGTCCGCAGTGTTTTCGCTGGCGCGAAGCGTTGACTCGAAACAGAACTTGAGGAATGGCCACTCGGAACGCCTGGTGTCATACGCGGAGCAATTGGGAGAACGTCTTGGCCTTGGAGAAGAAGACTTGCAGGAACTCCGCATCGCCAGCTGGCTCCATGACGTGGGAAAGATTGGCATGCCAGAAAGAATCCTTCTAAAACCTGGACCTTTGGACGCGGAAGAAAGAAGAATCATGCAGGAACATCCGGTTATTGGAGAAAAAATCTGCGCGCCGCTCAAGTCGCTTCGCAGCATCCTCCCGGTGATACGCCACCATCATGAAAAAATGGACGGTAGCGGGTATCCGGATGGCCTTCGCGGAGAAGCCATTCCGCTGAAAGCGAGAATTCTGCAAGTCGCGGACATCTATGACGCATTGACCACAGACCGGCCCTACCGTGGAGCCCTCACTCCCGAGGAAGCGTTGCAAACACTCTTCAGCGAAGCCGAGAACGGCTGGCTCGACGCACCCGTGGTGTTGAAATTCTCGCGAATCTGCAGAGACGGCGAGCACTTCCCCGTGCGGGGAAGAACGATGCTGGCCTCCTACTACGCGCAGTGACTAACCGTGCGACAAGGGGCTCGGCGCATTCAGAAGCTATTCCTTCCACGCCCAAATTAGCGCCCGCAGAACCAAATCGGCTGGCGGCAAGACATACCTATGATGGCTTAGGTTTGTGGACGAACTGACGTTCCATATATCTTCTGGAGGCCTTCAAGAAGATAATAACTGGCACAATTTCATTCGCTGGCCACGCGTTTGCCATCTGGAACCAGGTGTTTACCTTAATAAGATTTCAAGTGTTTCCCCTCTTTCTTTTCTTCCCATTTTCACCCTAATTAGCTGGAAGCACGACGCGGCATCCCGGTGTTCTCTTCCGATTGGTTGGCTGCCGCCTGGTGCGGTCCGGAAGCTGTTGATTGAAAACGAATAGCGGCCAATGAAGGCAGGGGAGGCATCGCGGTGTTGCGCACATGGGCGATTCTCAGAAGGGAATTGGGGGGCGTGGTTGAAGTCGCCAACTGATCCGGCGCGAAGCGAATAGCCGTAACGAAATTGTCAAAAAAGAAGAATCAGAAGGAGTACCGAGCTGTGAAACATAGAATGTGGCTTGCGGGGGCGTTATTGGCCCTGCTGTGGACAACGCCTGCGATGGCGGATAACCGCTTTATCGTCAGGTCTACTCTTCCCTCTGGCGTGCTGAGGCTATTCTGCGTTTTCCAGAGCTGCACGGTCGTGGGTCCCCTGGATGGAACGCTGAGCCAAGTCTTCTTGCTGACGACACCTAGTTCGATCGATGCGACAATTTTTCTGAACCTCTTGCGCAACACGCCAGGCATCTTGGATGCCGAGCTGGATCAATTAATCAGTTTGGTTGGCGGGCTCAGTACTGTGACCAAAGCACCCCCCGCGTTGTCAGACACTGCTCCGGTAAATTATTTCGGTTCAGCGGTGTGGAACGGCTATGCCAACCAACCGGCAGCCACAATTGTGCATGTCCAGGACGCGCAGCATACCTTCCATGTCGTGGGGCAAGGCGTTGTCGCCGACATTGACACTGGGGTGGATCCAAACCATCCGGCGTTGAAAAAGGTTCTTCTGCAGGGTTTCGACTTTACTCGCAACCAGTCGGGTGGCTCGGAAATGACAGATTTTGCTGCACCCGCCCCGCCACCTTGTCCGAATTGCCAGCCGGCGATTGTCAATCAATCCACTGCAGCGGTGCTGGACCAGTCGACGGCGGCGGTGCTTGACGGGAATCTGCAGTATGCGGCCTTCGGCCACGGCACGATGGTGATGGGTATTATCCATCTCGTGGCTCCGAGAGCCCGTCTACTTCCGCTGAAAGCCTTTCATTCCGATGGCACGGGCTTCCTCTCCGATGTTTTGCGGGCGATCTATTACGCTGTTCAGAATAACGCCAACGTGATTAACATGAGCTTCGATTTCAATACGCCTTCTACCGAGTTAACGAACGCGCTGGACTATGCTAACCAGCTCAACGTCGTGTGTGTGGCAGCGTCGGGAAATGACGGTCAAGGGCCGCCCACCTTGGTTTATCCAGCGGCGGTGCAAAGTGATGTGATGGGAGTCGCGTCGACGAGCGACCTGGATACGCGTTCGACGTTTTCGAACTATGGAGACGCCATTGTGTGGGTCGCTGCTCCTGGCGAAGCTGTCGTTACTACCTACCCCTTCAGCTCCTACTCCGCCGGTTGGGGAACTTCTTTCAGCGCTCCGTTTGTTGCAGGTGGGGTCGCCCTGATGCGGAATTTGCAAAGCCAAATCAATCAGTCTACGGCCGCCTCAGCGATGGCTCATGCTCAATTTGTTGGCCCAATGATGGGCAATGGGCGTCTGGATTTGCTCATGTCACTGGCTGCGTTGCCGGCGGGAAACGATCCGTCGGAGTCCAATGTTTCGGTAACGTCATCTAGCATGAAGTTTGGGGTCGGGGAGAATAAAAAGTTCACCTTCTCCGCTGCCCCTTCGCGTGGGTTCAAATAAATGGTGACTTGGACCTACATGGGGAGTGCCGGCAAATGGCCCGCACACGGTTTCGCGTCCCACTTTGGCGCTTGGCGGGACGAACGGCTTGAATGCGACGGTCAGCTTGAAGACGACTACTCACACCTGCGCGTCGCGGATGGCCATGCCGCGGTTTGGGCCGCCGAACCAATAATATTGGGTGAATGCAACGTGCTTTGCTTGGTTTCTGGCAGTCACAGAGATTTGGAGCTTGGGCTGAGCTCCACGCCTGCGCCCAGGGCGAAGTGCGAGCGTAGTGCCGGCCCTTGCATAACTATGCATGTTCCGCCGTGGGGGGACGAGTGGAGACCCACTTCCGATGCAGGACACAACGGCGGGAATCCTCACGACTACGATCATAGGATGTTCGACGAATCTCAGTCACGCTGCTAGGTTCACACTCGCTGTGAAATAATCAAGTAAATGCCTTGTCCTCAAGATCTGCCCCCTAGCTCCGCGCACGGAATCGTGCGACGCTCCAATCGGCGGGTGGCAGCCCCTAGCCGCTTGGCGCGGATCGGGTGCCGCATCCTTCACGATTTTTGTGAAGGGTGCGGTTTTTGACTTTTCCGGTTAACATCGAAACGAAATGACCAGCTTTTTCCGCCAACTCCTCGCCGCAATTCTTTCCTTAGCCGTCTGCATCCCCACTTATGGGTTCGCGGTGGGCAACCGCAAGCAGATCACCTCGACGCTGGCGCCTGTTCCAGCGGGGCTGTGGAACTACGACGCCAACGACCGCTTCACGGCGGGCGACAGCTACGACGACAACGGAAACACCGTGGGCTCCGGCGGCATCGGCAACTTGTACGACTTCGAGAACCACCTCATCCAAAAAGCGGGAGTGAGCATCGTTTACGACGGCGACGGCAACCGCGTGCAGAAGACGGTCGCCGGAGTGACGACCAAGTATCTGGTGGACACGCAAAATCCCACGGGCTACGCGCAGGTGGTGTTCGAGACGCTTACGGGAAACACCACGCAGCCCTTCGACTCCGCCCGGACGTACGTGTATGGGCTGGAGCTGATCAGCAAGTACCGGCAATTCGTGGCGAACAATCAGGGCCAGACGCAGATCAGCTATTACGTGTACGACGGGCATGGCTCGGTGCGTGCGCTGACGAGCACAACCGGCGTGGTGACGGACACCTACGACTACGACGCCTTCGGCAACTTGATCCACTCCACCGGCTCAACGCCCAACAACTACCTCTTCGCCGGTGAACAGTTCGACCCCGATCTCAACCTCTACTACAACCGCGCCAGATACCTGAACGTGACCACGGGCCGCTTCTGGTCGATGGATTCGTTCGAGGGAAACCAGCTTGCGCCAGCTAGCTTACACAAGTATCTGTATTCTAGCGCCGATCCGGTGGACCGTGTCGACCCGGAAGGGCAGCAGGATCTCGTCAGCGAGATCGCAGGTGAGGCTGATACCCAAATCGTTCAGGCAATCGCTGTCGTTTCTGCTGTCGCGGCACTATGCACCATCGATTACGAACTGGGCAGGAACGACTGCTTTGACAGAAATCCAGATAGGGAGCGCACGTTCTATCATGGAACGACGCAGCTTGACGCTGAGGAAGTGGTCCAGAATCAAGCATTCAATGTCTCCCGAAAGATTGCAAGGCAGAAGGAACCATCACTCCTCGATTTTGGGGGCGGCTTGTACATGACCGACAACTTGAGTACAGCCGGCATTTTTGCGGGGTTGCAAGGGACTGACTTCAGGGAGGGTGGTCCCGCCGTCGTTCGAGTTGACATTACTCAGAGGAACTGGAAAACGCTAGTCTTTCAAGGAGCGATAGATTCATCACTGATTACTGGTCTGGGAGGCCACTTTCAGGTATTCGTGCCGTTTTTCTTGGTGCCTGAACTTGATTATTTGAAAGAGAGATATTCATTGATTCTTCCGCCGTTCGACTGAACGTAGCCAATTATCTGAGGGAATTTCAAGGTGCCTAAGTTTCAACGCGAAAAAGTCAAAGTAACGATGCATCTTCCTGGAGACCGCACTCAGGTCTTGGTTGAGTGGACTTATGGACTAGGTCTAGCCGATGGGGGCGTATATTGGGATGTACCAACTGAGGTGATCCCCCCCCATCTGAGAGCGATCGGAAGCAGGTTCTTCCTCACGCTGGAGATGGCCGACGAAAGGGAAATGGCAACACTTAGCGCAGAGGAAATACGTGTGTCTCGCAAGTGGACGGTCGAAGAACTTAAAGACAACACCTAGAGAACCTGCCATGGGAGCGTGGAGCATGCTTCTTCAACTCTTGGCGGTAACACTCTGCGCCGTGGTTGCCGCATCTGCTTCCTCTGCTAACGGCAACCGCATTAGCAAGACGTTCGCTGGGGTGACGACGAAGTATCTGGTGGACACGCAGAATCCCACGGGCTACGCGCAGGTGGTGTACGAGACGGCGGGTGGCCCGGATGACCCGATCCCGAATCCA
>Ga0134121_10004705_pt1 | contig 11149 bp, 10 predicted proteins | sample KB301_FD_96463 | JGI IMG/M metagenome (GOLD analysis project Ga0134121, IMG submission 96463) | Terrestrial soil microbial communities without Nitrogen fertilizer from Kellogg Biological Station, Michigan, USA - KB3-0-1 | ecosystem: Environmental > Terrestrial > Soil > Unclassified ...
AAAATTACTCGGGCTCGGATATCCCGGGGGTCCAATCATTGAAAGGCTCGCGCGCGAAGGAAACCCCAGGAGTGTGCGTTTCAGCGTGCCTCGTATGGGAGATGGTCGACCCGACTTTAGTTTCAGCGGTTTGAAAACTGCGGTGACGAAGCATGTACGAGAGTCAGGCCTGCAACCCGTCCACGATAGTGAAGAACCTGCGCAGGGAATTAAAGATCTTGCCGCCAGTTTCCAGAGCACTGTGGTGCGTTCGCTGGCGACGACGATGGAGCGCGTTGCGCAGGAATACCGCCCGCGGACTTTGATTGTCGCCGGTGGCGTGGCCTGCAACGGCGCTTTGCGCGAGGCTGCGCGCGAAGTTGCCGCAAGATTGAACCTGCCGGTCTATTTTCCCTCGCCGCATCTATCGACGGACAACGCCGCGCTGATCGCCGCTGCCGGCACAGTGAAACTCGATGCTGGAGAACGAGCCGGTTGGGATTTGAATGCCGATGTGATGCTGCGTTTGCAGAACATCGAGGTCGAGGATGAGGAGTTAAGGAAACATGTGCGATATCGGCTTTAGCAACGAAGTAAGACGATCCACGAATTCACACCAATAGGAATTGGGTTTTCGGTTCGTGTGGTTTAGTGGATCGCTTTGTCTAAGCCGAAAGAGAGCACGAATGCTAATAGGATTCTTTGATTGGCTCACCCACCCGAATCGTTCCCTCGCTAAGAATCTGCGCGCGCAAGCCGCCGCGATGAACCAGGCCCGGCAGGACCTTTTCCTGCGAGAGCTTTTGCAGATGCTTGCATGGTTCGCACAACCTCAAGCCGCGCGCCTTCACTTCGCCAATCCAAAACTCTTTGCCTACCAGATGATTCAGGGGCGCGCCGCGAGTGACGACGTTCCGGCGACTGTCGCCCAGACCGTAATCGACGTCCAATTCGCGTTTCATTGCTTCCACGGCTTCGGCTTCGATCAAAGTGAGTTCACGATCGGGCGACGGTTTTGAAAAAGTCCCGGTACCGTTGAAATAGCGATCCCCTTCCAGCCCACGGCCGGGGACAGCGCGCGCTTCGTTGACGGATTGCATTGGAGCTTCCGCTGCGTCAGCGATGTTGATTGAAATGACTTTGCCTTCGAACATTTCAGAAATCTCCAGGAGACTGTGTTGGAGTGCGCCGGCAGAGCGAAGCGGCGACGGCGCTTTGGTTAAGGATTATTGATCGAACGTTCCCAAAGCGGTGTCGCGCTGCGCTTGCCACCGCACTCCAAATAAGAACGCTTTAAATCGAAGCCTTGATAGCGTCGTCAAAAATTTCCAGCGCTACGTCGACGTTTTCTTTCGTCAGGATCAATGGCGGCGACCAGCGAATTGTGTTGGCCCCGGCGCCTAACAAAATTAACCCGCGCTCAAAACTGGCGACTTCGACCCGATCGCGTAGGTCCGGATCAGGCGTTCTGGTCGTGCGGTCTTTAACAAACTCGACCCCCAACATCATACCCATCCCGCGCACGTCGCCGATACAATCGTACTTGCTCATCAGCTTTTCAAGCCCGCGCTTCAGGTAGCCGCCAACCTCAGCACTGTTTGCGACCAACTCTCGTTCCAGCAATTCGATCGTCTTCATCGCGGACGCGAGGCAGACTGGGTTCCCGCCGAAGGTTGATGCATGAGCGCCTGGTTTCCAGTCCATCAAATCGGCGCGCGCGACACAGGCGCCCATCGGCAAGCCCGACGCGATGCCTTTCGCAATACAGACGATGTCAGCCTTTACCTCATAGTGATCACAAGCAAACATTTTTCCGGTGCGGCCCATGCCGCTTTGAACTTCATCGACGATTAAGAGAATACCGTGCTCGTCGCAGATGCGACGCAAACCCTTCAGGAACCCTTCGGGAGCGGGCACATAGCCGCCCTCTCCCTGAACTGCTTCGACCACAATCGCCGCAACTTCTTCCGGAGGTGTGGTGGATTTGAACAGGCGGTTCTCGATCCAATTTAAAGCACCCTGGCCCGCGCCGCCGTTGCCGCAGTCCTCAGCACTGAACGGATTGCGATAATCGTTGGGATAAGGGACGTGGACTACGTCAAGCACCTGGCGCTTGAATCCAACCCGTTGTGCCGCCCTGGACGAAGTAAGGGAAAGCGATCCAAGCGTGCGTCCATGAAAGCTGCCAAAGAACGCAATAAATTTTTCGCGTCCGGTGGCATGCATGGCCAGCTTCAAAGCTGTCTCGACGGCTTCGGTGCCGCTGTTGGCAAAGTGCGTTCGGGTCGGCCGCGCCACCGGGACAATCTCGTCGAGCTTTCTCGCCAGGTCGGGCATCTGGCGGTAAAAATAATCAGTGCCGCACATGTGTATTAATTCGGCCGCCTGATCCTGGATGGCCCGCACGACTTCCGGGTGGCAGTGACCGGTTGAGCACACCGCGACGCCGGCATTGCAGTCGAGAAAGACATTCCCATCCACATCTGTTACCCAGACGCCTTTACCATGATCTGCGACGAGCTTGAAAGCAGGGCGCGGGTACGAGGGCGTAACAAATTGCGCGTCAGCTTCTACGATCGCCCTGCCTTTCGGTCCGGGCAGTTCGGTTTTTATCTCTGGCTTCTCTGGTGCAATAGCGGTTGACATCGTCTTTTCTCCTCGTTGAAACACTCAGGCGAGACACTAACAGGCAGTGTCAAAACAAACGGGGCGATTTTGATGAAAGAACGCTAGTCGGCGAAGAGATCCGCGCGATAGTCGAGCGGCCGAACATGTAAATCGTGGCGTGTAAACATAGCGTTTAAGAAGTGGGGCTGATAATAGCACCGAGCGCATGTCGAGAGCCAGTCTTGAGAGTAAGAGGTGTGCGCCTGAACAAGAAGGGGTGCCGCAAGCATAAGCTCAATTCGGATGTCTGCATCAACCAGTCGCGGAGCGACGGCAGATAGCAGCCCCGGATGAGCGAGTATAGCCAGCGTAACCCGGGGTTAGGCCCTCGCAAATTCCCGAGCCCGCTTTAGCGGGCGACAGAAACGGTTGCGTGCTGAGTTTAAGTTTGAGTCCTGGACCCGGTCGCTACTGCTCCCGGTTCTGTACCGAGCAGCAACCCAATTAGTTGGAGTACCAGAGCACAGCGAAAAAGTGACAGGTGGTTCCGGCGATGACAAACAAGTGCCAGGCGAAGTGGGCGTAACGAACTCGATGGGCGGCATAGAAACCAACGCCGGCGGTGTACGCCAGGCCACCGGCTATCAACCAGGCCAGACCCGAAAGCGGCATGACTCGTAACACCTGAGGCGCCGCGATTACTACCAACCAGCCCATTACCAAATACAAGACAACTGACAGCCGGTTGAATCGTGATCCAAAGACCGCCTTCATCGTCAGTCCAAGCGCGGCCAGTGTCCAGATAAGGCTCAGCAGGGTCCAGCCCCACGGACCGCGCAAAATGCCGAGCGTGAAAGGCGTGTAGGTGCCGGCGATGAGCAGGAAGATTGCGCCATGATCGAACATGCGAAAGACCCGCTTGGCCCGATCGTGGGTTATCGCATGATAGAGAGTCGAAGCGAGATAAAGCGTGACCATCGAAGCCGCAAACACACTGACACCCACCGCGTTCCAGGCGTTGCCGTAACGAAGGGCCGCAATGACTAGAACAGGTGCCGCCAGCAGAGCCAGCAACAGACCTATACCGTGGCTGATGCTGTTGGCTATTTCTTCACCGAGAGTGGGCCGTCGCTCTTCTCTGGTAATCGCTTGCCGCATGTCGAAGCGATTGTACAACGATTTGCTCTAACGGCGAATTTCGAACGAGACGATCCACGAAATCACACCGAATCGCACGAACAAATGTGTTTGTGCTTGCTTCGTATGGCATCGTCTTACTCGGAGGCTGTCATTTCAACATTCGACAGCACCTTCTCCATTGAAAACAGCGGTGTGCCAAAGAGTTCATGCGGTCCTTCGCCGGTTCTCTGAAAACCAAAATTCTCGTATAGGCGAATCGCGCGATCCAGGAAAGGAGTGGTGCTGAGAAGCATCCTGCGAAATCTTCCCTTTGTCGCGCACTCTTCGACAGTCGCTAACAGACGCTTCCCAATTTGTTGACCTCTGGCAACAGGAAGGACCGCCATTCCCCGAAGGTAAAGCGTATCCCCCTTCGGAATTACTGATACTGTGCCCACGACTTGTTTATCGCTCATGGCCACCCACACCGGGCCTTCGCCGATGCGTTTCGACACCTGCTCGGAAACGATTGCCGTCGCCGCGAAGCTCTCTGGATTATAGAGGGATTCAAATTCAGCGAATGACTCGTGTAACAACAAAGAGATCGCCTCGGCATCGTCGTCCTGCGCTAAACGTATCGATATGTCTGAGTTTTTCGTTTGAGCCATCCGTGTCCCACACTCCGTGGTGCGATTCATCAGCAATAATATGGCAATTTGCTAACAATCGTCGTTAGCGGGCAGCTTTCCCTCAAAGGATCGCGTCGTAATTTTACTCTCCTAAGGGCCCTCGACTCTTCCTAATCTGATTATCAGGATTCTTTATGAACAGAAGTGTTAGCCGGCAGGAGGTAGTAGTCATGAACAGGATAAAACTTTGGCCCCAAGGCATTTTGATAGTTCTCGCATTCGCAGGGTTTGCCGCAATCGCAGTGGCATTGTGGACGAAGTACGAACGAACAGCGGACGCCAAGGCCCTGCCGAACGCAGCACGAATTGAGCGAGTTGAGGGCCAGGTGGGCATGAGCCAAAATCTCGATAACTCCAACTCTCAGTGGATAGATGCAAGGGCGAATAACCCCATCACCGTCGGGGATCGGATTTACACGCGAGAGAACTCGCGCAGTCAGATCGCATTTACAGGACGTAATTTTGCGACGATCGAAGCCAATACCGCGCTGGACGTTTTGGATCTCTCGGGCCAACGGACGCAGGTGGCGTTGCGCAATGGCTCGGCGCTCTTTGACGTAGGATCACCGGCCGAACTGTTCGAGGTGGCTACGCCTTGCGGCGCGGTTGATTTGGAGCAGCCCGGCATTTATCACGTTTCGATCAACGAGAATGGCAACGCCGTGGCAACCGCATACAGCGGTGGCGCCCAGGTAGTCGGACAGGGTGGGGCCGGCCGGATCGAGAAAGGCGAGTACCTCGCTATTCCCTGTCAGGGTGGTTCGCCGGCCGTGTTATCGCGCGTGGATGCAGGCGAGGCGGGCACGGTGATCGACAACTACTATCGTTCTCGTTATCCGCGCCGCTACGACGGGCGTTATCGCAGCTATTACACATATCTCGACGATCCTTACTACTATGATCCCTCGCGCCAGTACAACAGCTACAACTATGTGAGCGATTACATTCCGGGTGTCTATGACCTTGACGACTATGGCGACTGGCAATACGTAAGCGACTATGGTTACTGCTGGCATCCGCGGGTGGACAATGGTTGGGCTCCTTACCAATCCGGATATTGGGAGACGGACTATCCGTATGGTTTGACCTGGGTTTCGAACGAGCCCTGGGGCTATGCTCCTTACCATTACGGCCGTTGGACGTACTTTTCGAACGAATGGTTCTGGGTTCCGGCATCTGCGAGCAGTTATCCTACGTATTCGCCCGCGCTGGTGGCATTCCTGCCCTTCAATGATTCGAGTATTGGCTGGGTTGCTTTGGGCCCGGGTGATGCATACGTGCCACGCTATTACGATTCGAACTGGCAGCCGATCTATACCAGCCGCAGCGATGTCTTTGTAGATCGCATCGCCAATATCAGCGTGCCGGGCGCGGTCGCCGTTGTTCCGGTGCAGCAGTTTACTCAGGTCATCGATCCGCGCGTGATAAACCGAGTAGATCCGCAGACGATTGCGCGAGTCCAGCCGGTTATGGATCCCCTGGCTGTAGCTCCTTTGCGGCGCGCTGCGTTTCAGACTCGTGCCGCGCAGCCGCGATTCGACATGCCGCAGGCGGTCGCCCAGAGAATTTTCAACACGCCGGTTGTTACCAGTGCGGTTCCGGCTCCGCCTTTCCGAAAGGACCTGGCCCGCGCGTTACGCGTCGAGCCGGTGGCCGATCGAGCACGGAATCAGAAACTTCAAATCACAGATCAACGTGGGCCCGCCGGCCAACAGCGGGCTGACAACGGTGCGGAGGCCGGCAATCCCGGCAACGGTGCGCAGCCGAATATAGCTGCAGAGCAGGCGCGAGAAAAACAGATGGCGGATCTGGCCAGGCAAGCGGCTCGTGGTGATCGCAACGCGAGACAGCAGATGCAGAGTCTGCGGAGGCAGCAGGTCGAGGAGCAAAGAGCCAGCCGCGCCGGCACCCCAGTACAGGCGCAGGGCGAACGTGTGCGTCAACAAATGCAGCAGCAACAGGGCCAGCGAGACGCTTTGCGCCAGCAACAGCAGATACAGCGGGCGGCTGCCCGGCAGCAGATGATTACTTCGCAACAGCAACGTCATGCGGCCGCGCAACAGCAAATCCAGACACAGCGACAACAGCGCCGCCAGTTGGAGATACAACGCGCGCCGGCCGTGCGTTCGGCTCCGCAACAGCAGCAGGTGAGACCGCAAGTGCCTGTGCAGCGCGAGCAGCGTCCTCGTCCACAGTATCAACCACCGAGTCAGCCTCGGGTGATTACGCCGCAGCAGCCGCAGATGCGGCAACAGACAAGGCCGCAGCAAGCCTCGCCGCGCGCGGCCCCGCAAGAGATGCGTCAACAGCGACCGGCGCAGGCGCAACCGCAGGCCCGGCCAGCGCAAGCGCAGCCGCGACCACAGGGACCGCCGGCACAGAAACAACCGGCACAGCCGGAGCAGAAAGGTGGGCGAAAGAAACCAGGAAATTAGGAAGGGGAGGCCAGGAAGCAGGAACGAACACTTATGGTGGCACAGACTTCAGTCTGGGATTGGAGCCTCAAGGACCCATCACAGACTGAAGTCTGTGCCACTTTTCCATCGGTCGAGGACTACTTCCTCATTAGGATTTTCGCAGTGAAGGGTCCTTTGATCGAGATAGCTCCGCTGGTTAGATCGACCTCACCTGTAATCGTGTCGCCTGAAACGGAATCAACTTTGGCATCCCCGGTGAGCGTGCTGCGATCGAGCGCGACTCTGTTGTCCGCGCCACCTTTGCGCGAAACGACGGCGACATCTTCAAGCTTCATGAACTTGTCGGCTTTGGCTGAGTAAGTTCCTGCCTTCAATGGTGACTTGTCATTTGTGCTTTGATCGCCCACCAGACTAAAGACGATGCGCACCTGATCTTCTGAGGAGAGCGGCTTGTCCAAAGTCATCGCGAAATTCCCCGCGTCAAGGTCATAGTTGGCGACATAGATACGATAGCTCGCGGCGGTGTTAATGTTCCCCGATGTGTCGGTAAACGTCTTGTTCACGGCGAACGCGTAACCGGACTTCTGCGGCAAATTCTTTTCTCCGGTTGCCGGTGATTTTAGCTGGAGGCTGCTGCCGCCGGTGCTTTTGCTGCAACCGCCAACGAAGAAGGTAAGTATGAGCAAGCACGAAATGAAAATCATTTGGCGAAAAAGCGTTCTTGCAGGTGTGATCATCTGGGGCATGTTTCATTCTCCTCGTGAACAGTTAACAAACGGTCAAGAACGTAATGCGCGCCGTTTACTTTGATTCTGTTCAAGACGATGCCAAACGTGCGTTGGCTTCGCTCGCAGTTATGAGTTCTGTGGACATCTCACTCATTGTTGAAGGAATTGGCGATTTTGTCTTGATTCCCAGAGCTTCTGCGTGAGCAGCAATCACTGCGTCTCCCTTTCGACAACCTCGATTCTGATAGAAGGTAATACGTTCAAGCCGGGCGGTTTGCCCGCTCAATTCGATCAATTCAGGGTGCTGGTTAATAAGCTCTAGTGATTGCATGTTAACTCCTTACTGAAAGATATTAAGACCTAATCATTTTTTTGCGAGCAAGTAATTCACGTATCGCAACGCTTTGAATCGAAAGCGTTCAGCTCTCTACCGCGGTCTGCGCTGTGACTATGGGCGCAGCACTCTGATCCGAAATTGCTCTGAGTTCGCGCTCAAAAGATAGTCTGATCGATTCTTTCGCCGGCGGTTGCGTCCACAGCGGAAGACGACGACCGATGAAGTGCTCCTGTACTCGCGCACGAAAGTAGCATTCATGATCCCACTCGACTTCCGCCATCTCCAGAAGACAATCAACCAGATCGGTGCGGCCGGAGTCGCGCGCATAACGGGCGGCGGTTTCGTACTCACGAATATTCCTGCTTTCAAGGCGGCCTGCGCCGTACATCGGCGCCAACCAACCGGTTACGTGGCAAAGAATTCCCAGTGTCCGGCCGATCATGTTCGCGCGGGTTTCGCGCCGCCGACTCGGACCGCTGTCCAGGCTGATAAGCATTTCACCGACGAGCTTGCGGTGCCGCCACTCGTCGTTCTCAATGTTTTGAATCGCGAGTCTCTCGCCGGCGTTGCGCACAGATTTCCAGTGACCGCGGTAGGCATACGCCGCCGCCAATTCGCCTGAGTAGGCCAACTGGAGTAGAGCGATCAGATTTTGGCGGTTCTCGTCTGCGTCGATCGTCATGAGTACGCGCTCAGGATCATTTTAGCTTACGACTTTTGAAAGTCACCGCCGGTGGGGCCCACCTGATCGAATCACCAATAATACCGCGCTTTACGCTGACGACTTCCAACTTTTCCGGCCTCACAACTATGAGCAGATAGTTACGATCCGGATAGAAGTCCTTCCAATCATCCTTCCAGTGCCTGGCTTTCTCTCTGGAGTTCCGAACAATTCGAGCCCGGCCTGAAATTGCGACATAAGCCTGATCTTCGCTAACAAAATAATAAAGCGTGACGTGGTCGTTATGGGAAATCTCGCCGACTTTGCGGCTCTTTGGATTTGTTGCAAGCCATACCAACATGTTTTCTTCGGGCGGGAACGGATCCATTGTGCGCGCGTGCGGCCGGCCGCTTGAGTCGAGCGTAATCAGGGCGCAATAGCGAGCAGTCTTCATTATTTCGCGCGCCGTGGCCATCAGACTCTGTCTGTCGCGACGGGCCGGCTGCCTGGGCTGGCTGCAAATGGCGGGGGTTAAGTTGACAAAGCAAAGCAGTAAGAAAAGTCTGGCGGGGTGGCAGCGTGGGTGGGTTGATTTCATGAACTCATCTCCGGAATTCCAGGATCGGAATTGAACAGACTGAACGAAACGCCGATCAGGTCTCACTTTTTATCACGTATTTCGGATCTGTCGCGATCCGTCAGAGAGGGATTGAACGGGTGTGTGGCTTTCGCCCGGTGACGTAGGACATACCATAATCCGAACCGTTTTAGACGGCGTTAATATACTTGACGCATCAGCGAAATCTTCGAAATAACGCCGCAGGCGTTCGCGAATTCCAGCCCAGGGCAACGCCCTGGGAAAAAATTGCCAAACGAAATTCGAACTCTGAAAGAGTTCGCGAGCGGCAAACGGGCATCTCGATAGCCGTGATATCTGTCCTCAACCTTTGACGACGTTGACTAGCTCTACATTCGGGAACTCCTTCAGAGTTCCCTGATTGAGTTCATCTCGGTTCCCAGGGCGCTGCCCTGGGCTGGAATTCACGAACGCCTCCAGGAAAGAGGTTCACCAATGCGTCAAGTATATGAATGCCTAATGAGAAGAGACCGTCGGATTAGTTGAACTACTCCCCATCGACTGCCTACCGCGTGGGCGCGACATAACTCCGGCGGGCTTTGACCACTAACTTGGTCTGTGACTTTTGCGTGGAGGGCGTCAGATCGATCTTGAGCTTGCGCGTCGTGCCGTCACGTTTTTTGTTTGAAGACACAAACGCCAGGTTGTAGCGACTGCGCAAATGATCCATCAACGTCTGAAAGGTCGTGTTGAGATTCTCTGGCTTGTCAGCGAGGAGCTCGCCACCCGTTTCATTCGCCAAAGTTTGAATGTCGAGATAAGCGGCCCCCTGCAACTTTCCAATGCGAGTGGCCCAGATCATGATGCCGTTCTCCAATCCCTGGTCCGAAGTTTTGGGGATGATGCCGCAGACTACGCTGCCCGATTCGTAGATCGCCAGGGCCGCGGATTTCCCCGAAGGGCTGTTGGGACAGTCAAAGTTGCGCGTGACACCAGTGATCGAGATCACCACCCGCCGCCCGATGGGATTGCTGGCCCTGATCATGTAGTCCGCGGCGTCAAAGAACAGCGTGTTGAGACAATGGTCAGCTTGTTCGTCGTGCGCCGGAATGCGATTAAGCGCATGGTCGATCAATGAACGGTCCCGCGTGAAGCCCTGAAGCAATTGCGTTGTATCATGATAAGTCATGACGGCGACTTCATCTGCCGGCTTGAGACGCGCGATGGCGTCACTCGCGGCACGATGAACCTGAGCGTTAAATGGATCCAGACAACCGCCACGATCGATCAAAAGCAAAACGGAAAGGGGGAGACTGTCCTGGCTAAAATGTGTGATCTCCTGTTTCGCTCCGTCTTCGAGAAGCACGAAGTCTTCCTTCTTCAATCCGCCCACTACCCGCGCGGTATTCTTTTGCAGCACCAGCGCGTCGACCGTCACGAGATCGACGTCAACCTTGACGACGTCGGCGCCGGGTGGCGGGGGCGTCCGATCCGCATTGTCCGGGTTTGCGGATGGCGCTGACGTGTTGTCTGTATTTACTCGTCGCTCGCGCGTCTGCGACATGACCCGCAGCGAGATGAAAAAGAAAACGAGTGAAAGCAGAAAAGCGAGGGAAACCAGGAGCAGAAACGGCAGTGTCGGGTTGCGATTTTTCATAAGCTCTCTCCATTTGAAGCGCGGCAAGGAAAACCGTTAGACAGCCTACCCATTTTGCTGCCTACCGCTTCCTGCCTACTTCTTTTGAGGGGAGAGTGCTCTTAGCGAATACTTCCGAAAGCCTTGCTGCGGGTAAGACGTTTGGATCGCTCGAAGTGTTAACGGCGTTCCGCAGGCCCGGCGCAGTTCACCACGTTCGACGAATCGGATGCGCCTCGGTATTAAAGACAATACGATCGAAGTATAGCGTCTTTGGCGGCGCAAACAAGAGATAAAAATACTTAAACGTCTCAGCGAAAAGGAAGCTTTGCATGGAATCGTCGTGCTCTCTGGTCACGACGCTCTTCAAAGCCGCATAGCCCTCCGGGGTGCGGCAGT
>Ga0134121_10004708_pt1 | contig 11147 bp, 10 predicted proteins | sample KB301_FD_96463 | JGI IMG/M metagenome (GOLD analysis project Ga0134121, IMG submission 96463) | Terrestrial soil microbial communities without Nitrogen fertilizer from Kellogg Biological Station, Michigan, USA - KB3-0-1 | ecosystem: Environmental > Terrestrial > Soil > Unclassified ...
CCTTCGGGCATCTGCCTTCTCCTTTGATTTTAAGTTCTCGACAATCTTTTCCAGCTCGTCGAAGCGTGCGCTCCAGAGTTGGCGGTGCCGCTCGATCCAGGCGGCCTCTTCTTCCAGCGCGCGCATGGCAAGCCTGCAGGTTCTGACGCGCCCGGCCTTTTCAGTAGTGACGAGCGCCGCCCGCTCCAACACGGCAACATGCTTCTTCATGCCCGTGAGGGTCATATGGAACTTTCCGGCGAGGTCCGTGATAGAAGCGTCGGCGCGGCTGAGTTGCTCCAGCACGCCGCGCCGGGTCGCGTCCGACAGCGCGGCGAATGAGACATCTAGTTGGGCTGGCCGATACTGAACCATGTGGTTCAGTATATAACACCGCCGGGCGGGATGCAAGGGGAGGCCGAGCGCGAGATGCATAGGCCCGGCCAATTCACTCCTAGGCGCCCCTTGGCGGTGTGAGCGGCGAAGTGAACGGGCCACGTGCGCATTCTCCGCCCCAGTCAAGAAAACAGGACAGATAGGGAACGAAAAACGCGCTTGTGTTTACGAATATCGCGTCAACTCACGAGTGGTCGGCTATACGGAAGTTATCATGTCGCTTGGCCGCGTAATCTAAGAGCATTGCCGCCGCAAAGCAATTCACTCGGCTGATTTTCGCCTTCCGACAACTGCCCATCGCCACCAGGCCTGAAGATTCTTTCTGCTCCGCAACGGCGGTGCAGGAGGAGACATATGCAACATGGTTGTATGCAGAGGCTCAATCGTAAGCGAGGTCCCGAAGTCTGGCAGTTTCGCTGGTCCGTAACCGACCCTGAGGGCAAGCGCCTTTACCACAAAAAGATTGTTGGCACGGTCGAGCGATACCCTGATGAGAATGCCGCGCGGCGCTCCGTGGTAGGGCTGGTCTCGGAAATCAACACCCGTGCCAGATCAACGAATTCCGGCGCAATGACCGTTGCTCAAATCTGTGATCATTTCGAGCTACGCGAACTCGCGAGGGAAAACCCCTGGCGCAGTCACTCGACCAAGATAGTTTACAAAGCGTACTTGAGCCGCTGGATTCGTCCCCATTGGCAGAAATACGACCTTGCAGAGGTTCGAACCATACACGTTGAATCCTGGCTTCGCCGACTACCGCTAGCGAAAAGCAGTTGCGCCAAAATCCGAAACGTCATGTCCGTTCTCTTCAATCATGCCTGCCGATATGAATTGTTTGACCACAATCCGATTTACCTAGTTCGTCAGAGTGCAAAGCGCCGTAGACCGCCCACTGTGCTCGTGCCCGGTGAAATCAAAGCGTTGGTAGATAACTTAGACGTTCGAGAACGAACGTTGGTTCTCCTTGCAGCCTCGACCGGCTTGCGACAGAGCGAGATGTTCGGCTTGAAATGGGGTGACATCGATTTTGCCCAGAACAATATGAGCGTCACGCGCTCCATCGTGTACGGGGTAGTGGGCCCGTGTAAGACCGAGTCATCACAGAAGCCCGTGCCCATTCCTCCGATTCTTGCCGACGCTCTGTTGCAGTGGAAGAAAGGTATCCGCTACACGAATGCAGACGATTGGGTTTTCGCCAGCAAGCGTTACCGAGGTCGAAGACCGATCTGGGGCCAAGCGATCTTGCGGAAATATATTCGTCCGGTGGCACAAAGGGTCGGAATTGAGAAGCGATTCGGATGGCACACGTTCCGGCACACGTATTCGACTCTGTTGCGAAGTGTGGGGACCGAGTTCAAGGTGATGCAGGAGCTGCTTCGCCATTCGTCATTGCGATCGACGCTGGACGTTTACACACAGGCAGTTACTCCGGCGAAGCATGCAGCACAAGCCGCGGTATTGTCGCTGGTCTTTTCGCCCGGAGCGGACGGAGGATCACTCCAGGCCGGGCAGAAAACTGCTACCACATAGCCTTATAAAAAGGACACAAAAGGGGCGCGAAACGCGCCCTTTTCGCGCCCTCGATGGTTTCGACAGAATCCGCCTAAATCTTTTGGAATGAATGGCGGGGACGACGAGACTCGAACTCGCGACCTCTGCCGTGACAGGGCAGCGTTCTAACCAACTGAACTACGTCCCCAGCCGTGGAATCAACAACTTAGGCTAAAACCTTGCAAATAAGGGCTTTGCAAGATTCGCATACAGCGCACTGTTCGCTTGCGGTGCATACGGTAGCAGCTGTCCCTGCCAAAACCGCCCATAAACCGCCCATAAAAATCGGTGCGCTCATGCGAGATTTATCGTAGCACACATACTGAAAGAAGCGAAGCGCTCGGCATCGCAAGATTGCAAGCCGATCGTTACTGGCTCTCTTTGACCGCAGAGATCAGGCGACTATTCGGGTTAGTGACGAAGCCATGCGTTCCTCCCGCTCAGGGAAACCTCTCGAAGACTGTCTAGGGAACCGTTGTCTTTCGGGCTACAACGGTTGTTTGAACCGTTGTTCCAAATGTCGCGGGAAGCCTAGTCGACGCGGCCGCAGCTTCGTTTGAGTTCCTTGGACTAAAAAAAGTTTTGGGATGCCAGCGGATTGGAGAAAAAAGGGTGTGGCTACCTGCAACGGTCTGTGCAACCGTTGCGCTCGGAGTCCAACGGTGTTGAAAACCGTTGTCGCGGCAACTGACTGCCGATTTCGATATTTCTACGAGGGTCTAGAAAAACGTCGACCTTGAGCATCGATGCTGCGCGGCGGTTTGGAAAACCGGCGCCTCCGCACGCAATGACGTGATCATTGTGGTCTCCTAGAACGAGACTTCTGGCCCGGAATGACTTCCGGCTAGCCGGTAACACGGAACAAAGGATCACTTCCCACAAGCCGACTTCCCCGGTACTTATCCGAACGTATTCTTCCGTCCATTGCTGGATCAGGTTTCCGGGGCGCAGTTCAGCTGGCTAGGACGCCTGCCTGTCATCCAGGCGCTCGCCGGTGCAAGTCCCGTCGCTCCCGCCAAATTCCGCAAGAGTTATGATTATTTCTGGCAGGAGATTGGAATTGGTTGAGTCAACCTGCTTTGCTTTCGTTCACGAGTAGCCTCACGCACCAGCGCAACGGAGTCCGCAACAGTGATACTGTGGGCTCAGTATCTGACTGGCGGCTGAGCAGACGTGGTTAACAGGATTAGACCGCCCGCGCAATACTCCGCAGAGGCGGCGAAAACCAAAGAGAGGTGCCTCGACATGCCCAAGATACTTCCCGCAATCTTTTTTGGTCACGGCAATCCGATGAATGCCGTCCTCGACAATGGCTACACAAAAGCATGGAGCCGCATAGGGCAGACAACACCCAAGCCCAAAGCCATTCTGTCTATCTCCGCTCACTGGTTTGTTTCAGAAACTGGTGTAACCGTCGCCACTTCGCCGAGAACAATTCACGATTTCGGCGGATTTCCGCGAGAATTGTTTCAGGTGCAATATCCTGCACCTGGTGACCCAAAACTCGCCCGTCGAGTGCAAAAATTGCTCGCGCCGCTGGAGGTCAAGCTCGACAACTCCTGGGGGCTCGATCATGGGACATGGTCAGTACTTCGCCACGTCTATCCCGATGCTGACATTCCCGTCGTCCAACTAAGCATCGACGAAAATAAACCAGCATCATTCCATTTTGAGATTGGCAAGAAGCTCGCGCCATTGCGCGAAGAGGGCATACTCATCATTGGCAGCGGCAACCTTGTCCACAATCTCCATGCATATGCTTGGGGTCGGCACATGCCCGACCCTTACGATTGGGCTGTACGTTTCGAACGCGATGCAAAGGAGATGATGGTAGCCGGAGAGTACAAACCGCTTATTGAATACGAGAATCTGGGACCAGAAGCATTGCTTTCGATTCCCACACCGGATCATTACTTGCCCATGCTGTATGTCATCGCGACTAGGCAGCAAGGCGAAATCATCACTTTCCCGATCGAAGGTGTCGATGGCGGATCGATATCGATGCTAACCGTGCAGGTGGGCTAGCCCGCTGGTTCTGCCGCTACCGAACAGGAGGAGTACGCAATGAAGGTAGCCCTGTTAAGTGCAACAGGTTTCGTGGGCTCAGCATTGCTAAAGGAGGCGCTCGGCCGAGGGCACCTGGTGAAAGGATTGTGCACGCACCTGAATCAAATTCGACCGAGGTGTTCAACCTTGGACAGACTTCCTGACCGAAGCCTATCAGATTCACGCAGGACAGAAGGGCAGCGGGCACAAGGGGAAACGTTATCCGTAACGAGGCAATCAGCAAGCTGAACGTCTGCCGCTTTGACGAGGGGGTCGGTAACTGGATGTTTGGTGCGATCAGCGGATTGTGAATAGGGTACTCCCCGAGAGCGTTCGGTCTCCGCGCTGAATCCAGCTCTCACCGGCCTAAAGATTCCAGACATTCCTATTGAGGAGGACTCCAATGAGTTTCCGAGCATTCCGAGCAACTCAGTCTCTGGCGAATTCGGTTCGTGGGTTCCCCGTGAGCCGCGGGATCATCGCCATGACGCTTTGCCCGACACTTCTTTGCGTTGTGGCGGCGGCTCAAGACTCCAAAAGAACAAATGTCGAGTGGCCGATGTACAACGGTAGTTATGCTGCGGACCGGTTCTCGCCGTTGCAGCAGATCACTGCGGCTAATGTTTCATCGCTTGTGCATGTCGGACGCTACGAACTGCCGGAGACCACTTCTTTCCAGGCAGGTCCGTTGGTGATCGGCGACACCATATTTGTAACCACCGCCACTTCCACGTATGCATTGGACGCGCGCAAAGGCACACTGCGATGGTCCCAGAAATATTCTCCCAAGACCCTGGCACTGAATACGCCTGTCCGCGGCGCGGCCTACCATGAGGGACGACTCTATCGAGGGACTCCGGACGCGCACGTTCTCGCTCTAGACGCCAAGACCGGCATAGTGATCTGGGACGTATCGGCTGGGTCTGCTGATAAAGGCGAATACTTTACATCCGCGCCGGTCGTATGGCAGGGCCGACTGTTTATTGGTACTTCTGGAAGCGATGTGGGGGCAATCGGAAGAATGATGGCTTTGGATACGAAGGATGGAAAGCTCCTGTGGAACTTTGACGTGGTGCCATCATCGGGGCCGGGAGCGGATACGTGGCCTTCCGATCCGAAACGCAATCGAGCCGGCGGTGGAATCTATTCAGGCTTCGCTCTCGATGTAGCCTCGGGGATACTGTACATCCCGACGGGAAACCCGGGGCCGGATTTTGTTCCGGAATACCGGCCGGGCGCGAATCTGTTCACATGTTCGGTAGTCAGGCTGGACGCAAAAACCGGAGCAGTTCGGGGCTACCATCAGTTTACCCCTCATGATTTCCATGATTGGGATGTGGCGGCGAGTCCGATCCTGTTGACCTCGAGGGCAGGAAAGAAAATGGTCGTGGTTGGCAGCAAAGATGGATACCTCTACAGCCTCGACCCGGAACTCACCTCCGTCGCTTACAAGATTCCCGTAACGACTATCGAAAACGTGGATGCTCCGATAACGAGGCAAGGTACGCGTTTTTGTCCGGGCACAGCGGGCGGAGTGAACTGGTACGGCCCTGCATACGCCCCTTCGACAAATACAATTTTCGTGAACTCGGTGGACTGGTGCAGCACCATCAAGCTCGGTGACCCCGAGTCCTTAGAATTCGTGCCGGGTAAACCGTTTATCGGATCGTCGAATGCTTTTGGCGATGGGGACGCGAAGAAAATAGGTTGGCTTACGGCGGTTGACGCCGACAGCGGAAAAGTCTTGTGGAAGTATCAGAGTTCGCTGCCGCTGGTGGCGAGCATTACACCGACGGCGAGTGGTCTTGTGTTCACGGCCGACTTGGAGGGAAACCTTCTCGTCTTCCACGCCCACTCGGGGAAAATCCTGTTCCGCAGCAAAGTAGGCGGTCCGGTCGGGGGTGGTGTGGTCACATACATGGTGGAAGGAAAACAGTATGTGGCGATCGCGGCGGGAATGAAAAACTGGATCTTGCAGACCGAGTCGGGCCCCGCGTCGGTCGTCATTTATGCGTTGCCGTCGCCCACTAGATCCGGTGATGAAAAATGAACCCATCGGTCAACTTGCGGTCTTCGGTCAACGGTTTGATCCGGAATCTGTTGGTAGACGACGAGTTCGGCTCCATTCTCCCCAAACGCGCAACGCGCTCGATTGTCGTTTATGTCCTCGCAACGATATCTGTGCTCGGGGACGCAGGGTGTTCCAAAGCTTCCGGTACTGTACGACTCGGCTCCCTCGCACCCGCGAGTATGCCCCGCCTCGGGACGGTGGACGAACGCTTCGAGTCCTACAACATCGAAATGGTGGAAGTTATCGGCGGGCGGTTTTGGAAACCGTATTCAGGTTCCGCAGCAAGTAACACCAAAGCGCAGCCGCCCGCGCAACAGAAAGATTTCACTCCTGCCGGCATAGATCCGAACCTCTATCAATACCGGGCACCGATCGACCTTTCGAATCCGCGATTGGTGAAACTCGCGGCGGCACTAGGTCCCGCGTATGTCCGGGTAAGCGGCACATGGGCCAATTCTGCTTACTTTCAGGATTCGGACAATCCGGCTGCGGCGAACGCGCCATCGGGATTCAGTAGAGTCTTGACGCGCAAGGAATGGAAGGGGGTTGTTGATTTTTCTCATGCCGTGGGTGCGGAAATCGTCACATCGGTGGCTACGGGGCCGGGGCCGCGTGATGCTCAAGGCGTGTGGACTTCAGACCAGGCGCGGCAATTGTTCGGGTACACGAAATCTATTGGAGGAAAGATCGCCGCGACGGAATTCATGAATGAGCCAACGTATGCAGCCATGGGCGGCGCACCCAAAGGGTACGATGCCGCAAGCTATGGCCGCGACGTTGCGGCGTTCCGCACATTCCTTCGAATGACTGCACCCGATACACTATTTCTTGGTCCGGGTTCAGTTGGTGAGGGACCGATCGCGATGCCAATGGGTAGCGGGGTGCTCAAATCCGAAGACCTGCTACATGCGACCGGCCCCCTTTTCGATGTTTTTTCTTACCATCTCTATGCGGCTGCTTCGCAGCGGTGCGCAAGTATGAGCGCATCATCACAAACAACGGCGGCAGCGGCCCTTTCTCAAGAGTGGCTCTCGCGCCCGGAGAAGATTGGCGAATTTTACGCCGACCTTCGAGACAGGTTCGAGCCAGGCAAATCACTTTGGATTACGGAAACTGCCGATGCAGCCTGCGGTGGAAACCCCTGGGCCTCCACTTTTCTGGACACCTTCCGATATCTTGTTCAACATGCAAGCCTCGCCCAGCGTGGCGTGAAAGTGATTATGCACAACACACTGGCATCAAGCGACTACGGCCTGTTGGACGAAAATACATTCGCACCACGTCCAAATTACTGGGCCGCTTTGCTTTGGCGACGCCTTATGGGTGCGACAGTTCTCGATCCACACACATCGCCAATCCCGAACGTTCACGTCTATGCCCACTGCCTTCAGAACCATCCCGGCGGCGTGACGCTTCTGGTCATCAATGCCGACCGGCAGCAAGTCCATGAAATTACATTGCCGTCTGATGCAGAACGCTACACGTTGACTGCCAAGCAGCTTCAGGACACATCAATCGAGCTCAATGGGAAGACGCTTCAACTGAACAGAGATGGCGACGTGCCACAATTTCTGGGTCAGTCAACGCGCGCGGGTCACATCAGTTTCGCACCGACTAGTATTACATTTCTGGCAATCACCAACGCGGAGAACAGAAACTGCCACTAAGTGCGTTGACCCGAAACCAAACGCATGGGGAGCGCACATGGCATGCTTGGAACGGCAAGCACGGATGACCCATGGCGGACGGAGTATTAGCCACCCTAGTTAAGTCGATCTGACGTAAGGAGACTACTCTTATGAGCGAGAAGAAGCCGGAAGAGATCCTTGCAAGTCTCGCCGCACTGCTTCCAGAACTAGAGACTGTCTATAAAGACATACATGCACATCCGGAATTGTCAATGCAGGAAACGCGTACGGCTAGCATTGCTGCGAATCATATGAAGTCTCTGCGCTTTGAGGTGACCACGGAAGTCGGCAAGACTGGGGTTGTAGGTATCTTGCGCAACGGCGATGGTCCCACTGTAATGCTGCGCGCGGACATGGATGCTCTACCCATCAAAGAAGCGACTGGTCTTCCGTATGCGAGCACCGTTACGGGGACTGACCCCAGCGGCAAGAGCGTACCCGTGGCCCACTCGTGCGGACACGATATGCACGTTGCCTGCTTGATCGGCGCAACAAGTCTTTTTGCAAAGGGCCGCGACGCGTGGAGAGGGACACTGATGGCGGTCTTTCAGCCAGGCGAGGAGACCGCGCAAGGTGCTAAGGCGATGATTGATGACGGGATGTTCAAACGATTTCCAAAACCGGGCGTTGTGCTAGGGCAGCACGTAATGAGCTTGCCTTCTGGAAACATCGATTGGCGTGCGGGTGTCGTCACTTCTTCGGCCGATAGCCTGCAGATTCGCATGTTCGGGCGCGGTGCGCACGGCTCGATGCCCGAGTCCAGCATCGACCCCGTGGTTATGGCCGCCTCGACCGTAATGCGGCTGCAAACGATTGTCTCCCGGGAGGTCTCGCCCACGGATTCTGCGGTGGTGACAATCGGGTCGCTGCAGGCCGGCACGAAAGAGAACATTATTCCGGACGAGGCATTGATCAAGTTGAATGTGCGCACCTTCGACGAGGGCGTGCGTAGACGTGTGCTCGCTGCGATTGAACGCATTGCGAAGGCTGAGGCAGCGGCATCAGGAGCGCCAAGACCGCCAGAGATCACGCCACTCGATCAATATTCGTCAGTAAGGAATGATGCGAATGCCACAAAGAGGCTCGTCGATGCATTTCTCCAGAACTTCCCTGCCGGTTCCATCGAGCAGACAAAGCCTACTATGGCAAGCGAGGACTTCGGCTGCTTTGGAGCTGGGTGGGATGTTCCGGCAGTGTACTGGTTCTTGGGCGGAGATGATCCAGCGGTGTACGCCAAGGCAAAGAAAGAGGGAAGACTCAGTTCGCTTCCAACCAACCATAACCCCGCCTTTGCACCGATCATTCATCCGACTCTGGAGACAGGGGTCAAGGCCCTCGTTGTTGCGGCGCACGCGTGGCTGGCCTCGTGAACAGCATGCTGATCCACGGGTATCAACTATCAGGTCCTTTTCTGGATGCCGTGGACCTGCTCGGCACGTTCGTTTTCGCACTCAGCGGTGCGGCAGCGGGTGTCAAAAGCCGGTTCGATCTGTTCGGTCTGATGGCACTCTCGTTCGCGGCCGGTAATGCCGGCGGGATCACACGAGATGTGCTGATTGGCGCGGTGCCACCAGCGGCCATCAGCGACTGGCGTTATCTCGGGGTCTCTCTTCTGGCAGGATTGGTGACGTTCTTCTGGTATCCCGACATCGATAAACGTCGCAGGCTGGTGCTGTTATTCGACGCCGCGGGACTCGGCCTGTTTGCCGTCGCCGGCACACAAAAGGCGCTCATCGCGGGACTCAATCCGGTGATGGCGATTTTTATGGGAGTGTTAACCGGGATCGGTGGTGGAATATTGCGCGATGTGCTTGTCAACCAAACGCCGACGGTGCTTCAGGCGGATATTTATGCTGTTGCTGCGCTAGCCGCTGGCGTCGTAGTAGTGATCGGATATGTCTTGCATTACCCGGCTTTTCTGATGATGACCGTGGGCGCGCTCCTTTGCTTTTGGCTGCGGGTTATGGCGATATACCGAGGATGGCATTTGCCCAGCCGCGAGTCCTAGGCCCCGTATGGGTCTCCCTCAGTCCGACGTGCATCATTTACTCATTTCGCCGCATCCTCGAGTGCCCTTCCGAGGACGACGGCAAATTCGTTCGGGCGGAGAACTTTAGCGCTTGGCCACCTCCTCCCCTTCGCGAGTGCAGGCAGCCACAAGCAGCCGTTTTCGATTCTTGTCGAATAGAAGGGTGGTGGCGGATCCAATCAGCCTTTCAAGAAGCGGGTAGGCCGTGCGGTCCGGTAGCTCGAAGTGACTCAAAACAAAATCAAACTTAATACCGGAAATGAGACGGCAAGCCTCTTTACACGACGAGGCAAAACGGCATTTGCATCCCCGCTTCTCCAACCAGTGCGTAAGTTGCAGAGAACTCTCTGCAGCTTCGCCAACCAGCAGAATTTCAGTCTGGAGTTCTATTTTCATTTCATTCATGACCTAAGCCTCTTGGTTCTTACCGCGCGGCCAGTTTCGAGGAAGGTCCGGCATGCCCTTGCATTTCGTCTTCCGCCTCTCGTCCCGGAGACCTTCGGAAGGTTTTCTTTCCGGATAGACTCAAATCCTCGCTCGGCGGTACGTAAGTCCCGCAATCCGCCAAGTTCAAACCAACGGTCAGTTCATCCCAGGACATAAGAGCGGCGAAATTCTCGTAGGCGGATTCTGCCGCTCCGCCTATATCATTCGTTGTCGATGACAGAGGCATTGATCAGTTCCTCAGCCGTCTCCTGCGCCGGACGCTTTGTGGCGGTTTCTCTTCGGCTGTGACTGGCAAGGCTTCTTCTATTGTTTCCACGCCAGCCGTGCCGACGGGACGCCGCCTCGAGTGCCATTCAATCCACACGCAGAGACCAAGGAACGCTCCGGTTATGATGAGTACTGCGATCGTTGCCGCTTCCATAGTTCCTCCTCGCTTTGATTCTGTGACTTACCGATCCGCGCTTTCGATGTGAACGTCGACATTCATTTCCCTTGGCCTCTTTTGTTTTCTCGCTGTTCTTTTATAGGACGAACAGAATGTTCGGACAATTAGAAACTGTGTTTAACACGATTAGAGAATTCCGCAGTATGATTCCGGAATGGAATGGCTGAACTACCATCACCTGTTTTACTTCTGGACCGTTGTCCGCCTGGGCAGCATAACGAAGGCGTGCGAGGAACTGCGGTTGGCGCCTCCGACCGTGAGTGCGCAATTGCGGAGTCTCGAGGACCAGCTGGGCGAGAAGCTGTTGAAGCGTTCCGGACGAAACCTCGTGCCGACGGAAATCGGCCTTGCGGTGTACCGCCAAGCGGAAGAGATTTTTTCCATCGGCCGGGAAATCATGGACACGGTGAAACAACGGCCGACGCATCGGCCATTGCGCCTGGTGGTTGGTTTGGATGACGTTGTACCAAAGGAGATCGCATACCGGCTCATCGA
>Ga0134121_10004712_pt1 | contig 11142 bp, 10 predicted proteins | sample KB301_FD_96463 | JGI IMG/M metagenome (GOLD analysis project Ga0134121, IMG submission 96463) | Terrestrial soil microbial communities without Nitrogen fertilizer from Kellogg Biological Station, Michigan, USA - KB3-0-1 | ecosystem: Environmental > Terrestrial > Soil > Unclassified ...
ACGCCGGATCGGGCGTCTTTTCCACCTGACCCAGCTTGGGTTCGTAATTTTCCTTGAAAATGAACATCCAGACCACGAACCAGCCCAGCAGCACGACCAGCACGCCGCCGGCTAACAAAATCCCGACAAACTTGCCGATCAGAAATTGCCAGCGCGACACCGGCTTGCTCATCAGCGTAATGGCGGTGCGGCCCTCGATTTCGTCGCTGATCGAGGTGCTGGCGCAGATGACGACGAACACGCCGCCCAGAAGGGTCATGACGTCATAACCCAGTTCCTTGACCATCTTGAGGTCTTCGCCGAGCGTGAAATACGGCAACAGCGGGATGAGCGGAATCACGAAGAAGACGGTTGGCAACACCAGCAGCAGGAACATCGGTTGCCGAACCGCTTCACGAAACGCGGCCAGGGCGACGGCGCCGCCCTTGGGCCAAAACACTAGGAGCAAGGCAAAAGCGGCAACAAAAAAGTCTGCTGCCAGTTGAACGTGCAAGGCCGCCATGTAGCCGCGGCCCCATAACACCAGAATGTCGGGATGTTTGGCGATGGTAAGGGCGGCCACCAGCGCCACGGCGATATTGCCGCCGAGCAGGTAGCCTAAAGGTTGGAGGCGGCGCAACGCCACCAGAGCGCGGCGGTCAAAAGCGGCAATCCACGGCAACGCGGCCAGGGTTTGCACCAGGCACAAGACCAGCCAGGTGGCGAACAGCTTTGGAAATTGGTCGGGCATTAATAATTCAGAGTGCGTGATTCAGCGGCATGGCAATAGTGGGACGGCCTTCCCAGGCCGTCTTGGACTGCCTGGGAAGGCCGTCCTACAAATCTCATTGCTTGCTACCTCGTTATATGAAACCCCTGCATGGGGCAGGCCACGATATCTTGCACCATTTGGTCCTGGACATAGCCTTCCATGCGCCGGGCAATGGCGTTCATGAACGCCTTCACTTCTGTTTCCTCGCCTTGAACGATCAGCTCCACGCTGCCGTCCGGGCAATTCCGCACCGTGCCCGCCACGCCAAAACCCCGAGCTAAACCAGAAACAGTGTAGCGAAAGCCGACGCCTTGAACGCGGCCGGTGTAAGTCACTCGCTTGCAAACGATCATGGCTCATCATCCCATGTTACGTTTGTTGGTCCTTCACGGTTCACTGCTGTACGTCGGCAGTGTTCCCCAGTGCAGTTTATCGCGCAGCGTTTGATAAAAACTGTGCCCCGGCACCTTGACCAGCGAAAACATCACCGGCGCCCGCCGGACGCTGACACGATGCCGGGCCGACAGCGGCACTGTCAGCTGGCCGTCGATGATAAGCGTCGCATGATCCGCGCCACGGCCAAGCGTCACGGTGAAGGTCCGCTCCGCCGACTCGACGACGGGCCGATAAGTCAGTGCATGCGGACAGATTGGCGTCACCACAAATGCCTGTAGCTCCTGGCCCAGGATGGGGCCGCCGGCCGAAAGGCTGTGGCCCGTTGAGCCAATGGGCGTGCTGATGATCAACCCATCGCCGCTGAAACGGGCCACGGGGTCGCCGTCGAGGGCCAGTTCCAAATCGACAATGCCGAATGGAGGCACGGTGTGAAACACGACTTCATTGAGGCCTAGGAACGTCTGCGTCTGGTCGCCGTCGTTGACCACACATTCGTACATCAAGTGCCGTGTCAGGCGATATTCGCCACGGACCACCTGCGGAAAACAGGTGCGGACCTCGTCGGGGTGCAAGTCAGCCAGAAAACCGAGCCGGCCGAGATTGACGCCGAGCACGGGCACCTGACGATAGGCCATTTGCCGTGCGGCGCGCAAAATGGCGCCGTCGCCGCCCAAGACCAGGGCCAAATCTGCCAACGGCAGCGTGTCCAGATCGCATTGCTGGCACAGGTCGCAAGTCAGCACTTCGCACTGGCTGCGCAAAAACGGCACCAGGCGTTCCGCTTCTGCGGTGACGCCGGCTCGCTGCGCATTGCCCAGGACATAGAGTTTCACGCCCATCATTGTATGCACGCTCGCCGTTTTGCGGCTCAACGCTATATTATCCGCGACCAATTATTATTGCCGATTCGACAGGTTCGTAACTCAGGAAGTACCAATGTCCATGGCCCCCACCACGGAATCACCAGCCCCTGCCAGCGATCTCGGTCAACGCTTTTTCGTCTTTGGCGTTTTCGCCATCATGGTGGCGGAAGTCGCGGTAACTGTTTCCAATATGGGTCAGCGGTTCCTGTGGACCAGCTGCATGCTCGGGGTCGTGTCCAGCGTGGGCATCCTGGCCCTGGGTAATTGGCTTTACAACGGCGACAAGACCGCTTTGCTAATCACGCGCGCGTGGGTTGGCTTACAAATCTTGCTCATCATATTGGGCCTTTGCTTCAAGTTGTCAGATGCGGCCGATGAAGGGGGGCTGCACAGCCACCTCGGCGTCAACGCCATGTGGCAGGGGTATATCAAACTGTTTGCTTACCTCTTGTTCGCGGGCATGCTGTTCTTGCCGGGTTTGACGCTCGACTTCTTTGCCACTCAGCGCGGTGAGACGCCTACTCCCAAACCAGCCGCATCAATGGGAGTCGAGGCCGCGGCCGGCAGTCCCGTGGACCTGGCAGTCGACCAAACGGCGGCGATTGACGGCCTGAGCGGCGCCATGAAGATGGTCAGCGGCGTACTCATCCTCGTGGGTGTATTTGAATTGCTGACCGCTTTGCAAAGACTGCAGGAGTATTTCTCGGCCATCTCCCAAAACATTGAGACTTCGCCGGCGGTGGCGATCCTCGGCATCGTGGAAGCGCTTGCCGTGGCTGCTCTGGGAGCGGTGCTGCTGTGCCCCGCCAAAGCCGCGGTGCAATTGGTGGACGCCAAGCCCCGCAACATGGGGTTGGTGATGAACTTCTTCACCCATTTGCTGGCTAGCTACAAAGCGTATGTGTTAATCCTGCTGGTGCTGGCGCTGGTTGCCGTGTGCCGATTGATATTCACCAAGGGATTTTGAACGAAAGGTCCGATAGATGTCGACTGGAGCCGCCCCCAAGGAAACGTTGCCGCTGACGGCCGAGCAAAAACAGGTCGTCGGCAATCTCGCGTCTTCTACGAAGGCTATCGCGGGGTTGTTGTTATTGATTGGCGTAGTTTTGATCGCCAGCGGCCCGGTTTCGTACATCTACCTGATGGCAGGTTTGTTGCAGGCTATTCTGACGACTGTCCAGGGTTTGCTCATGTGCCTTTTGGCGTTGGTGATGCTGGCGGTGTCGAGCGACTTCAAGTTTCTGGAACAGTTTCCGCACTACAGCGGCAATCATCTTCGCAACGCGGCCAATAATTTGACCAGGTTTCATCAGGTGCAACTGGGCTTGGCGGTTTTGATCGCGCTCGTGGTGTTGGCGCGTTGGCTGACTTGATTAATTCCACCTGTTTGTGGGAAGTCAATTCAAATTACGGGCTAAATCGCCCACACGAACCTTAAGGTCTTGCTTGACTGCTACCGCCGTTGCCCCTTCGACAGGCAGTTGTTCTGGCGCTTCGTACCAATCACCTTTGCTTAGACTGCTGAATACACCAAGCCCTGCCGATTCGAAGATCCCGGGACGGTAGAACTTGCGACTCAGGGTCGTAGCCGTGGCTAGTTTATCTTGGACGTGGATTACCTTTACCCGACCTTTGTGGAGCTCCAGCTGTCCCAACGACTCCTTGGTTTCCGGGTCTTCGATGTCATCGCTGAGCTCATAAATGATGAACTCCATTCCCTCTTTAATGCCCTGCTCGGCTCCCGCCGCCAACACGAACCTGGAAGGGCTAAGGATTTTTGCAATTTTTGTCCGAATCATGTGATTATCCCCGCAAGCTAAGAACCTCTTCAATCAAGGCCCGAAGCATTAATGCTATTTTAGCAAAATCGGGCGAAGAATACTTTTTCACGTCGCATGCAGGCCGCACAGTGTAGCCTTTTCCTGGCACTTGTTGCATGTCGGCCAAAGCGTCGACGTGCTGCATTTCATCGCCAGAGTGAGTTTCCACGCGAAACCATACGATTTCCTTGCCTGCTTCAGTTTGATGGACTCGAAGGAAGGCGCTGGCAGTTACCAATCCGGCGTTGTTTTTGAATTCTAACACAAACGGATCGTCATCCCGCAAGTCCCCGATGGCTTGTGCGCTCAGTTTGGCCTCGGCGTAAAGTTGGCCCGCGCGTTTTGCAAAACTCCGCAATGCAATTGGCTTCGTCGCTTTGGAGGCTAGATTCAGCATGCGACTAACGTAATCGATGTGGTCACCAATGTACGCAGCAAGATCCTGAAGTGACCAGCGCCTGATTGACGCTTCGAGCTGGAGCAGTAAATCTGCCGGAATGGCGTTTAGCTTACTCTCAGCTAACTCTGCTTTTTCCGCGGCGAGTCGCTCGTTGTTTTCGAGGAGTTGGACATTGCTTGCATGCTGCTGCTCCGCTTGCTTCCGAAGTCGCCATTGTTCGTACGCAAACAGCGTTAAAGACCCGATTCCTACTAGCATGCACAAAAATGCGACCCAAGCATACGCTCCACTAACCAAAAGGCCCGCAACTCCGCCGCCGACGGTAAATATCCAAGCGGCAGCTGTCAGAAAGTGCCGATTAAGGCCACCGAAAAAGCCTTCTTCTGGCATGCCGGTGTACTCCCACTCTTTTCAGTCTGGCAATGGCAGAGAGAGATTCTATGCTTTTTCCAGTTCCTGCAACAACAAGCGCTGCACGGCATCCGTCTTTGCCATTCCTTTGGTCTCGCGCATCACCGCCCCCTTAATCGCATCGGCGGCCTTGGTCTTGCCCTTCTTGTAATCGGCGACCGCCTTGGCATTGGCTGCGATAGCTCGCCGTACAATTTCCAATAACTGTCCCTCGTCAGCGACCACCTGAAAGCCCAGCTCGCGGATCGCTTGCTCCGCCGTGACGCCGTTTTCCAGCATCTTCGCATAAACCTCCCTTGAGCGCTGGGCGTTGAGGCCGGTGTCTTTGCGCTGCTTCAGGAGATCCGCCAAAATCGCGACTGAAAGAGGAAATTCCTTAATGGTTTGCTTGCGTTCGTTGAGCGTGGACATGACTTGATTCGTCATCCAGTTGCTGGCTTCCTTCGCGTCGCCGGAGCGCTGGGTGAGTTCTTCGAAATAGGCGACAAAAGCCCGCCCCTGGCGCGAGATGACGCCCGCGTCGTAAGGCGACAGACCGTGTTGAGATTGCAGCCGCGCACGCTGCGCCGCCGGCAATTCGCCGAGCTTGGCGCGAACCGCGTCGAGCGTCTTGGCATCCACGGTTACCGGGACCAAATCGGGATCGGGAAAGTAGCGATAATCGGACGCCTCTTCCTTGCGGCGTTGAATCCGGGTCACACGGCGCACATCATCCCAGCCCGCGGTCGCCTTGGACACCTCGCCAAGCTTCTTGCCGGTTTCCTGAAACTCCTGATATTGCCGCTCGGCTTCGTATTTCATTGCCCGTTCGACGGCGGCGATGCTGTTGAGGTTTTTGACCTCCACAATGGGCGTGGCCACAAAACTGCCGTCTGGCTGGGGGATATGCAGGTTAATGTTGGCGTCACAGCGCAAACTGCCTTCCTGCATCTCGCAGTCGGAGACCTCAATTTCGCGGAGAAGCAAGCGTATCTCATCGAGATAGGCACGCGTTTCCTCCGGACTGGACAACTCGGGCTGGCTGACGATTTCCAAGAGCGGCGTGCCGGTGCGGTTGAGATCGACGCAGCTCTCTTTGCCGCTGCCCTGCTCGTCATGCAGCATCTTGCCCGCGTCTTCTTCAAGGTGAGCGCGAATGATGCCGATGCGCTTGGGTCCGGCTGATGTCTCGATTTCCAGCCAGCCGTCATGGCTGAACGGCAAATCGTACTGGCTGATCTGATAATTCTTAGGCAAATCAGGATAGTAGTAATTCTTGCGGTCCCACTTGGTAAAGCCCGCGATCTGGCAATTAAGCGCCAGGGCTGCCTTGAGGCCCAATTCGAAAGCACGCCGATTCATTACCGGCAACACGCCGGGCATGCCGATGCACACCGGGCAGGTCGCCGAGTTAGGCGGCAAGCCAAACTGCGTGCTGCAGCCGCAAAACAGTTTGGTGCGGGTGAGCAATTGGACGTGGACTTCCAGGCCAATGACGATGCGGTAACTCATGAAGACGTTTTAGTCACGGCTGTCCGCATCGTCGTCCTCCTCCAGCCTGTTCCGCTACAATCCCCTTATGGAAACCCTCAGCGGCGTCATCGAGCGGGTCGTCTTCCACAACGACGACAACGGCTTCACCGTCCTGCGTGTTCAAACCTCCGACGGTGTGGTCGCGATGGTGGGCCATATGCCCAGCGCTGTGGCAGGTGAACACGTCGAGGCCAGCGGCGCCTGGGTGCGCAACCGCGATCATGGCCAGCAATTTCAAGCAGAGAAAATCAGCACCAAACCGCCGGATACGGTTGCGGGCATCGAGAAATACCTCGCTTCGGGCCTGATCAAAGGCATCGGCAAACGCCAGGCCAAGAAGATCATCACAGCGTTCGGCGCGCGGACGTTGAAAATCATCGACGAAAGCCCCGCGTTTCTCAAGGAAATCAAGGGCATGAGCGCCGAGCGCATCGCCCGCGTTCGCGCCAGCTGGCAAGAGCAAAAAGCGGTCCGCGAGATCATGATGTTTCTGCAGGGGTACGGCATCGGCACTGCGAGAGCGCATCGCATTTACAAGACTTACGGCGACAAGGCGATTGAGAAGGTCCGCGAAAACCCTTACCGGCTGGCCACCGACATCTGGGGCGTAGGCTTTCAAACCGCCGATGAAATCGCCCAGCGCATCGGCATCGACCGAGCTTCGCCGTTACGCGCACGCGCAGCCCTTAATTACACGCTCAAAACGCTCAGCGACGAGGGCCATTGCGGCTTTCCCGAGGAGGCGGTCATCGAACGGACAGCAGGCCTGGTCAACATCGACCGCGACATCATCGTCAAGGCCGTCGATCATCAATGTCAAAACGGCGATGTCATTCGCGAACGCTGGAGCAAGTCCGACGATCCGCGCTACGACAGTCCCTGGCTCTATTTGCGTGCGCTGCATCACGCGGAAACGGGAGTGGCCGCGGCGGTCAAAATGCTGTCCCAGGGCGAGCATCCTTTGCCGACGTTGGACATGGATGACATGCTGGCCTGGACCGAAAAGCGAATCGGTTTGGAATTGGCGCCAAGCCAGCGTGAGGCGATTCGTCAGGCGATGACCAACAAATTGCTGGTCATCACCGGCGGCCCCGGCGTCGGCAAGACCACGATTGTCCGCGGCATTCTGGAGATATTCGCCGCCCATGATTTGCATTGTGAGTTGTGCGCCCCCACCGGCCGGGCCGCCAAGCGCCTCAGTGAAACGACCGGCCGGCAAGCGCGGACCATTCACCGGCTGCTGGAGTTTGAGCCGCACGTCGGCGTCTTCATGCGCGGCAGTTTGGCCCCGCTCAAAACCGATCTGTTGATCGTTGATGAATCATCAATGGTGGACATCTCGCTGATGTATCACCTGTTGGAAGCGGTGCCGCCGACGGCATGCGTGGTGCTGGTCGGCGATGTGGACCAACTGCCGTCGGTCGGCCCCGGCACGGTGCTGGCGGATCTCATTAACTCGGGCGCTGTGCCGGTCGCGCGGTTGACGGAAATCTTCCGTCAGGCGGCCCACAGCGGCATCGTTCGCGCGGCCCACGCGGTCAACAACGGCCAGATGCCTGAATCGGCCTCGGCGGAGCAGCCGGGCGATTTTTACTTTGTCGAGTCCGAAAAACCCGAGGAGTTGTTACGGAAAATCGTCACGCTCGTTCGCGACCGCATTCCGGCCCGGTTCGGCCTCAATGCGGTGAATGACGTTCAGGTACTGACGCCGATGCATAAATCGGAACTGGGCACCAAGAATCTCAATGCGCTGCTGCAAGACGTGCTCAATCCGCTTGCCGGCCAGGCGGAAACCGAGCAATTCGGCTGCAAATTCCGCGTCGGTGACAAGGTAATGCAGAAGGTCAACAACTATGACAAAGAAGTGTTCAATGGCGATCTCGGCCGCATCACCGGCCTTGACGTAAATGACAAGAAACTGACCGTGGCCTTTGATGACGGTGCGGTGGACTACGGCTTTGACGAGGTAGAAGAGTTGATGCCGGCCTATTGTACCACCATCCACAAGGCCCAGGGCAGCGAATACCCGGCCGTGGTCATTCCGCTGCACACGCAACACTTTATCATGTTGCAACGCAATCTGCTTTATACGGCGATCACCCGCGGGAAAAAGTTGGTCGTGCTCGTCGGCATGCGCAGAGCGTTGCAACTGGCGGTCGAGCGTCAAAACACGGCCCAGCGCTGCACGGGTTTGCGACAACGCTTGAGCTCTTTGGTCCGTTAAACTCTCAAAAATGTGGACACGGCGCCTGTGGCGTAAGTAGGATAATTGACGCCAATTAACCGCGTCCGGGCTTTGGGGTACCATCATGAAACGTCTTTTCGCCGCGTTGTGCGTGATCCCGATTGTGATCACCGCCTTGCTTTTGTCCAAATCCACGCCCGCCGGCGCCCCCAGCAAGCCACCCGAACTGCAAATCAAGCAGGAGGCGGTCAATCCCTGGAATAACCTCAAGTTCAACAACGATCCCGGCACGTTTCGTTTCGCCATCGTCAGTGACAACACCGGCGGTGCCCGCGCCGGCGTCTTTGAGCGGGCCATTGACCAGCTTAATATCTTGCAGCCCGAGTTTGTGATCTCCGTCGGCGACCTGATCGAGGGCTACACCACGGATGTGAACAAAATCAACAAGGAATGGACCGACATGGCCAAGACCATTGCCAAGCTGCAGGTGCCATTCTTTTACCTGCCGGGCAATCACGATGTGACCAACACCGTCATGGAGAAACAATGGCAGGAAAAGTTTGGCCGGCTGTATTACTACTTCAAGTACAAGGATGTGCTATTTCTGATGCTCAACTCGGAGGATGATCCGGGCAAGGAAACCAAGGGCAAATTCGGCCCGCAGCAGGTGACGGAGGTCAAGAAAATCCTGGCGGACAACAAAGATGTCCGCTGGACATTGGTGTTCCTGCACACGCCGCTGTGGCACAACAAAAACGCGGCCAAACTGCGCTGGACCGAAATTGAGAACGCATTGCAAGGCCGACGATTCACCGTCTTCGCCGGCCATGAACACAAATACGTGCGTGAAATCCGCAACGGCAGCAAGTTCTACACCTTTGCGACGACCGGCGGCGTCAGTAGTCTGCGCGGTGTGCCATTTGGCGAGTTTGATCACATCATATGGGTGACCATGAAAAGCGATGGGCCAGTGTTGGCCAATTTGATGATGGAAGGGATCTTTCCAGAAGATGTTAGAAAGAAATAGCGCTGCCCGCCGGTTGTAGCACGGCCTTCCCAGGCCGTCCTACCAGGCAATCCAACTCGAACGTAAACCAACACGAATCAAATTCAACACGACGCGCCGTCCAAACGCTCCCACGGTTTCCTCGTTCCATTCATCTTTTCCTCACAATTCGCCGCTATCTTTTGCCCTTGATCGACACCAAGCACCCATCCCTCCGGGGTTGGAGGCGTACCACGCGCGATTCTGCTTCTGCCGCTTCCAACCTTTTTTGATCTTTGTGCGACGGGACATATAAACGGGAGAATTCACCATGAAAAGGTTTTTTGCCGCGTTTTGCGTGGTCCCGATCGTCGTTGCCGCGGTGCTGCTGTCGCGGTCCACACCCGCGGTGGCGCCGGCCGTTACGCCGGACTTGCAAATCAAGCAGGATGCCGTCAATCCGTGGAACAACCTCCAGCTCAATAACGACCCGAAAACGTTTCGCTTCGCCATTGTCAGCGACAACACCGGCGGGGCACGCTCGGGCATTTTTGCTCGTGCCGTGGAGCAGCTCAACATTCTGCAGCCGGAATTTGTCATGTCAGTGGGCGACTTGATCGAAGGCTACACCACCGATCAGGCCAGCATTGACCGGCAGTGGAAGGACTTCAACGCCATGATTGCCAAGTTGCAGGTGCCGTTTTTTTACATTCCCGGCAACCATGACGTCACCAACACGGTGATGGAACAACGCTGGAAAGACCAATTCGGCCGGCTGTATTATCATTTCAAATACAAGGACGTGCTTTTCCTCATGCTCAATTCGGAAGACCTGCCCGGCAAACAAACCAAGGGCAAATTCGGGCCCCAGCAGATCGCCGAGGTCAAGAAAATCTTGACGGACAACAAGGATGTGCGCTGGACGCTGGTGTTTCTCCACAAGCCGCTCTGGCACAGCAAAAACGCCGCTCAAATCGGCTGGACCGACATCGAAACCGCCCTGCAAGGCCGGCGTTTCACGGTGTTTGCCGGCCATGAGCACAAATACTTGCGCGAGATCCGCAATGGGTCCAAGTTTTACACGTTTGCGACCACCGGCGGGTCCAGCAATCTGCGCGGCATTCCCTTTGGCGAGTTCGATCACATTATCTGGGTGACGATGAAAAACGATGGGCCGGTCATGGCCAACTTGATGATGGAAGGGATCTTTCCCGAAGACGTGCGCGTCGACAAAAAATAGCGCCGTCGCCCACATTTTTAACGAGCCGCCGGGCTTGGCCCGGCGGGGATAAACCCCGCCGCTCGTTGTTGATCATGCGGTTTCTAGAAAACGGTAACCGATGCCGCGAACGGTTTCGATGTAGTCCAGCTTGTCGCCCAGTTTTTTGCGCAGCGTTTTGATGTGAACGTCGATGGTGCGTTCCAGCACAATGGCGCCTTCGCCGATGGCCACGTCCATGAGTTGCGGCCGGGAAAAGGCCCGGCCCGGCTGACGCAGCATGCATTCCAACAGGCGGAATTCGGTAGGCGTCAAATCCAGTTCCTTGCCGTCGACGGTGGCCCGGTGGCGGACGCGGTCGATGCGGACGCCCAGATGCTCGATCATTTCCCCAGGCTCGGCCTCCGGCTCGGAGCGGCGTTGCAAGGCTTTAATGCGCTGGAGCAGCACTTTTACGCTGAATGGTTTGGTGACATAATCGTCAGCGCCCATTGAGAAGCCAACGACCTGGTCGGTTTCCTCGGCCTTGGCGGTCAGCATGAGAATGGGCACCTGGCGGGTACGTTCGCCGCCGCGCAACTCACGACACACATCCAGTCC
>Ga0134121_10004714_pt1 | contig 11137 bp, 9 predicted proteins | sample KB301_FD_96463 | JGI IMG/M metagenome (GOLD analysis project Ga0134121, IMG submission 96463) | Terrestrial soil microbial communities without Nitrogen fertilizer from Kellogg Biological Station, Michigan, USA - KB3-0-1 | ecosystem: Environmental > Terrestrial > Soil > Unclassified ...
CAAATCAAAAGCCGGCTGCTTGAGAGCGTCGTCTTCAACCACGAATTTCTTGAGCTTGATCGGCGAATCTTGGTCCTTGCCCTGGGCCTGGACCATGTCCAGCCCGACTACGGACCAGGCCGCAAGGCCAAAACCAATGACAACGATGAGGCGTTTAGAAGGCAAGAGGTGCTGCATGGGAATCTCCGTTTGTGGTGCCACGGCCATCCTGGAGGACGCCATCGCTGCCATCAAATAGCAAAATCGGCTGTCGCTGTGACAGAACAATGCTTTTTTCCATTCCCGACTACCAATTGCTCGCCAAGGACATTTGTCCAGCCAACCGCTCGCGTTGTCTTTAACGGGGGCGCGGGTAAAATAGTAATGCGGAGAGCGGTGTCGGCGTTTTGAATGGTTTTTTCACATTTTCATGAGTGGACCGTCATGAATGAAGCGGCCAGCCTCATCGAGTATGGAGTGCCCATCGACGCCCAGGCGATGGTGACGCCGCCGGACACCACGGAATTGGAACTGGAACCCGGCCATCCCGGGTTGGGCGACGAGGCCTATATTGAGCGCCGCAAACGACTTTTCGCCATTTGCCGAAAGCACCGATTGGAAGGGCTGGGGCCGCCGCTGATTGATTATACCCCCGAAGAAACACGCATCTGGCAACAAGTCAGCCCCAAGCTAGACGAACTGCATCAAAAACACGCCAGTCAGATTTACTTGAAAGCCAAGCGCGACCTGGCGATTACCAGTGACGAAATTCCACAGCTGCGGTTACTCAGCGAGCGTGTTCGCAAAGAAACCAATATGCACCTGGTTCCCGCCGAAGGGGCGTTGCCTTATCGGACGTTTTACGAGTACATCGCCCAGCGCGGTTTGCCGGTGACGCAGTTTTTCCGTCACGGTTCGCATCCAGAGTTCACGCCCGAACCGGACATGATTCACGATTGCCTGGGTCATGTGCCGCCTTTGATGAACCGCGATTACGCCGAGCTTTTGACGCTGATCGCCAAGGCGGCGTCAAACACACCACGCGGTGACGAAGTTTTGGCGCTCAAGCGCTTCAGCTGGTTTAGCATCGAGTTTGGTTTGATCGAGGAAGCGGGCGAGACAAAAGTATTCGGGGCCGGTATCTTGTCATCCACGGGTGAAATCCCCTATTCGTTGTTTTCGCCGGAAGTCACGCGCAAGCCATTTGTCACGGATGTGGTCATCAAGACCGATTACGATCCGTCGCGGATGCAGAGCAATCTATTCATCGCCCCGTCGATGCCGTTTTTGCGGCGTGAGCTGGAAGGCCTGGTTCGCAGGTTCAAGATTCCCGTTCTGTAACGTCGATATTCACAAACCGAAATACCATGAAAACCGATCCCGTACCGCTGCGCCGCATCGACCATGTCCGCTTCTTCGTCGGCAACGCCCGGCAGTCGGCTTATTTCTATCGCAATGCATTTGGCTTCGAGGTGCTCGGTTACGCCGGTCTGGAAACGGGTGTCAAGGACGAAGCAGGCTACGTCTTGCAACAAGGGCAAATCACTTTCGTGCTGACCTCGCCGCTATCGACAAGTCACCCCGAAAATTATCGGCTGCAACAGCACGGCGACGGCGTGGTGGACATTGCGCTGGAAGTGGATAACGTTCAAACCGCCTACGAAGAAACAATGCGGCGCGGCGCCCGTAGCGTGTCGCCACCCGTTGCCCTCGAAGACGCCCACGGCGTTTATGAAATCGCGACTATCCGGGCTTACGGCGACACCAATCACAGCTTCGTTAATCGCGACCGCTATCGCGGCACATTCGCTCCCGGCTTCAAACCGATGGACCCCGATCGCTATAGCCCCACCACTTTTCACGGCACCGGCCTGGCCGCCATCGATCACATCGTTGGCAACGTCGAGGAAGGCAAGATGAACGAGTGGGTCAAGTATTATGAAAAAGTGCTTGGCTTCAACCAACTGGTCAGCTTCGACGACAAGGACATCAGCACCGAGTATTCCGCGCTCATGTCCAAAGTGATGCAAAGCGGCACCGGGCGAATCAAGTTTCCGATCAACGAACCGGCCAAGGCCAAACGGCGTTCGCAGATCGAGGAATACTTGCAGTTTTACGGCGGCCCCGGCGTGCAACACATCGCCATGGCCACCGGCAACATCATGGAAACCGTGCGAGCCATGCGGCTCAATGACGTGTCATTTCTCAAGGTGCCGCACAGTTACTATGAACTGCTGCCTGATCGCATCGGCACCATCAAGGAAGACATCGAGGAATTGGAAGAACTGGGCATTCTCGTGGATCGCGATGAAGAAGGGTACATGTTGCAGATCTTCACCAAACCCGTGGCGGATCGGCCGACGGTGTTTTTTGAGATCATTCAGCGGCGCGGGTCGAAGAGTTTTGGGAAGGGGAATTTCAAAGCGTTGTTTGAGGCGATTGAAAGGGAACAAGAGCGCAGGGGGACGTTTTGAGTTCATCATGCGCTACGGCTGAGTTGGAATACACCGACCACATTGAAAAGCTGCGGCCAACGGAGCCAATACTGGCAAATGAACTGGCCGGTTTTCACGGCGTCGAACAGGTATTGCAATGGATGCAGTAGCGTGGCTTAATGAAGCCGGCGCTCGATCTTGTAGGGCAAGATGAATTCAGTTATGACTTTGTGCTTCAATTCGAGCCTGATGGCCGGTGGTTGGTTTTTGGCGTTTCCTGACTTGGTTCATTAACGGCGGTCGCCGTTTGGGTAACAAAACCGACGCCTGACGAATTGCTTGCATGGCGATTGGAAAGTGGTTGGAAGCCTACTCCTTCGCAATTAAAAAATGGACCTGCAATCGACGGCCATGCGGCATGTCTCAATGGGAAATGCCGTGTTTAGATCCTGTATCAAAGTGGATGCGGGCGAGGCAAAGGATGTGGCGACGATGCCCGTATCGACTGCGGAGCGGTTTCCGCCAAGCCGGCTTGCGAAATCCCGATCTAGTGGAGCGTTTCAAACGCCTGATGCTTGCCGGTGATTGGGACTATGTCGGCCAAGGACCGACCTTTGTGTATTGGCAAAAAGGGAGCACGATTTGGGTTGGAGAGGGCCATCATCGAGCAAACGCGGCATTGGAGATTGGCCGCGAAACAGGTGAATGGAGTTACCTCGCCCAGCTTTTGCAACATGGAATTCGCTCGCCTGGCGAGCCGCCACCGTCCAATCGGGGGCGTTTTCCGACACGTGGTTGGCTTTCGCGTTTGTTAACTTTGCTGGGTTGGTGAAATGGATCATCGACTTGTTACGTCTGCTCAGATAACGCCGCGGCTGGAATGCCAGGGGTTCGAGGCGGGCGATATTGTCCTTCCCTCTTTCAAATTGCATGCCGGCGAGTCCCTGTGTTTACACGTTGAACATGGTCACCTGCCCTGGTACGAAACTTTGCTACCGTTGCTCAAGGGAGAAGTCATCCACTCCGGGCTGCGCATACACGGCGTCGTCAGATACCTGGAAAGGCCGATGCCAGCCCGTGGTTGGTTTGGCCGGCGCAAGGACCTTTCTGCCCGTGACTGGCTTGTCCTGGAAAAGCATGTGCCTCTGAAGGCGGCGCTGGCAATTCTTGATTGCGTCCACATCCCACAGGATCTACGAATTGGCTGGATGGGGTGGAACGAGCGGACCATGCTTGCGCTAGAATTCAACCTGTTCGATCCTCCTGACGTGCTTTTGTTTGATACCGGGGGAAATGACCCTCTGGGCGTCCTACGCGTTTTTGACAGGCTGGCAACCCGGCCCAAAACGCTGACACTTGTCTACCTTAAGTACATCAATGGCCCCGGTTCGCCGTGCCTTGTCGGCGGACAATGCCTAGATGTTGCAGCTCGGCCGACAGAGGCCGCTCTCGTGGAGTGATCCCATGCCGCATTATCGCAAAGTTGGACAACTTCCACCCAAACGCCACATCGCCTTCCCCGCCCAACCAGGCTACAAAAACGAAGGCATCTACTACGAAGAAGTCGTAACTCTCGCCGGTTTCTCGCGTGGTTACAGCATCGTTTACCATCTCCGTCCGCCGACGCGCGTCCGCAAAATCGAACCGCTGGGCGAGGTCGAAACCCAAACCGTTCACCAAACCGCTTTGCGGCACCATCATCTGAAAACCGGCCATATGGAACCGGTTGGCGATCCTATTATGGGCCGCGTTCCCATGCTTACCAACGCCGATGTGACCATTTCCCGCTGCCGACCCGCCGTTCGCCAGACCGAACTTTATCGCAACGCCGTCGGCGACGAAGTCATTTTCGTCCATCAGGGTCACGGCACGGTGCATACGATGTTTGGCCCGCTGCCTTTCAAAGCGTTCGATTACATCGTCATCCCGCGCTGCACGACTTACCGCATCGAGTTCGACGCCGGCGATCAACCCGACCTGCTCATCATTGAATCGGCCGGCAACGTCTCGATTCCCGAGAACTATTTGAACAGCGACGGCCAAATCCGGCTCGGCGCACCCTATTCTGAGCGTGACTTTCACGGGCCGGAACAAGCCAACATTTGCGATCAAGAAAAGGACACCACCATCGTTATCAAAGACGGCGCGCGGCTGACGCGCTATACCATGGCGCATCACCCCTTTGACGTGGTCGGCTGGGACGGTCTTGTTTATCCATACACCTTCAATGCCGACGATTTCGAACCGATCACCGGCACCATCCATCAACCGCCGCCGGTGCAACAAACATTTGACGCGCCCGGCTTTGTCATTTGCACCTTTGCCCCGCGCATGCTGGACACGCATCCCGAGGCGATCAAGGTGCCATACGCCCATTCCAACGTGCAAGCCGACGAGGTGCTGTATTACGTTCGAGGCCATTTCGGCAGTCGTCGCGGTGTGGAGGAAGGCTCCTTCACGTTACACCCGCGCGGCATCCCACATGGACCGCATCCGGGCACCATCGTCGCCAGCCGGCCGATGACGCGGACCGACGAGTTGGCCGTGATGCTCGATACAGAGAAACCGCTCTTGCTCACCAAGCAGGCGGCGGAAATGGATGATGCGACATATCCTTATAGTTGGCTTGATTGACGCGGACATTTAATTGAGGACGACATTATGGCTCGCAGGGTTGCTGCCATACCGATAGCAAGTTCTAGGCTCCCCCGAAACCTCACCGGGGATGTTGAGCCAATTGCTGAAACCCCACTTCACGTTGATGCAATCTTTGATCTCTTTCAGACCCTTCAAGACTTTTTGGCGGAAAAGCCAAGCATTTTCGTCGCTGCGAACATGTTTTGGTATGTGATGGACCGCGTTCCCGGCCCTCGTAGTGATCCGGTGGTGTTGGCCATCAAAACGGACGTGATGGTCGTGAAGGGGGCGCTGCGGATAGCACGCAAGTCGTTCATCAGTTGGCTTGAAAATGGTGCAGTGCCTTCAGTTATCGTGGAGATTGTTTCGCCAAAAAAGAGACGGATCGACTTGATCCAAAAGCCCAAGCTTTATCCAGCTCTGGGAGTCAACGAGTATTTCTGTTTTGACCCTACCGCCAGGTCGCCAAGGCCCAAGCTCCAAGGTTGGCGGCTCAATGCAGATGGTGTTTATGACCCATTGGCATTGGACGACCAAGGTCGTTTGTTTTGCAAGGAACTAGGGCTTTATTTGAAAGTGGAGGGCAAAACGCTACGGCTGATTGATGCCGCCACCGGCAAGATTGTAATGACACGCGAAGAAAAGGCAGACCTTGCGGATAGTGAAACGCAACGGGCTAATGAGGAAAAGCAACGGGCTGAGGCGGAAAAGCAACGTGCGGATGCCCTTGAACTTGAAATCGCCCATTTGAAGGCCCAAATGCACAACAACGGCGGGGCCAAGCGGAACAATGGCTCTTGACGGGGGGACCGAATTAAACTTCCTCCAGCCGCTTGCCCCGCCGGCTCTCCTTGAAACCCAAAGTTTGCAGCAGATTCTCCTCGTACCTTGTCGGCTTGTACCAACCATTGGCCACCAACGTGGTGGCCAACGTAATCCCTCCCATTGCGCCCGCCAAGTGAGATATGTAGGCCACGGTCCCGCCGCCGCCGTAAATGGCGCCGAACAGATCGCAGCCAAAGTAAAATACGATCAACAACCAAGACGGTACGTGCGTTTCTCCGTAGTACCACCACCCGAAGCTCCACCAGCAACTCACTTCATTGTTGGGAAAAAGCACCAAGAAAATGCCCACAATGCCCATGATCGCGCCGGAGGCGCCGACCATGGGTTGACCGCGGCCCAGCACGAGCCAGGCCAGGCCCGCCAGCATTCCCAGCACGAAATAGAATCCCAAAAACCAGCCGTGGCCGACTTTGGCATTGACGGCATTGCCGAAGACAAACAGGAAACCCATGTTTCCCAGCAGATGCCAGAGATCGGCGTGGACAAAAACATAGGATAGCAGCTGTGTCAGCGAAAAAGCGGAAGGGCGCAAAGCCAAGGGATAAATGGGATCAGTTTCATCCCGGGCGAGGATTTCGAGGGCTTTGTCCCTTTCTTCGCGAGTGGTCTTTTCGTCGATGACTTTCCGCAAGGCGTCTTGCCGCTGCACAAAGGTGGGCCGATCCGAGCTTGCGCCCACACCCAGGAGAATGGCGATGCTGACAAGGGACGTCACTGCCATGAGGCCCCAGTTGGCGAATGGCACCCGGGCCATCGGCACATCGACGGTGTACGGAAAGATCATGGCCAATTCTCCTTGCACCCTTTATACCGTCTCGTGAAACACCTGACCGTGAGGATCATTCAATGTCCGCCGCCAAGTCCCGCCGCAGCCTGCTAACCACCGAAGGCATGGGCCGCGCTCCCAACAGGGCGATGCTCCGCGCCGTCGGTTTTCACGACGACGATTTCAGCCGGCCGATGGTCGGCGTCGCCTCGCTTTTTAGCGACATCACCCCCTGCAACGCCCATCTGGACCGTCTCGCTCGTAAGGGTTGCGAGGGTCTGCGCGCCGCCGGGGCGGTGGGCCAAATCTTCGGCGCTCCCACGGCCTCCGACGGCATCATGATGGGCCACCAAGGGATGCGCTATAGCCTCGTCTCGCGCGAGGTCATCGCTGACAGCATCGAGATCGTCGCCGCCGGCATGAATCACGACGGCATTCTGGCGTTTGGCGGCTGCGACAAAAACATGCCCGGCTGTGTCATGGCGATGGCCCGCATCAACGTCCCCAGTATCTTCGTTTACGGCGGCAGCATATTGCCAGGAACCGGCGTGGATGGGGCCGCCATTGACATCGTTTCCATCTTCGAGGCGGTTGGCCAATTTCAAGCAGGCAAATTGGACGAGCGTGGTGTGCACCGCGTCGAATGCGAAGCGTGCCCCGGCGCCGGCTCCTGCGGTGGCATGTACACCGCCAACACCATGAGTTCCGCTATTGAGGCAATGGGCCTGTCGCTGCCGTATGACGCCAGCAATCCTGCGGTGTCCGCGGCCAAGGAACGCGAGAGTTTTCTTGCAGGCCAAGCGCTAGTGCGATTGATTGAGCGAGGCATCAAGCCACGCGACATCATCACCCGCAAGGCACTGGAAAATGCTTACACCGCTGTGCTGGCACTGGGTGGTTCGACCAATGCCGTGTTGCATCTCATGGCCATTGCCCACGAAGCCGAATTGCCGTGGACACTTGCTGACTTTGACCGCCTCGGCGACAAAGTGCCCGACCTCGCGGATTTGAAACCGGGCGGCAAGTACGTCATGTGGGATCTGCACCAAGTGGGCGGCGTGCCAGCCGTGTTGCGAGCGCTGCTTGACGCGGGTTTATTGCACGGGGATTGCATTACTTGCACCGGCACAACCTTGGCGGAAAACCTGCGTGAAGTCACAAGTGTTTTTGCAAAGCCGCAAAAGATCATTAAACCGCTCGACGCTCCGATGCACGCCAAGGGGCACATTGTCATCCTCAAGGGCAACCTGGCGCCCGATGGCGCCGTGGCCAAGATGGCGGGCCTGAAAGTACGCAAATTCCGCGGCCCCGCCAAGGTTTTCGACGGCGAGGAAGCGTGTTTCAATGCTATTCAGGCCAGAAAAATCAAAGCCGGCGATGTGGTCGTAATTCGCGGCGAAGGGCCTGTGGGTGGACCCGGAATGCGCGAAATGTTGTCGGTTACGGCTGCTCTTTCCGGTCAAGGTCTGGGCGAGCAAATCGGCCTCATCACCGACGGCCGTTTCTCGGGCGGCACGCGCGGTCTGGTTGTTGGACATACGGCGCCGGAGGCCTGGGTTGGTGGGCCCATCGCATTGGTCAAAGACGGCGACGTAATCACGATTGACGCAGACGCCAAGCAATTGACCGTAGAATTGACCGATGCCGAGTTAGGCAAACGCCGAGCAGCCTGGGTCCAACCCGGCCCACGTGAAAAGCGCGGCGTGCTGGCCAAGTATGCCCGCACGGTCAGTTCCGCATCCCAAGGCGCAGTGACGAGTTAATTACTGAGGTTTTTCTCTTGATTTCAATATCGCGCTTTTCGTATCAAGGAGCCATTCATGGATCTCGGCCGTTTTTCGCTCAGCCTCGCCGTCAAGGACATCAAGGCCTCGCGTGCCTTTTACCAGAAACTCGGCTTCGAGGTTTATGACGATCACGAAAAAGACAATTGGATGATCCTCCAATGCGGCGACATTTTTCTTGGTCTTTTTCAAGGGATGTTCGACAAGAATACGCTGACCTTCAATCCCAAGGATGTTCGCGGCATTCAGCAAGCGATCAAGAAAAGCGGCCTCAAGCCCGTGATGGAAGCCGATGAAATGACATCGGGGCCGGCTCATTGTGTTTTGATTGACCCGGATGGGAATCCGGTGTTGCTCGATCAGCATGAGACGAGTTATCAACCGACAAAAGGCGGATGAGTCATGCCCGACTGCAGCATGTCCAAAAACGTCACCGACTTGGAGGATTTGAAGACAGCAGCAGAGGCCGTGGCGGCGTGAAAACGCTGCGATCAACTTAACGTCCGCAGGGTTACTGACTCAGCAGTAAAATCAGAATAATTACAACAATCAACAATACTCCCGCTGCCACGGCTCCGCCAGCTAGCCACAATGCCAGTGGCCAGCGCTGCCAATCCACCGGCTCCGCCACGGGGATCGCCTCCAAATCATCGTCCACCTCGGCCGCTTGCAGGGACTCCACCGCCTGGCGGAAAACGCTGTCGTCGTGACGGTCTGCCGGTAGTTCGGTCACGGAAGGCGACCACGCCATTAATTCTTGCAGTGCCATTTCCACACGCGCTAGCCGTTTGTCAGGATCCTTGGCCATCATGTGGTGAACCAACTCCGCGAAGCGAGCCGGCACGTCGGGATTGCGTTCGGTCAACAGGGCCGGCTCTTCGCCGCGGTGACGCAGGATCTTCTCTTTCGCGCTGCCTCCTGGAAAGGGCGGCTTGCCGGTCAGCGCGAAGTAGAGCGAGCAACCCATACCGTAAATGTCGGCGCGGCCATCGACGGCACAGGCGTCGAAAGTCTGCTCCGGTGCAATGTAATCCATCGAGCCGACGATGTAACCCTGACCGCCGACAACTTCACGCTCGCTGATGTCTTCGCCCTCGATAAGCGCCAGGCCGAGATCGAGGACCTTGGCCCGGTCGCTGGGCGTCACCCTGATGTTGGAAGGTTTGATGTCGCGATGGACAAGGCCTTGTTGATGTGCATGGTGCAGGCCCTGGGCCACTTCCACGAACAAACGGGCGGCACGCGGCACGGGAAGGGGACCGTTTTCGCGCACCAGCTTGCTCAGGTCGATGCCAGGAATGAACTCCATGGCGATGTAGTAAACGCCTTGCTTGACTCCGACCTCGAAGGTTTGGGCAATGTGCGGATGGGCGACGCGCCGGCACAGGTCCATCTCACGGCGAAACCGCGCCAACAAACGTTCCTGGCGTCGGGCTTTATTCGGCGGCAAAACTTTGAGCGCCACCAGTTGTTGATTACGGCTGTCGCGGGCCAGGTAAACCGCTCCCATGCCGCCGCGGCCGATCGGCGCCAGCACCTGGTAAGGCTCCATCACCAAACCCTTGGCCCTGCCGACCAGCAGCTTGGACGCCTGGAACCGCGATAGCTTACCCGTTCTGATGAGATGGTCAGCCAGGACGCAGGGGTCATAGCGCTGCTCCCTGGGCAATTGCCGGCACGCGACCGCAAGCTCGCCGGCGTCAAGAACGCCGCTGCGCAGGATGGTTTTCAAGAAATCGTTGACGGGCGGTTGCATGGACGGCTCCGCGAGCACCTGCATTCAATCTACCGAAACAACAACGCGGGGCAGAGTCAATTCATGGGTTCTCCTTCGCGGCTTGAATGAACGCCTCAAAATTCGCCACAGGCATTGCCCGATCACAACCGTGGCTAAGATTGACGATATGCCGTTGCCGGCCGCCGGCCGCCAGACATTGCCGAGTCGCGTCGGCCACCTCCTCAGTAGTCCCTTCACGCAAAATTCGTTCGGGCACATTCCCCTGAAAGATGAGTTGAGGGTAATCGCGTCGTGCCTGGGCCAGGTCATGCCGGGTCCCAAGGCTAATCACGTCAGCGCCGCTCTTGGCCATCAAATCCAGGAACGGCCCCTCCTTGACAAACAGAATGCGCGGCACAGCGGTTGAATCGGCAAAAATGTGTTGATGGTGACCATGTGCCCACTGTTGATATTCCTCTCGATCCAGCATGCCGGCCCACGAATCGAAAAGCTGGTACGCGTCAGCGCCATCAGAAACCAAGGTATTCAGAAAGTGAATGGTTGCTATGCTTAGGCGTTCAAGCAACTCGCCCCAAACAATCGGCTGTTCCTTGATGAAGCGGCGCGTCGCCATCACATCTTTGCCGGTCCCAATGCAATAGGTGGCCAATGTAAACGGCGCCCCGGCGAAGACTATTACGGGCAGTTCGCCTTTCAATTCCGACTTCACAAGCCTCAATAGTTGACGAATATGGTCGAAGGTTTCCGGGGCAGGCGTTGTTTGTAAACGATGGACGTCGTCCAGCGTGCGCACGGGCCGATCCGGCACCGGGCCTTTGTTGGGTTGCAGCTTGAAGGGCAGACCCATTGATATGGTCAGCGTGGTGATATCGTAAAACAGGATGATGGCATCGACGCCAAACCGGCGCGGGCAAAGAGACGCCTTGGCGGCCAGCTCGACGTTTTCGGAGAA
>Ga0134121_10004715_pt1 | contig 11137 bp, 6 predicted proteins | sample KB301_FD_96463 | JGI IMG/M metagenome (GOLD analysis project Ga0134121, IMG submission 96463) | Terrestrial soil microbial communities without Nitrogen fertilizer from Kellogg Biological Station, Michigan, USA - KB3-0-1 | ecosystem: Environmental > Terrestrial > Soil > Unclassified ...
ATTAATTGCCATACCGACCGGACTGACATTTACTTTGATCTTTTTGCATGTAACGTATATAATCGGTATTCCTATTCTGCTTGTTCTACCCCCGATAATGATGTTTGCTCTACACGTAATATCAAAGTCAGAAGTACGAGAGTTTTTGGGGATCCTGCCAGAGCGAATTGGTAGACCGTTGATTAACGTTATAAATAGATTGTAATCGACAGATACTTCCAATACAAAGAGAAATAAAAATGAATTAAAAAGATTATGTCATTTTAGTTTGCCGAATTGTAGCAATTTTTTTAATTGACATCAATTTAACAAAACCTGATTCAATTTGGAATCAGACTTTTATAAGCGCTGATCAAATCATCACTCTTTACGCATAAGATTTCTTACGATCCCTAGATCGTAAATAATAGTTTACAGCTATCGCGCTTACAATTATTGACATCATCATTAGTAATCCAGTGCTCGATTTCATGGCGTCTTCCCACGGAACTCCGATTTCTTTATCTTTTGCTCGAACTGAGATGTCTCCAGGTAGTAGCAAAGTCTCACTTTCTCTGTTTTCCTTCATATAGCTGCCCTGTATAGCTAATAACTTCAGATAAATTACAATGTCTGTTTTTGTTCCTTTTTGAGTTAACGAATTAAAAGTTTCTACATGATCAATGTGGCTTATTATATTTCCGTTTGCCAATATGTTTCCTGATGGTTGCAGAAGATTTTGTACATTAGGATCAAGTTTAAACTTTGCAGTGCCATTATTTACTGTGATTTCAGGACTCTTTACATAAACCGGTACAAATGGAAAAGACTGCCTAAGTTCTATATTATGAAAAGCTATCTTACCACCTACCATGCTGATCTGCTGTGGCTGACAATATCTATCGTTTGCACACGAGATCATAGTAAACTCCGCATATGCTCCTTGTGAAAGGTTCAATAACATGTCAAATCCCTTTGGAACGTCTGCTGCAATGTAGTCGTAATATGATGAAGCGGGCAATATGTGGAAAAGACGATCCGTCGAATTAATAATAACTTCATATAGACCATGTAATTTCATATCTTTGATTGTAACGTTACTAAAACTATTATTCGGATTTTTACTAGAATTTCTGTTTAATTGCTCTTGTTGGATGCTACCGTTATAATTGCCAGTACTGTTGTAAATTCGGACGAGAGAAGATGTGGATATATTTCTTACGGTAAAATTGTAAGGAGATGATTCGCCACCGATATTATCAAAGAGCAAACTGTTACTTTTGATTGATATGCCTGTGTAATTGGATATTTTCATGTCACCTAAAATTCTTGAATTTGCAAATATTGAATCTTTTGAGGGAGTAACATGATTTACAACTGAATCAAGTTCAATCATATTTGGAATACTACCTATTGTTGCGAATACTTGGTTATTGGATTTATATATGCTATCAAAATAACCAGCAATATTTACTAATACTATTTTACCTTGCCCAATTTTTTTCTCAATGGCAAATGGTGCAACTATTTTATAATTACTTTTGTTATTTTTATCAATATCAACATAATACGACTTGATACCAATATCTGAATTGTTACTAAATTCTATATTTGTTGCTATTCCTGAAATATTTATCAAAGAAGGATGTCCTGGTGACGATCCATTTACTTGATTCTGTGCGTTACTACCTATAATACCATTAAAGTTAGTTTGATTTGCGTAGTTAAGCGAAAGCAATTTGCTAAATGCACCCCGTTCATACTTGTTATCAACATTGTTATTATTGGCGATACTATCTGGATTCATAACTATAATAGTACCTCCAGATTTTGCATAGTCTAAATATTTATAGAATGTTTCTTCCGAAATGGTATTTTTGTCTTGCAATCCACTCTCATTTACTGCTATTGTCCCATTTCCCTCTGTCCCTAATAGGGGGTCTGAAGTTAATATGACATTCCTTTTAGAAAGAATAGAGAAATCATCGTCTATAAAAGTATCATATTGCGATTTTGATATCGCAAGTGCACTGAGAGGATAGTAATGATGGAAATATAGATCTCTCATATTTGTCTTTTGAAAAGATTCAAAGTCTGATTCAGAAAGATAACCTATTTTTAATGGTTCAAATTGGACTATATTTTTGTCGACTGAAATTCCAATTCTAGATATGCTATTAAAATTCTGCATAAATGGAGATTTGTGAGCTTTGAATTTGATAATATCGTCAAGGTAAACATCGACAGAATCATTTAGAACCAGTATTTTTAAACTATGCCATAGTCCCCTCTGCTCTATTGGTAGTTCTCGGTATTGAGATATAATTCGTTCTTTATTACTTATATTTTCAAGAAGTGATTTTTGTTTTAAAGCTAGCGAACCTTTATCAATGGTAACATAATATTGCTGGTTGTTTGTCTTATCTTCCATCCTAATCCCAAAGTCATTTCTGGTTTTATTTTCAGCTACAAGTCTGTATTTGCCCTCTACATAATTAACTTTGTTTTGTACATTCATTGGACTCAACCAAAGAGTTCTTGCTTTTTCATCTCCACGCAAAGTCAATATTTCTTTCTCATTGCCCTTACTTTCTATGCCAATCCCATTCTCTATTTTTTCAATCTTTACGAATTTTGATCTATTCTCAATGTTGTTAAAGAAATTGTAATTGTATTTTAAGATGTCACCATTATTACTACGAGTATCATTTGGGATTGTCGATAAAGATGGTAATTCATATTTTTTATCGTACACTAGACCAGTATCGACAGCCCTTTGTGATAATGGAGGAATTATGCCCGGTACCTTAAGGACAATATACGTGTCATCCTGATAAACCCTTGGAAAATTGTCAAGTGCAAAATGAAAAGGCGTTGGAATTTGTTCTATCCGGGTGGGATTGGTCTTGAGTAAGATAACATATCTGATATTTTCATTTTGCAATGAGGAGTATAATCCCTCTAGTGAAGATGCATTAAGACTTTGTGGATTTTGTAGAATTTTGGCTATAGGTATGGCAGAGAACCCCGCAAGTTTTGAAAATAAATTCTCAGTCTGTGTACCGTTTGCTTGAATAGCGATAAAATGTGTCTTAAGATTTGGTAAATCGGTACGAAAGAATTTTAACAAATTCATTTCTGACTCACTAGGAAAATTTATCCTGAAAAAATCTTCTTGAAAAAGTGGACTTTTGTATGCTAGTGTTTTATATCCTGCCAACATAAACACAGAGAGTGCTGCCGACGAAATCACGAGTCCTATTAGTAAACTAGAAATTAAGAGTTTGAATTGACAAGACGACGAATGATTTAGTTTACGCGAATCATGATTGGGGCGTTGCAAAAAGAAAATTACTTTATAAATTAATAGTGATGTAAATCCCACCATTCCTACCATTATGTATTTACTTAGCCTATGCTCGTCATAATACGGACCAGCAATGAGAGCTACAACAGCTATAATTCCAAAGATAAAAATTTCCTTTTCAAACCTCTTAAAAAGATAAGATAAAATAAATGCTAAACCAAGTAGTCCTACTACTCCAAATTTTACTGGATATAGATACCATGGGATATTACGTTGTGTGGAAGTGCCGACCTGTATTTGGATATCTTCGACAGATAGCGCCTCCAAGACGACAAAAGTAAAAAAGTACAAATAAACCAGTACTGAAATAATGGCTATTTTAGTAGTATTTTTTGAAGTAATATTTTTAAATTTAGCGAAATGAAAACTATTACTAACGAATTTTAACCTAGACAAATTGGACAAAATCATAGTTCTGTACAATCCCCATAGAATAGAGACATAAACAAAACAAAGGATTAACAATGGCGCTTTTAGTATCTTTACTGTAGTGTAATAATTCTGGGGAGACAACAAATCGATTAGAACGCAAATGGACAGAGCCAATATAAAAGAGACATAAACGAGATTGCCGGAACTTAACCGAAATGAAAGTAATAGAATCGATCCTATTATTATAAACAAATAAAATTCTGGATGAGAAGAGATACCAAACACCACTATCGCTGTTATGATACCGATAAATCTTAACTTAGATTGCTTGGCATTATGTTCTTTAAGTACTCCGAGCAGCACAAACCCAGCAGGTAAACCAAGAATTATCAGAGGAGAAGTGAATGTAGGATGACCAACATTAAAGAACGTGTTAGGTGTACGTATGTCGGAACTTTTTATTGAAGCCCAGTGTAAATTTTCTAGGGATGATTGAGTAGAATGATGACTGTTGGTCAACGAGTTGTCAAGCACTAAGATCCATCCAAATCCTGAAGATAATACAACTAGCGTCGTGGCTAGAATCACTGCCTTTCGTTGGTTAGAAGGAATCCACCTAGAGAAAAAATAATAAAATGCAAAAATGGTCATCATATTCAGAACATTCAGTGAAACATACGCATTAACAGAAGGAACTCCTGAAATACTAAAAAAACCGGCTATCAATGCAGGAAAAAGAGGAGTGTCATACCTGCCCTCATCAGACGTGGTAAAGTCCCTGAATGTGCCGCTATTGATCAAAAGAGCTCTTCCATGATGAAGCCATTGATCTCCAACAATTACACCTTTTTCAAGATAACAAGTATAGAAAATTATCATTCCAAAAAGACTTGCGAAAATAATAAACAGTGCAGAGTTCTCTTTTGTTACCATCATTGGAAATTTAGATACTAACTCGGAAAAAAATGATCCAATAGTATCCAAATTAAGCGATAGCGTCTTTTTCATTTTACTGTATATAATGTACGGGAAAAGTATAGATACGTCTATACCAATGATTATCAAATTTAAGTACGCTGCAGGAACCGCTATAATTACTGTTACAACATACACACTGAAGCCCGCGATAAGCATACTGAAGATAAATGAAAGCAAAATCTTTGGCAAACGTTCTAATGGATGGACATTCGCCAAAAAGTAAACAAAGACGTAACCCGGAAAAAAGAAAGTCAGTAAAAAAGCCGCCACTAATTGCAATATCTGAGTTGGAGATGCAAATAGTTGGTTCCAAGCAACGAATAGCTCTTCAGAAATACTCTGAGGTTTTGAGGTTCCCACAATAATTATTGAGATTACATATATTGCAATGAAGATGAGGTTTGACGTCCTATTTGTTTTATCCGCGCCATCTTTAGCATGATGAGAATTATTATCGTAGGAATCATTGTTGTTTCCTTTAATAAGACCAAGACCATTTTCCTTTCTACTGCTTTCATCTCTAACAAGTAGTAAATAACAAGACAGTCCTGATAGCAATGAGAATAAAATAACAGACAATGTAATTGCGATGTCAAATGGAAATAATAACAAACTTGAGAGAATAAAGTATACGGAAAGAGACGAAAGAATGGGCCCCGCAAGAATTGTACAGTTACGAAAAGAAAAAACTGGTTTCACGGTGATACTAAAAACTTTGCGCCGAAACTATTAAGTGTTCCTTTAAATATTTGGAAATGTACTTCAAAAAATTTCCTTCTCGTTCGTACGTCATCAATACAGAGAATCACTGCTCCTCTAATAATTTAACTTTTTTTAAATTCGAAAGGCACCTTAAGAGTGGTAGTCTTTTTATTAACATATATCATTTCAAATCCAACAAAGATAACATTAATCCATTAAGATAGTGGTCATTTTTTGGGAAAAAATCCTATTAAGAAAACATCTTGTATTTTAATTGCGAGTGATTCTGCGAATAACTTTGGCAGGATTGCCAAGAGCTAATACGTTATCCGGAATATCCTCTGTGACTACAGAACCTGCGCCAATAAGTGAATTATTTCCCACCGTAACAGGCAAAATCACAGAACCGGCTCCTATGCTTGAACCTTGCTTAATAGTTGTTTTCAGTAGCTTCCATTGTCTATTAATTTTAGGCTCTTTATCATTAGTAAACGTGACGTGTGGACCAATGAAGACATCATCTTCAATGGTAACCCCAGATGGAATAAAAGTAAAAGGCCTGATTTTGACTCTATCTCCTATAATAACGCCTTCTTCAATATATACAAAGGCGTCTATTTTGGAATCTTTGCCTATTTTACATTTGTACAAGTTTACGTGATCATAAATTCTCGTGTTTGAGCCAAAAACGGCATTTTTAATTACTGAAAATTTACTTCTATTCATGTATTCCGATTACCCTGTCTTCAGCGATACTTCTTCTGGCCGACGATAAAACATTTACGGTTAAAGCACCGACAAGAGAGCTATTGTTGGGATTATCTTTTCCGGTAATGCAGTTTGCGAAATGAGTTATCATAGACTGCATTGAATTGTTTCGAGATATTGGAATATTTGTTTTCCCTGTCGACCTATAAATGATTGATTCTTGCGATAGAGAGTCAATCTTTATTGTTGCATCTGAACCTGTAATTAGTACTGATCTTTCCTTTATACCAGTCTGTATCCAGCTGAGATTTATTTCGGCTAGTGTTCCATCAGGCATGTTAATAATAACGAACCCGACATCTTCAATCTCTTTTCCATTTTCCGCCTTATGTAGAATTGACTTGGCGTAAACTGACGACGGCCACTCCTCTGTCAAGTAATTTATGATATCTACTGGATGAGGAAGAAGGTCAAAAATGATATCTCTATCGGGGACAGGATTCAAATCATCAAGCCAAGATAGGTGCATGTATCTCAAGTTGCCAATATCTTGATTTTTTAAAACGTTCTTTACATGAGATAATGCATTGTTAAATCTAAAAATGTGACCAACAAGCAAAATGTTACCACTGCTTTCAGACAACCTTGCCAGCTTAAATGCGTCCCTTGTATTTAGAGCCATGGGTTTTTCAAGCAGTACATGTTTGTGCCGCATTAGCGCTTTGCTTGCCATATCGTAGTGGGTCTCGCTGGGGGTTGCAATATGAACGGCGGAAATTTCGGTGTTATCCAAACAATCATTTACATCATGAAACAACATTGATGATGGTAAATTAAGTCTTCGACCAACATAAGAAAGTCTCTCTTTATTAGGTTCTACAATTCCAATAAAATTAAATTTATCCAGATAGGAATGTGCTTCAATATATTCACTAGCTAATTTAGTGCCCCAGTAGCCGGATCCAAAAAGCGCTAGATTAACTTGTTCGACCATTCTTTCTCTTCGTCTTTTAAATTTTTTTCGTTGTATAGCCTTTCTTCGTAAAATCTTGTTACCAAGTTAATAATATATTCCTGATCATTAGGATCAAGATTGGGATATATCGGAATAGATAACACAGTATTACTCCATTCATCTGTGAAGGATAAGCCTTTTCCTGCAAATTTGCGATATGCCGGTTGCCTATGCACTGGGGTTGGATAATGGACTCCAGTAGATACACCATTTTTTGAAAGCCACGTTCCAAGCAAGTTCCTTTTTTTCGTTCTCAAAACATACAAATGATAAACCGATTCATTATATGTCTCATCCTGTGGAGGTGGAATCAAATCACCAAGACCATTTAACTTGTTTCTATATGTGTTTGCTATCAATCTTCTCTTTTTATTCCATTCATCTAACAATCGAAGCTGTATTTTACCAATCGCTGCATTTACTGAATTGAGCCTCAAAGTATATCCAATTTTATCATGAGTATATTTTGTTTTACGGCCTACGTCTCTCATTTTTAAAGCAGATTCGTATATCTTCTTGTTGTTAGTCGTTATCATTCCTCCATCACCTCCCACCGTCATGTTCTTTGTAGGATAAAAACTAAAAATCCCAGCTTCTCCAAAGCACCCAACTTTCTTATTCTTATGTCGCGCACCATGGGCCTGAGCAGCATCCTCGATAAGAATTACTTTATTTCTTTTGGTAATATCCATTATAGAAGTCATATCACATGGATGTCCATAGAGATGAACTGGAATCACGCATTTAACTTTGCCCTTATTGAGGATCTTTTCTAAATACTCTGCAGATATAACATAGTCCGGTCCAATTTCACAAAATAATGGATTGGCACCAAGTAAACATGCACCATTTACTGTTGCTATAAATGTAGCAGAGGGTGCCGCAACTTTATCACCAATTTTCACATTTATAGCATTAAACGAAAGTAAAAGTGCTGAAGATCCAGAATTGGTCGATACGGCGTAATCAGTTCCCACATACTTTGCAAATTCTTCTTCAAACTCGGTTACACTTTCGCCACCTACTAACATTTCATTATCAAGCACATGCATTGCAGTTTCTTTCATTTCTCTATTTAGCACGGGCACAGTTAGCGGAATCAAATGCAAATAAGTTGTAATTGAGATTAATTAACTAATCTAACTTGTTATTGTTAGTAATCCACAGTAAATTTAGGTGATTTTTCAATAATCACGGCATCCAGTTTTTTTAGCCACAGACTTTGAGATAAATGTAGGCATAATATGCTGCTACACTTAGTTGAGCAACCCCGCAATATCAAAATAGTGCATTTTGATATAAATTCTGCTGAAATCTATTTATTTCAGGCCTGACAAACGGAATTAGTGCGATCTTCAAGACTCATTATAACATTCAATCGAATTTTTTTGCTCTCATTAAAAAAAGGACATAACTAAGTTGCCTCAGTTGATTCCAACTCGACCACAACAATTGATATCAGTCATAATCCCAGCATTAAACGAGGAAGATGGTATTGAAAAAACTATAAGTTCTATCCCTAAGAAAAAGTTATCCGAATTAGGCTATGGCCTTGAAATAATTGTTGTCGATGGTAATTCAACTGACCTTACAACAGAGATCGCAACACAAATGGGCGCGAGAGTTGTCCATGAAAAAAGGAAAGGTTACGGACGGGCTTATAAAACAGGTTTTAGTGAAGCAAAGGGGGACATACTGGTTACACTAGACGCAGATGGGACGTATCCTGCAGAACTAATTCCAGATTATCTTGAGCAACTAAGAGAAAAAAGTTTAGACTTTGTTACAACAAATAGATTCTCTTACATGCAGAGTGGTGCTATGGATTTTTATCATAAATTAGGAAACGACTTTTTGTCTATGACTATGAGGTTATTATATTCCGTAGATGTGAGAGATTCCCAATCTGGAATGTGGTTAATGTCCAGGAGCTTTGTTCAGAGAATTAATTTAGTGTCTGACGGCTTTTCCATGTCAGAAGAAATCAAAATTATTGCGTTTAAATTCTTCAAATCTCTAGAATTAGATGGCAGATACCGCAAACGACTTGGTAAAGTGAAATTAGCAGCACTGAAGGACGGATGGCGAAATCTGAAGTATCTATTTCTATACAGATCTTTAATAAATGGAGCGGTTAAATCGCCTATAGGTTTACCTGCAGAAAGTATCGATACAGGTGCAGCTACGTATATAGTGTAATTATTTTAAAACAGGTTGACTACAATGCGAATACACAATATTCTAGTAACGGGGGGTGCGGGCTTTATAGGCTCATCTTTAATACCTGTATTGCTAAACAGAGGTTATCATGTGACTGTAGCAGACCACCTGTCGGTTGGCAAAAAGCAGAACATAGAGCCTTTACTCTCCGATGATAACTTTGATTTTATGGAACTAGATTTGCGTGATGGGAACTTACTGAAGGAAGCAGTAAAAAAAAGTGAGTTAGTTTTTCATTTAGCGGGGAATAGTATCGTTCAAACAGGACATCTTAATTCAGAGGCGGATTTTTTTAATAACATATTTGCCACTAGAATCTTGCTTGAAAATATGCGAACCAGTGATAATTGTAAAAAGATTGTTTTTACATCGACTTCAGCAGTTTATGGTGAAGCATCAATAATTCCTACCCCCGAGAATTATGGTCCTCTAAAATCGGTTTCAATGTATGGTGCCTCCAAACTTGCTTGTGAGGCTCTTATCAGTGGTTACGTTGGCACTTTTGGAATAAAAGCAGTGATCTTTAGACTAGCAAATGTTGTTGGTCCATTCAGTAGACATGGAATAATTTTTGATTTCTTTAGGAAATTATCGCAATCGGACGGTAAGTATCTTGAAATTTTAGGCGACGGGACTCAGAATAAATCCTATCTTTATATCGACGATTGCATTAGAACTCTATCTGACATTGGACTAAAACAATTTGATTCGGGGATAGAAATTTTTAACGTAGGATCTGACGACCAAATTGACGCAAATTCAATAGCGCGTATAATTATTGATGAACTTGGATTACAGTCGGAGATACGATACCCATCCCAAGACAATGATGGAAGAGGATGGATAGGAGATATAAAGAATATGTTACTATCTACAGATAGACTAAAAAAAACCGGATGGAAAATTAATCACTCTAGTAAAGAATCAATCTATCTTACTACAAAGCAGATAATAGATAACAGCTGTGGTATAAAGAAGATAGTTTGATGTCTGTTCAGATAAATTTGGTATTCTATAGTGGAGTGGATATTCAGTTATTGCGGCCAAGGATAAAACGGCAATTGGAAGACTTTTGGTGGATAATCAAGCATTAGAAATTATTTGTCGGTGCTGTTTTACCTATAGCAGTATTTCCTTTCTCAAATTCTTTTCAATTAAAGGGATAATATCGCACACAATCCTATACACTTAGATACTTGTACCAGATTGCTTATTTTTAACCCAAAATTATACGAAAATTGGGAATATGCATAGTTGAAGTTGTTAATACCTTTGATAGGAATAATTTTTCTCTCATGTATATGGGGAACTATAGGATTATCCCAAGTTTATGCAGATCCTACGTTTCGCATCGCCGTAACAGGTGATATATCCTGTTCTAGTAACGGACAAAACACTGTTAACCAAATTATTAATCAGAGCCCTTCTTTGGTACTGTGGCTTGGTGATTTATCCTATGTTGACTCTGACGTAGATTGCTTTATATCAGAGACTTCTCAACTGGCCTCAAAAGACGAGGCAATTGTGGGAAACCATGACGATAGTGAGGACGGAACAAGTTCTGCTAGAGCCCAATTGATAAATTACTTTGGAATACCATCCACAGGATACTACAACAAGACATTTGACGTCTCAGGAACACAAAGAACAGATGATGTATTATTAATAGGGATGGACACTCAATCACCCATCACCACATCAAGTTCACAATACCAATTCGTTGAAAATAGTTTGAAAAATAGTAACTCTCCACTGAAAATTGTGATGGTACATAAGCCATTTTTAAGTTGTACATG
>Ga0134121_10004718_pt1 | contig 11133 bp, 9 predicted proteins | sample KB301_FD_96463 | JGI IMG/M metagenome (GOLD analysis project Ga0134121, IMG submission 96463) | Terrestrial soil microbial communities without Nitrogen fertilizer from Kellogg Biological Station, Michigan, USA - KB3-0-1 | ecosystem: Environmental > Terrestrial > Soil > Unclassified ...
AGATGGACCCAGACGAAGTGCCGTCCCGAGCCCAGGTTCCCGAGCCGGTCCAGAGCGCGGCGGCCGCGCCCCAGCCGGGTGAACGCATCGAAGCCCTGCGAATAGGCGAAGACCTCCTGCGCCCAGGGATCTCCCGGATACCCCGCGGTCGTGTAGCCGCGGTCGTGCAGCGCCTCGGCGAGGGTCACCAGATCCGGCGAGAGCCCCGGCCGGCCTTCGTGGATCGCCTGGTGCAGCCAGGGTCGGAGACCGGTGAGCAGGGTGCCGAGCGCAGGAACGCTGCCGCTCGATGGCGCGATCCCCCGTCCCACCCAGCTCGCCTCGCGCGCCAAGGCCTCCAGGTGAGGCATCAGCCCCGGCGGCCCGCCGAGCGGGGCCAGGGTGTCGGGCCGCAGGGACTCGAAGGTGATGAGGACGATGGGGCCGTCGTGGGGGGCGGGGTGGCGGCAGGCGGTGCAGGAAAGGACAAAAAGGACGAAAGGGACGAAAAGGACGGCACGGACAGCGGCGCGGGGGAGCCGCCGTTCCCCCTCTCCCGGGCGGGCGTGAGTGCGTGTGGGAGAGGGGGTCAGGGGGTGAGGGTCCACGCCGGGCAGTCTACCCCGCCGGCTGCGGATAGAGCTGCCGGTAGCTGTCCGAGAGCAGTACGATCCGCTTCACGTAGGTCCTCGACTCTTCGAGCGAGAGGCCCTCGAGGAAGCGGTCGATGTCGGACGAGCCCCACTCCTTCCACAGGCGCTTCATGCGGTAGGGGCCGCCGTTGTAGCCGGCGAGCGCCAGCTCCTGGTTGCCGTCGAACATGCCCAGGACATGGCTGAAGTAGGTCGTGCCCAGCTGGATGTTGAACTCCGGATCGGAGAGCTTGTCGTGGGAATAGCTCAGGCCATACCGGCCGGCGAGCTCGCGGGCGGTGGACGGCATGAGCTGCATCAGACCGCGCGCGCCGGCCCAGCTCTGCGCCTGGGGATCGAACGCGCTCTCTTGGCGCACGATCCCGAAGACCAGATTGGTCGGAAGGCCGTTGCGCGTCGCCCAGGAACGGATCGTGTCCTGGTATTCGAGCGGGTAGTAGAGCCGGCGCGCCTCCTCCGGAAGGTGCGCCTGGTGCGGAGTCCCGAGGGCCGGGAAGGCGTCGCGGATCACCAGGATGCTCTTCCGGCGCTCCCCCTTGCGGGCGAGGATGAGCGCTTCGAGCGCCCGCTGCGCGCGGGGCTGCGCCGTGTCCTGGACCAGGCCCATCTCGGTCTCGGCGAGATCCTCGAGGCCGAGATCGGTCAGCAGGCGTGCCCGGGCGAGCAGCGGATCCGTCGGCCAGGGCTCGGGCTCGGCGTCCTCGGCCGCCGGCGGGACCACCTTGTGGCCGAGCCGGGCGACCGCGTTCTTGCTGTACAGATCGGAGGTGTCGGCCAACGCCACCTCGCGGTAGATCTGCCGCGCCCGCTCGGTCTCGCCCAGGGCCTCGAAAGCGCGGGCGGTCCAGTAGCGGCCACGCCGGCCGTCGGAGCCATCGGGATAGAGAGAGAACAGCTCCGTCCAGTAGCCGACCGCGCCGCTGTAGTTCTTCTTGCCGTACTCCCGCCAGCCGAGGTCCCAGAGATGGGCCGCGCCGGTGGTGTCCGTCGGATCGAGGCGGCGCAGGCGGCGCAGCGTCTCCATCGACGGGTCGAAGAGGTCGTCGTCGACCTGGACGGCCCAGAGGGCGCGCAGGGCCTGCCCGGCCAGCTCGGGATCGGCGTCGAACCGGGCGGCCTTCTCCAGGCTCTGCCGGGAGAGCAGGTGCATCCGCTGACGCTGGGCGGCGGTGGTGTTGCGTCCCCGCTGTACCATGGCCTGCTCGTCGGCGGCCTGGGCGCGCTGCCATTCGAGCTGCGCCGCGAGGCGGGGATCGTCGGCGCTGCGGCCGGCGAGGAGCTCCAGGGCGTCGCCGCCCTTCTTGGCGCGAGTGAGGATCTCCGCCTTGAGCAGGTACCACCGGAGGTCGCGCTGCGCCGCGGGCACCGCATCGAGAGAGGCCGTGGAGCTCGAATCGAGCTTCAGGTCGAGCAGGACGCGGGCGCGGTGCTCCAGCTGCTCCGGCGTGAGGACGGTCGACCAGTCGAGAGCACCAGCGGCCGGGCGGAAGATGTCGATGACCTGGAGGTCGGCGGCGACCGCGGGCGCATCGGTGAGGAGGCGGCGGGCGGCTTCGCGGCGCACCTCCTCGTCGCCGGTGGCGTTGCCGATCTCCCACGCGAGACGCTCCAGCGAGACCTCCTCCTCGCCGTCGAGATGGTCGCGTCGCGCCCGGTCGATCAGCTCCAGGGCCCGGCGGACGTCGCTGCGCTGCCAGGCCACGGTGGCAGCCTTGACCAGCGCGCGCGGACGGAGAGCCGACGCCGGGTGGTCCCCGATCAGCCGGGCGAGAGCCGCCTGGGAGAGCAGGATGTGGCCCTGCGCCGCCGCGGCGTCGCTCAGCAGATAGAGCCGCCAGTCTTCGAGCAGGCCGTCCGGATCGGCGGCGTGGAACAGGCGCTCCTCGGCGATCTTCTCCTGCTCGCAGGCATGGGCATAGAAGCCGGAGAGGAGATTGGCGAAGGACGCCGTCTGGTCCTTGCCGGAGGTCAGCCGCCCGAGCGCCCGGAAGGCGCCCGCGCAGTCGCGGCCGCGGAGCGCCGCGGCAGCCTCTGCGAAGGTCAGGGCGGCACGGTCGGAGGTGCCGGGGAGAACGACGCTGCCGGATGGGCCGGACGGTCGGGAGACTGCTCCCAGCAGGAGAGGGAGGATGAGGAACGCCAGAGGGACGAATCGCGTGCTACGACTTCTTGTACTTCTCACCGCTGCTCCAAAGCTCCGGGCTGATCCCCCGGAGCTGCGACAACTGGCAACTACGACGGCCGGCGGTCAGATGCCGAGAGCCTTGGCATCCCCGGCGGCCAGGATCCGTACCAACTCCTGATAGAAGTAGTCCGTCGACTTGAGTATACGGGGTTCCACCCTCTCTTCATACATCTGGCGGGAACGATCGATGTCTTCCTTGAGCCGCTCGTAGACGTCGCGCCGGCGGCGGCCCTCCTCGACCTGTTCCTCGTTGTAGAGCTTGATCTCGCTGACGAGAAGACGCGCCAGCCGGCGAGCCTCCTCGTGCAGCGCCTCTTCGCTGGGGGAGACCTGCGTGCGGCTGGCGGAAAACGCCCAGCCCGGCCCGTCGACGCCGGTCGGCGGCCGGACCTCGGGGGTCGCGCTGCCGCTGTCGCCGCCGGCCGTGGGCGCCGGCTCGGCCGCCGGGACGGAGCGCAGAGGCGCCGGAGCGGGCGGCTCCACGGGAGCTGTCGCCTCGCGCGCGGCCGGCGCGGCTCCGAACGGCGTCCGCGGGAGAAGGACGGTCTGGTCCGGGCTGGCGCCCGGGGCAGCCGCCGGAGCCGGCGGCTCCGCCACGGCGGGCATGGAGTGGCTCGCCGTCTGGAACGATTGGTCCGGGATCGGCTGGTAGACGGTGGCCGCGGGCGAGAAGCTCGGAGCAGGCTCCGGCTCGGGCTCCGGCTCCAGATCGTCGGGCAGCGCCTCGACCTCGATGTCGACCTCGGTCTCGGTCTCGAAATGAGGGATCGGCGGACCGGACGATGTCCAGGGCTCGGCCTCCGGCTCGGGCTCGGCGGCCGCAAGGCTGGTGTCCGGCACGGGCTCCATCGCCTCGATCTGCTCGGTCTCCTGCTCCTCCTCCGGCTCGGGCTCCGCGGCGACCGGCTCGGGTTCGGGCTCCGGCTCGGCTTCCGCCGGCACGGGCTCCTCGACGGCGGCCGCGGAGGCATCCGGCTCCGGCTCGGGAGGCGTCTCCACGAGAGCAGCAGCCGGTCCACCGGCGAGCGCCAGGGTCGGCGTGAACGGCCGCTCGCGGAACGGCAGCAGCTCGATCGCCATGGCCGCGGTGTAGCAGAGGACCTGGACGGCCTCGACGGCGAGCTCGTCGGCGAGCCGGTCGGCATAGAGGCCGGCAGCGACGCGGTCACGGAGGACGAGAGGAACCAGCACTCCGGCGTGGGGCAGCGGCGCCTCGATGCGGCTGCACAGCTCGGCGCACTCGCCGGCGCTCAGGTGGACGGCGGACTGCGCTTCGCCGAGACGCCCCCAGCCGCTGCCGGCGGACGGCGCAAAGGTGAGATCGCGGATCGCCGGCTCGGCGTCGCCGAACCCCTGGCCGCCCCAGCCCCGCACCTCGCCGCCCCGCACCAGGAGGACCGCGGCGCGCGAGGCGAAGCGGCCCGTCTCGCGCAGCAGCGCCGCGAGGATCTCGGCCTGGGAGCGGGCGCGGTCGATCCCGGCGAGCGCATCGCGGACCGCGGTGAACGCGCCGCCGCGCGCACCGGTCGCCCGCTGCGTCGCGGCCTCTTCCGCCTGCTCGGCCACCTGGCGCGCCGTCTGGCGCGCGAGCTCTTCGGCTTCGTCGCCGAGCCCCGTGGGGATGAACTCGCTCGGGAGCTCGGGAGAGATCTCGTCGAGGCGCCGCAGGATCTCGTCGTGGCCGGCGCGGAGGCGTTGGGAGACCTCCTGCCGGAGATCGGAGATCGCACGCTCCACCGTGGCGCTGATTTCCCGGTTGATCTGCTGGATTTTGTCCGAAAGGGGCATCCTGGCTCTCCGCGGCCAATCCTTGAACACGGCTACACTGAAAACAGCTCATTATTCTGGATGCATTCCAGGCATGTCAAGGAGCAGGGCGCGGAGAACTCCCGCCGGGACAAGGAGTTGGGTTTTTGTGGTACGGTCGCGCGCCATGCGGGCCATGCGCGGACCGGTCGCCCTCTGTTGCTGCCTCCTCGGGATCTCTGCTCTGACCGCTTGCGGCGGCTCCTCCGGAGAGGACCGCGAAGCGCGGACCCACGCCGTGGTGGCCGACTCCGAATGGAGCTGGCTCAAGCAGGCGCGGCGCGATCTCGACGCCAAGCGTGCGGAGCTCGCCCGCGCCGAGGCGGAGGCCCGGAAGAGCGGCAAGGCCCCCGCGGCCGTCCCGGCGGTCCAGACCCTCGCCGCCGACGTGCGCGCCAAGACTGAAGAGCTCCGCCGCCGCCTCCTCGGCTTCATCAACGACAACCCGCCACCGGCCGGCGAGAAGCCCGCGGGCCGCGTCCTCGAAGCGATCCGCCTGAAGAGCGACGAGGACATCCGCATCGCCCGCGAGCACATGGAGCAGGGGGGCGACTACCGGCGGGCCATCGACATCTACGAGGCCGCCCTCGCGGTGGACCCGGACAACCCCCGCCTGAAGCAGGAGCTGGAGCGCGCCCAGGCCCGGCGCTACATGACCGAGGAGCGCTTCGCCCGGGTGCAGCCGGGGATGACCGACGACCAGGTCCGCGCCCTCCTCGGCTCGCCGAACGTCAACGACATCCGCGACTACCCGGAGCGCGGCGTCACCGGCTGGTTCTACGCCAAGGACTCCCGGGGTGCTGCTGCTGCGGTCTGGTTCAAGAAGAACGGCGAGCGCCAGATCGTCTATGAGTCCGATTTCAACGCCCTGCCGGCGCCGTCCCCATCTTGACTCTTCGGCCGTCCTCGGTCATATTTAATGGTCCACGCCCCGGCTCGGGGCACATCCTGCATGGAAGAGAGGTGAGTCCAGAATGCCCGTTGTGCATGTGCGCGAAGAGGAGAGCTTCGAGAACGCGCTCCGCCGCTTCAAGCGCAAGGTCGAGAAGTCCGGAATCCTGACGGAGCTCAGAAAGCGGCAGCACTATGAGAAGCCCTCGGTCAAGCGCAAGCGCAAGGCCGTGCAGGCTCGCAAGAAGATCATGCGGAAGCTGCAGGAGGAGCGGCGCCAGGGTCTGGCGTAGCCCCCCTCACATTTGATCCCATGCCCCTCTCCCCGACCCTCTCCCCACGGGGAGAGGGGGCCGGGGGTGAGGGCCCCTACTTCACCCTCTTCCCCGGAATCGTCTGCCCGCCCTGGAGCAGCGTGAGCCCGGTCGCCTTGCCGTCCGGTCCGCGCTGGAGCTCGATCTCGGCGTCCACGACTTTCAGGAAGAACCTGGTTTCCGACTCGGGGAAGACCTCGATCTTCGGCTGGCCGGTGCCCTGGACCATCAGGTGATCCCCCTCGCGCGTCAGGGTCAGCTGGAAGCCGGGAAACAGCTCGTAGACGCCGGCGTAGTCATCATAGAGGTTGGGGTCCACCTGCACCGCCTGGCGCTCGGCGGGCGGCGCCTCGTCGGTCTTTGCCGCCGTGGCATCCGGCCCGAAGCGGTTCAGGAAGTCCATGCCGGTGATCTTCCCCTGAGCGTCGCGCCGGAAGTGGATGCGGTTGTCCACGTCCGTATAGAAGAAGTCGTCGCGGGACGCGGCCAGGATCTCGTGCTTGTCGCCGCCGCTCCTCTGGGAGAAGAGCTTGTCCCCCTCGCGCAGGATCGTCCGGATGGTCTGCGGGTCGACCCGGTAGACGCCCACGTACTCGTCGAGCGCGGCCGGATCGAGCGCGATCGCCTTGCGCTCCTCCCAGGGCTTGCCCAGCGCCTTCAGCGCGACGTGGTACGCCAACGTCTCCGGTGACGGCTCCTTCCCGGGATTGTTCGACAGGACCACCACCAGCAGGTGCTGGTCGGGGATGCGCAGCAGGTCGGTCGCGAAACCGAAGATGCCGCCGCTGTGCTCGATGATCTCCGGCCCGTCCGCATCCGAGATCCCCTGGCCGTAGGCGTACTTGGTGGACATCCCGGAGCTCAGCTTCGCGGGCGTGGCCATCTGCGCGAGAGACGCCTTCTTGAGCAGCTTCTCGCTCGACAGGGCGTCGGCCCAGAGCGCCAGATCGTCCACCGTGGACATGAGAGAGCCGGCCGAGTACGGCTGGGTCATGCTGAGGTATTCGGCGATCGTGTAGCCGTTCTCCCCCTTGTCGTAGCCGCTCACCCGGCCCGGCACGACCTCGTTCTGGTGCCCGTAGTAGGAATGCTTCATGCCCAGGGGGGCGAAGATCTCCTGCTCGATGAAGTCCTCGTAGGTCTTTCCCGACGCCTTTTCGATCACCGCGCCCAGGAGGATGTAGGCCGAGTTGCTGTAGGACCACTTCTCGCCGGGATTGAAATCCAGGGGCTTGTCCTTGAAGAGATCGATGACCTGCTGCACCGTCATTTCCTCGCGCACCCGCGGCCGCCATTCGGGCAGGGAGGTGTAGTTGGGGACGCCGGAGACGTGGGTCAGCAGGTGTTCGATGGTGATCTTCTGTCCATGGGTCGGGTAGTCGGGCAGGTACTTCGTGACCTCGTCCGAGACCGACAGCTTGCCGCGCTCCTGGAGCAGGAGGATGGCCGCGGCGGTGAACTGCTTGGTGACCGAGCCGAGCTCGAACACCATGTCGGGCCGGATCGGCACCCCGAGTTCCAGGTTGGCCATGCCGTACCCCTTGCGCAGCAGGACCTTGCCCCCGCGGGTCACGAGGACCGCGGCGCCCGGCTCGCCGGCCGGATAGGTCTGGGAGAACAGCTGGTCCGCATAGCGGACGACATCGTCGTCCGATGTCTTTGAGACAGCCGCCCGGGCCGGAGCGGCCAGCACGGCGAGGGTCAACAAGAGGAGAGCGCAACGCGCGAAGACGTTGGCGCGGGAAGGATGAAAGCTCATGCAATGACTCCTTGTTCTAGAGGTTTCCACCTCCATAGGACGCAGGAAGGGGGCAGAAAGTTCCGGCTGGCGGAGGACCCTCACCCCCGGCCCCTCTCCCGCGAGCGGGAGAGGGGAGAAAAGCAGAGGAAAGGATGGGTCCCCCCTCTCCCGGGCGGGTGTGAGTGCGTGTGGGAGAGGGGGCTAGGGGGTGAGGGTCCCGGCGGAGCCGGCTCCGGCCCCCGCCAGCTTCCACAGGGCCGCCACGGTCAGCTCGGCGACGCGGCGCAGCTCCTCCGGAGTCATGTATTCGTCTGGACCGTGGCCGCGGTAGTGGTCCATCGCCAGGGCCGGACCGAAGTCGACCCCGCCCGGGAAGAGGCGGGCCTGGGTTCCGCCGCCGATCGCGATGGGTTTTCCGGGGGCGCCGGTCACCTCTTCCCAGACACCTAGCAGGCTCATCACCAGCTTTCCATCGGGCGGCGCCCAGTGGGGCTCGCTCGAGAGCTTCGATTCGACCTCGACCGTGGCGCCGGTGCGCTGCCGGAAGGCCGCTGCCTTCTCGGCGACGCGGCGCTGGATCTCCTCGTTCGAGAGGCCCCGCGGCACCCGCAGGTTGATCTCGGCAATCGGCACCCCCGCCTCTTCGCGCAGGAAGGAGAGGTTGGCCGTCAGGTCGCCGATCCCCTCGTCGTGCTGGGCGATTCCCAGGGAGCGGCCGTCCGTCTCGGTCTTGAGCGTCGCGGCGAGGAACGCGGCGAGGGAGCCCGGAGCATCCATCTTGAGGTTGAGGGTGGCGAGGAACGCCGCGAGATCGGAGAGGGCGTTGTGGCCGCTCGAAGGCTCCGAGGAGTGGCCGCCTCTGCCCTCGGCGATGATGCGGTACCGGAGGCCTGGAACCTCCTGGACCGTCAGGTGCGCGGGCGGGTGCGCCGCCGACCACTCCGCGGTCCGGCGCTGCAGCTCGGAGAGAGCCCCCTCGGGATAGCGCGAGCAGTCGAGCACCGCCTCGCCGCGCTCCGGGATGATCGACATGCCGCTGCCGCCCGACATCGAGACGATCCACCACTCGGCCCGCTTCGGCTTCTCCATCCCCTTGCCGCGCAAGGTCAGGATGCCGTAGCCCTTCTGGGCATGCACGACCGGATAGGCGGCGTCGATGCCAAAGGTCATGTCCGGCTTGGGCGCGCGCTCCAGGTAGTAGGGGATCTCGTCCCAGCTCGTCTCCTCGCCGTTGGCGACCAGGAGGCGCACGGTCATCCCCAGCGGCCAGCCGGCGTCGTGCAAGGCCACCATGGAATAGAGGGTCGCAACGACCGGCCCCTTGTCGTCTTCGGTACCCCGGCCGATGATCTTGCCGTCGACCAGCTTGCCGTCGAACGGAGGCGAGGACCATGTCTGGTTCTGCACGTCCTGGACGTCGCCATGGGTGAGCACCGCGAGGATTGGAGCCGGACCCGGCAGCGTGATCTCGTCGACCCGGCCGTCATACGACTTGAAGGACAGGCCGAGCTCCTCGGCCTTCTGCTGCAGCCACTCCCGCTGGCGCACGAACTCCGGAGCGTTCCAGTTCTCCTTCCCCTCCTCGGCAAAGGTGCGGAAGCCGACCATCGCCTGGAGGTCCGCGACGATCCGGTCGCCATACCGGTCGGCGGTGTAGCGCCGCAGCAGGCACGACGCGAGACCGGAAGCCGCCGCCGGAACCGGCCGCTCAGGAACGAGAGCCTCCACCTGTGCCGCCGTGTTTTCGTCGCCGGCCTTTCGCAGAGACGCGGCGACGGCCTCGCGATATTCGGAGAAGCCGGACCAGCTCGCCTGCGCTCCTGCCTTCAGATGAGGATCGAGACCGTCGCAACTCGGGGCGGCGGCGGAGAGGGCCGGCAGGAGGAGCAGGCCGGCGGAGAGTTGGAAGGCGCGCAGAGTCTTGGTCATGGCCGAGGGCACCTGAGGAACGGAGGGAAGTTCTATCACGGAGGCCGGCCCGTCCTCTTCAGCCCTCGAGGTCCTCCACAGTGAGACCTGCATCACCATGATCTGCCTGGGAGACTGCCACTTCCTCGTAGATCGGCTCGCCTCTTTCCAGCCGGTCCTCGACATGGAGCCGTATTGCATCCTCGATCAGGCTTCGCGCCTCCGCTTCCGTTTCTCCCTCGGTGTAGCAGCCTTGCAGCCCCGGGCAGATCGCCAGGAACCGCCCGTCTTCATCCTTCTCGATGACCACTGTAAAACCGACGTGTTTCATGAGGGGAGAATCCTACCACCGACGAGTCTTGGTAATGGCCGAGCGTAGACCGAAATCGGCGAGCCAATCCCTCAGATCAACCGCCCGAGCGGCCCCAGATCCAGATTGAGGTCCTCGGGGACAAGCCCGAACTGGCCGGCCATGGTGCGGATGGTCTCTTCGAGGCGCATCAGGGCCAGGCCCACGGCTTCGACCTCTTCGGCGGTCAGGGTCTCCTGCTCCAGGCGGCGGATCGCCTGGCGTTCCATTACCTTGCGGAGGAACTCGACGAGCGTGAGGACGAGCCGGGCCACCGAGCGCTGGACGTCCTCGGGGTCGGCGTTCCAGCGCGGGGCCTCGGCCGCGACGCGGCGCTCGAGCTCGGCTCGCAGGGCGTCGAGCTCCTCGATCTCCAGATGGACGATGTCCTTGGTGCTCATCCGAGGAGCCCCGGCGCGAAGGCATAGGGGGGCCAGGGGCCGCTCGCGGTGACCTTCCAACCCTGGAGGCGCGGCACGGCGTCCGCCACCAACCGGGTGTAGGCCTCCGCTTCCCCCCGGGCGACCAGGTCGTAGGCAGTGGCTCGCAGCCGGCCTGGAGCTTGGCTCCGATCGATCCGCTCGGCTCGCAGGAGGGGACGGAGCGCTTCGCGGAGCGGTGCGATCTCCGGCAGGGAGCGCGCCCGGACGGCCTCGTCCCGCCTCGCGTGCAGGAAGCGGGCTCCTGGTCCGAGATCCGCGGGGACCGGCGATGCCTCCGGCGGCGGCTCCGGAGCGTCCGGTCCGGCGAAAACGCGCAGGGTCATCTGGACGCAGCCCTCGACCAGGTCCAGCGCTTCCAGGAGGTCCCGCTCCCGGACGGCGATCCAGGTGCGAAGGGTCTGCTCGTCCGGGATCGTCTGTCCGAAGCGCGCGGGGAGGAGGGCCGGCAGGCTCTCGGCGAGGCGGCGGACCACGGCATCGTGGGCGGCCAGCGCCTCGGGTGTCACGGAGGCCGGCGTTTCGATCTCTCCGAGGATGGCCGCGACGGGGCCCGCTTCCAGCCAGCGCAGAGGCTCTCCCAGGGAGGGCTCGGCTCCCGCCCTCGCCAGCGCATATATATAAAGGAATGGGGGGCTCACTCCTCGGGCTCCGGTGACAGGTGGGGGAGGAGCCGGTCCGCGGCGCAGAGGACGGCGGAGAGACGGAGGTAGATCAGATCGATGCCGGCCAGGCCGAGGACCACCTCGCCGGTGATCACGACCCCCTGGTTCAACAGGTTGTCGATCAGGTCGAGGAGCGAGCTCTCGGTCCCGTCGAGGACGTCCAGGCGGTCCGTTGGCTCGCTCACCCCGGGTCTCCCAGGAA
>Ga0134121_10004720_pt1 | contig 11131 bp, 11 predicted proteins | sample KB301_FD_96463 | JGI IMG/M metagenome (GOLD analysis project Ga0134121, IMG submission 96463) | Terrestrial soil microbial communities without Nitrogen fertilizer from Kellogg Biological Station, Michigan, USA - KB3-0-1 | ecosystem: Environmental > Terrestrial > Soil > Unclassified ...
CCCGTCCGTGAATCGTCCCGCAGATCGTCCGCGAAATCGGCGTAATACTCGCCCACCGCGCGCAGGAAAATCGAGCGGGTCAACTGATACTCCAGCTTGAGCCGTGGAATGCGCGTCTTGCCCGCGAGTGTCCCGTCGGTGTGGCGCTTGTACGACTGCCAGCTCATGGTGCCGGTGACGCGCAGCTGCTCGGTCGGACGCCAGTTGACGGAGTAGCTCGCCCAGACGAGATCCGCCGAGGACCATTCGAAGAAGTTCTCGTCCTGGCCTCTGATGTAGAGCACGTTCGACGAGAATTGCTTGAAGTTCGGCGTGGCCACGGTGAAGACGTAGTCGCGGTTCGGAATCCAGCGACTCCCGGTGAACGGGACCGTATCCTGCGTACCGGGGAGCGCAACATGAAGCCCCGAATAGAGCGCGGGATCAAATCCGAACTTCTCGTACAGCACCGACGCCCCCGCCTGCCACCCACCGCGGAGCTCGGCGTTGTTGTTGATGTGCAATTTTTTCTCCACCATGTCGCCCTGATGGACGAACGTTTGATAATCCCACGTTCCGTCCGCGAGCACGTCGAGAGTGTAGCGCTTCACCAGCGCGCGCTCCCTGCCGTAGAGGGCGACGCTGTGATCGAAGAACGCGTGGGCGACCGCGGGCCGCGCGATGAATCCCGTCTGCGAGATGAAGTCGTTGTCGAGCGTGCCGAGTCCCCAGCGCGCGTTGAACGTGCGTCCCGACCGCCGCAGATCGGCGAGAAACAGCGAGCCCCGCCGCCGCTCGGCGCCATCGCGCGACGTCGTGCTCATGCCGAGCTGAAACAAGCCGCTGTAGTGCGCCCCGCGCACCACGCGCGCATCGGCGGCGAACACGTCGTTCGACACGGTCGGCTCGCGCCGCTCGGTGAACAGAAATCCGGCGCGCGAGGACCGGCCGAGGTCGCGCTGCACGCGCACGATGTTGTAGAGCGGATGATCCTCTCCCGTTGTCGAAACGTCCTTTCCGTCGACGGCCGAAAGGAGCGCGAACGTGGTGCGCCCCCGCTTGCCGGTCATCTTGAGCGCCACGTCGGGATCCGCGATGCGCCGCGTGTAGATGAGCCCGCCCGGGCCGGCGAATTGCTCGCTCCCGTCGAGGAAGAACGGACGCTTCTCGGGGAAAAAGAGCGCCCGCCTTGGATCGATGATCGCCTGCCCCGCGTCCGATTCCACCTCCGCGAAGTCGGGATTCACGGCGCCGTTGAGCGTCCAGTTGTTCGTGATGCCCCAGCGCACATTCGCGCTCACGTCGGCGCTCTGGTCGTAGCCGTACGCGCTGGCCGCGGTGCGCGCGCCCACGGAACGGGCGCTGACACTCGGATTCACGTCGAGCACGAGATCGCGGTGCAGCTCAGTCAAGTCCTTGAGTGTGCCAAATTGGGCGACGTACGACGATGACGCGCGCTGCGCCGGCGCCCAGCTGTATTCGTAGCCGCGATTCTGCACGCGGCGGACCACGTTGATTCCCCACGTCTGCGTGGCCTGGCTCTGGTACCGCAGGCTCTTGAAGGGAATCGTGATTTCGATTTCGTACCCGTAGTCCGTGAGACGTCCCTTGGATTGGAACACGAAATCGGGAAGGATGTCGGTCGGCTCGCGACCGATCGACAGGCCGCCGAAGCCGCCGCCGCCCGTCGCACCGCGTTCGACGAGCATGCCGTCGCCCTGAATGCCGAAGGGATTCACGGCAAAGACCGTCGCCTGTCGTGCGTCGTTATATGTCGAGAGAAAAATGCCGATGTAGTCGTCGTTGTAGATCTTGTCGCGGTCGGCGAGCGTGGCGTTCACCGTGCCGGGCGCGGCATACGCGCGGATCCCGAAGTGAATCGCCGTCGGCGAATACCAGACCAGCACATCGGTGGAATCGTCGGCGGCGGCGCCATCGGTCGGCGCGTAGCGCGAAAAGCCCGTGAGCACCGCCGCCTGCTGCCATACCGGTTCGTCGAGCTTCCCATCGACGACGATCTCCGCGGCGACGCGAACCGCCGGAATCTCGAGATGGCGCTGCCGCCCGTGGTACACCGGCGGATCCGCGTGTACTGCGACGGCGAGCAGCGCCCCGAAGATCATTTGGCTCGTGCTTTCCAGTCGGCGAGCACTTTCTGCTCGTACTCTTCGGTCGTCATCGGTGGAGATGCTGGCGCAGCGCCCGCGCCCGCGGCGCCGCGACCGCCGCGACCCCCGGGCGCTCTCAACTGGAAGCGGGGTTCCTGGCCCGCGGGAAGGAGCTTGAGGCGTTCGGGCCACCAGTTCCAGATGTCGCGAATGGTTTCCTCCATCGGCCGGAACGTGAGCCCCGCCGCGACGGCTTTCTTGTTGCTCAGCACCGTGTGATAGAGGTTCGCGCCGTCAAGCCTGGTCCACGGCACCATCTGGCCGATGCCATGCGTGCGAAGGAAGTCGTAGTCGTCGACCCAGACGAGCTTCGCGTCCGTGTTGAGCGCCTTCTGCGCACGATCCATGAACTGCGAAAACGTCGTGTCGTCTTTCGGGCCGGTGACGTTGTAGATCCCGCCTTTTTTCTCCTCGACGAGCTTCAGCATGAAGTCCACGAGGTCGCGCACGTCGACGATCGCGATGCGCTCGGTGCCCTTCCCCGGCACGAACGTCTCGCCGCCTTTCTTCAGGCGCTGCGGCCAGTAGCAGAAGCGATCGGTCGTGTCGCCGGGGCCGATGATGTACGCCGGACGCACGACCTGACCGTGCGCGCCGAACGTGTCCATGACGATCTTCTCGCACTGCGCCTTGTTGTTGCCGTACTGCGGTGCGCTGCCGTTCGACGGCACGAGCTCGACCGGTGCGGTCTCATCTGCGTTCGGCGTGTTATACGGCAGGTACACGCCCGTCGACGACACGAAGAGATACGAGCCCGACGTCTTGAGCAGATCCGCGGATTCTCGCACCCACTGTGGGTCGGAGGCGGGATCATCGATCACCGCATCGAAGCGCTTGCCCTTGAGCGCCGTGAGGTTGCTTTGCTTGCTCACGGAGTCCGGGGCTCGATCGCCGATGAGGCGGTCCACCGACGAGGGGATGTCCGCGTCGTGCCGGCCGCGCGAGAAGATCGTGACCTTGTGGCCGCGTTCGACGGCGCGCCTGACGAGGTGCGGGCCAATGAATCCCGTCCCGCCGAAGATCAGGAGATTCATCGAGGCGGGGCGCATGTCGCGCTCGAGCGCGCCGGCGATGTTAGGGAGACCGCCGGCAATCGCGGCGCCGCTCACGGCCGCGCCGGCCTTCAGAAAGTCGCGTCGAGTTGTCATACGGCAATGTACGAAGCGTCGCGTCCCCGCGTTCAGCGTCGTGCTTTGGGCTCATGCGCGCGCTCGTAGAGGTGAGCCGACAGTCGCGCGGGCTGAATCCGCATGAACGACAACGCGGAGGGGCGAAGGACGCGAAGGTCGCGATGTCGTTCCCAGCGGGGAGAAACGCAGGCTTGTGCCTCGGTGTGCCCGGAGCGAAACTGAGCCCACATTCGGACTGGATGCATTGTGTCTCCTTCGCGTCGTGATTTCCTCAAGACCTCCGCGCTCGTTTCGGGCGCGCTCGGTGTGGGCGTGCTGCCCTCCGCCTTCGACCTTCGTAGCGTCGAGAAAGCCCCTGCCCCGCTCCGCATTCTCATCCTCGGCGGCACCGGGTTCATCGGGCCGAACCAGGTGCGCTATGCCGTCGCGCGTGGGCACCACGTGACCCTGTTCAATCGCGGAAAAACAAATCCGGGACTGTTCAAGGGCGTGCCGAATATCGATGAGCGCATCGGCGATCGCGCGCCGAAGCCCGGCAACTACGACTCGCTGAAGGACGGCGAGTGGGATGTCGTGATCGACAATCCGACCACACGTCCGCGCTGGGTGCGCGAAGCCGCCGCCGCCGTACAGGGCCGTGCGAAGCAATACATCTTCATCTCGACTATTTCCGTCTACGACAAGAACGACACGCCAGGTGCTGATGAAAGCGCTGCGGTCGCGACGACGGATACACCGGACGTCGAAGACGGACCGACCTTTGGCGGGCTTTACGGGCCGCTCAAGGCACTCTCGGAGAAGGAGGCTGAGAAAGCATTTCCGGGGCACGCAACGATCATTCGGCCCGGCCTCATCGTTGGTGTCGGCGATCCGAGCGATCGCTACACATACTGGCCGGTGCGGGTCGAGCGTGGCGGCGAAGTGCTCGCACCGCCGGCTGAGCACTTGCTGCAGTTCATCGACGCGCGCGACCTGGGCGAGTGGTCGGTTCGCTGCGCTGAGAACAAGACTTACGGCGTGTTCAACGCGACAGGGCCCAAGCAGCCGTACGTGTTTGGCCCAATGCTCGCCGAGATCAAGAAGACGGTGAAGTCCGATGCGACGTTCACGCACGTCACACCGGAATTCCTTCGCGCAAATCAGATCCGAGGCTGGACGGGTCCGAATTCATTGGCAGCATGGATCAACCCTGTCGGTCCAAGCGCCGGGTTTATGCAGCGCAGCGTCGCCAAGGCCGTCGCCGCGGGGCTGACGTACCGTCCGCATGCTGACACGATTCGCGAGACTCTCGATTTTTATCACCACGAAACCCCCGAGCGCCAAGCGGTGCTGAAGAGCGGACTGACACCCGAGAAGGAAAAGGAGTTGCTCGCCGCCTGGCACGCAGCGAACGGATGAACGCGATCGCGATTCTGCAGATCGCGTTCGGCGTCATCCTCGGCTTCGTCGGGCTCGTCGGCGTCGCGGCCGCGACGGGGAACGAAGCCGCACTCCGGTGGCTGCACGGAGTCGTCGACGTCAAACCGAACGAAGTGCGCGCCATGCTCGCAGGATGCCTCTACTTCTTCTGCGCCCTCGCGAGCTACTTCATTCTCCGCCCGATTCGCGACGCGATGGCCGTGGCGTCGGGCGCGCGCAACCTGCCGTATCTCTTCGCGGCGACGCTCATCTCGATGCTCGTTTTCCATCCGATCTACTCGTCGCTCGTGGGACGCTTCCCCGTGCGCAAGTTTGTCGGGTTCACGTATGGCTTCTTCGCCGCGTGCCTCATCGGGTTCTTCGTCGCGCGCCACGCGGGCGTGAACGAGATCTGGACGGGACGCGTGTTCTTCATCTGGACCAGCGTCTTCGCACTTTATAACACTTCGATCTTCTGGAGCGTGATGGTCGACGCGTTCCACCAGACGCAGGCCAAACGTCTCTTTGGGTTCATCGCGGTCGGCGGTACGATCGGCTCCGTAAGTGGCACGGCGATCACCGCGCTCTTCGTGAAAACCGTCGGCAACACGAACCTGCTGCTCGTCTCCGCGGCGCTCCTCATGGTCGCCGCATTCATGGTTTCGACGTTCCCTGTCGTTCCGCGCGTCGAGGGAGAGTCTGCCAGCTCGGTTTCGCGCGACCGCGACAAGATCGTGGGCGGCAGCATGTGGTCGGGCATCCTGAGCCTCACGAGGTCCTGGTACATCCTCGGCATCGCCGGATTTCTGCTGCTCTACACGTCGGGGTCGACGGTGCTCTACTCCGCGCAAACCGACATCATCGGCAAGTTCTACACGACTCGCGACGCACAGACCGCCGTGCTCGCGAACATGGAGCTCATCGTTCAGATCGTTGCGGGGCTGGGACAGGCATTCATCACGGCGCGCGCGATTCGCACGCTCGGTTTGTCGTTCACACTCTCGGCCGTACCGATCGTGAGCGTGCTCGGATTCGCTGCACTCGGCGCGACATCGTGGGGCGTGCTGCCGCTCCTCTGGACCTTTCTGGTGTTCAACACGTTGCGCCGCGCGAGCGACTTCATGCTTTCGAATCCGTCACGCAAGATCCTGTTCACCGTTCTCTCGCGCGAAGACAAGTACAAATCGAGCAGTTTCCTCGAGACGTCCATCTACCGGCTCGGGGATCAGCTCGCGGTGTGGGGTTACGCAGGCCTCGTGAGCCTCGGTCTCGTCATGACCTCGATCGCGTGGGTGTCGGTGCCGGTCTCGCTGCTGTTCCTCGCGCTGTCACTCTGGCTTGCGCACCGTCAGCGGCAACTCGCGTCCGCGCAGCCGGCCTCCGCGTAAAACTGCAACGCGGAGAAAGGAGTTCGCGGAGGAATCGCGGAGAACTACAACCGCGTTGCCGCAGAATACGCGGACACGTGCCGAATACCACGGGAACCCCCAAAGCTGTTGTTTTTGTCCGCGGTAACCCCGGCCATCTCGGCGTATTCCGCGTCAAGTAGTTGTTTGGCCCCGCGTTGCGTTTGCCCAGTCTGCGCGCTTGCACGGCGCGAGGCTGCGGCCTCGAATACCACGAATGCCATCACGATGATCGCGCCGAGCGCGACCAGCGCGAGCGCCGCACGCAACAGTGAGCGCAGATCGTCGCGTTCGTCACTCATCGTCCGGCCTCCTCGAGCGCGTGCTTGAGCTGCGGCAATTGATCGCGGTACGACTTCCCGCGCGCGAGCCACATCTGCGGCATGGCCAGCCAGCCGAGCACCGTCTTCGGTTTGATGATGCACGTGAACGTTACGCGCGTGCCGCCCTGCTCCTCGTCGAACCGGTACTCGATGTATCCGCCGTAGTTGGTCTCGCCGGTGTTGTGCCGCCACAGGGACGGCGGGTCGTACGTCAGCACCGTCAGCGTGTACGTCGTCTCCTCGCCAAGGAGCTCGATGACGAATCGCACACGCGTGCCCGGACGGATCGGACCGGGGTCGATCTGCTCCATCGATTTCACGTACTGCCGCCACTCGGCGCCCTTCGACCAGTCGGTGAAGTACGCGAACACGTCGGCGCGGGGCCGCGCGATGAAAGTCGTGTGTTTGAAGAGCTGCATGGTTACTTCCCTTCCGGTTCGAAGATGTCCTCGATGGAGCGCTTGAACACGCGCGCGAGCTTGAACGCGAGCGGCAAGCTGGGATCGAAGTGCCCCATTTCGATGGCGATGATGGCCTGGCGCGACACGCCGACGCGGACACCCAGCTCGGCTTGCGACCAGTTCCGCGCGGTGCGGAGCTCGCGAAGCGTGTTCTTCATTGCGGACGCTCGAAGTGATTCTTGGACCAGATGAGCGCGACCACCCAGAACACCGCCATCGAAATCCACACGACCATGAAGGGCGGACGATCGATGAATTCGGCGCGCGCGAGCCAATCGAAGAGCGAGACGATCACGAGCGAGCCCGCGAACGACACGGCGAGCGCCGTGAGGTGAATGCGGGCCACGAACTCATCACCGACGCGAATCACCCAGGCGATGACGAGCATAAGGGGGATCCACGCGCCGACGCCGACGATGACAGCGAGGACGCGGAGCGAGGGCTGCCCTTTTTCCGCAAGCGCGGAGGCGGCAAGCGGCCCCGCTCCGGCGAGCACGAGCGAGCCGAGGTATGCGTAGAACCCCTGGACGGATTTCTTGAAGCGTTCGTCTGGATGCATGACGGCAGGGCTGGAGGGCTAGAGGGCTAGAGGGCTAGTGGGCTGGAGAGGAAGTGTAATGCTTACCTGACAGTAATGCTTACCTGACAGTAATGCAAGCCTTACACATGGTTTCGCGAAAAACGGGCCAGCCGGCCCATGCCGACCTAGGCCGCGACCAGCCTGCGCACCCTCATCCGGCGGCGGGATTGCTCCGCATGCCAGAGATCGAACTGCATCTGCTGGCGGAGCCAACTCTCGGCCGTCGTGGCGAACGCGATCGAGAGACGAACTGCCATTTCAGGGCTGATGCCCGCGCGGCCATTCAGGATGGCGGACAGGGTCTTGCGGCTCACTCCCAGCGCGTCCGCCGCGGCCGTAACGCTGAGTCTCAGCGGTGCAAGACACAATTCTCGAATGATCTCGCCCGGGTGCGGCGGCTGGTGCATGCGAACCGTCTTCATCAGTGGTAATCCTCGTATCCAACGTCAGTCGCGTCGGGCCCATTAAAGCGGAAAGTCACTCGCCAGGTGCGATTCACGCGGACCGCCCACTCTCCTTCGCGCGGACCTTTCAGCGGATGCAGTCCCAACCCGGGCAACCCCATGTCGCCTGGTGTCGCGGAAACGTGCAGCCGGCCAAGAATGAGGCGAAGGCGCCGCGCGTGAGCCGCGCGAATTCCAGCCGTGCTTCCGGTAACAAAGAACCGTTTCAGGCCACGATGCCTGAAGCGAACGATTGACATGAAGTGTAACCCATGACGTTACAGGATGCCAGCTAGGCCTTGCCATGGGCGCTCTTGGCCGGACCCTCGCGGCTTGGTGCGCGCAAGCGTGAGACGGCCCGTCAGCCGAGCGTCACTCTTCTCTCTTGCCGTCTGGTCGTCACCGGGGGAGTGGCCGGGTTCTGGTGTTCCTCGACACGGATGCACGCTGATCAGGCGGATTCACGCTGATGGTTGCCTTGTCATCCGCTTGAATCCGCGTAAATCCGCGTGAAAAGACGCCGACCGCGCTTGCTCCGCGGCGTCCGCGGCTCCGCGTTGCGGTTCCGGCGGTTACTGCGCGGGACCAGAGGACTTCATCACGAGATTCTCGATGAAGAACTCCATCATCCGGTTCAGCGCGAGCGCGCTGTGCCCCTGGTCCGGACCCACCTGCACCTCGAAACTCTTGTTCGCACGATTGAGCGCAGTGATCAGCTGCATCGTGTTGTTCGGGTGCACGTTGTTGTCGGCGGTGCCGTAGTAGATCATCAGCCGCCCTTTGAGATTCGGCGCGTACGTCATCACCGAGCCCGCGTCATAGCCTTCCTTGTTCTCCTGCGGGATCCACATGTAGCGCTCGGTATAGATCGTGTCGTAGTGCCGCCAGTCGGTGACCGGCGAGCCTGCCGTCGCGGCGGCGAAGACTTCGGGATGCCGCACGATCTCCATGGCGCTCGTGTATCCCCCGTAACTCGTGCCGTAGATCCCGACGCGCGCGCGATCAAAGTACGGTCGCGTCCAGAGCGCCTTCACGCCTTCGGCCATGTCGTCCATTTCGGTCTGGCCGAGTTTCATGTACAACGCGTCGAGCGTGCGCTTGCCCTGCCCCGGTGTGGCGCGCGAATTGAGATTGACGATCAGGAATCCGTATTCCGCCAGCGCGACCGGCGCGTGAAACGTCTCACTCGCGGTGTTGCTGCCGCTCGCGGGCCCGCCGTACACCTGCACGAGCGTCGGATACTTCTTCGTGGGATCGAAGTTCGACGGAAAGCTGAGCAGCCCGTGCAGCGTCGTCTTTCCATCGGCCGCGAGGTACGTGAATAGCTCGGTCTTCCGGAGGTTGAGCGTCGTCATGCCCGACACATCACTCTTCGCGAGCTCCGCGAGCACTTAGCCGTTCGTCGCATCGACGAGCCGCGACACGGGCGCTTGATCGTGCGTCTGCGCGACGTCGACGAAGTACCGCCGATCGGGAGAAAGATTCGCCGTGTGCAGGAACGCCGGATCGGTGAGGCGGACGTCGCCTGATCCGTCGAGCTTCACGCGGTGCAGCTGCGTCTTCATGAAGTTCTCGCCGTCGCGCGCCAGATAGAACATCGTGTTCGCGGCTTCGTCGATGGCCACGATACCGGCCGCTTCGAACTGACCCTTCGTGATCTGGTTGATCTGCTTTCCGCTGAGATCGTACAGGTAGTAGTTGTTGAAACCGGTGCGCTCGGACTCCCACACGAACCGCTTGTTGTCGGTGAGCCAGCGAATCCCGGGTGAATTGTCGACCCAGCCGGTCGGCCACTCCTCGCGCACCACCGTACGGCACTTTGCCGTCGCCGGGTCGCACGCCGAGTAATCCATGATGTTCTGGCGGCGGTTGGCGCGATGGATGAGGAGCTCCTTCGAGTCGGCGGTCCAGCTCACGCCATACGCGTAGTAGCCGACGGTTTCGTTCGCCTGCGGCCTGCCGTCGCGCACGTCGAGCCGCGTGGACTTCTTCGTCGCGACGTCGTACACGAACACGTCGACGAGCGGATTACCCGTGCCCGATTTCGGATACGCCTCGACGTCCAGGCTGTCGTAGAGCTCCGTCTGATTGAGCTGAAGGTAGTAATCCTTGACGGGCGTTTCGTCGAAGCGGTAATACGCGAGCTTGCTGCCGTCGGGCGACCACCACATCGCGGACGTCTGGCCGAGCTCTTCGCCGTAGACCCACGAGCTCGTGCCGTACTTGATGCGCTTCTCGCGGCTTCCGTCCGTCGTGAGTTGCACGAGGTTCTCGCCGTTCGGTCCGCCGAGCCAGAGGTTGTTGTCCTTGTACTCCGCGCGGAGCTTGCCGTCGGGCGATGGCGCGAACGGACATTGGCGCCCGCGCTCGACCTGCACGGGGCACACGTTGCCGCGACCTCCCCGTCCCCCGCCGCCACCGGGCGCAAAACCGCGACCGCCACGGCCGCCGCCGGGATTCGCCGCGTCTCCCGTTTCGGTCGCCTTCATCGTTGCGATGTCGAAGCGCCACTGCTTTCCGCCGAACGCGTAGGTGAAACTCCTGCTGTCGTCGGCCCACTGCGCCTGAATCGCGCCCGACTTCACCGCGCTCTGCAGCTTGGGCGCCATCTCGGTATAGCGCGCATAACCCGGCATGGCCTGAAGGCGGTCAGATGCCTGGGCGTTGCGCTGGCCGTTGACGGCAGAGAACGAGAGAACGGAGAGAACGAGAGAACGGGAGAGCGCGCGACGCATTGCGATGATACCGGATGAAATTGGTGACGGAGAAAACTAGCGGTTGGCCGGGGCCGGCGTCTCAGCGCACGATGCGCGCGCGGGCCAGCACGTTCGTGCGATCGGGCTGAACGATGCGAAGAATCACCGTTCCCTTCGCGCCGAATCCCACGACCATTGCGTTCGGCGGAAGCTGGACGCGTTCTTCGATCACGCCTTTCTTGTTCACGACGTCCATGAGCACGCCTCCCTGGGCCAGTGACGACGTGCTCGGCGCGATCCAGACCCGATTCTCCGTGTCGCCGAACAGACGATTGCTGGCCCCGGACATCAGCGGCGGATAGTAGTCCGGAATGTCCTTGAGCTCGGCGTATTCGCGCTTGGTCACGAACGCCGGAGGGCGACCGTCCGCCCGCGGGCGATTGGCGGCGCTGTCGGATCCGCGCATCAAGCCACGGATGGTGTCGAGCTTGGCCTGTTTTTCCTGATCCGTGAGCCGGCGCCAGTCAAACGGCATCTTCGGCGTCGA
>Ga0134121_10004724_pt1 | contig 11126 bp, 12 predicted proteins | sample KB301_FD_96463 | JGI IMG/M metagenome (GOLD analysis project Ga0134121, IMG submission 96463) | Terrestrial soil microbial communities without Nitrogen fertilizer from Kellogg Biological Station, Michigan, USA - KB3-0-1 | ecosystem: Environmental > Terrestrial > Soil > Unclassified ...
GAATTCTTGTACTCCGCCGGCGTGGCCACCTTGTCCAGGGCCTCCTTGAAATGGCTAAGTGTCGCGTCCGGATCGCCGCCGGCATAAAGCCGCAGTTCCGCCAAACGCAGGGCGGCCGCCTGCGCTTCTTCATTGCCATAAAGCTGCGTCTCCCGCCAGGCCGTAATTGCTTCCTTGTCGTGATTGGGTGGCTCGTGATGGGCACAGCATAGGCCGATGTTGTAGAGTATTCGCCCTTTTCCGCCTGCCACGGTCTGGGGATACGGCAATAGTTCCGTCCACCACCCGATGGCCTGGCCCCACAGGTGTTCTTCCATTGCCGCCGTGGCTTGCAGGAGACGGGCTTTGAGCCGAAGGTCCTGGGGCGCCTTGGGACCGATCGCCTCAAGGAAATTGATTGCCTCTGTGCGTTGGCCTTTTTTGAGCAGCAATTCGCCACGCAGCAGGCGGGTTTGAGCCATCATCACGTCATCATCTATGAACTCCATCTGCTTGAGATTGGCCGCCAGAGCGGCGTCGAGGTCAGGCGGAGTGCCTTGCAAATGCGCCTGGACCACCATCGCGTAACCTTCGGCGGCATTGTCGGCGCCCCCGGGCAAGGATTTCGACAATAGCTCGATGGCCCGCGGCATGTTGGCGGCAACCAGGAATGCCACCTTGCCGCGAAGATAGGTCAAGCGAGCGACATCGGCCTCGGGCACGCCGCGCAACTCCGCCAACTCCAGGTGCATGCCGGCCTTGTCCCGTTCTTCTCGTTTCTTATCGGGGGGACTATGGCGCTCGGCTTGGCGTAGGTAAACCGCGCCCAGCAAAAAATGGGCCTCGCCGGCGCGGTCAGGTTGCCGGTTGGCGTGGGCCACGGTACTTTCCGCCAGGGCCACGACGTCGTCAGGCAGCAGGCCGGGTTTTTCCAAAGCTCGCCGCACGGTCAACAGATCTTGGTCCAGCGGCATGTCGTCGCCGCGCGGCGCCAGCGGCGCGGCCGCGGCCACCAGAGCCAGGGCGATGGCGCCGATGAAAAACGCGGGCACCTGCCAAAGCTGCCCCAAAGATCGGGCATTTGGGCCTTGTACCCCGTTGCTTGATGCTGCCGCGGAAACCGTGCTTGTGGTCATGGCGAAGCGTCCCCAGCGCGACCTAAGCGGCGCGCTCCCCCGAACGATAGTTCCACCCTTGCAAGCGGCGGCTTGTGGCAAAATCGCCTGGGCGTGTCAAGGTCAGTGTCACGCCACAGAGGGAGGAAAGGGTCGAAGTGTCAGTTGGACAACGCGCGGCGGCGCCAAATCCACGTAGAACAAGGTTACCCGCAAGGGATCAAGGGATTTGGGTAAGATGGGGAAACCAGTTAGCCACCATCGTGCCAGTTGATAATCCCCAGGGCTCATTGCGCTAAGGGCACAACTGCTTGATATGAAAATAGTTACGGCACAAGTGCCACTCAATAATTCGCCGCTTCATACTCATATCGCTCGATGCTGGCGCCCCACTTCCGCCTGATGCGTGCGCGTAACTCCGGTGTTAGCTCGTAACGATTCGTCTCATATCCCGCCACACTGGCAAGGTAGTTTTCAAGACGCGGCAACACGGCATCAAACCCGCCCAAGTTTAGCTGCTCATATAACGCCCGCATTTCTCCCACAGGATCGCGGACCAAATCTTCATAGCGGATCTCATAGAAATGATCCTCGTCCACCAAATGCCGCGTTTCATCCAGCTTTTTATGCATGTGCAAATAGGTCTCAAAAACCTGGTCTTCCAAACCCTCAAATGTCGGCGTCTGCAGCCCTTGATGTCGGTATAGGGATTTCCAGAGATTCATGGTCGAGGCGAAGACCACATAGGGATTGCGCACGATGTGAATGAACACCGCGTCCGGGAACATCTCCTTGAGCACCTTGACCCGGCAAGTGTGCGGCGGCGATTTGAGGACCAGGCGTTTGCGTTTGCGCACCGTGATGGTTTGCAGGAAACGCATGAACGCGGTTTTCCATTGGGACAGCGCTCGCGGCGACAAGCCTTCCAGGTCATAGTATTTGGGGTTTGGCGGGCCGTTGTTGGGAAAGGCAATCGTCCAGTAGGGCGAGGGCTGCCCGAGCATACACAGCGCAAACTCATCTTCCTGCGGGTGGTCCCAGCCGGTGGCCATGTTGTCCATTGGCCGCTGCGTAGGCGCCAAAAACCACAGCACTTTTGTGAACAGCTTTTCGGTCAGCAAGAAATGGTTTGGCTCGAAGCACTCGTAGCTGGTGGGAAACGTGTGCCGTTCGTCCAGCACCATGAGTTCGTGCAGCAGCGTCGTGCCGGTCCGCCAATGGCCGATGATGAAGATCGGCGGCTGCCGCAGTTTCGTGCGGCGAATGCGGCCCCCATAGACAAGTTGCTGGATAAGCCGCAATGCGCTGTGCACCATGCTGACCGCGGTGATGACTGCCGCGACCCACCATTGCCGCCAACCGACGCGGAAGCGATTGCGAATGAGGGCTCGCATCCAGGCCGCGAACGTGCAGCCTTCCCAAACATGGGGGCACCAGCGTCGTCCCGACGTGGTCGATGATCTGGATCTCCTGGTTGTTTCAGCTGTAGCGATTGCCATGGGTCACCGTTCCTTGCAATAACGGGCGAATTGTCGCGCGTATTTTGTGCAACGAGCGTGCCGAGAGCAAGATCATTTGCACTAAAAAGTGCCAGGCTTATCCAAATTGACTGACTTGACCAAAATGCGTAAGCCAAGGCGAAAAAACAGGCTTCCAGGACTTGACTTGTGTGGTAGGATATAAATGGCGAGCCGCTTTCCACCGTTTCCAGCTCTCTGGAAAGCGGCTCACACAAGGCGCGGCGTGGAGCAGTGGTAGCTCGCCAGGCTCATAACCTGGAGGTCACAGGTTCAAATCCTGTCGCCGCAATAAGAAAACCCACGGGCGAGGCCCAGTGGGTTTTTTTGTTTGAAGTGGGTTAACACTGGACAGCTCGTTAGCGCATGCCAATGAGGTCCTGCGCAAGTTTTTGCGCTTGATACACTTGCAATTCGCCGTCCACTGGCACATCTGGCTCGACGCCATGGCCGCTATAGGGGTGGCCGGTCGGTGAAAAGAAGCGGGCGATGGTAATGCGAATGCCGCCCGTGGCTCCGCCGGCGTTGGACCCCGCGGGAAAGCGCAGTTCGCCTTCACCGGGCAGCTTCAGGAGGCCTTGCGAACAGCCTTTGCCATAGGTGGTCTGGCCGACAACGGTGGCCCGGCCGTTTTCCTTGAGCGCTCCTGCCAGCACCTCCGCGGCGCTGGCCGTGTCGCCGTCCACTAGCACCACAACCGGAATGGTCAACGCCATCGGATTGTCTGAAAGATAGGTTTTGCTGGATTTGGGATCCATGTGCTGCGTGGAGACGATGGTGCCGTTGCGCAGAAACCGCTTGGCGATCTCGATCGACACGTCCAGCAAACCACCAGGGTTGCCGCGCAGGTCAAGGATCAATGCCTTGCAATCTCGCTCCATCAAGTCGGTCAATTTGGCGTCAAACTCCGCAAGAGTTGTTTCCTGGAAGCATTGGATTTTGAGGTAACCGACTTGACCGAGAATCTCCTGGTGCACACTGGGAATGAATAAAGCCCGGCGGCTCAGCACAATCATGCGATGGCCGTGTTTTGGCGACGCCACCACGATTTCGATGGTTGTGCCTTCCTCGCCCTCGAGCAAATCCATTGCCGTTTCGGGAGACATGCCCAGCGTCGATTTTTTGCCGATGGCGGCAACGTGATCGCCCGCGACCAGGGACGGCATCACCTCGGCGGCGGGACTGTCCGGCAGCACCTCGGCGACAACGGGTTTGTTGTCTTCCAGTTTCAACCTGAGGCCGACGCCGACATGATGGCCCTTGAGTGTGGCGCACAATTCCCGCAGCTGCCGCGGCGTCAAGTAAACGGTGTAATCATCCATTGCCAGGCAAGCGCCGCATAGGAACTCCATCACCACGGTCGTCGGGTTGACGTTGGGGAAGTGGTTTTTGCTTTTCATGGCTGCTTCGCGGACGGCGTCGACGGCTTCCTCATAGGTCATCGTCTTGCGGTCCGCAAATAGGGCCTGGAGGGCATTGCGCAGTCCCTTGGTCTCATCAGGCTTGCGGCCTTCCAGGTGGTCGGAACAAAACTCTGGGCTGGCCAGCGCGAACCGAAACTCCTCCAGCCCCTTGTGGAACAGCACGGCGGGCGGCACCTTTTCCTTGTCCAGCGTGTTGTGCAGGAGGTTGAAGAGAACGATTTCGTAAAGCCTGACGGCCTGGGAATACTTGAGGGTTAGCACGTCCTTCTGATAGGACCCATCGCGGAAGCGCACGGCTTGCAGGTAGCGCAGCAAACAAAACTGATAGCGTTCGCGAAAGACGGCCTGGGTGCGGTCGAGCCGAATCAACTCTTCGTATTTGACCGCGGCTTTGCCCCAGTCACCGGCCCTTTCAAGACTTTCCGCCTCGGCACGCAGGATTTTGACGGGGTCGTCGGGCCCCAGAGCAGGCGCTGTGGGCGGTGTAACAAGTAGCGTTAGCGGACTCATTACGACTGCGAGCACGAGTCCACGTCGCCAAGATTGGAAGCTTCCCAAGGTCGTCCCCCCGCGCAAAGGCTCCCTGCCTGGTCGCCGACCAGTTCTAATGCCGCCCTGAGTATAAGCATCCCCTGTGTTCCCGTCAAACAGACGTTTTGGATTGGGGAAAAGTTTTTGGAAAATTTCAAAGTGGCGAAGTGGGTGGCGTTAGCCGCGTTAGTGCAGACGCGCCGTTGACTTTGATGGCATGGTTGTGTATCTTCATCGTAGATACGAGGAGGTAGCCATGAAAACTCGTGTTCAGAAATGGGGCAACAGTCTGGCCCTGCGAATTCCAAAGTCTTTCGCTTTGGAAGCTGGCTTATGTCCAGATGCCGCCGTCGAGTTGTCCCTTGTAAAAGGCTCGCTCGTGGTGCAGCCAATCAAAGCCCAACCGCCCACGCTCGCGGAATTGCTGAGTGGCGTGACGGAAGAAAACACTCCCCGCGAGTGGGATACTGGGCCGGCAGTTGGCAGGGAGGCCTGGTGATGCGAAAAGCTGCGTATGTCCCTGAACGAGGAGACGCCGTCTGGATCACTCTTGATCCGCAAGCGGGTCATGAGCAGGCTGGTCGCCGGCCGGCGTTGGTCTTGTCACCGGCGGCGTACAACGGCCGTGTCGGGCTGGCTTTGCTTTGTCCGATCACCAACCAAGCCAAGGGCTATCCGTTTGAAGTTCCCGTTCCCGCGGGGTCGCCCGTGACAGGTGTGGTGGGCGCTGACCAGTTGAAGAGCCTGGATTGGCGGGCTCGTAAGGTGACTCGGATCGGCAAAGTGCCAGAAGAAGTCGTTGTCCAGGTGGTGCAACGGCTTCAGGCGCTGTTGGCACCTGGCAGTTGACTGCGACAATGATCACTAACTGATAACTGCCAAGGTCTTGTCAGCGTCCGGTATCAAAAGACAAAGCCCTTTGCCGGCCAACCGGGCCACGTCCGACGCCTGTGTCAACGGCGTGGCAAGCATTTCTTCAACGATCCCGGCTGGCAGTTTTGTCAAGAGGTAAAGGCTGGCACGCTGTGCAGCACAAGCCCATTGAAAGGCTGCTGGCAGATCATATGGTTGCATTTCCTTGAGTAACCGCAGAGCGTCGTCCGCGGTATCGGCCTGGCGCAGCAGGGCAGCGCCCGGACCAAGTTCTGGTGAGGCTTCACTGACCAACACGATCTTTCCTTCCGGTTTGACCACACGGCTAGCACCGGCCAAAGCGCGGGCCAGGTCGGCGAAACTGTGTGTTGAAGGATCGCCGCCGACCTCCGCAATTACCATGTCGGCCGGTTCCTTCACTTCCACTCGCCAGCGGGCATTGAGCAACCGTTGACCCTCCGCGCTGGAGTCGATTACGCCACCCAGGATATTGGCCAACTCGTTGCCCGGTCCTTCGATGACCTGAACGAAAAAGGGAGCGCCCAGGAGCCAGGCAACTTCCCTGGCTTCTAGCTGGATCGGCCAGAGCGTGTCGTCGGGAGCCGTCATCGACAGTTTTTTGGCAAGGGTCTTTTGCGTCTCGCCATCGCTCAGGGCGGGATAAATGGCGCCTTCCGCCCCGCCGATGCCAAGCAGCGGATCGTAAAAGCGCCTCGACACAACAATCAATTGATCGGCATCCACAGCCGTGCGATTGAGATAGACGCGGCGGCCCTGTTTGGTGGTGGCCAGATAACTCAGCTTCTTGCGATTGTGCGAATCGTGGTCTTCCACTTTGACATGGCGAAAATCGGCGGGAAGCGATTCCACCCAGGGGTGCGAGCCGGCGTTTTCGGTGCAAATCAAAGTGATGGCATCAGGCGTGATATGAGCCTGAACAAGATGTTCGAGCAGCGGCATGAGTAGACTGGGCAAATCGGGCAAATGCTCGTCTACGACGATGGCAACGTGATCGTCGGGCGTCAACGCTCGGCGAAGGGCGGGGAAGTTCAGCGGGGTTTCAAGGGCATTTCGAACAGCGGTGGGAATGTCGGCTATGGGCGGCGCCGTAGGTTGGCGACGCACTGCCAACATCCTTGCACCGGCAAGGTCGAATGCCAAAGGGCCAGTGCCGACTTGCATGATGGTATTTCCCATGCGCGCTCCGCTGCGCGTCGCGGCTAAACGGTTACTTGATTGGCGGATCAAACTTGACCTCGCCCGCCACCCGGTCCACCAGGACCATCACCGACGGATGCGTCAGCACCTGAATGGCAATGCCCTGCGGCGAGGTGAGCTTCCAATTGACCGTCGCATCTTTGCCCGCCGTTGTGATGGATTGAATGTCGATCTGATAACCGCCGGTCGGTTTCTGGCCGGCGGTGACTACGACCACCATTTGCTTGTCCCAGTCGATGGTGTTGACCTTGAACGCCTTGGCAAGCTCCTCGGTTGCTTTCTTCTCGGTGATATTGGGTTTAGGCGGCGAGCTATTGACCAAATCAGCGGCGCTGCGGAGGACGAGTTGCTTGCCCTTTTTGTCGTTGTCGGAGGCGAAAGGCCAGGCGGCTTTGGCGTGGATTTTGAGTTTAATGTCTTGGGTTCGTGTTCGGGCGGCATTTACAGGGTGCGTTCGGTCAGCGACTTCAATGTCAGCAGGCCAGATTTCGTGTTGTTGGCGGCCTTCACTCTCCAATGTCACCCATTTGCCTGTCACAGTTACAGTCTTGCCAACGAATTGATCTAAGATTTTGTCCTTGCCGGCGACGAAGATCTCCCGCGTCAATTCCTTCGCTAATTCCCGGGTTTTTTTCTCAAAAGGAATCGGCCGATCCACACTCCCGATATAGCCCACGTCCGATTTGATTTCGACATAATTGACTTCCTGGATAGTGACCCAAAAACTAATCCGATAAGGATTGAACCGACTGCTTACGGGGTCATCCTTGCCACGTTCAACTTTTGTCAACTCGCCGGTCAGGTTTTGTTCCTGCCAATCCAATTTGCGGTACCAATCTTCGCCCGCAAACAACTCCAATTTTTGCGGTGCCTGTAGTTTGGCCTGCGGCTTTTTATCTTGGGCTGCAGGCAAACCTGTCAACGCGGTTAGCAATAACGTCGTGAACATGGCAACCTCGATGTTTGGGGTTGGCCCAACAACAGAACTGCCAACTATTGTCCGCGCCCGCCGCCGCCCCGGCAACCCCGGATTGTTTGGTTCCGCAGCAAGCCTTATAATACCAACCAACCCCAACAAGGAGCACGGCGTGTCCCTCACCCTTGAAGTTGACCTGCCGGCCGATTTGGCCCAGTTCCGTTTGCCCGACGCGGTCGCTGCCCGTTTGCAGACGCTGCTCGACCGCCAAGACTCCGGCCAAACGCTTACCCGCCAGGAACGCGCAGAAGCGGATGGCCTGGTCAATCTTGCTGAGTTTCTCACCTTGTTAAAGCTCCGGTCCGAGCGCGCGAGCCAATGAGCGACATCTCCCCGGGCTTCGTTCGGAAATCGAAAACCGTGCTGATAATCGGTGCGAATACTGCCAGTTGTCCCAATTGGGGCAAGAGGCAACGTTTCACATCGATCACGTTGTTCCGCGGGCTGCCGGTGGGCTGACCACTACCGACAATTTGGCACTCGCCTGTGTTTCATGTTCCCTAAGAAAATGGGCTCGTCAAACGGCGGCAGACCCTGCCACGGGTGAAGAGGTGCCGTTGTTCAATCCGCGGGAACAAGTCTGGCATGAGCATTTCCGCTGGGCCGGCGAAATGTTGATGCCGTTGACCGCGACCGGCCGCGCAACTGTGGCTGCTTTGGCCATGAATCGTGCCTTGATTTTGGCGATTCGCCGGGAAGAAATTGCTCACGGTCGCCATCCGGCAATGCCAGCCACTTGATTTCACCTAACCTGCCGCTGCCCCGGCAACCCCGGATTGTTCAGACTTGCACAACCGCCTATAATTCAGTGGCTTGCCCCACATTCCGCGTCGCCGCTCCACGGAGGATTTCCCATGACCATGACCACCACCGCCATGAAAGGCCGCCATCTGCTCGCCGGCCGTTGGCTGTCTCGCACCGACAAACCGTTCGATAGCCGTAGCCCCGCCAGGCTCCAGGAGGTCGTCGGCACCTTTCCGACCGCCGGCGCCGATTTGGCCGCCGAGGCCGTCGCCGCCGCCAAGGCCGCGTATCCGGGCTGGCGACGCACCAGCCGCGTCAAGCGGGCGGAATTGTTTGACAATCTCGCCCAGCTTGTAAAACGCGACACCGATTCCCTCGCCCAGCTCATGGCCCGCGAGTGCGGCAAGGTCGTCACCGAATGCCGGGCGGAGGTCATCGAAGGTTTGCACATGATCCAGTATGTCTTCGGCCTGGGCCGGATGTCGATGGGCGACGTGCTGGCCTCCGAGATCGCGGAGAAAGACGCGTTCATGCGCCGCAAACCCTGGGGCGTCGTCGCGGTCATCACGCCGTGGAATTTCCCATTTGCGGTGCCGCTGTGGATGCTGGGACCGAGCTTGCTGGAGGGCAACACCGTCGTCTTCAAGCCGTCCGAGGACACGCCCGCCATCGGCCAACGCCTAGTGGAATTGTTCGAGGAAGCCGGTTTTCCGCCGGGTGTGTTGAACCTCGTGCATGGCGACGGGGCGACCGGCGAAGCGCTGGTGCGCGACCCGCGCGTCAACGTCGTCCTGTTCACCGGCAGCTGGGATGTCGGCAAACGCATCCAGCAGCTTTCGGCCGACATGCACGACCGCATTGTGGCTTCCGAGATGGGCAGCAAAAGCGCCGTCATCGTCTGCGACGACGCCCGTTTCGATCTGGCGGTCTGGGCCGGCATCATCAGCGCCTTCAAGACCAGCGGCCAGCGCTGCGTCTCCGCGGGCCGCATTCTCGTTCACGAAAAACTGATGGACCGCTACGCCAACGAGTTCGTGGCCACCGCCAAACGGCTGCGCATCGGCGACCCGCTTGACGCCGGCAACTTCACCGGCCCCGTGATTCACACCGGGTCAGTAGAGAAAATCCAGTCCTACAACGATCTGGCCAAGAAGGAAGGCGCCACCATCCTGCTCGACGGCGGCCGCATGACCAGCGGCCATCACGCCCAGGGCTGTTACATGGCCCCGTTCATCTATCGCACGCCGCATCGCTCCGACATGCGTTGCATCCGCGAGGAAGTCTTCGGTCCGCACCTGGCCCTGATCCCCTTCAAGGACAACGACGATGCCGTGCGGATTTACAACGACACCGATTACGGCCTTTCGCTAGCCGTCATCACCGAGGATTACCGCAAGATGCGTTTCTTCCGCGAGGAATGCGAATACGGCCTGGGTTACGTCAACCTGCCCTGCATCGGCGCGGAAGTCCATCTGCCCTTCGGCGGCGTCAAGAAAAGCGGCAACGGCCATCCGTCCGCCGCGGGCCTGATCGAAGCGGTGTCGCACAAGACGGCGTGGACTGTGAATCATGGATATGAGATAAAGATGGCCCAGGGGCTGACGACGAGTATTGAGGAGAAATCGTGATTGAGGTCCTCGCGTCGAAAGGGTGAAACCAACATGACGGTTGTTAAGCTTGATGCCCGATGCATAACAGACTGGGATTCGTTCCACCAAGCCTTTGCGGAAGTCTTCGGTTTTCCAGGTTTCTACGGTTATAACATGAATGCCTGGATCGATTGCATGACATACCTGGATGCCCCGGACGCCGGAATGACAGCTGTCCACCCACCACCGGGAGGCGTCCTCGTGCTTGAACTCGAACACGTTGATGATTTCGCTGCCCGCTGTCCTGAACTCTACGCGGCCATTGTTGAATGCACGGCTTTTGTAAACTGGCGCAGAATAAAAACCGGCCAAACTGCAGTTCTGGCATTGTCCTTTTACAAAGCTGCATGAACGGATCGGAGTTATAGCGTGACACCTACCATTCAAGCTGACCCGGTTCCTCTACGGTTGGATGACCACGGCACTTTGCGCGTTGGCGACACACGCATTCCCATGGATCGAGTCGTGGAGTGCCACCATCAAGGCTATACGCCAGAGGCGATAGTTGAGGCATTCGATACATTGCGGCTTGCCGATGTCTATGCGGTCCTGGCGTATTACCTGAACCACAAGGCCGAGGTAGCCGAGTATCTCCGTCGGCAAGAAGAACAAGCAGCCGCAATTCGAGGGAAAATTGAGGCCAGCCAACGAGCAGTGCCCAATCGGGAAGAATTGGCAAAGAGACTGAACCACCAGGAGATAGGCGGTGCTGCAACTGGCAACTGATGCGGATTTCAATGGCAACATTCTGGGCGGCTTACTCAAACTTCAACCCGATTTGGACGTCGTCCGCGTGCAAGATGTTGGGTTGCGCACGGCGTCTGATCCTGAAATTCTGGATTGGGCAGCGAAAGAAAACCGGGTGCTTTTGACTCATGATCGCACGACCATGTCGGATCACGCTTATGATCGAGTCCGCGCAGGCGAGTTGATGCCGGGTGTAATCGTCGTTCGCAATCAAATGCCTCTTGGTCCCATCATCGACGATCTTCTGCTCATTGCATTGGCAAGCTCAGCGGAGGATTGGATTGACCAGGTTGTATTTCTTTGGAGATCGAACTAATGTTCCATTTCGATAGCCACACCGTCCCCCACCTGAA
>Ga0134121_10004725_pt1 | contig 11122 bp, 9 predicted proteins | sample KB301_FD_96463 | JGI IMG/M metagenome (GOLD analysis project Ga0134121, IMG submission 96463) | Terrestrial soil microbial communities without Nitrogen fertilizer from Kellogg Biological Station, Michigan, USA - KB3-0-1 | ecosystem: Environmental > Terrestrial > Soil > Unclassified ...
CACTACAACGGCGCCGCCTGGCGTGAAATTATTCAACGCTACCCGAATAGCGCGGAGGCGCTGGAGGCCACCAGGCGTTTGAAGAGTTGATCAATCAGACACCGAATTAAAGGTGTTCGTAGATTTTGGGAAGTCTTTTCGAAATACGGGTAGTGCCGTAGTTTGATTTCGTGTTGTCTTTCCCCCGAGCAAGAACGATCCACGAAATCACACGAAATGGCATGAAATAATGTTTGGTGTGGCGTCGCGGATCGTCATAACTCCCATGTGGGTTTCAAAATTCTTTCCCTCGACACCTCAACCAATGAAGATTTGCCCTCGCCGGCAATTGAGCGCCGAGCGCGAACAATTGTGACCGATTTCTTCGACTGCTTAGCGTGCCGCGCACGCTGGTGCGGACGAAGACATCCGCGCTCCCATTTCAAATTCCTTCCTTCCGGTGTTAATAATTTCTGCTAAGGAGCGTTTTATGGGCGGAAAGGATTTTCAAGAGGAAGCTATGCTGGCCGCTGTCAAACCGCTCAAAGCCGCGAATTCAACAATGTCCGAGGGGCCAAAGTCCGTGCCCTTGCGCCAACTTTCCGTGGAAGACTCGAATAGTCTGGAAGGTCTTTTCCAGCGTCATAACGATCGCGTTTTTCGCACGGCGTACCGGGTTACCGGCAGCGCGGCGGACGCCGAAGACGTCCTGCAGACAGTTTTTCTGCGGGTGGCCCGGGGCCAGGAATCAGCCGCGGCGGCTGAAAACCCGCAGGCATATTTTGCGCGCGCGGCGATCAACGCTTCACTGGATCTGCTGCGCGGCCGGAGCCGCTCGAAAGCAGTCAGTATGGAAGACGTTGAGCATCGCGCCAGTGTGGCGGCGTTCGTGTCAAAGCATGATCCGGCAAAGCACCAGGAGGATCGCGAGTTAAGAGAGCTGCTAATTGAGGCTTTATCACGGCTGGGACCGACAGCAGCACAGATGTTTGCGTTGCGCTATTTTGAAGGCTTTGCCAATGGCGAGATAGCCAAGGTCATGAACACCTCACCGCTGGTGGTGGGAGTGACGCTGCATCGCGCCCGTGCGCGTCTGCGCAAAGAGATTGGAAAGTATTTGCAGAGGCATTCAAAATAATTGCTCACGCAAAGGCGCAAAGGCGCCAAGAGAAATTATTGTTACGAAATCATCTTGGGGAGAGACGTCATGAAAAACAAAGAACTGAACAACATCCTGGATCAAGTTACGGCCGGAATTCGCGCCGAGCAGGTCGACGACGCAACGGTGAGCGACGCGACCGAGAGAGTTTGGGCCCGGCTAGCGAGTGAGGGGCATGGGCGCGCTCCCATGGCGGGTGCCCCCGTCATGCCCGTCAGGGACGCTTCGGCCGATCGAATTGAAGGGTGCGCGGATTTTCAAACGCTCATTCCTGCGTATCTCAGCGGCGAGCTGTCTGAAGCGCGTTCGCTTTTACTGGTCGATCACACCCACGAATGCATTCCGTGTCGCAGGGCCTTGAAACAGGCCCGGGTAGGAGCAGTTGTTCCGGCACGCAGACAGAATCGCAAGGCATCCGCCTACAGTTTGCGGCCGGTCGTTTTGCGTTGGGGGATCGCGGCTGCGTTAGTCATTGGGTTGGGGTTGATCGCGCTGCCGTTGATTCAGCGCTATGTGCCGTTCGGCTCGTTTGACGCGACTGTCCAGGCAGCCGATGGTCCGGTCTATGCTGTCACTGACGCGCAGACGCGCGCTCTGAATGCCGGCGAAAAGATAAAGCGCGGCGATACGATTCGCACTGCGAAAGATGCGCATGCAGTCGTGCGTCTGGGCGATGGCTCGCTAATCGAAATGAGGGATCGCTCGGAATTCTCGATCAATCAGACGCTGCGCGGCACTACGCTGCATCTCGGTCGGGGCAGCGTGATCGTGGAAGCGGCTAAACAGAAAGGCAATTTCTTTGTCGAGACTGGCGACTCACTGGTGTCGGTTACGGGTACCACGTTTGCCGTAAATTCCGGCACTAAAGGATCTCGCGTCAGCGTGATCGAAGGTGAAGTTCATTTGGATCGCTCTGGCGACGATCGGGTTTTGCGTGCGGGCGAACAGGCGACTACCAACAGTTCGATCGAAACGATTCCAGTCAAAGACGAGATCGCATGGAGCCGCAATGCGGCGCGCTATGCAAAGACGCTCGCGGGTTTGACCGCGCTGCAAAGGGATCTGAACAATGTGGCCAAACCGAGTGTGCGCTATTCGACGCGTCTGCTCGACATGATGCCCGAAAACACCGTGATCTATGCGGCGCTCCCAAATCTCAGTGCGACGATCTCTGAGTCAAACCGGATTATCGAAGAGCGGATTCAGCAGAACCCCGCGCTTAAGGACTGGTTTGCGAATCGTCAAGAGCGCAGAGGCCCGGGAATGAACCAAACCATCTCGACCATTAAGGAGTTTGGCGACCAGCTCGGCGATGAGATAGCAGTCGGGGCCGGAATGAACGATAGCGGCGAGTCAGTCGCTCCCGTGGTGCTGGCCGAACTTAAGAACCCGGCCGGTTTCCACGCTTTCTTTGACTCGGAGATCCAGAAGTTGGATGGCCAGCGCAAAGCGCCCCAGGTGCAGTGGGTTGACGATCCGAAGTCGGCCCAGCCGGCAGCCGCCACTGGGACCAAAACCGGCGACCAGGTCTATCTCTGGATCGCAGGGGACATTCTGGTTGCTTCTCCGAAGCTTGATCAGCTGCAGGCCGTATCGAAAGGCGTTCAAGCGAGTAGCTTTACTGCTACGCCGTTTCATAATCGCATTGCCGGAGTTTACCGCGAAGGCGCCGGTCTGGTGATCGCCGCGGACCTGGAAAAGATCATTGCCCATACGCGCGGGCTGCGCCGCCTGGCCGTAGGCGACCAACACGAACAGGCGCTGAGTGATCTGGGCGTCTTTAACATGAAATCGTTTGTCCTTGATCAAAAGGACAGCGAGGGCAAGACACACACGCGGGCCGTGCTTTCCTATGCCGAAGCCAATCGTGGAGTCACTTCCTGGCTGGCGCAACCGGCGCCGATGGGCTCGCTTGAATACATTTCGCCGGATGCCAACGTAGTGGCCGGTTTTGTGGTAAAGGACCCGACTGCGCTGGTTGACGATCTGCTGGGCGTGCTGAATAAAGTCAGCCCTGATCTTAATAAGAAGCTCGCCACGCTGCAGAGCGATCATGGAGTAGATCTGCGCAAGGACTTCGCGGCGCCACTCGGCGGCGAGTACGCCTTCGCGATCGATGGGCCGATTTTGCCCATGCCGTCCTGGAAGCTGGTGTTCGAAGTCAACGATCCGGCACATCTGCAACAGGCTTTCGAGCACGTCGTTGATGAAGTGAACAAACAGATGGCGCAGGAAGGCAAAGCAGGGCTGTCGTGGGATCGGGCCGATGCCGGTGGTCATACTTACTACACCCTGCGTTCGAAAGACCTGGGTGTGGAAGTTAACTATGTCTTTGCCAACGGTTATCTGATTGCCGGGCCCACGCGCGCGCTGGTCGAACAAGCGCTGAAGTATCACGATTCAAACGTGAATCTTACGCACTCAGCCAGGTTCACGGCGGGATTGCCCGCCGACGGCAATACGAATTTTTCCGCTCTGGTCTATCACAATCTAGCGCCGCTGGTGCAGCCATTCGCGAACCGAATTGCTGACAGCGCCAAGTCTGACGAGCAGCGGAAGGCGCTTGCCGGTATGGCGGCAAATATGCAGCCCACCCTGGCCTATGCCTATGCGTTTGGCGATCGGATCGAGTTCTCTTCGAACACAGAAGGCGGGCCGTTCGGCTTAAGTCCGGCAACTCTGTTGGGCATGCCGAACGCTTTTGAGCTGCAACATATTCTCGATCAGGGAATGGGTGGGGGCGCTAAGAAATAAGGCCCGTTAAGAGGGACGTTTGATTAGTGCCAATAATTAGAGCGATCCACAAAGTCGCACGAAAAGGAGCAGCCCTTGTTCCACAATTTCGTGCGGTTTCGTGGATCGTTCGTCAGTGCGGAAGCCGTACGAAAACCAGCTTAAGGCCGTCCGATGGCTAATTGACGAACACTGAGGTTGATAAGATGGAACAAACTACACCGATTCGCCCAGGCTCGCCCGCCGACCGCAGAATTCTCATTGACGCTTTGACCCTGATAGCGCTGGGGCTCTCGATCTTATTTCTGAACTCCTGGAACAATCCTTTCGTAAGAACATCGATTGGCTTATTCTGGGGAACGTTCTTTTTGATCTCTAACTGGTCAGCTCTGGTTCACACACTCCAGGGATTCAGACAAAAGCATGACGCACAGCGCCGCAGCAGTTATCGATCCTCAACCTAATGGCGATCCTTCCGGCGTCATCACTCTCGATGGTTTATCAGTAAGCTTTGGCGGCAGACCGATTCTTAAGGACCTGCACGGCGAGTTGCGGGGACGAGCCATCGGCCTGCTTGGTCCAAACGGCGCCGGAAAGACGACGCTGATCCACACCCTGCTTGGTTTTCATCCTCCTGCTTCCGGCACCGCGCGCATCTTTGGCCGTGACATACGCGCTGAAGCAAATCAAATCAAATCACTGATCGGATACATGCCTGAGCGCGATTCTTTCATCTCCAAAATGTCGTGCATTCATTTTGTGCGGTTCATGGCCGAGCTTTCGGGACTGCCGCCGGCCGCCGCACTGGAACGCGCGCATGAGGCGCTCTTCTTCGTGGGACTGGGCGAGGCTCGGTATCGAAATCTCGACACTTACTCGCTGGGCATGAAACAACTCGCCAAGCTGGCCCAGGCCATTGTGCATGGGCCCCGGCTGATCTTTCTCGACGAGCCGACCAACGGACTGGATCCGCCGGCGCGGCTGCGAATGATCAGGATGATTCGTGAGATTCGCGACAGCGGCCAGGCGAATATCGTGCTCTCTTCCCACCTGCTGCGCGATGTCGAAGAATGCTGTGAAGAGATAGTGATTCTGAAGGAAGGCCGCCTGGTCGTTTACTGCAATCTCGAAGAAGAGCGAAAAGCCAACAAGAAATTTTTGATGCTGGAAACGCGCGGTGAGCTGAATTCATTTGTGACGGCCGTCGGCCAACTGGGCTGTGAATGCGCCACTACCAGCGATCATCGCTTGAAGATCATTCTGCAGCAGGGGACTGAAATTCGCGATCTATATCGACTGGCGGCCGAATCCAACGTCCAGATTCGGCGGCTGGCTTACAAACGTGACTCGCTGGAAGACATTTTTTTGAAAGCAATGGAGAACGGTTCGGGAGCCGGACAAATCGGAGTCTGAACTTTGGAAAGCGGATATGGCAGTACTTGAGCGCTCTTACAAACGGTTCGACGGTGTGCTCTCTCCGGAATGGAGCCGATTTCTGATCATTCCGCGGCACGCGGTGCGAAACGTGTTTCGTTCGAAACTGTTTACCGCTTTTTTTGCGCTCTCGTTCATCTGGCCGCTGGTGTGCGCGATTCTGATCTATCTGCACCACAATATTGAAGCGTTGGGAATTCTTAAGATCGACATCCGCAACCTTTTGCCTATCGACGCCTCGTTTTTCCAGAATTACGTAATTGTCCAGGGGACGATCGGTTTCTTTCTGGCCATGCTGGTTGGCCCACAGCAGGTTTCTCGCGACCTTACGAACAACGCGCTGCCGCTGTTTCTCTGCCGGCCATTTACGCGCAGTGAATATGTGGTGGGCAAAATGTCGATCGTTCTCATCCTCCTTTCGACGGTGACGTGGATCCCGGGGCTGATACTCTTCCTGCTGCAAAGCTATCTGGAAGGATGGTCGTGGTTTGTCGACAACATTTGGATGGCCAGTGCGATCTTTATCGGTAGCCTGGTCTGGATTCTGCTGCTGGCTTTGATGTCCCAGGCGATCTCAGCCTGGGTTAAGTGGTTGATAGCTGCGCGGGCCGCTTTACTCGGACTGTTCTTCATTCCCACAATTTTCGCCGCGATCGTCAACGAGATATTTCAAACGCGTTGGGGCCACATCTTCGATCTACGCGCACTGATCGGCAACGTTTGGGCGGGATTGTTTGGCACCTTCGTTCGCCAGGGAACCGAGCGGGGAGAGTTTCGGCGCAACGGAATCGTTACCCAGATCGTTTTCAGTGAGCCACCGCTGTGGGCTTCGTGGTTGGTATTGTTTTTGATTTGCGCGCTTTGTCTGTGGCTGTTATCGAAAAAAGTCAGAGCTTATGAGGTCGTGAAATAGTTTTCCAATCGATTGTTTAGAGGCGGGCGTTGCCCGCCGTCTCAACTCGTAACAATGAAATTATTCAAATCACACGAGCCGAATGAATAGAGATCAGGAACAAACCATCGTCTTCGACAATGTCTCGAAGTTTTATGGCGAGATACTCGGGGTGAATCGCGTCAACCTCACCATCCCGCTCGGGATCACCAGTCTGGTGGGTCCCAACGGAGCCGGGAAAACGACCTTGATGAATTTGATGACCGGTTTGTTGCGGCCGTCGCGAGGTGAGGTAAGGGTACTCGGAGTGCCCACCGATCAACCGGAACGCTTGTTTCGTAAGGTGGGCTATTGCTCTCAATTCGATTCCTTCCCGCGAGGCATGACGGGCCGCGAGTTCATCAGTGCGTTTTTGAAAGTTTCGGGAGTGCCTCGGAGCCAGACTGACGATCTTACTGAGACAGCTCTGGAGCGCGTCGATCTGCTCCCGGCCGCCGATCGTAAAATTGGCGCCTACAGCAAGGGCATGCGCCAGCGAGTTCGTCTGGCCCAGTCGATCGCACATCAACCCACGGTGTTAATTCTGGATGAGCCGCTCAATGGCCTCGATCCGATGGTGCGGGCGGAAACTATTGCCTTGTTCAGACAACTCGCCGCGGATGGACTGCACTTGATTATTTCAAGTCATATTCTGCATGAGGTCGACATGATGTCCGACCGCGTCGTGTTGCTCAACAACGGCTACGTGGTGGCAGAGGGCGCGATCCATGGCGTGCGGGACGAAATGGACGTCGAGCATCCGATGCAGATCCTGATTCGCTGCGATCAGCCGTCGTTGCTCGCCGCGCGTGTGTTCCAAAGAGATGAAGTGGTCGAAGCGCGCCTGCATGACGATCGGCATGGATTGTTCGTAAAGACACGTAATCCCGATCGGTTTTATCTCTCGCTTAATCAAGTAGTGGCTACCGGCGAGATTGAGGTCGAATCAGTAACGCCGGTGGATGACGATATGAGCGCGGTTTATGAGTACTTAATCGGATCGGAGTAATGTGGCGGAGACTTTAGTCTGTGATAACGCAGGCTTGAGAATCACAGACTGAAGTCTGTGTCACAAAGTTCAATATGAGTTCAACAGCAGAAACAATCCAGAGCAAACCGGTTTCCGCGCTGGGATCTCAGTGGTCGCTTTGGCTGCGTCAGATTGCTGCAATCATGCGTCTTGACGTGAAACGGAATTTCTTTGGCAAGCGGGCTGTCCTGATCTACCTGCTGGCGCTGATGCCGATAGGTTTGCTTTCCTTGATGGCCATTCTCCCGCCGGGATTCGCCTGGGACGACTTTACTCAATATCCCCTGCGCTTCTCGCTGATCTACAACGCCTTAATTCTGCGCACCGTAGTCTTTTTTGGCTGCGCGTGGATCTTCATGAATCTGTTTCGCGGCGAGATCGTCGACCGCAGTCTGCATTACTATTTTCTTTCCGCGCTGCGACGCGAGGTGCTGCTGACCGGCAAATACCTTTCAGGCCTATTAACTTCCATCACCCTCTTTACTACCGTCACGTTGGTGTCGATGTTTCTGCTTTTCTTTCCTCACTTCTTTTCACCGAGCGTGCGATTTTTTCTGGATGGTCCCGGAATTGGACAGCTATTCACCTACGCCCTCATCACTATTCTGGCCTGCATCGGATACGGTGCGTTTTTCATGGTAGTTGGTTTGTTCTTTCGCAATCCAATAATTCCCGCGCTGGTTCTCTATGGCTGGGAGTGGATTAATTTTCTGCTGCCCCCGCTGCTGAAAAAGATCAGTGTGATTCATTACTTGAATTCGCTCGTCCCCGTGCCTTTATCGGAAGGGCCGCTTGCCGTGGTGGCCGAGCCGACACCGGCATGGATCTCGATTCCAGGATTGCTGATCGTGACCGTGCTGGTTTTGTTCGTGGCCAGTAGACGCATCCGCCGGATGGAGATCAGATACGGGAGTGATTGAGATACCGGGCAAAATTTGAATCATCACGAGGCGGAGTCCGAGCCACATCAGGCATAGCGCCAGACACAGTGCGAGCAGGGGACCGGCTTTGCCTCAAAACCGCAATTTTGACTTTTGAGGCAAAGCCGGCAGGGGACCTTCAAACCAGCCACCCTGACTCAAGAATATCTGCCTCAGGATTTAATGCACGCCGGAAAATCCTTTCGTCTTAATTTCACGGACCAAAGCGGTGGCGATATTCAGGCGACTCGATAAAGCCGCGAACAATCGTGTTCTCAAGGAAGTCGGGATCGGCAACGAGTTGGAAGCGGTTGTTATGAAAGATATAACCACAGCCACTGCCATCGGGCGTACCGAACCAATTTGCCTGGTTGTGACAGTCTTCCGGATCGCGGCGCAGATAACCAAAGTATTCCATTGTCACAAACGCCGGCTTATAGAACTTAGCGGTTACTTCGGGACTCTCGACGATGATGCGCAAAACTTCAGCGCGGGACGCGGCCGCCGCGGCCGCGCTTTCACTCGACGAAGATAGGGTCACACCAGCCTTAATCGCCAGGGCCGAAGCTAGCGTCAGTTTGATAGCGCGCATAGTAGTCGCTCTCGGTTGAACGAGTTCCCCGGGCCAATAACCAGCTTGACTCAGCGGCAGGAATCCCAGGATTTGCCGGAGTCAGACTATTAGTCGCTTGAGAGGTGGAAAGCATATGACCGTCAGAGACAACTCTCTTGAAACAGAGGCGAGTATTGGCCGTAGTAGCTTTAGGAAATCGATTTTGTTATTGGCCGGCAACGTGATCTGATATGCTCTTGCCAGCCCAACCCATTTGCCTGAGGTATTTGGCCATGAAATTCTACTTCCCCCGTTCTATTCTCCCAATCGGCTTAGTCAAATCCATTTCGCTCATCGTCGCGATTGCTTTGTCAGCGGCGCCTCTGTGGGCGCAGCGGCCCGCAACTCCGGCGAAAACACCGGCTCCTCGCGAGGCGACGCCGCGATCACCCGAGCCAACCTTCGATAATCTGCTTGCAGCCGATAGCTACAAAATGTATGGCGAGGTGCGAAACATCGGCCAGCTAATGAGTACTGGAGGCGTCGGAGAGATCGTCGATCCAATCATCAAATTGGCTGATCCGCCCGAGCAGTTCAACTCGATTATTAAGTTTCTGAAAACGAATGCCGAGGCGCTGGCCACGGCGCGTCTTTTGTTTGCCACCTGGCCCGCGCGCGCTGATGTTCCCGCAGCCTTTGTGGCGATTGAATTTGCCACCAACGACGAGGCCGCAAAGTTTGCGCCCAAGCTCGAGACTTTTCTGCCGGGAGTTTTGCCGCCCGTGCAGGTGACTCCTGAAGCCTCGCCGGCTGATCCAGCCAGAGCCACAGCGGGAAAAGCAAAAGACACGGTCAAGCAACCTGGTACTGATGTTAACAAAGAAACCGCGACGGCGACTCCGGCCTCCTCGCCGGAGCCGAAGGTCGAACGTCCGGCTTTTGTACTCAGTCACACCGGTAATCTGGTGATCATCAGCGACAAATCGTTCAAGTTCGAAAAGCTGCACCCGGCGGGCAGCAAGTCGCTTTTTGAAGACCAAAATTTTCGCATTGCGCATGACCGGTTCGCTTCTGAGTCAGTCTTTCTTTTTTTCAACGTCGCTCTTGAAGAGAGGCGCAAACCTGGAACAGACAAGCAGAAGGATGCCACCGCCGAAGCTGAAGCGGAGCGTATGCGACAGGCTGAAGAAGAGGCCAGCAAACCAGCCGAAGCTGAGACGACGCCGGAGCCATCCGGTCAGCCTAGCCCGAGCCACGTACAAGTTGCGGATATACCCGCAGTGAGGGAAGATCGCGCGACGCTCAGCGGTGGACCATCACCGGTACCAACTCCGACTCCAACGCAGGCACAGCAAGTGCAGGCCACAGCGTCTTCGCAAGTCGGCCACCTGCTCGACGCGCTGGGTTTTGGAGAGCCGCAGTGGCCGGAAGCCGTCGGTGTGGCGCTGGCGCTTGATAACAACGATTATGTAATCAAGGCGCTGCTCATCGATGCTCCGGACGCGAAACATTTGCCCTTGCCGTTTGTGCCGCAATTGATCGCCGGTCCTTCGTACGCTCCTGATGCTCCTTCAGTGCTGCCGGACACTACGGAAGTTTTCGTCACGGCTTCGTTTGATTTTTTGCAGACCTATGAAGGGATGCGAAAAGCAACCGAGGCCAAAACAAAAGCGGAATTGAAACAGCTACCCGCCGGTGGGAAAGAACCACCTCTGGACATGTATGCGGAATTTGAGAAGAAATCCGGAATTAAAATCAAGGACGATCTGTTGCCGGCGTTCGGCAACGAAATGGCACTGGCTGGTTCACTCAAGTCTCTGCAGAGTCTCGGGGGGCTTAATATCGGCCTAACGTCTCCATCAAAACCCGCAACGGAAGCGGGAGATGCTAAAGATGACAAGGAGAAAAAGGGGAATGACTTGTTTCCCATGTTGCTGATCGCGGTCAGAGATCGCGAAGCGGCTCGCCGCCTGATGCCGCGAATATTCGACGGACTGGGCATCGGAGAAGTGAACCTGATTGCCCAGGTCGAAAAACGCGAGGACACCGAAATGGTGAGCTATGCGGGCATGTTCGCTTACGCCTTTGTCGGCAATTTCGTGGTGATCTCAGAAGCAGCCACAGTGCGCCGCGTCATTGATGCAAACGTAAATCATCAGACGCTTTCGTCCAACAGTACATTTCGAAACACGCGGCGCTGGGAACCGAGCCGGACACTGGGGCAAATCTATGTTTCGCCGGCAATGATGGAAGGTTATCAGGACCAGGTTCGCAAACAAGCCGCGACATTAGATCCGGCGATGCGGGATTTTCTTTTGGGATTGGATCCGACCGCCGGCGCGATCACGTATGCGCTGTCAAACGATGGTCTGGGGACTCAACA
>Ga0134121_10004726_pt1 | contig 11122 bp, 6 predicted proteins | sample KB301_FD_96463 | JGI IMG/M metagenome (GOLD analysis project Ga0134121, IMG submission 96463) | Terrestrial soil microbial communities without Nitrogen fertilizer from Kellogg Biological Station, Michigan, USA - KB3-0-1 | ecosystem: Environmental > Terrestrial > Soil > Unclassified ...
CGAGTCCGCGGGCGTCGCCGACATCCAGAAGCGCCTGACCGCGCTCGAGGCCGAGCTGGGCCGGCTGAAACAGGAGCACACGGGAGGCGTCGCCGCCAGCGAAACCCACAGCGTCAACGGCCTCTCGCCTTCGGCGTCGCGCGTCTATCTCACGAAGCGCGGCCTGGCGCTCGGCGGTTACGGCTCGGCGCTGTACCAGCGCTTCACGGCGCACCGCGACAACGACACCGACGCGAATGTCCCCGACCGTGCCGACCTGACCGAGGCGTTCGTCTACGTCGGCTACCGCTTCGACGACCGGCTGCTCTTCAACTCCTCGTTCGGCGTCGAGCACGCCCTGGTCGAGGACGGATCGGATGGCGACGCCGCCGTCGAGTTCGCCTACGTCGACTTCCGCCAGCGCAAGCAGCTCGGCTGGCGCGGCGGCCTCCTGCTGATGCCGGTCGGCTGGGTCAACGAGCGGCACGAGCCGAACGATTATCTGGGCACCAGGCGCCCCTTCGTCGAGCAGCGCATCCTCCCCTCGACCTGGCGCGGCGTCGGCGCGGGCGCCTACGGCGAGGCGGGTCCGGTGGAATGGCGCGGCTACGTCGTCGAGTCGCTCGACGCCTCCGGCTTCACGGCGGTGGAAGGCGTCGCCGGAGGCCGCCAGCAGGGATCGAACGCCCTGGCCGAGGACATGGCGTTCACGGCGCGCGCCGACTGGCGGCCGCTGCGCGGCAAGGGAATCGGCGACCTGGTGCTCGGCGCGTCGGGGTTCGTCGGGCGCACCGGCCAGCAGCAGGCCAACTTTCCGCCGGGCCGTCTGACGCTCTGGGACGCGCACGCCGAGTACCGCTGGCGCGGCTTCCAGGCGCGCGCCCTGTACGCACAGGGGATCCTCGGTGACGCGGGAGAGATCAGCCTGGCGATCGATCCGACGGGCCAGACGGCCATCGGCGAAAAGCTGGACGGGTTGTACCTGGAGATGGGCTACGACGTCCTGAGCACCTGGCCGAAATCGAAGCAGGACCTCATCTTCTTCTGCCGCTTCGAGAACCTGGACACGGAGCAGGAGGTGGCGTCAGGCCTTGCCACCACCCCGCTCGCGGACCTGACGGTGAAGACCTGCGGGATCCAGTACGCCCCGATCAAGCAGGTGGTGATCAAGGCGGACGCGACCAACTACTCCGACCCCGACGAGCAGGAGGTCGATCAGGTCAACCTGGGACTGGGCTGGAACTTCTAGGCACTGCAGCCGCAGCGCCGCCTCTCAGACGCCGCGCTGGCGCTGGGGCTTCGGCGTGGCGTAGACGTGGGCCGGGACCGGTTTCAGGTCCCACACCAGGCCCATCCACGACATCACGACGAGGATGTACCAGGTGATGTCGATCTGCCACCAGTGATGTCCCTGGCGGACCGACGCCTGGTAGAAGTGATGGTTGTTGTGCCACCCCTCGCCGAAGGTGAGGAGCGACAGGGTGAAGGAGTTGCGGCTGTTGTCGGTCGTCGGGTAGCGCTTGCGGCCGAGCCAGTGCGCCACCGAGTTGATGCACACGGCCGAGTGCAGCAGCACCACGGTGGAGACCAGGCTCCACACGAACATCTGCGGGCCGGTCGTTCCGAGACCCGGCGCGAAATGGTGCAGCACCGACCCGAGCGCCCACATCACCGCGCCGGCCAGGACCGGGATGAGCGTATCGAACCGGTCGAGGAAGCGCAGCTCGGGGAACTTCACCAGGTCCTTCACCAGCTCGAGCCGCGGCGCGAAATGGGCGCGCGACATGAACCAGCCCATGTGGCTCCACATCAGCCCGAAGCGGACCGGGGAGTGCGGGTCCTCGTCGGTGTCCGAGACCTTGTGGTGGTAGCGGTGGTGCGACGCCCACCAGATCGGCCCGCGCTGCACGCAGGTGTTGCCCATGACGCCGAACATGAACTGCATGAAGCGGGAGGTCTTGAACGAGCGATGCGAGAAGTAGCGATGGTAGAAGCCGGTGATGGCGAACATGCGGGCGAAGAAGAAGAACGCCGCCATGCCCACCGCGATCGGGCTCCAGCCCACGACGAGCACCAGCAGGCAGGCGGCGTGCAGGCCCAGAAACGGCGTCACCCGCATCCAGTCGATCTCCCTCGGCTGGTTGCGCGCCGCTTCGTGGTTGATCCCCGACCAGGAATCGAACCAGCGCACGACGGACAGGATGAACGGTTCCCGCTGGGTGGCTTCGCTCAACGTATTCTCCCGAAAGGTGTTACCGCCTGGGGGTGACGCCCCTCGCAGGGAGCGCCGCCTCGAGGTGCATCGTACCACAACGTAATGCCGGGGCCCTTCCGGCGCCAGCTCCCGGGCGCGGGCTCCCACCCCTATTTGGCGGCCTTGAGCGGGCGCGGGGTGATCGGCGGCATCGGGGCCAGGTCGCGCGGATCCTTGGCGATCTTGTCCAGCAGGTCCTTGATGGCGAAGTCGAGCTGCTCGTCCACGCCGTCGAGGAAGCCATCCGCGCTCAGGTCGAGGACGACGTCGGGATCGACGCCGTGCCCCTCGATCTGCCAGCCCTTGCCCTTCGGGTCCCAGCCGCCGAACTCGGGCTGGGTCGTGACGCCGCCGTCGCGGAACGCCTTGTCGCCCCGGATGCCCACCCAGCCGCCCCAGGTGCGGGTGCCGATCACCTGGCCCAGGCCGAAGTCCTTGGCCTCGAGGGCGAGCGTCTCGCAGTCCGAGCCGCCCTGCCGGTTGATCAGGACGTCGAGATGGCCGTGAAAGGATCGATCCGGGGTCGTCTGGCGCGCGTTGCTGTAGCGGTTGCCGGCGACCGAGAAGAGCTTGCGGTCGAGGTGCGCGATGATCATCGGCGCCACGAAGCCGCCGTGGTTCCAGCGGTCGTCGATGATGAAGCCGCGCTTGTTCCACTGCGGCGGGAAGTCGCGCGCGAACTGCTGCAGCCCGTAGCCGCCCATGTCGTAGAGGTGCAGGTAGCCGATCGTCCCGTTCGACTTCTTGTCCACGTAGGCCCTGTTCTCGCGGATCCAGTCCGCGTAGCGCAGCCGCGTGTCGTTCCCCACCGGCTTCACGATGATGCGGCGCGAGCCCTCGTACTTCGGCTGGTCGCTGACCGACAGCTCGACCTCCTGGCCGGCGCGGTTGGACAGGCGGCGCATGTAGTCCTCGCCCTTCATGAGGGGCCGGCCGTCGATGGCCACGAGCCACATGCCTTCCTTCACCCGGAGATCGGGCCGGGCGAGCGGCGACGACACCTTGGGATCCGGGTAGTCGGCCTTGTAGATGTGGCCGATTTTCCAGAAGCCGGAGGCATCGTCGTAGGTCAGGTCGGCGCCGAGGAGACCGGTTCCCACCGGCTTGCCGCGGCGCAGCTCGGTCGCGAAGTGGTAGGCATGCCCGACGCTGAGCTCGCCGAACATCTCGCCGATGATGTCTTCGAGGTCGTCGCGGCTCGACATCCGGTCGGCCAGGGACCCGTACTGCGTCCAGACGCCGTTCCAGTCCACGCCGTGCATCTGCGGGTCGTAGAAGAAGTCGCGCTGCAGGCGCCAGGACTCGCGCAGCTCCTGCTTCCACTCCTGGCGCGGGTTGACGCGCACGGTCCAGCCTGACAAGTCGATGCGCGGGTCGTCGGCGCCGCCCTGCGGTCCTTCCGCCTGCGGGGTCGACATGGTGCCGGCCTCCGCGCGGATGAACTGGTCCTTCGTCCGGTAGACGAGCACCTTGCCGTTCCCCGACACGTCGTAGCCGCGCACGCTCTGCGCCAGGGGCAGCATCTTCTCCTTGGCGATGTCGAAGGTGTAGAGCGTGCCGCCGCCTCCGTCGTCATCGTCCTCGCCGTCGCCGTCGGGCGGCGTCATGCCGCGCGGCTCGATGCCGATGAAGTGCAGCTTGCCCTCGACCGCCTTGAGGCCGAAGTACCGCCCCGGCGGGACCGGCGCCTGCACGATGCGGTCGGCGAGGCCGTCGAAGTCGATCTTGATCGGCTCGACTTTCTCTTCCTTCTTCTCATCCTTCTTCTTGTCGGTCTCCTTCTTCTTGTCCGCGTCCTTGTCGTCGTCCTTGTCCTTCTTCTCGTCCTTGGGGTCCATGTCGCTGCGCGGTGCGAACGGCAGCTTGCCGTCGGCCTGCAGCGCCACGACGATCGGCAGGGCGGATTTCTGCACGATGAAGCGCGCCTCGAAGCGGTCGAGGTACGGGTTGATGAAGCGATCGGAGAGGTAGTAGAGGTACTTCCCCTTCGGGTCCCAGGTGGGGGAGTACGAATTGAACATCTCGGTGGAGACGTTGTAATTCTTCTTCGCCTGCGTGTCGTAGATGCGCACCTGGCTGAAGCCGTTTTCGATCGGGATCTCGTACGCCAGGTAGCGGCTGTCGGGCGACCACTCGTAGGTGTCGGTCTCGAAGACGCCGGTGTCGACCACCGTGGTCGCGCCGCTCGCGACGTCGGCCGCGATCATCCGGTACTTCTGGTCGCTCCACGCAATCCTCTTGCCGTCGGGGGACCAGATGGGCGCGTAGTGCCAGCCCGGCTCCTGCTTGCCGACCTGCCTGAACGGCTGGCTGTTGTCGGCGGAATAGAGAATGAGCTGCTCCTCGCCGTCCACCTCGGTCCAGGCGGCGACCGAGTTGCCGTCGGGCGCGAAGGCCGGGCCGCGGGTGCGCGCCGCCGAGTTCTCCGTCAGCCGGCGGATGAGCCCCTTGCGCTTGGTCCGCGTCACGAAGAGGTCGCCTCGGGTCTCGAGGACGATGCGCTCGCCGTCCTTCGACAGCCCCCAGCCGCGCAGGTTGGCCATCGGGTCGACGAAGCGGTCCCTCACCTGCAGCCGATCGCTCGGCAGCGACACCGGGATCATCGCCGCCTTCCCCGAGGGGATGTCGAACGACCACAGATCCATCTTGTGCTGGAAGACGATCGTCTTGTCGCCCATCGAGGGCCAGCGGACGTCGTAGTCGTCGAAAGTCGTCAGCCGCTTCACATCCGAGCCGTCCGGCTTCATCGACGCGAGGTTCGGGCGTCCCCAGCGGTCGGTCACGAAGTAGATGCGGCCGTCGGTGCCCCACATCGGGAAGGCGTCCTTGCCGTCCCAGTCGGTGACCTCCTTGATCGCCAGCGGGTCCACCGTGCCGACGTAGATCTGCTCGGCCTCGCCGCCCTTGTAGCGCTTCCAGTTGTGCGTCTCGAGGCCGATCTTCTCGAAGGCGACCCGCTTGCCGTTCGGCTCGAACGAGATCCACGCGGCCGGCTCGAGGCGGATGAGGGTCGGGATGCCGCCTTCGCGCGGCAGCGTGTAGACGCGGTTGTCGTTGTGCGGCGTGTCGCGCCGGCTGCGGAAGACGATCTTCCCGTCGGCGGTCCAGCCGATCACCTGGTCGGGCGACGGATGGAAGGTGAGGCGCGCCGGCTCGCCGCCGGACGCGGACATGACGTAGACGTCGTCGTTCCCTTCGTACTGCGCCGTGAAAGCGATGAAGCGCCCGTCCGGAGAGAGGGCCGGCCATTTCTCCTCGCCTTCGTACGCCGTCAGCCGCTGCGCCACGCCGCCCGCGAGCGGCACCTTCCAGAGATCGCCTTCGGAGGCGAAGACCACCGTCCCCTTCGCCACCGTGGGGTAGCGATAGAAGCCGTCGGGAAGCGTGTCCTCGGCCGCGCGCGCGACCCCGGCGGGCCCGGAGGCCGGAAACAGGGCGAAGAGCAGGCCGGCCGAAAGGACGGCGGCGGACAGGGCGATGACGCGCAGACGTGACATGGGCTCCCCCCAGGTCTTCAGAAGGTCATTGACGGAAGGCCGGATTCTACACGACCGCCGGGCGGGGCCTCCCCAGGCCGGTGGCGTTGCTCTACGTGGGAGACGGTGGGAAGGTTCCGGGCAGGCCTAGGGCTTGGGAGCCGCCTGCTCGGTCAGCTTTCTCATGACCTCGTCGATGTACGGCCGGTCCTTGAGGGAGGCGTACTCGCCGGGGAAGCAGGTGATCGTGAGGTCGGCGTTGGTCTTCGACCACGCGCTCATGGTCACGGCGCACCTCTGCCCGTTGGCCAGGCGGGTGTTGTCGATGAGCGGGAAGTCGTAGAAGCCGACGCTGAACATGGCGCGCGAGTCGGTCAGCTCGGCGCCTCCTTCGGGGGAGCTCACCGTGAGGCGCACGAAGAGCTGCTGCTGCCTCCGGTCCACCTCGAGGACCCGCAGGGCGACGACCACCCGCGTGTTGTCCACCTGGACTTCCTCGGGCTCGAGATCGAGGCCGAAGCGGCCGGTCTTCTCCAGCTCGTCGAGATCGATCGATCGCCGGAAGGAGTCGCCGTGACCTTCGAGCGAGAAGAGCTGCCGCGCGGTGATCTCCCGGGCCACCCGATCGATGCGGGCGCGGTACTCCTCGCGCTCGGGATCGGGGGCCTTCGCGAGGCGGCGCTGCAGGTCGAGGAAGAGCGGCTTGAGATTGAGCGACTCGTGGAAGTTGTAGGCGAGCAGCTCGAGGTTGAGGACCAGGGAGTCGAGATCCCCCGCGGAGGGGCGCAGGAACGACTGGATGATCGACACCAGCATGTCCTTGCGCAGGCTCGACTCCGCCTCCTCGCGCCGGCTCATCAGCTCGGAGTAGAGGCGGGCGTTGGTCTCCGCCGCCTGCCGGTCGTTCAGCACCTGCGAGCCGCGCAGGCCGACCACCGCCACCGCGAGCGCCGCCAGCCCGCCGCCGACCGGCTGCAGGAGGACCGCCGCCTTGTCCCAGAGATCCTTTTTCTCGCCCATTGCTACCGGCGCCGGGCGCTCAGCTTGCCGTCCCTGGTGTCGAGGACGATGTCGGCCTCGACCGGGTCGTCGTACGACACCACGTCCACCGTGGCCGACTGCCCCTTCATCGTGATCGTCAGGGTGCACTTGCCGGTCCTGCCGGCGATGATGTGGTAAGCGCCCTTGGCGTCGATCGGCTTGGCGGGATAGTCGGCGTCGGCGCACTTGGCGGCGACGGTCGTTCCCGCCGGGGCCGCGGCGTTTCCGGAGATCACCCGTCCGTAGATCTCCCCGGCGAAGGCGAAGGGCGCGAAGAGCGCGGCGCCGAGCGCGAGCGCGCCCATCGGCGCGAGGACCTGCGTGCGTCGTCGTGTCATGGTCTCTCCTCGGGGTGGGGCGCGCGGAGATTACCGCATGCGCGCGGCGCCGCCAAGTTGCTCCGCTATCATGGGGCGCATGCGCGACTGGTTCGGGGCCATCGAAGCGGCGGCGGAGCGGATCCGGCCGCACGTCCGGGAGACGCCGGTGGATCCGTCGGCCGAGCTATCGCGCCTCGGCGGCGCCGACGTGTTCCTGAAGATGGAGAACCTCCAGGTCACGGGCTCGTTCAAGCTGCGCGGCGCGATGAACCGGCTGGGCCTGCTCTCACCCGAAGAGCGGCGGCGCGGCATCGTCGCGGCCTCGTCCGGCAACCACGGCATGGCGGTGTCCTGGGGGATGCAGGCGCTCGGCGGCCAGGCGACCATCTTCGTGCCGGAGAACGCCTCGCCGGTGAAGCTGCAGGCGATGCGCGATCACGGCGCCGAGGTGCGGGCGCGCGGCACCGACAGCGGATTGTCGGAGCTCGAAGCGCGCCGCTTCGCGGAAGAGCAGGGCCTGACCTACATCTCGCCCTACAACGATCCGGAGGTCGTGGCCGGGCAGGGCACGGTCGGCCTGGAGATCGGCCGCCAGGTGGACGCGCCCGAGGCCATCTTCGTCGCCCTCGGGGGCGGCGGACTCATCTCCGGTATCGGTCTCGCCTTCGAAGGGCTCGGCCGCAAGGTGGAGCTCGTGGCCTGTTCGCCTCAGAACTCGGCGGTGATGCACCACTCGCTCGCGGCCGGCCGCATCCTCGAGATGGAATCGCTGCCGACTCTGTCCGACGGCACGGCCGGCGGGGTCGAGCCCGGCGCCATCACCTTCGATCTCTGCCGGCGCCTCGTGACGCACTCGGTTCTCGTCAGCGAGGACGAAATCCGCTCCGCCATGCGCCTGGTGATGGAGCGGCATCACACGCTCATCGAAGGGGCCGCCGCCGTGGCGGTCGCCGGCTATCTCAAGGAAAAGCAACGCTTCCGCGGCCGCCGCGTCGTCATCGTCCTGTGCGGCGCCAACATCTCTCTCGCAAGGCTGCGCGAAGCGATCGCCTGAAGATCAGGTCGCCGTGCTTCACCGGCTCATGGGCAGGGGAGCCTCGTGAAGGTGCTGGAGAAAGCCGCCGCCGTCGCCGGACGCTTGACCTTGACGATGTCGTAGGGCGACGTCAGGACGAAGAAGCAGCCGCAGTTGTATTCGATGTCCGTGGACTCGACGCGCACTCCCGTGCCCGCCTTCTCGACGCAGGAGATTTTCGTGTCGGCGCAGGTGTCACGGCCGGCATAGACGTGCGCCAGCGCCACTTCCGTATTGAAATCGATGAGTCCAGCGTTGCACAGGGAGGGCATGTAAGCGCACCACTGTGCCAGGCTGTCGATGAGGAGATTCGGCGACGGCGTGAAACTTCCTCCATCCCGCGCGTGCGCCACGCGCGTCATCGGCAGGCAGCCGCAGGGGTAACCGTTCGGGCGTTCGTCGCCGCTGCTGTCCTCTCCGAGACCGCCGTCCACGTTCCCGGCGCTCCCGCTCACGAAATAGAGGATCGCCTGGCCGGGAGCAGGAGTTTCCTGCGACACGTAGTCGCCGGTCAGATCGCAGGCGCGCGCATTGTCCGGGCCCGGATGGCTCTGCGGATCGACGACGTACACCCCGCTGCTTTGCAGCGTCGCGGCGTCTCGCTTGTAGAGGTTGTACCCGTTGAACGGGAGCTCGTGCTGGTAGATCAAGGTGTTCCCCTGCCACCGGACGAAGATCACCCCGTCGTCGAGATCGCACACGTCACCCTCGGAGTCCAAGTCCATATCCTCCTGGCCGGGGTTGGTCTCGAACGGGCAGTTGTCGACGTTGGCGCAGTGGCCGTCGTGGTCCAGGTCGTTGGCGCCGTCGAGCGGACACGTGTCGCAGACGTCGCCGAGGCCGTCCTGGTCCGCGTCGGCGTTGGAGGGATCGGCGACCAGCGGACAGTGATCCGCGCCGTCGGAGAGGCCATCGCCGTCGTCGTCGGGATCGCACGGGTTGCCGACACCATCGCCATCGGTGTCGGTCTGGTCGGCCGACGGCACGTCGGGGCAGAGATCGCTCGCGTCGAGGAGGCCGTCGCAGTCCAGGTCGCCCGGGCAGCCGACGGTGAGGACGAAGGGCGCGAATTCCACGTTCACACCGCGCGCGTCGAACCCGAACGCGGCGGCCGGCGTGTCGGGGATCGGCAGGGTGCCGATCGGGGTCCCGTCGACCTTCAGCTCGAGTGTCGCGCCGTACAGGTTCACCTGGATCGATCGGTTGATGTCCACCGGCAGATCGAACGGCAGCGTCCCGAGGAGGGGACCGCTTGCGCCGCCGATCTCCTCGGTCAGCTCGACCCGTCCCCGGGCAAGGCTGAAGAAGACGCGCAGCCCGGAGGCGGCGTGCACCGGTTCGCAGCAGGCCGACGGGCTGGTCGATCCACTCCAGTGCAGGAGCAGGCTGAAGCCGTCGGTGTCGGCGCCGTCACGGTCGCCGCGCATCACCTCGGTCTGGATCGAGACGTTCGCGAAGTCGGGGGTGAGCCTCAGCCATGCGTCGTAGGCCTGGTCCCAGGCCAGCAGGAAGAACGCACCGTCGGCCTGGCAGGCGCTGTCACCGCTCCCGCCGGAGCCGCCGGGCGCCTGCCAGCCGCCCGTCTCGGACACCGGGCCGGCCGTGTTGCAGTCCCAGGTGACGACCTGGGGCGGCGCCTCGATGGCCGAGGCGAAGAGCCGGGGCGCCGGGCAATCGGTTATGGCCGTTTCGATCGCGGCGAGACGGGTGACGCCGTGGACATGCCCCGGTGTCATGCCCCGGGCCAGGTGCAGCGGAAGCGGGAGTGCGGCGAAAAGCGCCGCGACCAACAGCCGCCGGTGAGCGTTGCGGCTCATGAAATCCTCCGGCCTGGTTTTCTGCGGCGATCAGAGCAACCAGTGCAGAGAGCTTGACTCCCCTCTACGCCGAGAACCGCCCCCTGTCAACTGCTCGCTACTTGTGGCCGGCGCGCCGGCGCAGATCGGGGATGAGCGGGCGGATCTTGTCGCGGATGTCGTCGTACGTCGTGCTCGCGTAAAGCGGTTCGAGGATTGCCAGCGCGCCGGCGTAGTCGCGGCCGTTCGCCAACTCAATGGCGCGGTTGAACTTCGCCACGTCGCGGTCGTAGGTGTCGGCGGAATACTGGCTGGGCGATGACGGGCCCGGCTCCTGCGGGAGCGGTGGCGGCTCATCGACCGTCTCCTGGCCCGCGGCGGGATCGCCCGCCAGGCGCCGCTGGTAGTCCGCCTCGGCCTGCGCGCGCCGCCGGAACTGGTCGAGCGAAGCGCGCGCCCAGGCGAGCGACTCCTTGTCGTTGAGCACCGGCAGCGCGCGGGTGACCAGCGACTCGGCCGCGGGGAAATTGCCGCGCGCGGCGAGCAGCACCGCCTGAGTCGCCAGGACGTCGGCGCGGTAGCGCAGCTTGTCGCGCGCCGTGTTCAGGAGGGCGATGGCGCGATCCAGCTCCGCTTCGGTCGGGTCCGGCGGCCCGGCCAGGAGGCTCCGTCCGTAGGCGGCGGCGATCTCGGGGACATCGGGACGGACCGTCGCCCCGGCCAGCAGCAGCGAGCGGGCGCGCGCCACCGCGTCTCCCTGCTCGAGCAACAGCTCGCCGAGGCTCCAGGCGGCCATGCCGTCCTGCGGATCGGCCGCGACGCGCTTTTCGAGAAGCGCGCGCGCTTCATCGCTCCGCCCCTGCTGCCTGCGCACCAGCGCGAGCCCGCGCTGCGCCGCGGCGTTGTCCGGCTCGGCGGCGAGGGCCGCTGCGAGCAGCGACTGCGCATCGTTCGTCCGGTCCGACGCGTCGTGCGCCAGGAAATCGCCGAGGCGCGCCTGGATCTCCGCCTTGCTCACCGGGCTCTTCTTGATCGAAGCCTCCACCGGAGGGCCCATCAGCGTGACGACCGTCTTGAGATACTGGCCGTGCTCGAGGTTGCGCTTCAGCTCGGCTTCGAGCGTCACCGGCGAGGTTCCGAACGCCCCGGCGAAGGCGGTCCGGGAGTCCTCTCCCAAGCCG
>Ga0134121_10004727_pt1 | contig 11120 bp, 7 predicted proteins | sample KB301_FD_96463 | JGI IMG/M metagenome (GOLD analysis project Ga0134121, IMG submission 96463) | Terrestrial soil microbial communities without Nitrogen fertilizer from Kellogg Biological Station, Michigan, USA - KB3-0-1 | ecosystem: Environmental > Terrestrial > Soil > Unclassified ...
ATTCGCCGGTGCTGTCGAGCCAGAGCGGATGTGCGACAGCGATGCCGGCGGCCTCGGCGACCTTGATGACCTCGAACTCCGTCTCGGTGCAGCGTCGCGTGCCGGTGATCTGATCCGGCGCCGCATCGGTCTCCAGCACGCTCGAGAGCTGGATCTCCCTCTGTTGACCGCCTACAGTGACGCGTGGCCGCCGGTGCTCTGGGCAGCGCTGCCGCAACCGACCGTGTTCTCCACGCTGGTCATGAATGTGTTTTTCCGCGTTAGCCCGGCGGAGCTGGCCAGCCACGAAGGCGCCGGGCGCGTCTTTGTGGATCTTGAGTCATCACTCGGAAAAGACGGGTTGATCGACGAGCGACAAGAGGTGTGGAGCGCGAATGGAGTGCTGTTGAGTCAGACCACCCAGGTCTGCCGCTACACCGTCAAGCCGCCTGAGCACGCGTCGCTCTCTGGCTACCACCTCGTCGGCGGGAAAGCTACTGCATCGCAAGAGTAGAGATAGCCAATCTCGATTCGGTCACATGTCTGCGACCGAACCTTCGTACATCTTGTCGAGCAGCCCGGCATACTTCTTCTCGACGACCTTGCGCTTGACCTTGAGGCTCGGCGTCAGCTCGCCTTCGTCGATCGACAGATCCTTGGGCAAGATCGCGAATTGCTTGACCGTTTCATATTTCGCCAGGCTCTTGTTGACCTGATCGAAGTATGGCGACAAGAGCTGCTTGGCCTCGTCGGTCTTGACGATGTCGGCGTACGACTTGCCGTTCATGCCGTGATCCTTCGCCCACTTCATCGTCGCCTCCTCGTCGAGCGTGACCAGCGCGGTGACGAAGTTACGCTTGTCGCCATGGATCAGCACCTGGCTGATGTACGGGCAGTTTGCCTTGAGCTTGCCCTCGATCGCCTGGGGCGCGATGTACTTGCCGCCCGAGGTCTTGAACAGATCCTTCTTGCGATCGGTGATCCGCAAGAACCCATCGCGATCGATCTCGCCGATATCGCCGGTACGCATCCAGCCATCAGAGGTCAAGGCTTCGGCAGTCTGCTCGGGGAGCTTGTGGTAGCCCTGCATCACGCCGGGTGACTTGATCAGGATCTCGCCATCCTCGGTGGCGAGCTTGACCTCGGTGCCCGGCAGCGGGAACCCGACAGTGCCGAATTCGAAGTTGTTCAGCCGATTGACGCAGCTCGCCGCGGAGGTCTCGGTCAGGCCGTAGCCCTCGATGATCAGGATGCCGCAGGCGTGGAAGAACTCCGAGATCTCGCGCGACAGCGGCGCCGAGCCCGAGTTGAAGTAGCGCACCCGTCCGCCGAACGTCGCCTTGATCTTCGAGAACACCAGGCGCTCGGCGAGCCGCAGCTGGAGCGCGAGCAACCCGCTCGGCTCCTTGCCCTGCTGGCGCACCTGCGAGCCGGCCTTGCCGGTCGCGATCGCCCACTGGAAGATCCGCTGCTTGATCGGGCTGCCTTGCTTCGCACCCTCGATGATCTTGTTGTAGACCTTCTCGAAGATCCGCGGCACCGCGGACATGACGGTGGGCCTTACGACCGCGAGGTTGTCGACGAGCTTGGGGATCCGGCCGTCGACCGCGGTGACCGAGCCTGATGCGATGTGGCCGGCCATCAGGACCTTGCCGAACGAGTGCGACATCGGCAACCAGAGATACTGGACATCGCTCGGGCCCACCATCCCCATGGCGTCGATCGCATCGGCGGTGTACGCCCAGCACTCGTGGAGCAAGCGCACGCCCTTGGGCTTGCCGGTCGTACCCGACGTGTAGATCAGCGTCGCGAGGTGCTCGCCCTTGATCCCCTCGACCACGTCGTCGACCGCGCGAGGATCCTTGGCCAGGTACGCCGCGCCGGCCGCCTCGAGCTCGGTCAGCGTCATCACCCAGTCCTTGAGCTTGTCGCTGGGCGTGCCGTCGATCAGGATCAGCCGGGTCATCTTGGGCAGCGCGGCGCGATGGCCGGCGAGCTTGGCGAGCTGCTTGTCATCTTCGACGAAGGCGTAGCGCGTATCCGAGTCGGCGAGGACGTACGCGCTCTCCTCCGCGGTGCTCGACGGATAGACCGTGGTCGTGGCGCCGCCGGCGGACAGGATGCCGAGATCGACGAGCATCCACTCGATCCGCGTGTTGCACAGGATGCCGACGCGATCCTCGCGATCGAGCCCGAGCGACAAGAGGCCCGCCGCGATCGCCTTGATCCGCTCGCCGGACTGCCGCCAGGTCATCGAGCGCCAGCGCGAAGCCTCCCCGAAGGGGGACTGCTCACCGACCGGATAGCGGTAGGCCTCGCGATCCGGAGTCTCGCGGACGCGACGTGCGAGGAGCTGCGCGATCGAGGTGGTCTTCCGGGTCAGGCGCTCGGGAGCGGTCGTCACAGCCATGCTAGCGCATCATGCCAAGTTGTCCGTGTACTTGCACTTGCGGCTCCGGGTTTTCCGGCGAGCCCACCGCGATGATCGTCGGGCCAAGAACTACAGTAGGCTGACGGGGTGGCGGATGCGCGCGACTGGTTAGAGGCACTGACTGCCGCCTGGCAAGCGGAGCGCATGGCCGTGCGCGCCAGGGTCGCGCTGGAGCGCTCGGGGCGAATCCTCAGCGAGCGCGTCGCGCTGGGGATCGCGATCGATCGGCTGCGCATCGTCGACGAGCAATCGGCGCCGGGCGAGCGCGTCCGGGTCTGCGTCGCGGCGCCCGCGTCGATCGATCTCGACAACCTGCGGCTCGCGCCCGGCGATCCGATCCGGCTGTGGGCCGAGCATCCCGACGAGCCCAGCGCGGTACGCGGCGTCTACGAGCGGCGCGAGGAGCAGACGCTGTGGCTCATGCTCGATCGATCGGTCGACGAGATCGACCGCGACTATGCGATCGATCCGGAGGCGCCAGAGGTCACGTTCGATCGCGGCGACCAAGCGATTCGGCGTGCGCGGGCCGCGCTCGCGACCTCCGATCTCGCGCGGATCCGTGACGTCGCCGCCCAGGTCAAGCCGCCGCGACCGCTCGCGCAGGTCAGCTGGACGGCGCTCGACGCCGCGCTCGACGACCGCCAGCACGCCGCGGTGGATGCCGCGCTGCGCGCCGGCGACATCGCGCTGATCCACGGGCCGCCGGGCACCGGCAAGACGCGCACGCTGGTCGAGGTGGTGCGGCAGCGGGTCGCGCGCGGCGAGCGCGTGCTGTGCACGGCACCGTCGAACACCGCGGTCGACAACCTCGGCCAGGGGATGACGATCGCCGGCGCCGGGCTGCGCGCGGTGCGGCTCGGCCATCCGGCGCGGGTCCATCCGGCGCTCGCGGGGCTGACGCTCGATGCCCAGGTCGACGCCGATGGCGCGACCAGGCTCGCCCGCGAGTGGCGCGATCGCGCGCGCCAGCTCCGCAAGACCGCGTTCGGCAAGCGCGGCGCCGAGGCCAAGGCGCTGTGGCAGGAGGCCCGGGCGCTCGATCGCGACGCCGCGCGAGAGATCGCCAATGCCGAGCGCGCCATCCTCGAGCGCGCCGATGTCGTCCTCGCGACCTGCGCCGGCTGCGACCACTTCTTGCTCGGCCAGGCGAGCGAGGCGACGATGTTCGATTGTGTGGTCGTCGACGAAGCGACCCAGGCGCCCGACCCGCTGCTGCTCGTTGCGCTCGGGCGCGCCAAGGTCGCCGTGCTCGCCGGCGATCCCCATCAGCTCGGCCCGGTGGTCACCGGCGGCGCGCTCGCCGAGGCCACGCTGGGCTCGACGATCTTCGAGCGCCTCGCGCACACCGGCTCGCTCGCGCCCGAGGATGCAGGCGCCGGCGCGGTGATGCTCGAGCAGCAGCACCGCATGCATACGCAGATCATGACCTTCCCGTCGCGCACGATGTATGGTGGGCGGCTACGCGCGGCGCCGGCGGTCGCCGCCCACACGCTCGACGAACTCGCCGTGGCGCCGGATCCGCTGCGTCCCGGGCCGCTGTGGCTGATCGACACCGCCGGCAAGGACTGGATCGAGCAGCGCACCGACTTCGAACCCGACGGCTCGCTCAACAACGCGCCGGCGTTTCAGTTCGACCCGAGCACGTTCAACGCCGGACACGCCGAGCGCGTGGCCGCCGAGGCGCGCCGCCTGTTATCGCGTGGCCTCGCGCCCACCGAGATCGCGATCATCGCCGCGTATTCGGCGCAGGTGCGCCGGCTGCGCGAGCTACTCCGCGCGGAGCGCGCCGCGGGCCTCGAGATCGGAACGGTCGATGGGTTTCAGGGCCGCGAGAAGGAGGCCGTGATCGTCGATCTGGTGCGCTCCAACGAGCACGGCGAGATCGGCTTTCTCGCCAACACGCGGCGGATGAACGTCGCGCTGACGCGCGCGCGGCGGTTCCTGCTGGTGGTCGCGGATTCGGCGACGCTCGGCGCACATCCCTACTACGCGGCGTTCCTGTCGTATGTCGACGAGATCGACGCACACGGTAGCGCGTGGAGCGATGACGCCCCGCCCCTTTGACGAACGGGCGGTACTTTGCGACAACCCCCTGGCTGTGACCAATTTTCGTGTTTTCATGTTCGCCCCCCTGCTCGCTCTGCTCGCCGCGTCCGGCTGCGAGAAGACCAACGACGTGCCTCACCTGAAGGATGAGGCGCTGGCAACCGCGAAGGATTACCAGCAACGCTTCGAGGAGCTCACGCGCCGCGCCGACATGATCGGCAGGCGTGCCAACGCCCTGCCGCTCGAGACCCCGAACAGCGTAGACGCCAGGCGCGTCTTCGCGCGCGCGATGGCCGGGCTCGAGGAGTACCGTGGCTACTTGCAGCAGGTGCCGACCCGGGTCCAGGCCGGCGTGACGAACGGCAGCCCCGACGAGCTCCCGAAGCTCATCGACGAGCTGCATAAACACCTCGAGGACGGCGTGATCGATACCACGTGGGGGCTCTCCGCGGTCGAGAGCTGGGTCGCGGTGGCCGAGCAACGCCGGAGTGCCCCGCAGCCCTCGCCCGCCGCATCGCCGACCGAGACCGTGCCCGAGGGCTCACCGCCCATCGACCCTGCTTCGGGCGCGCCGATCCGTTAGTTCGCGGTATCCTGCCGGGCATGAAGATTCCGGCAGAGCCGAAGGTCATCATCCGTAGTTGCCGCGACTACGACCCGCAGCGGATCCGGAAGATCATTCGTGAGGGCCTGGAGGAGCTGGGCCTCCGTCCGTTCGGTCGCACGCTCGTCAAGCCCAACCTCGTGGCGGCCGGGCCGCTGTTTCCCTACGCGTACACGCGGCCGGAGTTCGGCGAGGGCGTGCTGCGCGCGCTGCGCGACGTCGGTGGTTCGTCGATGAGCGAGCTCGCCGCGGGCGAGCGCTGCGGGATCACCGTGCCCACCCGCGTGGCGTTCCGCGAATCGGGCTGGGACGACATGCTGAAGAACATCGACATCAAGCGCTACTGCTTCGAGGAGCAACAGCAGGTCGAGATCCCGCTGACCCACCCGCAGCGGCTGCGCGATTACCTGTTCACGCCCGAGCCGGTCGCGCGCGCCGACTTCTTCGTGAACTGCCCCAAGTTCAAGGCGCACCCGTGGACGACGGTGACGTTCTCGTGCAAGGCGTACATCGGCATCCAGGACGACCGCCACCGCCTGATCGACCACGATCACAAGCTCAACGAGAAGATCGCCGACCTCCAGCACATCATCCAGCCGCAGTTCATCGCGATCGACGCGATCACCGCCGGCGAGGGCCGCATGTTGACGCCGACGCCGTTCCCGCTGGGCCTCATCATCATGGGCAACAGCCAGATCGCGTTCGACTCGGTGTGCTGCAACATCATCGGCGTCGATCCGAGCACGGTCGATCACATCCGGCTGTCGTCCGAGGCGGGGTTCGGCTCGACCGACATCCGCCACGTGAAGATCACCGGCGATGTCACGCTCGACGAGGCCAAGGCGCGCGCCAAGGGCTTCAAGGTCGGGCTGATCCGCGTCGAGAAGTACTTCGAGGGCACACACATCACCGCGTACGCGGGGCCGCCCCCGGCGTCGGAGGCCGGCGACTACTGCTGGGGCGGCTGCCCCGGCGCGATCGAGGAGGCGATCGAGATCCTGCGCGTGTTCGACAAGGAGACCGACAAGAAGATGCCGCGCCTGCACGTCGTGTTCGGCGCCTACGAGGGCGGCATCGACGCCAAGCCCGGCGAGAAGGTGGTGTTCATCGGCGACTGCGCGACGTGGAAGGGCATGATCCACGGCAAGCCGATCGCGATCGAGAACCTCTACAAGGAACGCACCACGCTCGATCCCCACACCATCACCGCGCAGGACATCTTCGTGAAGCTCGCGGGCGCCAAGAGCAAGCTCGCGGGCAATGTGGTGCGGCTCGAAGGCTGCCCGGTCTCGGTCGCCGAGCAGGTGCTCGCGCTGGTCAGCATGAGCGGCGTGAAGAACCCGTACTACGATCGCGAGAACATGGTGACGTTCGGCCGCGCCTATCTCGGCTGGAAGACCCGCGTGGCGCTCAACAAGCTGCAGCGCAAGCGCTACCAGCAAAACGGCACGTTCCGCGAGCGTGGACAGGCCGCGCCGGAGCTCGCGTGATCGGGCCCGGCTGGATGCCCTCCCGACCGCGTCCGCTTGGACGGACACGGCGTGGGCTGTTCTCGTACACCCTTGCCTACACCCGGAGACCCCGCGCGCGGCGTCACCCGCCCACCGACCTGGACCGAAACGCGCGATTCCGGTCGTCAGCGCAACCCGGATCGGGAGTTCCCCGCGGCGAAGATCCTCCTGGCGAGGGTCTGCGGATCACTCGTGACCTGGCCGCGCCGGGTTGCCATACTGACTCCATGCTATTCGATGGAGCCCAAGCGGAGTTGCCGACCGCGACGCTGCGGCCGAGCGCATCACAGGCGCGACATCGCGTGATCGCCGGCGATCTGCATCGCTGGCTCGCCGATCGCTGGAGCTGGCTACGACCGCGCACCGTGCCGCTCCTCGCCGCGTTCGCCGGAATGGTCGCGATCCTCGGAGCCACCAAGTATCTGTCGACGTTCGCGGCCCGCGGGCGCGGGATGCTTCCCGCGTCCGTCGAAGCCAGCAAGCTCCCAACGTATGGCTTCGCGCTCACGGCCCCGGACATGCCGGGCGCCGAGCGGCACTACCAGGCTCGCCCGGGGTCCGACGCGAACGTTTCGCCCGCGCTCTCCACGAGCCCGCTGGACTACCGATGCGGGTTATGGGCGCGCGTGCATCGCTGACGAGCCCCGCGCACGGATCGTAGTACCGTCGAGTTCACGATCGGCCGGCCCGCCCGGCGGGTCATTCACCGATGCCTGCCGCCGTTCGGCGATCCGAGATGGAGCGCCGACGCGGGACTGTCTAGGCTGTCGGCATGCGATCCGCGCGTTCGAGGTCAACCATGTCGAGCGCGTCGAGCGCGCCAGCGACGATGCGTTTCGCGTGGTCCTGCGCGGCATCCCCGAGCCGGTGCCGCTCAGCCGGCGCCATCGGACCTGGCCAACCGGTCATCTTCATTGCAGCGAGGTACTAATCACATCTCCACGCCGGAGATGCTTACGGTGTTTATTCCGTGAAAGTGCACCCGCTGCGCATTGCGGGACACGCGTGAGCGCTCGACGTTGCACAGAAAGTTGCAGCGAGTACGCGTGATCGTCGTCGTGACCGCTGAAAGAAATCGCCAAGCCTTTGCCAGCCCGGGGGTCTGAAAAGGCATGACTCGGCGAGCTGCGCGTGTGGCGCGGCGCGCGGGGCGTGGCTCCATCCTTGGAAAAGCTCATGAAGATCGTTTGCGACACCTGTGGCACGAAGTATTCGGTCGATGACAGCCGGGTAGCCGGCAAGGCATTCAAGATCCGCTGCAAGAAGTGCAGCCGCGAGATCCTCCTGCGGGGCGCGCCTGCGCCGGTGAGCGAGCCGGTGCCGGAGGCAGGGACATGGCACGTCGTGCAGGGCGGTACGCAAGTGGGGCCGATCGCGGTTGCCGAGCTGCACCAACTGCGCGCCACCGGCAAGCTCGACGACGAATCACTCGTCTGGCGCGAGGGCTTCGATGACTGGCGCGCGCTCGGGACGGTCGACGAACTGCGTGACAGCACGCGAGTCTCGGTCGAGATCGCGCCGGAAGTCACGGATGCACCAGCACCAGTGCCCGCGCGCCCGGCGCTGCGTAACGAGCGCAACGAGACGTCGGTGCTGTTCACGCTCGGTAACCTCGCGAAGCTCGCCGCGTCAGCGCCGGCCACGGCTGCGCCGTCGACGGGCAGCGAGGGCTCGGGGCTCCTGGACATCCGTTCGCTCGCTCGCACGTTGACGCCCGTACCGGCGCGTACGCGCACCGAGCGCGGCTCGGCCGATGACCTGCCGGTCTACGGGCCGGTGAGCTTCGCCGAGCCCGTGGTGATGGTCCCGGGGCTGAAGCGTACCCAGGATCGCCGGCTGGTGTGGGCGCTCGCCGCGTCGGCCGGCACGCTCGCGGTCGTGGCGGCAATCCTCGTCGTGCTCGTGGTGCGCGACAACGGCTCTCCGGCGCACGCAGCCGGGTTGCCAGCGGTGGTACCTGCCACGGTGGCGCCAGCGGCGACGTCGGTCGCGCAGGCTGCGCCCACGACCGCTGCGGCAACGTCGACCGCGCACGCTGCACCCACTGCCGCTGAGCCGCTGGTGGCACAGGCGGCACCTACTACCGCTGCTGCAACGTCGACGGCCGCGCACGCTGCACCTGCTACCGCACCATCGGCGCATACGACCTCGGCCGCATCTCGCCGCGCGCCGCAGCGCACCTCGTCGTCTGCGCCAAGCACGTCGCGGGCGGAGCCAGCGACCACGTTGACGTTGCAGCCGAAGCGCACACCCGACTCGTGCACCGAGGTGAGCTGCCTCGTTAGCAACTACGCCGACAAGTGCTGCGAGATCTATCGCAAGCCAGCTGCCGGCAATGAGGTGACGACGGCGCCCGCATCGTCGCTGCCCGACAGCCTCGATCGCGCGGCCATCACCGCGGGCCTCACCCACATCGACACGAGCGGGTGCCACAACAAGTCGCCGGCGCATGGCGACGTCAAGGTCTCGATCAAGGTCTCGCCGGCTGGTGCGGTGACCGCGGTGAACGTGAAGAGCTCGCCCGCCGACGAGCTGAGCGCGTGTGTGACCGCCGCCGCGCAGAACGGGACGTTCGCCAAGACCCAGCGCGGAGGCTCGTTCGCGTACGTGTGGCGATTCTGAGCGTGGGCGTTCGCGAGACGCGAATCGCGCCGGCTCAGCGTTTTGCGGCGTCGCCTCCCGATGCATCGTGGAGGTTGATGTCGACGGTCATGTGGATCGGCTCCACCTTGACAGGTTCGACGCGGAGCGTGTGAGTACCGCACGCGACGAGCGCGAGAACGGCGAGGACGATGGACGACATGCGGGTCATGGCTTGCTCCTGAGTGACTGCGCGAACGGCAACCGCCGCGCGGCGTCGCGTACGCCGCGCAGGTTGATGACCAGATCGAGATCTTGCGCGACGCGCTTGCCGCGTCCCTCGGTCATGACCTGCAGCTCTGGGTCGGCGCCCGCCGGCCGGAGGACGGCCGACAGGCGTGAATAGCTGAAGTCGGACAGCGTCGCCGCGATCCGCTGGTGCAGCGCGAAGCCCGTCGCGGACGCCGAGGCACGCTTGCGCCACTCGGCGTCGCTCAGCTGGAGCCCGCCCGGTGCACGCGCGCGCAGGGCGCCGTGGGTAACCGACGGACCCGCGTCGTCGATCTGGATGGCGAGATCGCCGTCGAGCACGCCGCTGCCATCGGCGTGGCCGTGCGCGAACGCGGCGAGCACGTGGTGCAACTCGAGGTTGCGCGCGTGCAGGATCAGCTCGATCGGCTGGTGCACGGCCGCCACGGCCGGTTCGAGCACGAGCTCACCACCCAGCGCGGCGGACCGGCCGTAGTCGAGCGCCCACTGCTCTCGCGTACGATGAAACCGGATCTCGCCGGCGCCGAGCTCGAACGAGCCTGGCCCGGTGGCCGCCGCCCACGTGGCGGTGTGCTGCGACGCGCCGAACTCGCTCACGCCCGCCGGCTCGCGAAACCGCGCACCGCGCCACTCTCCCTCGGTGGCGCGCCAGCGCAGCGTCCGCCGCGCGACCAGCGCGCCTGACGGTGCCTTCAGGTGCGCCGCGCCGATGCGCGCAGCGACCGCCGACCAGCGCAGCGCGCGGGGGGCCGCGAAGGCCGCATCGATGGTGACCATCCGGCCCGCGTCGTACGCGGCGATCGATGGCTGGACGAGTTCGACCACGGTCCCCGTGCTCCGGATCGAGGCGTCGCGCGCTGCCACGGCCACCGGCTTGCGCGGCGTCACGCGAAGGGCACCGTCGACAAAGGCCACTCGCGCCACCAGCGGCAGCCGCACCATGCGCGCGCTGACAAAGGCCGCGCGATCGCGGAGCTCGACGTGGTCCGCCTGGACCGTGGCGCTGACGTCGAACTCCAGGCGCACCAGGCTGCCCGCCAGATCCGCCGCGAGGCTCGCGTTCCGGGCCGTGGCGGTGGCCGTGGCCAGCGAGGGCGCTGTGACGTCGACGTGGCCACCGGTCAAGACGAGCGTACTTGCCCAGCCGAGCGTGCCGTGGCCGTGCAGCTGCCACGCCGGGGCGCTTGCGCGAAACGTCGCGTCGACCGCGCGCAGCTTGCGAATCTCGTCGATCGTGTGCGGCAGCGTACTGCAAGCCTCGACGGCCGCTTCGAGCAGGCGACCCGCGACGCACCCGCGCAGCCCGCCGCCAGCATCGCGGAGCGTGGCATGGACATCGCGTAGCTCGACGCTGCCCAGCTTCACCAGATCGCTGGTCGCCTCCAGATCGACCGAGACCGTATTCGCGGCCGGCGTGATCGTTCCCGAGATCTGCGCGCGCACGCCGCCGATCGTCACCACGCTGCTGGCGATGCGCACGACGTCGAACGGCAGGCCGCTGCCCGACGCTGCTCCGCCCGGACGCGACAGCCGGGCGATCAACTGCTCAGGCATCCCGTCATGCGTCCCCTCGAGCATCCCCGCTGATAGCTTCGCGTCCCGGATCGTGAGCTCGTGAAACCGCGAGCGCCATAGCAGCGAGATGCCGGCGTCGAGCTCGACGGTGCCGAGCGCGAGACCATCGCCGAGCGTCACGTCG
>Ga0134121_10004728_pt1 | contig 11116 bp, 6 predicted proteins | sample KB301_FD_96463 | JGI IMG/M metagenome (GOLD analysis project Ga0134121, IMG submission 96463) | Terrestrial soil microbial communities without Nitrogen fertilizer from Kellogg Biological Station, Michigan, USA - KB3-0-1 | ecosystem: Environmental > Terrestrial > Soil > Unclassified ...
AGGCAATTCGCTCTTGCGGAGCAGGACGTGCTCCTCACTGTGCCCGCTTCCTTCGACGAAGAAGCACGCGAATTGACCCGGCGCGCTGCCGAACAAGCCGGTTATGACCACGTCACGCTGCTCGAAGAACCTCAGGCCGCCTTTTACGCATGGCTGGAAAGCCAGGGTGATGCCTGGCGCCACCGCATCAAAGTCGGCGACCTCGTTCTCGTGTGCGACATCGGCGGTGGCACCACTGATTTCAGCCTTATTATGGTATCCGAAGAGAGTGGCGAACTGACGTTGAAACGCGTCGCCGTCGGTGACCACATTCTGCTGGGCGGCGACAACATGGACTTGGCGCTGGCGCGCTTTCTGCAGCAGCACCTGGAAGCCTCGGGCAATCGCATCGATATATGGCAGTTGCAGGGACTGTGGCATCAGTGCCGAATGGCCAAGCAAAAGCTGTTCGAATCGCCCAAGACGCAGACTCTCCCAATCACATTGTTGGGCAAGGGGACGAAACTCGTCGGTGGCACCATTAAGACGGAACTGGCGCGCGAAGACCTCAATCAGATCCTGGTAGAAGGATTTTTTCCTAAAGTTGGAAGCGATGAACTGCCTGCACGCCACCGCCGTGTTGGCTTTCAAGAGTTAGGCCTGCCGTACGCGGCCGATCCCGCCATCACCAAGCACCTGGCGGGCTTTCTCTCGGAGCAGGTTCGCAACAGTCCCGAGGCAGCGGGCATCCGCCGCGGCGCCAGCGGACTCGCGTGTCCCACGCATATCCTGTTCAATGGCGGAGTGATGAAAGCGGCGGTGCTGCGCGACCGCGTAGTCGAAGTGCTGAACAGCTGGTTGCGACAAGAGGGATTTGAGGCGCTCGGGAAGGAGCAGATCTTGGAAGCTCCCGACTTGGAGCACGCCGTTGCGCGCGGCGCGGCCTATTACGGGAAGGCGCGTCGCGGTCGCGGCGTGCGTATCCGCAGTGGTGCCTCGCGCACATATTACATCGGAATTGAAAGCTCCATGCCAGCGGTGCCCGGCATGGAAGCTCCACTCAAGGCGCTCTGTGTCGTTCCCTTTGGAATGGAGGAGGGCACGGAAGCCACGGTACCCGATAGAGAGTTTGGACTGGTGGTCGGCGAACCAGCCGAGTTTCGTTTCCTAAGTTCCAGCGTACGTAAGCAGGACCAAGTCGGCAGCCTTTTGGAAGACTGGCGTGACGATATCGAGGAACGCAGCCCGCTGCACGTCACTCTGAAACTCGATGGCCAGGTGGGAAAGATTGTGCCGGTGCGGCTCGAGACTCGCGTCACTGAACTCGGCACCCTCGAAGTCTGGTGCGTATCCCGCGACGGCCACCGCTGGAAGCTCGAGCTGAATATTCGCGAAAAAACCAAGCGGTGAGTCGTCGGTGTCTTCCCGTTATCTGATCGGAATCGATCTCGGCACGACAAATTCTGTCGTGGCGTACCTCGATACTCAGAACACCGCTGATGCGGCGTCCCTCATTCGTGTGTTCTCCGTGCCGCAGTTGGTGGGACCGGGCGAAGTCCGCACGCTTCCCGCACTTCCTTCGTTTCTTTACTTCCCCACCGAAGATGAGTTGTCCGCCGGCGGCGTGAGCGCTACCTGGAACGAGCATCCGCCAATGGTCACTGGGGTCCTCGCGCGCGAACAGGGAGCGCTTGTGCCGAACCGCCAGGTCTCATCAGCCAAGTCGTGGCTTTCCTATCCTGGGGTGCATCGTCGCGCGAAGATCCTGCCGGCGCAAGCGGAACCCCAGCAGCCGATGATTTCCCCTGTCGAAGCATCCGCGCGTTACCTGATGCATCTGCGCGACGCCTGGAACGGGGCAATGGGGAGTGATGGAGAAACGCGTTTTGAGCATCAGGAAATCGTCCTCACCGTGCCGGGTTCGTTCGATGAGGAAGCGCGTGAGCTGACGGTTGAAGCCGCCCGCAGCGCCGGGATCGAGAAGCTCACTCTGCTCGAAGAACCATTGGCCGCGTTTTATGCGTGGATCGCGGCGAATCGACAGGCGCAGGCCGGGAATAATGAACACCTCCGCGATGGCGAACTGATTTTGATCTGCGACATCGGCGGTGGCACCACTGATTTCAGCCTGGTTCGCGCTCGCGTCGTCAATGGTGAGTTGCAGTTTGAGCGAAGCGCCATCGGCGAGCACCTTTTACTGGGCGGTGACAATCTCGATTTTGCGCTCGCCCGCTACGTAGAGAAGAAGCTCAAAGATGTCAAATTCACGCTTCGACAGCGTTATGCATTACGCCGGACCTGCTGTGCGTCGAAAGAGCGGCTACTGAATGACTCATTCTTGGAGCGCGTGCCAATCACGATTTTGGGTAGCGGCCGTGCTGTCATCGGAGAGGCGCTCAGCACTGACCTAACCCGCGAGGAAGTCCTGCAGGTTCTGACGGACGGCTTCTTGCCAATCACTGCACGTCATGAGATGCCGGCAACTAGCACGCCAACAGGATTGCGCGAACTCGGCCTACCCTACGCCAACGATCCTGCCATCACCAAGCACCTTGCTGCATTTCTGACGCAAGCCGCAGAGGCCATGGACGGTTCGTCGGCAAACCAGCGCATGGCTCGACCCGATGCCGTGCTCTTCAATGGCGGCTTCTGTGCGCCAGCTGTGACTCGCGACAGGATTGTCGAGGCCATTTCCGCCTGGTTGGGAGGAACGCAGAGCGGCTGGTCGCCCAAGCTCCTCAACAACGACGAGGTAGATAGTGCTGTTGCTCGTGGTGCTGCTTACTACGGCCGCGTACGACGCGGCACCGGTTTGCGCATCAGAGCCGGCAACGCGCGTACCTACTACATCGGATTGCGCTCGGACCACGGTCTGCAGGGCATCTGTGTTTTGCCTGCCGGGGTGGAAGAGGGCACCACACTTCCTCTGCTCGATCGCGAATTCTCTGTGCTGGCTAACCGCCCGGTGTCGTTCACGCTTTACAGTTCGCTTACACGGCACGATGCACACGGCGAAGTCGCTGCACTGGACGAAGTGAGCGTACATCGTCATCCTCCGCTAGTGACCTTGTTGCGGTTCGGCAAAAGGCGCGACGTGTACCTGACAATACGCCTCAGAGCCAGTTTCACCGAGGTTGGTACGCTCGAACTCTGGTGTGAATCGCGGGAGACGTCGCATCGCTGGCGCTTGCAATTCGAACTGCGCGGCGAAGAGGCGCAAGTGCAGCAACTCGATACGGTGAAACCACAACCTGTGCCGGCACATTCTTCGGGTGTCACGACTTCCGATGCAAATGTCGAATCTGCTGCGCAACTGATCAAAAATGTTTTTGGCGATTCAGCGCACGACGCTTCCCTGGCGCCCGAGGCCCTTGTCGGTCAAATGGAAGCGGTGCTCGGCGCAAAAAGAGACTCCTGGCCCCTCTCGGCCATTCGCAGGTTCAGCGATGCGCTCATCGAGGTTGCCGATGGGCGCAAAAAGTCCCCCCGCCATGAGATGCGTTGGCTTAATCTATCTGGTTTCTGTTTGCGTCCGGGCTTCGGCGCGCCGGGTGATGATGCGCTCGTCAACCGCCTGCGAACCATCGCCTCGGACAACCTTGCCTTTGTAGACGATCTGCAATGTCAGGTCGGAGTGCTGGTGTTGTTGCGTCGGATCGTAGGCGGCATCAATGCCAGCGAGCAGCATGCGCTCTATCGGAAGCATACTAGCCCTCCCGGAAGCAAGAAGAAGCGCATCAACCGCCAACTCGAGTACGAGAAGTGGCGCCTCCTTGCGAACCTTGAACACCCGCAAGCCAGCATCCGTGCCTCGCTAGGCCATGAGTTGGTGGCGAAGATCAGAAAGGAACCTAGAGATGCAATTTGGCTGTGGTGCCTAGGCCGGCTGGGTGCCCGCATTCCCCTGTATGGGCCGCTGCACTCGGTAGTAGAACCTGAAATTGCCGGCGAGTGGCTGAAAGTCCTGCTGAACTTATCCACGTTCACGGAGGTAACGGGTTCCGCCATCGTTCTGATCGCGCGGCGCACCGACGATCCCTCACGTGACATCGATGATGTAATTCGTGCGCAGGCAATCGCCCGCTTGATGGCGCTTGGGATCGCCGAAGAAACCATCCAGCTTCTGTCAAAATACGTCCCGCCCGAACCGGCGGACGCGGTCCGCACCTTCGGGGAATCGCTGCCGCCGGGGTTGCAAGGTGTCAGCTCTTCGAGCTGCCTGCTGTCGTTACCCGCGTTGTACAGCTCGGGTGCGACATCTTCGAAACCGGCGTGAAAACCGTCCCTTTTCTGATAAGCCCGCAACGGAGCGCCGCGGGCTCGATCTGTGCTTACAGGTCGGCTACACGGCGGTGCCGTTCGGTTTTGAAATTCCCTGAAGCGCGGTCCCTGCCGGGCCGTTCTGTTTCACGGCAAGGTCGCCCAACGAGACAACCCCCAACGAGGTGTTTATGCCGATTCAGTACAGCCAGGCGCCGTACCTGTTGTTGGCTCATTCTCTCGGCGGCGGCTTCCGTGGTCTCGTCGTCAAAAACATATTTGATGCTGGCTGACATGACTTCGCGCACCGTACACCGATCAGGTGGGTTCCCCTTAGCGACGGCGCGAAGTGTGATATCCCGGTCGGTGATTATGTCAACCAAACGGTCGTTTTCACCGACGGGAAGAGCGCCACAATTGACTTGCGCCATAAGCGTGGCCGCTTTTTCAATGGTATCGTCGGGTGACGCGACCAGTACATCTTTACTCATGATTTCGCGAATTTGCAGCTGAATCCTCCTGGGGACGCGTTAGTTCTTGTAGACGCTGATTGCAATTCGATCGTCGGATTCTGCCCTCCGCACTTCCTCGATGGCTTTTGTTGGCGTGCTGCAGAACGTGGAACTTGTCATACACGATCCGGCAGTTCACAGCCCATTGGGCAATGCTGTTGGTGAACGGTCGCCACATATCCACGCACGCGGCTTCAATGTGCTTCCGCTGGGTTCCGGTCAGTTGTGTTCGGAAAAACTCATCGAGTGTTTCTTGCTTGCGGTCTTGCCCGAACCATAGGGATTCGCCGGTCTCCAAGTTGCTGACCACGGTGATGAACTTCATCTGCTTGCCGAAGTAGATCTCGTCCACACCCATCTGCGCCAAGCCATCCTTGCGGCGCGTGGCACTCCATCGCTTGAGATACCGCAGGTCGATCGCTCGCACCGTGCTGGCAGCCAGTCGAAACTGTCTGGCCACCTGGCGTACCGATGCACTTTCGCACGCCTGTCCCACGGCTTCTTCAAAGCGCTTACTAAAAGGCGCTTTGCTCGGCAGCTGCGGCACCTTCTCCACCCTGATCCCGCAGTTCGGACAGCGCACTCGGTACACTTCGATGATCACCGTCGTCCGATACTCACCCCACGGTAGGTCGCGCACCTCGCGCTCGTTGTAATCATGCGCCTCGCTAAACTTTCGTCCGCATCCTGAACAGATCAGCTTCCGGTTACCCCGCTTGCGCCGCACCCATAAACGCAGCGTCTTGGCGGCTTCATCGATCTCGTGCCGGTAGACTCGGTAGCCCGGCCATCCCAGTATTTTCGTGAATTCGCTGTCTGGCATTCCGCCGAGTCTAGCCGAACTGCCCCTACGACGGAAAACCCCTCTTTTATTGGGTCTCTACGAGTTCCTGCTCAGAGCCGAATAGCCTAATGCAGGAGCGGAAATGGCCAGTTTCGTTTGGCATCGGAGTCACCTTCACGAGCCCGCCGGTATCGGTCGAAGAAATGGTCAAACACGCGGACGAGTTGACGTATGAGGTCAAACGAAACGGTAAAAGCGCAATCGTTTCGCAGGTCGTATGAGCCGGCTGTTCCATCGGTGGAATCAACTCGGCGACCGTCGATCTCTGAAACCTCGGTTCAGTTCTACGCGGACAACATTTTCACCCCTGAGTATTTGGGATGCAACTTTTCATCTCGTCATCAGACAGATGCTAATGGGCCACGGCTCCGGAACGGCGGGTTTAATTCGCCGAAAGAGACGTGGACGTGCTGATGCCCCGGGTGTTTACACCGATTGTGGTGGTACCGGAAGCCTTGGTTGTCGCGAGCCCCGCCTGGATGGGAGCATTCGCAATGGTGGCCACGGACGAGTTGGACGAACTCCAATGTGAATTAATCGTGACATCCTGTATGGTCCCATCGCTGAACGTTCCCGTCGCGGTAAATTGCTGCGTCGAACCGGGGGACACGGAAGGATTTAGTGGGCTGACGGCAGTGCTCACGAGTGTGCCGGTACCGACAGTGAGCGTAGTCGTGCCGGTTACACCGAATGCGGTTGCGGAAATGGTCACGCTCCCAGCCTTCTTTCCGTGCACGATTCCGGATGAACGAACGTTCGCGAACTGCGGCTTTGACGATGTCCAGCTGACGTTCGTTAGTGTGGCCGTGCTGCCGTCGGTATAAGTTCCGGTAGCGGTGAATTTCAGCAAAGTTCCTTTGCTGATCGTGGGATTCGCCGGGGCAATGGCGATCGACGCCAAAGCTACGTTGGAAACGGTAAGCATGGTGGACTGAACCACGGAACCTAACGACGCCTGTACGGTGGTACTCCCGGTGGCGACGCTCGTGACCAAGCCGCTCGCGTTGATAGTCGCAACGGCAGGGTTCGACGACTTCCAGAGCGCGAGTTGGGTCAGGTCTTGTGTAGTGCTGTCACTAAACGTGCCTGTAGCTGTGAATTGCTTGTTCGCTTCGTCAGGCATGGTTGAATTGGCCGGCGCTATCGCTAGCGAAACCAAAGTCGCGCTGCTCACGGTGACCGAGGCGGTGCCCGAAATCGATCCGGAGGTGGCGGTAACGGTCGATGTGCCGGCCACAATAGCGGCGCCCAGTCCTCTGGAGCTTACGGTCAGAACATTTTGCGCGCTTGATGACCACTGCACGGACGGAAGTACTTGCGTGCTGCCATCATCAAAGGTTCCAGTCGCTGTGAACTGCTGCTTGGTTCCGATTGCCAGCGAAGCCGCCGATGGCGAAACGCTGATCGAGGTCAGGTGCGCTGCAACTACGGTCAAGGAGGTGGAATCGGTCAGAGCTCCGACACTCGCGGTGATGGTAGTCGTTCCGGCGGCCAACATTGAGGCCAGTCCGGTGCTATCGATGGTGGCGACAGCCGTCGAAGACGAAGTCCACAGGACGCCGCTAGTAAGATCCGCAGAGGACCCATCGCTATAAATCGCGGTGGCAGTAAATTGTTGACCGATGCCGATGGGAAGCGTCGTTCCTTCGGGGATAATGGAAATCGCGGAAATCGTCGGTGCGGTCACGGTAGCGGTCGTCGATTGTGAAACGTTGTTGAGCGTCGCCGTTATGGTCGCCGAACCCGCAGCCACGCCGGTGAGTGCGCCAGTGGCGTTCACCGTCGCAACGTCGATGGGCGAGGAGTTCCACGTCACCAGGAAAGTCAAATCCGCGCTGCTGCCATCGCTATAGCTGCCGGTCGCGGTTAGCTGCTGTACGGTATTGATCGCTATCAGAGGGTTGGCCGGAGCAATCTTGATGGACGTCAGGTTCGCAGCCGCGCCACCGCCACCGCCCGCGCCGCCTCCGCCTCCGGTTGAACCACTCACGGTCAGTGCAGCCGATCCAGAAAGCCCTCCAGTCTGAGCTGCGATCATCGCTGTTCCAGCTGCCACGCCGGTCGCGACGCCCGAAGGACTTACGGTAGCCACATTCGAATCCGAGGAACCCCACTGTGCTGATGACGTCAGACCCTGTGTGCTGCCGTCGGAGTACGTTGCAATCGCCTTGAGCGAGGCTGTCGCCGAGACCAATACCGAAGCTGCATTGGGTGAGACCGAAACTTTCGTCAAGGTCGGGCTTCCCGAGCCTTTAGGAGTGTTCTGCACACCACTGCATGCCGCCAGCAGCACGGACGCTAAACTGAGAATCCAAATTGGACTTATGCGTCGCACAGACACCCCTCCACGCAAATCTTTGGCATTTTAGAAATTCTTAATGCGTGCTGCGACTACAGCACCGGGCGGGCCATTCCGAGAATGGGTGTGACCAGAAAGTTAGCGGATGTATTCGCCAGATTGTGCTTGGCTTACCTGTTCACAACCTTGAGCAATACTCTTTCGAGTCCGAAAATCGGCTCCTAGGGATGAAAGATGACACTTTTGGGCATCAGCGAACGACGCAAATAGACCGTGGGTGCAGGAGGGGTTGGTCGGCACATCCGTGTCTCATCCCTTGTGATCATCGGGACACATTCAGTACTACGGGTCTATTTGTCAGCACCTATACGAGTGTTACGTTTCGATCGTAGCCAAATGTGATTGTTAGTGCAGTGGAGCCAGTGCTTTGAGACTACGCACCAAACTTCTTCTTTCGCTGGTAGTCGTCATCGCGGGATTGACCTGCGCGACGCTTCTAGTTGTGCGGCGCAATACTCAAGAGCGAGTGCGCAGGGAAGTTCAAGAGGAAGCACTGAACGCAGTCCTCACGTTTCGCGTTCTGCAGCACGATCACGAGGTGACGCTTAAGCGAAAAGCCGATCTCTTGGCTTCAATGGCTTCCATGCGAAACGGAGACGCAACCGCCGTTGAGGACGTCGGCGAAGATCCATGGCAATCAGAGGAGTATCACCTTCTGTTGCTAGCAGACCGTGAAGGCAAAATCCTCGCTGTGCACACGACGTTTAATGAATTCCCCTCTGCAGGGGCCCAAGCGGCATTGTGCCATTCTCTAAAACACGGCGATCAAACAGCGTGGTGGTATGGCGGGAAACGTCTCTATCAGGTCGTGATTCAGCCGTTTTATGATGGCAGCGGGTCAAAGAAAACGCTCTTAGGAAGCGTTGCAGTAGGCCGCGGCATCGATCCAGCAGAACTTGCACGCCTATCGTCGAGTCAAATCGCCTTACGCGTTGGCAACGATATTGTCTCCAGTACGCTAGGGCCTTTGCGAGAAGTAGAGCTTGCTCGTCATCTTTCCATTGACGGGCTTAGGCGAGAAACCGTTGACATTGAAGGTGAACGTTTCTTCACGCAATCGGTCGATCTCACTACGGGCGTGCAGCCCGCCACCATTTTCGTCCTAAAATCCTACAGCGTCGCTTTCGCCGATCTGCACAAACAAAATCGCTTACTCGCAGGATTGGGACTCGCTGCAATTCTCGTCGGGGTTGCTCTCGCATTCATTCTTTCTGATCGATTCACGCGCCCATTGGAGCAGCTAGTTGCTGGAGTCCACGCTCTTGAACGTGGAGATTTCGGATATGCGCTCAAGTCAAGCGGCACGGATGAAGTCGCAGATGTTACTCGCGCCTTTGACCGTATGCGGAAAACCCTGAAGAGCAACGAAACGCAAAAACAGCAGCTTGAAAATCAGCTTCGACAGGCCCAGAAGATGGAGGCGGTGGGTCGGCTAGCAGGAGGTGTAGCGCACGACTTCAACAATCTTCTCACCGTCATCAAGGGGCATGGCGATCTGCTTCTCGAAAGGCTGCAACCGAACGATCGGCTTTTCTTAAGCGCCCAGAAAATTGATAGGGCCGCTGATCGCGCCGCATCTTTAACCCGACAGCTTCTGGCATTCAGTCGAATGCAGATGCTGCAGCCTAAAGTCTTGGACTTGAACACGCTGGTCTCCGAAATGTCCGGTCTTTTAAAAAGATTAATCCGAGAAGATATTTCGTTCCTCTTCTCTGCAGGCGAGTCTCTTGGACGGGTCAAGGCCGATCCTGGACAAATCGAACAGGTCGTCATGAACTTGATCGTGAATGCCTGTGACGCAATGCCCCTAGGCGGGCATCTAACTGTTGAAACTGAAAACGTTACGGTTGATGAGGATTTGGCAAAAGCCCGTTCCCCGATGCGACCCGGACCTTACGTCAGACTAACTGTCGAGGATACTGGCGACGGAATGGACGCCGAGACAAAAGCGCTCATTTTTGAGCCATTTTTTACGACTAAGGAATTGGGAAAAGGCACCGGCCTTGGCTTGGCAACCGTATATGGCGTCGTTAAGCAAAGCGGCGGCTGCATCTGGGTCGAGTCGGAGCCGGGTAAGGGTGCTCGATTTGAAGTCTATTTTCCAGTTGTCTATGAGCCTGAAGATCGTCTAAGACCAGAGAAAACTGTCTCTGTATCCTCTCATCGTGCTGAAACTGTCCTCATCGTGGAGGACGAGGATGCAGTCCGAGAGTTGGCCTCGGAGTTCTTGAAGTCCGCCGGATACACGGTCTTGGCAGCGAGCGATGGCCAGCGAGCCATCGCATTAGCGGAAGCGGGGCATCGTATCGATGTGCTGCTGACAGACGTTGTGATGCCCAAACTTCGGGGACCCGAACTCGCAAGACGATTGCGGGCGCTTCAGGCTGACACCCGAATCATTTACATGTCGGGCTACCTCGAGTACAACAGCGGCAGCGGCGAATTCTTGAAGGATGGTTACTTTCTGCAAAAGCCCTTCACGCGCGAGACGCTGGCGAGCAAAGTCGATGAAGCATTAACGGCGAAAAACCAACAGGGCGTGCTTAGAGGAAGACTCCGCGAACCGTGAAGGATTGCTTCAAAGTTCTGACAAGCTCGCTGCTGGACGCTAGTGGCCGTAATCCATGTACAGAGTCAAACCCAAGCCCAGAAATCCTGCTGCCTTGAATGGGCCGTTCAATATGTAGTATCTCATGAGACGTCTACTTCCTTCATTAGATGTGTGCCGTTACCGATTTGAGGATACCTCATCTCCTGCCGAGGACCCAAAATGTAACGATTTGTAACAGCCTCGATGCCAATCACCGGCGTTAACCGAGACTAGACCCAGTATTTTCAATTACATGAACACCAGGAGCACTGGAAGCGTGATTGCAGGTTAAGAGATGGACTTATGGCCAACATGCAGTGCCGAACTAGCTTACAGAAGGATTCTAAGCGAAGTCCCAACTTCGAGTGTGGATTTTCACTCTTGGAGTTACTGGTCGTTATTCTGATCTCAGGTATTTTGGCCGCCGTCGCCATTCCACAGTATCTGACCATCGTGCGAAATCAACGGATTCGAGGTGACGCGCATTCCCTGGCGGGGAATACCTCGGTCGCCAAGATGCGCGCCGGAGCCGACTTCACGCAGGCGCGTATCTACCTAGACTTAGGCGCCAA
>Ga0134121_10004729_pt1 | contig 11114 bp, 5 predicted proteins | sample KB301_FD_96463 | JGI IMG/M metagenome (GOLD analysis project Ga0134121, IMG submission 96463) | Terrestrial soil microbial communities without Nitrogen fertilizer from Kellogg Biological Station, Michigan, USA - KB3-0-1 | ecosystem: Environmental > Terrestrial > Soil > Unclassified ...
CGCGCAAAGCAACCTATGACAACACGCTTGACGAAGCGGAGGAAAGCGATGCGTTGATATTCCCCGTCTATTACAATACGCTCATGGACATGCGGGCGCCGCAAGGCGGGAATATCGGGTTTCCGCCTACTATCATGGGCTTACCGCAAATTAATCGGAGCGCGGCTGCCGATTATGCCCTGGGTAAAAAATACCTGGATGATCTCGCCGCATATACGGGTGGACGGGTCTTTAGGCCCGAATCGACACCGGGCGGCCTGACGCGAGCGTTTGAAGGCATAGCGGAAGAGCTTCGACGGCAATATAATATCGGCTTTATTCCCAGGGAAGAAGGCAAGGCGGGGCAGCGAAAACAAATAAAGGTACGCGTTAGCCTGCCGAATCTTATCGTGCGGGCCCGCGATTCTTATATCGTGGGGGCAAGAACGGCTCCCGTCACCGCTTCAGCCCCGAGTAAATAGAACCCAACAACTTTTGGACGGTCTCTGTTTTCGCGTTCGACGTCAGGTATGAGCGCCGCGGCCTTTTGTCAGGTTGGCGATGGACTTGGTCAATTCCTCGATATCGACCGGCTTGGGGATGTGCATTTGGAAACCTGCGGAAAGGGCCCGGTCGCCGTCCTCAGGTCGCGCCATCGCAGTCAACGCTATGGCGGGAATCGAGGCTCTATCCTGAGCGGACAAATCACGAAGTTTGCGGATAAGCGAATAACCATCCTCCCCGGGCATATTGATGTCTGTTAGTATTGCGCTTGGCAGCCACTCCTCAAGCGAACGAAGAGCATCAGAAACGGAGGACGACGTCCTTACCTCAGCGCCCGAAGACTGCAATGCAAACCGCAACATGTGGCTCGCATCTAGATCGTCATCAACTATTAAAACCCGGACGCCCTCCAGTTCTTTTGAATCAAGCGAAAGTCTAGGCTCGTCTACCGTTTTCGGCGGTGCCTCGTCCAGCATTTCTATTCCCGCCCGCTTCAGCGGCAAGGAGATAGTGAACGCCGCCCCTTTTCCGCGGCCCTCGCTTGCGACTCGAGCTCTTCCCCCGTGCTGGTGAGCCAGATTGGTTACGATCGCAAGGCCAAGCCCGAGGCCGCGATGTTCGCGGGTGCTGGAACTGTCGCCTTGGCGAAAGCGGTCAAAAACGTGAGGAAGAAATTCAGGGTCAATACCAAAGCCATTGTCCCTGACGGTGATCTCCAGGTCGTCGCCTGCCTGCTCGAGAATTACGTCAACTTTGCCGCCCTCCGGCGTGAATTTGACGGCGTTTACGAGAAGATTCCCAACCATTTGCTGAAGTCGCGGAGGGTCGACGGTGATTTGCGGGGTCTGCGCGGCAAAGTGGGTAGCGATCGAAATATTCTTGGCTTCAGCATGCGGACGCACCGTATCAATCGCGGCTTCGACGACCGTTTCCGCCACCGTCGGCAAGAGATCGAGTCGAAGTGTGCCTGTGATCAATCGTGACATGTCCAAAAGATCATCGATCAACTGCGACTGAGATCGGGCATTGCGGTATATCGTGTCCAGAGCGTTCTGCCTTTCTGCCTCGCTAAGCGCGCCCGTATTCAGCAATTGCCCCCAACCAAGTATCGAGTTGAGAGGTGTCCGAAGTTCATGCGAGACGGTCGCCAGAAATTCATCTTTGAGACGGCTGGATTTTTCTGCCTGCTGCCTCAAGGCCATTTCCTGAAGCAGCAATGTTTCTCGTTCAACCTCGATGCGCTTTCGATGTATGAACTGTCCCATTTCGCTTCCGATCGCTTCAAGCATATTGAGAAACACCGGTTCTTCAGGGATAGGAAACCGGGAGAAGAATTCAATGACCCCCAAGAGATCGTTTCCGACGCGGATCGGTGCACCGATCGCGCTGTGAATGCCCGCAGCAGACACGAATTTTGCACGAGGAAATGTATCGTTTTCGCGAAAGTCGATCTCCCAGATGGGTGAATTCCGTTCCCAAACCTTGCCGGGCACATCAACTCCTTTGGCAAATCGTTGGCCACGAGTTTCATCTATCAAACGACCGAGTACGGGCGAGGAACCAAACGATTCAAGATGGGAACAGACAATCGACTCTCCTGCGTCATCAAGGACCCATAAGGCGCTGAATTCAGCGCCCAGATACCTGCAAAAAGCCTTTAATATTTCCGGCGCGGAATCGCGAAAAGTTTCTGCACGGGCAAGCTCGCGAGTAACTGTATGCTCGAGAGCCAGACGTGTGTCCGACTTTTTGCGAGACGCGATCTCAGATTCAAGTCTCTTATTCGTTTCCTCCAGCTCGGTGGTCCTTCGCCGAACCCGAATTTCGAGATTTTCATTGGCCTCGTCGAGCCGGGCATTTGCTTCCTCAAGGAGAGCCGATTGATGCCTTATCTCCCAGTTTTGGCGGAAGAAGGTAACAAAAAACTCGACCTTTGACTTTAATATCTCCGGTTCGAAAGGTTTGGTTATATAATCGACAGCCCCAAGCGAATAACCCTTAAATATATGCTGTTCGTCAACATTGTTCGCGGATACAAAAATGATCGGCGTGCTTTGGGTCGATTCCCGCTGCCGGATCAACTCTGCAAGTTCAAAGCCATTGACACCGGGCATTTGAACATCAAGCAAAATGAGGGCAACATCGTTGGTCAGCAAGTAACGGAGAGCTTCCCGGGCGGAATTCGCAAAGATGGGGTTTAACTTTAGACCCGCAAGGGTTGACTCCATCGCGACGAGGTTTTCGCGTTTGTCGTCGACGATCAAGACATTGACCGGTATCTCCGGCACGCTTCCGCTTCGCAAATAGGTATTCTCCAAAATGAAGCTACTGTTCATTACTACTGATCCAGCCAAATACGAAGAAGTGACATTAGCTGTTCCGTTTCTACTGGTTTCGTTATGTAGTCGGAGGCTCCGGCCTCGATACATCGTTGACGGTCTCCGGTCATCGCCTTTGCGGTAACCGCAATGATAGGAACCGACCTGAACTTATGTATTTCCCGAATCGCGCGCATCGCTTCGAACCCATCCATTTCTGGCATCATGATGTCCATAAGAACGCCGTCTATGCCGGGAGTTTTGATAAGCATGTCGATACCATCTTTGCCATTCTCGGCATAAACAACGTCCATTTTCTGACGCTCAAGTACGCTGGTCAAAGCGAAGATGTTGCGGATGTCGTCGTCGACTACCAACACTTTCTTTCCTTCGAGCCGCGGATCCGTCACGTTAACGTGTTTCATGAAGTTCTTCTGCGTCTCGTTTAGATCAGCAACATCACGGTGAAGGAACAGAGCGGTTTCATCGACAAGGCGTTCCAGAGAATCGACGTCCTTGAAGATGATCGTTTCGGCTACCTTCTTGATGCGTGCAGTCTCGCGTTTTGAAAGGTCCTTTCCGGTGTGGACGATAACAGGCAGGTCCGCGGTACCTGCTTCGCGTTTGAAGCGCCTGATCAGTTCGCTCCACTCCATGTCAGGAAGCATTAGGTCGATAATTACGCAATCAAATCTTTCGTTTCTCGCCAAGCCGAGGGCCTCTCTAGCAGTTCCCGCGGCAGATATTTCAATGTCATCCCCCTGTAGAAGTTCAACGATACTGTTTCGCAAAACATCGTCATCTTCAACAAGGAGCAGACGTCTCTTGGGTTTCTCGATAAAGTTTCGCAATTGAACAAAACCTTGTGTCAGCCGCTCGCGTTCGGCGGGCTTCAGGATATGCCGGAATGCTCCAAGCTTCATTACCCGCTTCGGATCGTCTACGATAGAAATTATCTGGATGGGAATGTGCCGTGTAGAGGGGTCATGCTTTAGACGATCGAGCACCGCGTAGCCGTGCATACCAGGCAATGTAAGGTCAAGCGTAATGACACTTGGCCGGAATTTTCTCGCCGTCATTATCGCGTCTTCGCCATGTTGCGAAACCAGGATCTTAAATCCTTCTTCCCGAGCGATATCTACAAGAATTCTCGCAAAGCTGTTGTCATCCTCGATGATCAGTGCCACCCGATCCCCGGGCTGAAGGTCATTTCGATCGTCCGCGATTGTAACATGGACCCGCGCCGGCAGTTCATCTGTCGTCTGACGTGCCAACGCAATAAAGCTCTGAGAAGATTGTCCATTGCCGTTGAACTCCTCCTCGGCGATTCCGCTTGCCGGCCTGCGGACACTATGCAGCTCCTGGTCATACGATTCGGGCAGATAAAAAGTAAACGTGCTGCCTTCACCTGGCCTGCTTTCGAGTGTGATCTCGCCTCCAAGCAAACGAGCTATTTCGCGGCTGATCGAAAGCCCCAGGCCCGTACCGCCATACTTTCGGCTGGTCGTACCGTCTTCCTGCTGAAAAGCTTCGAATATGAGCTGCTGCTTGTCCTCGGCAATGCCAATACCAGTGTCACGCACGCGAAACTCCACTACACGATTGGCGGTGTTCAAGCTATGGTTGTCAATACTCCAGCCTGTCCTGGCAATTCCAATGTTCAGAGAGACCTCGCCCTCATGGGTGAACTTAAAAGCATTGGAAAGCAAATTTTTGAGCACCTGACGAAGGCGCTTAACATCGGTCTGCATTCGCGCCTGCGATTCGGCCTCTACGTTAACGATGAGTTGGAGCCCTTTATCCGTCGCAATCTGCCCGAAATTCCGCTCGATGTCGTCTCGAAGTTCGCTGAACATCACCTCACCGACCTCGACATCCATTGTTCCTGATTCGATCTTCGACAGATCAAGGATCTCGTTGATCAGAGCAAGAAGATCCGTACCGGACGAATGGATGGTGTCTGCAAATTCCACCTGCTTGTCTGTCAGCGTCGCGTCAGGATTGCTAGCCAACATTTTTGAAAGGATGAGCATGGAATTCAGGGGTGTTCGCAGTTCATGCGACATGTTTGCCAGGAATTCGGATTTGTATTTTGAGCTCAGAGCCAGCTGTTTGGCCTTGTCCTCGAGGGCCACGCTGGCAAGTTCGATCTGGCGGTTCTTTTGTTCAACTTCGCTTTTCTGTTCGGACAAAAGCGTTGCCTTCTCTTCGAGTTCCTGGTTGGTCTTCTGGAGTTCCTCCTGTTGACGCTTGAGGAGGTCTTCGGATGTTTGCAGCGACTGGGCCTGCATCTCGAGCCGTCGGTTCGTTTCCTGAAGCTCGGCCTGGCCGGACTGCAGTTCCCCAGCGAGCGATTGAGATTGTTTGAGAAGCTCCTCGGTCCTCATGTTAGCCTCGATTGTGTTTATGACAATGCCGATAGACTCTGTCAGCTGATCAAGGAAGCCGAACTGGATCTCGTTGAACGGCGTGAACGAAGCAAGCTCGATGACCGCTTTGATCTGGCCTTCGAAAAGAACTGGAAGAACCACAATATTCGTCGGAGCCGCTTCCCCAAGGCCGGAATTAATCTTCACATAGTTGGCCGGCGGATTTTTGATGATGATCCGCTCTTTCTCGAAGGCGCACTGCCCGACAAGGCTTTCACCAAGCCGAAATTCGGTTGCGGCCGACTTTCGTTTCGGATATGCGTAACTGGCAAGCAGCTTAAGAACAACTTCCTCGGACGTATCGGCGATATAGAACACGCCATGCTGCATGTCGACGAGCGGGGCCATCTCGGAAAGGATCAGGCGGGCGACCGTCAAAAGATCGCGTTGTCCCTGAAGCAGCCGGGTAAATTTCGCGAGGTTTGTCTTGAGCCAATCCTGCTCAGTATTCTTTTGAGTCGTCTCGCGCAGGTTGCGGATCATCTCATTGACGTTATCTTTGAGGAACGCGACTTCGCCGGACGCGTCGACGGTGATCGACCGGGTAAGGTCACCCTTAGTCACGGCCGTTGCCACGTCGGCCATCGCTCGCACCTGGTTGGTAAGATTTGCGGCAAGCTGATTAACGTTATCCGTAAGATCTCGCCACGTACCGGATGCACCAGGCACACTCGCTTGTCCACCGAGTTCGCCCTCAATACCCACCTCGCGAGCAACCGTCGTCACCTGATCGGCGAATGTTGCCAGGGTGTCGGTCATCGCGTTGATCGTATCGGCAAGCTCCGCGATCTCGCCGAGAGCTTCCACTTCAAGTTTTCGATTCAAGTTTCCGTTCGCGACAGCGGTCACAACGCGTGCGATTCCGCGCACCTGCGTCGTAAGGTTCGAGGCCATGAAGTTCACGTTGTCGGTGAGATCTTTCCAAACACCGGCGACACCCTTCACAACAGCCTGTCCGCCAAGTTTTCCTTCGGTACCCACCTCGCGAGCCACGCGAGTCACTTCAGATGCAAATGAGTTGAGCTGATCGACCATTGTGTTGATGGTGACCTTGAGCTCGAGGATCTCACCCTGTACGTCAACGGTGATCTTTTTCGAAAGATCCCCGTTTGCCACCGCAGTGGTCACCGCGGCGATATTCCGAACCTGCGATGTAAGGTTCGAGGCCATGAAGTTCACATTCTCCGTGAGGTCCTTCCACGTACCGGAAACGCCTTTGACCTGTGCCTGGCCGCCGAGCTTTCCTTCGGTACCAACTTCCCGCGCAACACGGGTAACTTCCGATGCGAACGACGACAGTTGATCGACCATCGTATTGATCGTGTTTTTGAGCTCAAGTATCTCACCCTTAACGTCGACCGTGATCTTCTTCGAAAGGTCACCATTCGCCACAGCGGTTGTAACCGCGGCGATGTTACGCACCTGGCCTGTGAGGTTCGAGGCCATGAAGTTTACGTTGTCCGTAAGATCTTTCCACGTACCGGAAACACCTTTAACCTCCGCCTGACCGCCGAGTTTTCCTTCCGTACCGACCTCGCGAGCGACGCGCGTAACTTCCGAAGCGAATGAATTGAGCTGGTCCACCATCGTATTGATGGTGTCTTTCAGTTCAAGGATCTCACCCTGAACATCCACCGTGATCTTCTTTGAAAGGTCGCCGTTTGCCACGGCCGTTGTAACCGCCGCAATATTGCGTACCTGGCCCGTAAGGTTCGAAGCCATGAAGTTTACGTTGTCCGTAAGATCTTTCCAGGTACCAGAAACACCTCTAACCTCAGCCTGGCCACCGAGTTTTCCTTCGGTACCGACCTCACGAGCAACACGGGTGACTTCTGATGCGAACGAGTTGAGCTGGTCAACCATCGTGTTAAGAGTGTTTTTCAGTTCGAGGATCTCTCCGCGAACATCGACCATGATCTTCTTCGATAGGTCACCGTTTGCGACCGAGGTTGCAACTTCAGCAATGTTTCTTACCTGAAGCGTAAGATTGCTGGTCATGAGGTTTACGTTATCCGTCAAGTCTTTCCATACACCTGCAACATCCTTAACGTCGGCCTGTCCGCCGAGTTTGCCCTCGGTACCTACTTCGCGAGCGACGCGAGTAACTTCTGACGCAAACGACGACAGCTGATCTACCATCGTGTTGATAGTGTCTTTCAATTCGAGGATCTCACCCTGAACGTTAACCGTGATCTTCTTTGAAAGGTCGCCGTTTGCAACGGCGGTGGTAACCTCGGCAATATTTCTTACCTGGCCCGTGAGGTTATTGGCCATCAAGTTCACATTGTCTGTGAGATCTTTCCAAGTTCCCGAGACACCGGTTACTTCGGCCTGGCCGCCTAGTTTTCCTTCCGTACCCACTTCGCGAGCAACACGCGTGACCTCTGACGCGAACGATGAAAGCTGGTCAACCATCGTGTTGATGGTATTTTTTAGCTCCAGGATCTCACCCTTAACGTCCACGGTGATCTTTTTCGACAGATCGCCGTTTGCCACAGCTGTCGTAACTTCCGCGATGTTGCGGACCTGCCCCGTAAGGTTCGAGGCCATGAGGTTGACGTTATCTGTTAAGTCCTTCCAGGTGCCGGACACGCCTTTGATCTGAGCCTGGCCACCAAGCTTTCCTTCTGTTCCCACTTCTCGAGCAACCCGCGTTACTTCAGACGCAAACGCACCGAGCTGCGCGACCATCGTATTGACAGTCTTACCCGTACGTAAAAATTCACCCTTCAACGGGCGATCATCTATCTGCAAATTGAAGTTTTGAGACAGGTCACCCTGAGCAACCGCACCGATCACACGCGCCACTTCGGTAGTTGGCCGCGCAAGATCGGTTATTAGAGTATTCACCGAATCGATGCAAGACGCCCAGCCACCATCTGCTCCACGCAAAGCGGCTCGCTGGGCGATCTTACCGTCCTTGCCAACGACTTCGCTGATCCGAGCGAGCTCGGCTGTCAACAACTCGTTGCGCGCAATAACCTCGTTGAGTTTTCCGTAGATTTTGCCGGTTGTTCCGTCGGCCTCGGTTGGCATACGGCCCGAAAAATCTCCTTGGCTCACAGCAGTCAGCACTCGAAGTAAGCGATCGGCATCGACAAGATCCCGGAAAGCGTTGGGTCGACTCTTTTTAACGGACCCGCCGTCGCCGTTCTCCCGATCGGCGCTTCGAGAACGTTTTCGAGTGGGCGCTAAAGACATAGATATTTTCTCCTTGGGCCGGTCGGGTCAAACGCTCGTAAATGAACGGCCCTTTCGGAATTCGGACGCAGTCTGAAGTGCAGTAGTGGCTATAAGATCGTAAGCCCTTTTCCGACAAGAAATCAAGAATAACTTGGTAGTGTCGGGAGACGTCAGATCGAGCTAAGTTGCGGAATCTGAAATGACCGAGTACGGTACGAACATTCTGCGACACACCGTAAATATCCTAGCAAGTCCAATAAAACGCCTATGTAAGCCAGAATACATAAATGGGTTGTCCGAGAACATTACACGTGAGAATTAACTTTTTCTTTCCTTTGGAAACGTTTTGTGGTATGAAAATAAAGGAGTTCTCACCGCGTTCCTCCGCAAAATCCAATAAAAGGCAAAGAAGAAGACATGGTTGCTGTTAGATTTGTGCAATTTTCGCTTTACTACGTTTCCCTGCTCATTCGAGTTAAGCTGGGGATTTACAACAACTTACACACGCTGAATGTAAAATGGCGCTGGCGGAATTGGAATTTTCGCGCACAGACAGGTGCCCGCCGGATCATCGGCCGATGGTAATTATCGCTTTGCTCCTTTTCCGCTGAAACTCTCGCCCTTTTCCACGCCTCACTCACTGTAAAAACTAACAGTTACACCTCGGGTTCCCGGATAATACATTGGAGAGAATCTCCCGCGATTATCCTGATTTGCCACGGCGATGCTCCAGATGTCTGGCAGCGATGAGGAGTAACCGAGCGTGAAAAGCCTTTCGACTTTAGAAGTTCGGCACAAGTGCCAGAACTGCGATCTGCGCGCAGACCGTTTTTTCTGTAATTTCTCTGATCCAGTTCTGCAATCCTTCTATTCGCTCAAGATCACAAACGTGTATCCGAAAGGCGCAACCCTCTTTTCGGAGGGCGAGCCTTCCAGCGGCGTCTACATGCTTTGTCAGGGGCGAGTTAAGCTTTCGACCTATTCAAAGGACGGCAAAGCCCTGATCTTGAGGATCGCGGAAGCGGGCGAACTTCTTGGCCTTAGCGCGGCGATCAGCGATTCGCCTCACGAAGCCACGTCTGAAGTTCTCGACCAGTGTCAGATCAACTTCGTCCGAAGGCCCGATCTTCTTCGTTTTCTTCAAGAAAAGGCAGAAGCTGGACTTAGCGCACTGCATCAGCTTAGCCGAAATTATCACACGGCGTACACCCAGGTTTGTTCTCTAGGTTTGTCGGCAACCGTCGGTGACAAACTTATCAAACTGCTGCTGGGATGGTGTGAGAGTTCGAACGGTGGTAATGGCAAAATAGATTTAAAACTTACATTTTCTCACGAAGAGATCGCAGAAATGATCGGAACCTCGCGTGAAACGGTTACGAGGCTGCTTAAGGAACTTCGCGAAAGAGACTTGATAACCATGGAAGGTTCCAATTTGTGCATTTGCGACCACAAAAGGCTTGAGGAAGCCGTAGGCACCAGGGTCCGCCCTCGCAGCCAGGCGGTGACTTCCGTCACACGCTCGCAGTGACAGCCGTCATTTGTTCGTTATTCATGTCTGCTAAATTCAACGCGGCAACGGTTCTACTTTAGACCGGCGCATTTGAAAATGCCGCTTGAAGAGAAAGAGATTCGCGTTACCAAGTCTGGTCGCGCGTTTAGCGGCTTTCTCGAACTAACGTTAAACGCCGACCAAATCCTAATGCTCCAAAAGCTGGGCAAAAAAAGGCTTTTGCGCCCGGGAGAACGGCTTTTATCTGTAGGGTCCATTGTTGATAGGGTCTATATCCTGAAAGCCGGGGCAGCAGAAATTCTTGCCCCGGGTTCCAATGGAGAAGGGCAAATGATGAAGGCGGTTGGTCCAGGAGAGATTCTGGGCCTCACCGAAGCCTTGGCCGGAACAACGTCCAATTTCTCGATCTCGGCGACAAGTGAGAGTGTCTTCACCGAGATCCCGCGTGAGGAGTTTATTACTTTTTTGCGGAAAGACGCGGATATGTGTTTTGACCTCGTCTCGATGATGGCAACGGCTTTTGTCCAATGCATACATGTTGTGTCTGGATGATCCACGCGATCGAAAATGTGACGAACGTCACTAACTTTGGTGACATCGCTCACAGAAAGTTGATCGTACGTCGTATAACCTTTTAGGCAGATAGTTGAACCTGTTGACTTTAGCTCTCGCACAAGCGGCAACATTATGGTTCCGATCAAAAGGCTAAAAATAGCAATTCTAGGACTTTTCGCCGTAGTCCTCTGCGCTTGGGCAGCATCGGCAACCTTGTATCGGGCCACCGGAACACCGGTTACCGAAGAGGAAATCAACGGCCCGCCAATGCCCGCCGGAGCGTCTGCTGACGATTATGTTGGCACGGAAACGTGCAAAGCATGTCATGAGGACCAGTACAAGGCGTTCGCAAAGACAAAACACGCGAACCTTGCTGAGCTAAAAGGCTGGAAAGACAAAATACAAGGTTGCGAGTCTTGCCACGGGCCTGGCAAAAAGCACGTCGATGATCCGACTGTTAAGGGCAGCATAATTGTCTTCACCAGCAAGGATCCGAAAGCGATCTCGGAAACGTGTCTTGCCTGCCATGCGGGTAGAGAAAGCCACAATAATTTTCGGCGCGGTGTACATTGGCGCAACGATGTCAGCTGCACCGATTGCCACACGCCTCACGGGCCCGGCCCAGAGAACCTGAAA
>Ga0134121_10004730_pt1 | contig 11113 bp, 1 predicted proteins | sample KB301_FD_96463 | JGI IMG/M metagenome (GOLD analysis project Ga0134121, IMG submission 96463) | Terrestrial soil microbial communities without Nitrogen fertilizer from Kellogg Biological Station, Michigan, USA - KB3-0-1 | ecosystem: Environmental > Terrestrial > Soil > Unclassified ...
CGTTCACGCCGCCGCAGACGTTCACGCCGCCGCAGACGTTCACGCCGCCGCAGACGTTCACGCCGCCGCAGACGTTCACGCCACCGCAGACGTTCGCGCCGCCGCAACAGACGTTCTCCCCGATGCCTGCCGCGCCGATGCCGGCTTCGCCGGCCGTTCGTCCGCCGCCCGGGCTGCCCGGCGCCGCGCCGATCTTCGGCACGGCGATGGCGCCTCCGGTCGGTTTCCAGCAGGCGATGGCCGAGTCGATCGACGACCATGGCGGCACGCGTGCGGTCGAGGTTGCCGCGATGATGGGCGACTCCGTCGTCGGGGTGAAGCATTGCATCGACCCACGCAGCGGCAAGGTCACGCCGCTCACCCATGCGCTGTTCGCGATCGGCGTCGCCACGCTGGTGCTCTCGATCTGGGCGTTCAAGACGTCGGTCAATAACGCCGCCTACAACAAGGGCCGCTACGACTACGAGACCCAGCAGCTCAAGAAGCCGGGCTACTCGGTGCGCCCGCGGGTCCTGTCGGTCGGCTACGACTGGATGGCGTTTGGTGGGCTCGTGGCCTCGCTGGTCTCGTTGACGTTCGGGCTCGCGCGCATGCGCAAGGAGCGCCAGAGCCCGTTCTTCCGGATCGGAACCGCGCCCGGCGTGGAATTCGCCACCGAGGGTGCGCCCGCGCAGAGCTTCCCGATGATCGCGCCGCAGGGCGACGAGTTCGCGTTCAACTTCGGCCACGGCATGGATGGCGAGATGGTCGTCAACGGCCAGACGACGACGCTCGCCGAGCTCGCCGCGCAGGGCCGCACGACGGTCTGCCCGATCCCACCGAACGCGAAGATCCGCGTCCGCACCGGACGCAACACCACGTTCCTGATCTCGGCGGTCGCGCAGCCGCGGCGCCAGGTGATGCCGCTGTTCGCCACGCTCGAGAGCCGCGTGTTGTCGTACTTCGGCGGCTCGCTCGCCGTGCACCTGGGGTTCTGGGCGCTGCTCCAGCAGATCCCGCCCGATGACAATGGCGCGAACATCGATCTCGCCTCGCTCGAGGACACCTCGACCCGCACCAACAGCACGGCGCAAGATGATCCGCCGCCGGATAAGCAAGAAGACCAGCCCGACGACGGCAAGGACCAGTCCGGTGGCAGCGGCACGGCGATGCAGCTCGACGAAGGCAAGATGGGCAAGAAGGACTCGGATCGTGCCTCGGGCCAGTACAAGATGGCAAAGACCTCGGAGGAGCAGCAACTCGCGCGCCAGCAGGCGATCGAGCAGGCGCGGACCGCCGGTATTCTCGGCTCGTCGGCGCTCGCCCAGGGCGGCGCGTTTGCCTCGCTGACCGGCACAAATGACATCTCCAGCGGCTTCGACGACGGCAACATCTACGGCGGCCTGGTCGGCAACGAGGCCGGCGAGATGCAAGGTGGCTTCGGCTACGGTCGCTCGGGCTTCGGTCCCGGCGGCGGCGGCACGGGGTGGGGCACGATCGGCACCGGCCGCTACGGCACGATCGGCCACGGATCGGGCACCGGTTCGGGCTACGGCGTCGGCGGTGGCCGCGGTGGCATGCGCGGCCGTACGGCGGCAGTCCCCTCGGTGTCGATCGGCCAGCCGAACGCGCAGGGCGATCTCGATAAGGCGATCATCCGGCGCTACATCAAGCGCAACATCCAGAAGATCCAGTACTGCTACGAGAAGCAGCTGCTCGCCAAGCCGACGCTCGCGGGCACGGTTCAGGCCCAGTTCTTCATCACGCCGAACGGAACGGTCGCGTCGTCGACTGGCACGGGCGTCGACGGTGAGGTCTCGAGCTGTGTCGCCGACGTCATCAAGGGCATCGAGTTCCCCAAGCCCAAAGGCGGCGGCGGCGTCCAGGTGAACTACCCGTTCACGTTCCACTCGTCGGGCGGCGCGTAGTCGCCAGGTCTGCGGGATCCTCTGGGCACCGGCCCACCGACGATGCCATGCCGTCGTGCGTGGCAGCGACGATGGCTCCAGATTGGAGCGAGGAAGTCTGTAGACGACTTGCGAGCTCTGCGGCGGCGTTTTACCGTTGCCGCATGAAGCTCGTCGGGAACATGGCCACGGCTCTGCTCGTTGTCTTGCTCGGGGCATCGGCCGGCTGCCCTAACGAAGCGCGCAACGAGTCGATCCTGGCCGCGAACGAAGGCAACAAGGCGCTCGGCCAGAAGCAGTTCGACTCGGCGATCCCCGCCCTCAAACGGGCGGTCGAGAAATGGAGCGACAATCACACCGCCTGGTACGGCCTCGCCGGTGCGTACGCCGGCAAGCAGGAGTGGGCGAGCGCCGCCGATGCGATGTCGCACGCGGTGCAGGTCGCGCCGGAACAGGGCATGTACCAGCTGCTCTATGGCCGGTGCCTCTACGAGAAGGCGGTCGGTACCGCGCGTGCAGAGCAAGCGCGCCGCGAGAACAAGAAGCCCGAGGAGGTGGTGCCCGAGCTCGCGAACGTCAACTTCGAGAAGCCGCTCCAGCACCTCAAGGAGGCGGTCAAGCTCAACAATGACCTGTGGCGAGCGCACTACTACATCGGCCGGATCTACCGCGACACCGGCAAGAGCAAGGAGGCCGCCGAGGAGCTGACCAAGGCGGTGGGAGGTGCGCCCACGGATCCCGGCCCATGGGTCGCGCTCGCCGAGCTATACCGCCAGTGGGACTACCCCGAGCAAGCGATCCAGGTCGCCGAGGCCGGCACCACGGTCGTGCCGGGAACCAACGAAAAGAGCGACATCTGGTACGAGGTCGGTATGGGGTACGACGACAAGCGCCTGGACGACAAGGCGATCGACGCGTTCACCAAGGCGATCGAGTCGAAGAAGGACAACCACAAGGCCAAGTTCCAGCGCGGCCAGGCGTACTTCCGCAAAGGCGACTACACGAACGCCAAGCGCGATCTCGAGGAGTTCGGCAAGACCGGTGGCGCGTCGGTCGAGTTCGCCAAGCAGCAAGCATCGAAGATGCTGATCGACATCGCCGCGAAGTCGGCGACGCCGGGTAGCGCGCCGTCGGAGAAGAAGTCGCCCGAGGACATCGTGAAGAAGGGCAAGCCCAAGAAGGGGAGATAGGGCCCGCGACTAGGCTTTTGGGGGGCGGGCTGCCGCTCCCCCCGGGAACTCACGTTGCCCTGACGCATTTCTGGCCATTCTGGGCCATCCGGGCGCTGGGCATCTACGGCGGCGCATGCTCTCGTGAGCTGGCGTGCCGTCGGAGCTCCTGCATATGGAAGTACTGGGAAGCGGGGCGAAAACGCGCGCGGGCAGCGCCCCACGCCGTGCTTTACCCGTGATATACAACCCAGAGGATGACGACGGGGTTTTCTATTGAGTTTGCGGGAGGATAGACCGCAGATGGATACGTCTACATTGCTTCGGGAACGCCTTCGCCGATCGCGCGATTGGTCGGCAGCCATCGATGAGCTCGAGAAAGAGATGGAGGCTTCGGGCTCAAAGCCCGAGCAATCGGAGCGGTTGTTCGAGCTCGCCGCGCTCGTCGAGGACGTGATTCCCGAGCGTGAGCGAGCGCTCGGCTTGTATCAACGCGCCTGGAAGCTCCATCCGGATAACCTCAAGGCGCTGTCGCGTGCGCGCGAGGTGTATAGCGAGATCGGCCGCTTCGAGATGGTCGCCAAGCTCGGCGAGATGGAACTCCGGAGCCCGGCCGCTGCGGCTACCCTCGCCGGTATCGTCGGTGAGGCGCTGCTCGACAGCGGCCAGAAAGACCGGGCACTCCCGGTCCTCGAGCGCGCGCTCGAGAATACTCCCGACTCGATCCGCGTCAAGGACGCGCTCGCCGCGCTCAACTACGACCCCGAGTTCTGGGCCGATGAGGTCGATCGCCTCACCGAGGAAGCCGAGCGGTTTGACGAGGCGACCGCGGTGCGGATGCTGGTGCGGGCCGCGCGGATCCTGCGCCTCGAGGCGCCCGAAGACGATCGGCTCGAGGAGGTCGTGCGGCGTGTCCTCGCGAAGGACATCGAGGAGCCGACCACGAACTTCCTGTTCGAGACGCTGCTCTCGGGCACCAACCGGTGGGACGAGCTCGAGGCGCACCACAAGCGGCGCGCCGACCGCGCACCGGATCACGGCAAGAAGATCGAAGCGCTGCGCATGTTCGCGCTCGAGTGGATCCAGCGGTTCAAGGATCGCGATCGTGGCGCGAAGTTCTTCGACGCGGCGATCCGCGCGACGGTGTCCAACGGGGCCGTCCCGATGCGCTCCGTCGTCGCGGCGTTCACGCTGCTCTGTCAGGTCCAGGGCGAGCGCGGCGAGTGGAACGCATTGCTCGACACCGCGGAGTCGCTGCTCGATCGCCCGCTGGGGACGGCGGGCCTGTCTGGTGAAGACCGGCTCTACATCGCGATCCAGGCCGGGCAGATCGCCTTCGACAAGGCCAACGACGTCGCGCGCGCTCGCAAGTTCTTTGCCGCGGCCGCCAAGATCGAGCCGCAGAACCCCAACGTGCAGGACTTCCTGTCCTCGGTCGGGCTGGGTGATGACCAGACCGCGATGGCGGCAGGGTCGATGCCGATGGCGGCGCAGACCGATCGCAAGAGTCGCGAGGTCGTCGCGCAAGCCCCGCCGGAAGACGCCGTGAGACCCGCGCCGGCCCCTGCGGCGATCCCCGCGCCGGCGCCGATCACGCCTCCGGCCCCGGCGGTCACGCCGCCCGCCGTGGCAGCTCCGATCGCCAGGCCGGCAGCGGCGCCGGCCGCCCCTGCGGCATCGGCCATGGCACTGCCGGCTGACCTCGAGGGCGCGATGCAGACGGCGAAGGCCGCCGAGGGCGGCGCCGATCGCGGTGTCCTCGCGTGGAAGGAAGTCGTCGCCAAGCACCCGAAGGCCCGCGAGGCCCGCCGCGAGCTGGTCCGCGTGCTGCGGCAAGCGCAGTCATGGGCGCAGCTCGCCGACGCGCTCAAGGACGAAGAAGCCAAGGTCGTCGAGACCGGTCCCGACAAGGCCGGCATCCTGCTCGAGCTCGCCGAGGTCTACGGCAAGCTCAACAACGACAACCAGGTGATGACGGCGCTGTCGTCGGCGCTCGCGCAAGATCCAACCCGGCTCGAGATCTACGATCGGCTGGGCGCGCTGTACGAGGCGAAGAAGCGCTGGCCGGATCTTGTCAAGATCCTGCTCGAGAAGGCCGACCGGGTTCCGCTCGAGGGCGGCGCGCCCGGCGAGCCGGGCAAGGTCGAGATCTATCTCCAGGTCGCGAACCTCTATCTCGAACGGTTCTCGAACCAGGCCGAGGCGATCAAGGCGTTCGAGCGCGTGCTCGAGCTCGATGCGAACAACCAGCAGGCGGTCGATCACCTGCTCGCGGTGTACGAGAAGCGCCGCGACTGGGAGAAGCTGATCAAGCTCAAGGAGGCCGAGGTCGAGCGCACGCCGCTGGAAGAGCGCGCCGCCAAGGTGATCGAAGTCGCGAAGATGGCCGCGACCAAGGTCAAGAAGCCCGAGATCTGCACGTTCTGGTGGGAGAAGGTTCTCGAGTACGAGCCGACGTTCGAAGAGGCGCTGTCCGAGCTCTACAAGCTCTACGAGCGCAACAAGGAGTGGGACAAGCTCGCCGACATCTGCAGCCGGCAAGCCGAGGCGGCATCCGACGACAAGCTCCGGGCCGATGCGCTCCAGCGGCTGGGTCTGCTCTACACCGAGAAGGTCGAGAACAGCGCCAAGGCGATCGACGCCTGGCAGCGCCTGCTCGCCATCGACGAGAACAACCGGCGCGCCCAGGACGCGCTCAAGAAGCTCTACGTCACCGAGGCCCGGTGGGACGATCTCGAGGAGTTCTATCGCTCGCGCGGCAAGCTCGACGAGTACATCCGCGTGCTCGAGCGCGAGGTCGAGGCCGGCAGCGAGCACCACCGGCTCGCGCTCGCGATGAAGATCGCGGTGCTCTACCGCGACGAGCTGGCCAAGGCCGATCGCGCGATGCGCGCGTTCGAGAAGGTGCTATCGCTCGACGAGAACAACCTCGAGGCCGCCGAGGCGCTGATCCCGCTCTACGAGACCGGGAGAGATCCGCGCGCGCTGGTCCGCGTGCTCGAGATCCAGCTGCGCGCGACGCCGATGGAGGATCTGCCCACCCGGCAAGATCGCATCAAACGGCTCGCCCAGTACAACGAGGAGAAGCTGCGTGACAAGGGCGCGGCGTTCGGCTGGTGGCTCAAGGCCCACGCCGAAGATCACGAGGCTGAGTGGATCCGCATCGAGCTCGAGCGGCTCGCGAGTGAGACCGGCGGCTGGAACCAGCTGGTCGACGCGTACGCCGAGGCGCTACCGAAGTTCGCACACAAGTCCGATGCCCTGCCGCTGATGCTCGTGATGGCGGGCATCATCGAGCGTGAGCAGGGCGACGTCGAGCGCGCGCTCGACATGAACCGCCAGATCCTCGAGATCGACAGCGGCAACGAGCAGGCGCTCGACGCGCTCGAGCGGCTGTATCTCGGCAAGGGACAGTTCCAGGATCTGCTCGACATCTACGAGAAGAAGATCGAGCTCACCGCCGACGGCGAGCAGCGCATCGCGATCCAGTCGAAGATCGGCCAGCTCTACGAAGACGAGGTCAAGGACGACAAGAAGGCGATCGCCGCCTACCAGGCGATCCTCGACGCGGCGGGCGACGAACCCTCCGCCCTGCGCTCGCTCGATCGCGTCTACCTGCGCAACGCGATGTGGAAGGAGCTTGCCGACATCATCAGCCGGCAGCTCACGATCGTCGGCCCCGACGACGACAAGCTCGGGTTCGTCGAGCTCAAGTTCCGGCTCGGCCAGCTCCGCGAGGAGCACCTGAACGATCTCCCGGGCGCGATCGACTCGTACCGCGACATCCTCGATCTCATGCCGGCGCACGAGCGCGGGCGCGCCGCGCTGGAGAAGTACCTCGGCGCCGGGGCGCCCGGCGGCGATGCGCACAAGCTCACCGTGGCGGGCATCCTCGAGCCAGTGTACGAGCAGCTCACCGAGTGGGCGCCGCTGATCGGCGTCCACGAGATCCAGCTCGCGGCGGAACAGGACGAGCTGCGGCGGACCGCGCTCCTGCTCCGGATCGGCGAGCTGTGGCGCACCAAGCTGCTCGACGCCGAGCACGCGTTCGACGCCTACGCGCGCGCGTTCCGCGAGGACCCGGCGACGGAGGCCGCGAAGAACCAGCTCGAGGCGCTCGCGGCGCTGCTCGAAGATGGCTGGGTGCGGCTGGTCAAGCTGTTCGAGGACGCGCTCGACACCGGCGCCCGCGGCAGCGAGCTCGATCCCGCGCTCGCGCACGAGCTCGCGACCAAGGTCGCGCGGTCGTACGAAGATCGGCTCGGTAATACCGACAAGGCGGTCGAGCTGTACAAGCGGGCGCTGTCGATCGAGCCCGACGATCTGGCCGCGCTCACCTCGCTGGAAGCGATCTTCACGCGCGACGAGAAGTTCCCGGATCTGCTCGATGTGTATCGCCGCCGCGTCGACATCGCCACCGAGGCCGACGAACGGCTCGCGTTCCTGTTCCGGATCGCGGCGCTCCACGAGGAGATGCTGAACAACCAGGACGAGGCGATCGCGACCTACATCGAGATCCTCGGCCAGGCCCCGGACGACATGAAGGCGCTGCGCGCGCTCGACCGGCTGTTCGTGGCGCGCGGCGCGTGGCGCGATCTCGGCGACAACATCAGCCGCCAGCTCACGCTGGTGGAGAACCCCGGCGAGCAGGTCACGCTGCTGGTCCGCCTGGCGCAGCTGCGCGAGACCCACCTCGGCGAGACCGAGGCCGCGGTCGAGACCTACCGGCAGGTGCTCGAGCTCGAGGATCAGAACCGCGACGCGGTGGTTGCGCTCGAGCGCTTGATCAGCAACCCCGAGCACGAGCTGACGATCGCCAACATCGTCGAGCCGATCTATCGCGCGCGCGGCGAGTGGAAGAAGCAGATCGGCGTGTACGAGATCATGGCGCGCCACGCGTTCGATCCGGCGCGCAAGATCGAGCTGCTCCACAAGATCTCCGAGCTCCACGAGATCGGCGGCGACGACACCGACGCGGCGTTCGAGACGTTCGCGCGCGCGATGCGCGAAGATCCGCGCAACGACGTCACCCACCGCCAGCTCGATCGGCTCGCGCGCGGGCTCGACAAGTGGGCCGAGGCGGCGGCGCTCTACGATCAGGTCGCCGGCGAGGCACAGGAGGACGATCTCAAGGTCGCGCTGCTGTTCCGCCGCGCCCAGATCCAGGAGCACGAGCTCCGCGACGACAAGTTGGCGGTCACGACCTACGAGCGCATCCTCCAGGTGGCGCCGCAGACGATCGAGGCGATCACCTCGATCCAGACGATCCACGAGCGCACCGGCGACTGGCCGAAGCTGGTCGATGCGCTCAAGCGCAAGTCCGAGATCATCCCGGAGGTCGGCGAGCGCAAGGCCCTGCTGTTCCGCTCGGCGCAGATCGAAGAGGAGGTGCTGAGCGACGCCGACGCGGCGATCGCGACGTTCCAGCAGGTGCTGTCGATCGACGACGTCGACATGGATGCGATGAACGCGCTCGAGCGGCTCTACGTGCGGCTCGCCCGCTGGGAGCCGCTCAAGGACGTCTACGCCAAGAAGGCCGATCTCGCCGAGGATCCGAGCGACAAGAAGGCGATGTTGTACGTGCTCGCGCAGGTCTACGACCGCGAGCTGGGCGACGTCGGCAAGGCGATCGAGACCTACCAGGGCATCCTCGATCTCGACGCCGAGGAGCTGCCGGCGATCCAGTCGCTCGATCGGCTGTACGGCCAGGCCGAGCGCTGGTACGACCTGCTCGGCAACCTCGAGCGCCAGGTCGAGCTCGCCGAGGCGACCGGCGAGACCGTCGCGCTCAAGTACCGGATCGGCCACCTGTGGCAGATCCGGCTGGGCGACATCGCGCGCGCGATCGAGAGCTACCGCGAGGCACTCGAGCTCGATCCGCAGCACGCCGAGACGCTGCACGCGCTCGACGGGCTGGTCCACGGCAAGATCGAGCCCGTGATGGCGGCGCGGGTGCTCGAGCCGATCTACGAGACCACGGGCGACTTCCCGAAGCTCGTCGACGTGCTCGAGGTGATGGTCGCGCACAACGACGACCCGCTGGCCCGGGTGGAGCTCTTGCACCGCATCGCGCGGCTGCACGAGCAGATGATCGGCAACACGAGCGCGGCGTTCGACGCGTTCGCGCGCGCGCTGCGCGACGACTCCGGCAACCAGCTCACGCTCGGGCACATCGAGCGGCTCGCCGAGATCAACGCCAGCTTCACTGCGCTGGCTCACCTCTACGAGGCCCTGGCGGAGCCGGCGCTCGACGTACCGCGCCAGGTCGATCTGTGGTCGCGGCTCGCCCGTGTCCAGGAGCAGGAGCTCGGCGACGTCGACAAGGCGATCGCGACGTACCGCCGGATCCTCGACGTCGAGTTCGACAACAAGCCCGCCGTGCTCGCGCTGGATCGCTTGTACAGCGCCACCGCGGCGTGGCCGCAGCTCACCGAGATCCTGCGGCGCGAGATCCAGCTCGCCGATGGCGACGCCGAGATCGCGGCGCTGCAGTTCCGGCTCGGCCAGACCCTGCAGGGCCGGCTCGACGACAGGAAGGGCGCCGTCGAGGTCTACCGCGAGATCCTGGGCAGCCATCCCACCCACGCCGAGACGCTGGCGGCGCTCGAGGACATGTTCCACGCGGGCCACCTCCAGATGGAGATCGGCCAGGTCGTCGAGCCGCTCTACGAGGCGGCCGGCGAGTACCACAAGCTGCACGGCATCCACGAGGTCACGCTCGGCAAGCTGACGGGCGCCGATCGCAGCGCGATGTACCAGCGGCTGGCCGAGCTCGCCGAGGGCAAGCTCTACGATCAGCCCAAGGCGTTCCACTGGTGGAGCGAGGCGCTGATCGAGGACCCGCGCTGGGATCATGCGCTCGAGGAGAGCGAACGGCTCGCCGGGGCGACCGGGGCGTGGGACGAGATGGTCGCCGCGTACGCCCGGGCGATCGAGCGCACAAAGGACAAAGATGTCCAGCGCGCGACGCTGCTCCGCATGGCGCGCGTCCACGAGTTCGAGCTGCACGACGCGGCGCGCGCGGTGGAGACCCACCTGCGCGTGCTCGAGATCGAGCCCAAGGACGCCGACGCGCTGGCCGCGCTGGACCGGCTCTACCTCGGCGCCGGGATGTACGATGATCTCGCCGAGATCCTGCGCCGCCGGATCGAGGTCATCCAGGACACCGAAGAGCAGATCGCGCTGTACTTCCGGCGCGGCGAGATCTTCTCGGAGGCGCTCGGCGATCTCGATCAGGCGCTCGCCTGCTACGTCGCCGTACTCGAGCAAGATGGCCGCAGCCGCAAGGCGCTCGAAGCGATCGAGGCGATCCACTATCGGCGCGAGGCCTGGCAGAAGCTGTACGAGACCTACGAGAAGCTGGTCGACGTCGCTGAGGCCGACGACGAGATGGCCGGGATCTACGCGCGCATGGCGCGGATCGCCTCGGAGGCGCTGCAGGCGCCGGGGTTCGGCGAGGACAAGGCGATCGAGCTGTGGAACCGCGTGCTCGATATCCGCGGCGAAGACCCGCAGGCGCTGCAGGCGCTGGGCGAGCTGTGCACCCGCCGCGAGCGGTGGGAAGAGCTCGTCGAGATCATCGAGCGCCAGATCGCCGCGACGCAGGGCGAGGAGGACCAGATCCGGCTGTACAAGCACCTCGGCCGGGTGTGGGAGGACAAGCTGTCGCGCGAGCGCAACGCGCTCGACGCGTGGCTCGCCGCGGATCGGCTCGACGGCAACGACCTCGAGACCCTGCGCTCGTTGGCGCGGCTGTACCGCTCCACCCAGTCGTGGGACGAGCTGTCGCAGACCCTGCGGCGGATCATCGAAGTCGGTCAGATGACCGACGCGATCGACGAGAACGAGACCATCGAGCTGTACGCGCAGCTCGGCGCGCTCGAGGGCGACGTGCTCGGCCGCGTCGACGACGCTGTCGAGGCCTGGCGCCGCGTGATCGCGATCGATCCGAGCGACTTCCGCGCGCTCGCCGCGCTCGAGAGCCTGTTCACCCGCGAGGGCCGGTGGGAGGAGGCGATCGACGTGCTCGAGAAGCGCGCGCTCGTGCTCGACGACGAG
>Ga0134121_10004732_pt1 | contig 11112 bp, 6 predicted proteins | sample KB301_FD_96463 | JGI IMG/M metagenome (GOLD analysis project Ga0134121, IMG submission 96463) | Terrestrial soil microbial communities without Nitrogen fertilizer from Kellogg Biological Station, Michigan, USA - KB3-0-1 | ecosystem: Environmental > Terrestrial > Soil > Unclassified ...
CGTTCGCTTCTTTGACGCGATCATCGATCCGATCATGGGGGCTGTCGCGGACCGCACTCGCACCAAGTGGGGCCGCTATCGCCCGTGGATGCTTTGGTTCGCGATTCCGTACGGGATTCTGGCAGTCGCCGCTTTCATCACTCCCAACGTTGCGCTCGGAGTCAAACTTGTTTACGCCTACATTTCGTATGGCCTGCTCATGACCGCCTACACCGCCGTAAATATTCCTTACTCGGCTCTGGCGGGAGTCATGACTTCCGACAAGGACGAACGTTCCGGCCTTCAATCCTGGCGTTTCGGCATGGCCATGGTGGGCGGATTTTTGGTGACGGTCTCTGTCTGGCCTCTTTCGAGATTGCTGGGCGGCGGAGGGAAACCCGAAAATCTGCAGCTCGGCTTTCCGTTTGCTGTAACGCTGCTCGCCATCTTGGGTGTGATCGCGCTCTTTGGATGTTTTGCCTGGACGAAGGAACGCATTTATCCAGACGAAAAAGGCAATGCGACGAAAGCCACTGTCTTCGAAGATTTGCACGCGATGTTCCGCAACAGCCAATGGTTGATCGTTACACTGTCGATGTTGATTATCCAAATCCGGGGCGGCTTGCAGGGCAACGTGAAGCCGTATTTCATCAAATATTACGTCCATCATGACTTGACCGGCATTTTCGGCATCACCGAGAATTTCATGGCGCTCTACATGGGCTTAACCATGTTGGCCGGAGTAGCGGGAGTGTTTGCGGCCAATCGTCTGTTTTTGAAGCTGGGGTGCTGCAAGGTAACAGTCATGAAGACCGCATTGCTCGGCTCGCTTGTGCCCAACGGCCTGTTGCTTTTTGTGCCGAGAGAGTGGTGGCAAGCCTCGCTGTTACTCATCATGCTCGCCAATTTCTTCCACATGATGTTTCTCCCGCTGCTCTTCGCCGCCATTCCGGACACCGTCGATTTTGGATTGAAAACCATTGGCCGTGGAGCGATGGCGATGTTCTTCGCGGGCCAGTTGTTCGCATTAAAAATGGGGATTTCCATCGGCGGCGGTTGTGCGGGATGGATTCTCGCTATGTTTGGCTATAAAGCCAACCTCGCGCAAACCGATCGCTCACTCCTCGGCATCAAGCTCGCCTTTGCCGGCGGTCCATTGGTCGCCGCGGTCCTCGTTGTGATTCTTTTGCACTTTTACAAATTGAAGAAAGGCTGGGAACACAATGAAGTTCTCGTTCCGCGCCAAGCAGACGTCGCTGGAAACGCATGATCATAAAAAACCCAATTCTACCAGGATTTAATCCGGATCCTTCCATCGTGCGCGTTGGCGATGATTATTACATCGCGACTTCGACCTTCGAATGGTTCCCGGGCGTGCAAATACATCACTCGCGCGACCTCGTCCATTGGCGGTTGCTAACGCGGCCACTGAACCGCGCCAGCCAACTCAACATGCTGGGCGATCCCGATTCCTGCGGCATCTGGGCGCCGTGCCTCACTTACGCGGATGGACTGTTCTGGCTCATTTACACGGATGTGAAGCGTTTTGGTCGAACAAGCGTCGCCGGTTCAAGCGGAGCTTCCATGCGCGATTTCCATAATTATCTCGTCACCAGCGCGCGCATCGACGGCGAATGGTCCGACCCTGTGTATCTAAACAGCAGCGGCTTCGATCCATCGCTCTTTCACGATGACGACGGACGGAAATATCTGTTGAACATGCTCTGGGACCATCGCCCCGGCGCCAATCGCTTCGCAGGCATCGTCCTCCAGGAGTATTCGGTTAAGGAACAGAAACTCATTGGCGAAAGGAAAAATATTTTCAAGGGCACTCCGCTCGGATTGACTGAAGGCCCGCATCTCTATAAGCGAAATGGGAGGTATTACCTCCTCACAGCGGAAGGGGGTACCAACTTCAACCACGCGGTGACCTTTGCGCGCTCTCGAAACCTCACCGGCCCTTACGAATTGCATCCGGACACTTATCTCCTGAGCGCGCGCCATCGGCCCGATGCGCCACTTCAGCGCACCGGTCACGCTGACCTCGTCGAAACACAAACCGGCGACACTTACATGGTTTACCTCTGCGGACGTCCCTTGCGCAACCGCGGTCGCTGCACGCTTGGCCGCGAAACAGCGATTCAAAAAATGGTCTGGAATGAAGACGGGTGGCTTCGAACGCTCGACGGCCAAGGGATTCCGACCCTCGAAACGCCAGCGCCGCCTTTGGCTGCCCATCCATTTCCACCGCCTCCCGTCCGGGAAGATTTCTACGGCCCAGAGCTTCCTTTCGATTTCCAGTGGTTGCGCGCGCCGTATCCCGAAGAACTTTTCAGTCTAACCGCTCGTCCTGGCCATCTTCGCCTCTTTGGACGCGAAACGATTGGCAGTCTCTTTCGGCAATCCCTCGTCGCGCGGCGCCAGCAATCGCATTGCTTCACTGCCTCCACTGTCATCGAATTCGAGCCCGAACATTTTCAACAACTCGCTGGCCTCACTTGCTACTACAACGCGGCGAAGTTCCACTACCTCTACATTTCCCATGATGAAAACCTAGGGAAACATTTGCGCGTCATGTCCTCGACCCCGGACTCGGCTCTAACCGACGCGTTCACGCCACCAATCCCCATCCCTTCCGGCAAACGAGTTCATTTGCGAGTGGAAGTCGATTACGAGCGTTTACATTTTGCCTATCGCGTGGAGGGAATTCACGACGACTGGCAGTGGCTCCCGTATCAATTTGACGCGAGCATTTTGTCCGATGAAGCCACCACACCCGGGTTTGCCAGCTTCACCGGCGCTTTTGTTGGAGTAGCGTGCCAGGACATGGCCGGCACAGGTCACCCCGCCGATTTCGACTTTCTCGAATACGAGGAGCGACCTTATCGCGAAACCTTTTTACCAGGTAACAAGAATGTGGCAACCAACGCAATGACGTGACGTATTGAGATTCGTAAACGTATGACGGCACTGCGGCACTTGAACACGTCGTTGGCAATGTCAAAAACGGTGAAGAGTAGTGAAGGCGTATGTTTGATTAGCCAATAAAATCAGGCATATTTGCACTGCAATCCGTCGGAAAATGGCCAATTCCGTCCCCAGCCACCACTCTTATCTGGGGGAGCAGGAAGAAGTTCGGTGGGGCACGTTCGGCAACTGTCAGTGCAGGTGTCAGTGAACCGCTCGCTGCTACTTTAAGCGGCTTTGCTGGTCGAGTCCGACAAGGTGAGATTCCCCAAAGCCATCCGGCACCGGAAGTCCGCGTTTTGACGACCGCAACCTAATCGGTTCTGCCGGCCGCGACTGGCGTTTGAACTATCTTGAGCGCCCTCTGGATGGGAATCGGGGTCCAGAACTCCTCTTGCAACGCGCCTGAGCGACCCAGATTTCCTTGTTCCGCAGGTATGAAGAATGGAAGGCCGTAAATTCTGCCGTCGAATTCGATCCGAACTTCGCCCCGCGCGCCGCCTGGACAGGAACCTTTGTAAAAATTGACGAACGCTTTAACCTCGCGAACATCCACGGGAGATTCAAACTCGATAAACTCATACTCCCGCCCCGGAGAGGATCGGTGGTCCTTGTAATAATATCCTTCCGGCGAGCGAATGTGCTGGAAATACAACGTCTCCGCGCCCGGACGGGCAGTTGCATAGAGATCGAGATCTATTCTTTCCTTCCAGCGAATGCCGATTTTCATCGGGCCGACCATGATCGAAGGCGGCGCCTGTGCGCCGGCGGGCAAAGTGTCGCGCGTGAGCCAATCGGTCATCGTCACGCCGCGGCTGACCCGCAGCATCTCTATTTTTTTTTGCGCGGTATCAAGGGTCCAATGTCTTGTCGTACTCGCTGTGCCGGGTTGTCGAAAAGATTGCAAAGCGATGGGCAGATCGCCGGTGAAGGCCGCCAACCGGGCCCCGCGTCGCTCGAGGTAGAGCGTCCAAAATCGCGTGACCTTTTCCTTGTGCAAATCATTGATCCAGGGATCGCCAAAATAAACCCAGTGAACGATCAAAGACGGAGCAACAGTGTTATCGCCCGAGAATCCATAGACCGATTGTTCGCGGGATGCCTGCAAATGGCCGTCCGATGGAAAATAGCCGTCCACCATCGAGAAGGCCGGTTCTTTCGCATCCTGGTACAGGGGACTGCCGATGAGTAAGACAGAAGATTTGGAGTTTGTCGTTGTGGTTTCGGCCAGAAAATCCAGGAACTGCGGCAACCGAATCGCCGCTTCAAAACCTGTATTCGTTGGCTTGTTATGTTCCCTCGCGAGGAACAATTGCAGGTCGCGAATCGCGGGAGCAAACTGGTTGGCGCGCGTCTTCGGGCTGTTAAAGGCCCGTGTATCGGGCAGCGACAACTGCGTAATGGTCTTTAGTTCGAACGCGTCATAAATGGCCAGCGCACTGTTGAGAGGCAGATCTTCTACAACGAGCCGGACGATGCCCCGATACACTTCATCTTTGACCGATTTATCCAGGAACGGTGAAATCCCGATGATGAATTTCGATGGTGATTCGCTACTCAGGGCTTGGCTGGCAGCGCGGGAATCTGACGGGGAAAAAATCAAGGCGCAGAGATACACACCGACAGCCAGCAACTTTCGTCTGAGACGTCGCGAAAAGGCCGTTCTCAGTAACTCGAACCGTTGCTTCCGTTCCGTCCGGTGGGTCGCTGTGGCCACCTGGAATCCATTTTCCAACCACGCACGACGTCTCCCCACATTTTTTTCCGCACCCGGTGAACAGGTTTTTGTATTCATGCTGATCCGTTGTCGAGATTGGGTCAGATCAGTCGCCATTCTTTCGGCGGGAAATGGACGCTGTGGGCGCCAACCGGCTGCTCGCTCCGATCGTATCGAGGTGGGTGCGCAGGTGCTCGGACAACTGATCCAAAATCACCTGTCGTTTTTCGGCTTGATCCTGTCGCTGTGCCGTCTCCCGGTGAAAGACGGACGCGCCGTATGCGATCAAGGCGGACAGTTGATTCTCCAGTCGCAGCAAATTTCCGGTTGCTTCGCCGAGGCCCGATCGCTCACGCGCGATGCTGGCCTCCAGACTTTTCCGTTCCTGGCTCAATTGGGCGAACGTGGGATCGTAGGCCAGTCGCACCGGGCGATGCCGCGCGTATAAGGTTGTGAGATACATTCCCATCACGGCAGAGAGAAAAATCTCGGCAACGGCCTGGCCGGCGACGGTGACGACATCAAGCCACTTCGCGCCGGCGAAGTTCAGTCCCGCAGCCGACGGGGCCTGATTGTCGAAAACCGTGAGCGACGCAATATGTTCGTCGATGCCCTTGGACAAAGTCGGATAAACACATGCATACGCGCCCGCCCAGACGAGCACCCCAAACATTCCCAACAACAGACAGGTCCATAAATAAACGTCTCGTCGCTTGCGATGCTGAAGCAAATCCCAGCCGATCTTCACGGCCAATGCTCCCACGGGCAACAACGCCGACCAAAGATAGGACCGCACCGGGTTGTCTCGAAATGTAACCAGACCTGACTCGAGCAGATTGAACGAAATGTTCCAGATGCCGAACGTAATGAGACAAACAATCCCCAAGCAGCCCGCCGCGAACATAATAACGTCCCAACTGTTCCAGGGACAGCTCGGCCTGGTGTCTTCCTGGCCATCAACTGTGACGGGGACGAGCCTGGTCCGCGCGCTCAACCCGAGGTCTGTGTTTTTCAGTTGGTCTTCGAGAAAGGCAATCCTGTCCTCATGAATTCTGGCCTGCTGCCGGTACTTTTCCCACTCGACCGAGTGGTGATGCAGAAACAGCGAACGATGATATTGCTCGACGGATTCGAGGCCGGACGCCGCCGGGGTCTGGAGGTGATTTTGAATGAATTCCAGATGAACGGCCGGCACGATGCTCTCGGGACTCGACTTTGGCGTAGTGGTTTTCATAACAAGCTGGATTCATCCGAGGGCATCAGAGGTGTGCGCTCCCGATCGACCCGAATCAGAAAACAACAGGTGAACGATCCAGAGCGGAGGAGGCCCTGATTTAGCTGTGATCTCACGACCTGTTTCAGGCCCTCGCCCCGTTGGTTACAGAACACCCATCATCGGCGGGGGTTTGGTGTCGAATCCGGATTGGACTCCGACGTGTTTGATTGCACATCGTTGTCTTGATCTTCGTTTTCCTGCTGGTCCAGTTGTTCCTCGTTTCGCTCAAGTTCCTCAATTTGACGTTCCAACTTCTCCCTTTGGCGTTCCAGGTTTTCGAGTTGCTTGCGCAGGTCGTCGAGCTCCTTATGGGAACCCTCTTTGAAATTGCGCCTGGTCTGGCGCTTCTGTTCAGATCGCGCGATCTTTTCCGCATCCGCGGCAGAGCGTTTGACCTGTTCGACAGCACGCGCAGCTTCGCGTTTTGCGTGTTCCTTGATCTTTTCGAGCTCCTTGACGTCCAACTCGTGCTTCCGCGCCATCTCTGCCTGAAGTCTGGCATGAGCCTCGATCTCCGCCATTTCTTTTCGATCCATCGGTCCAACCTTATCGGGGGATGGTTTCAAGTGGTATTGGTTAGGGGTCGCGTACCCGCGGGCCACGAGGGACTCGACCATTTTCTCCAACCGTTCCAACCGTTCCTCAAGCGTCGAATCTGCCGATTCAGCGCGAGCAGGCCGCGGCATTCGGCCAGGCCGCGGTTCGGGGACAGGAGCGGCGCTCAAGAGAATCGATCCTGGCGTAAGGAGCGGAACCGGCCGTGCAGTCAGCGGAGCCGGAACAGCAATCACCGCCGGAGTTGGCGGAGCCAGTTCCACAGCCGGCTGCCCGGGGACTGTGCTTGAAGAGCCCGTTTTGAACTTCGGACCTGAGCCAATGCCGGCCGGCCGGGGTGCCACCGGCGTTGCCGCTTCTCCAGAAGCGGCAACGCCTGCTTCCGACGAAAAACCTACGGCGACCGATGCAACCGCTGGAGTGGCCTGGATCTGTTCGGGGACGGGGAAGGCTTGCGTTTTTGCGGCCAGTGGCGCCGCCTCACTTTGCGCCAGCACGATTCTCGGTGCCAAACAGATGGCGGTGACGACAAAAAGTACTGCCACCGATGTCATGAATGTGAGCCGCGTGGCCGCGAGACGAGGCGACGTGTTTCTGCGCGTATTGAGTATCATATCGATCCTTTGTTTTAGTTGAGTTTTATTGTTGGATGCTCCAGGGGCGAGCAAGGGCGGACAGCGTTGCATTCGAGCGGCAAGATTCGCCAGCAACAGGGCATAAGCACGAGGTTGGGCGCTGGATTGCAAAACGTAATCGTCACAAGCGATCTCGCGCTCCAGCGACAATCGCCTGGAAATCCACCAGATGGCAGGATGAAAGGGGAATGCCGCGAGTATGAAATGTTGAAGGAGATTGGCCCAATCATCGCGCCGGCGCACATGAGCCAGTTCGTGACGAAGAATCGGCTCGGCCTCCGCTGGTTCCATCTGCTCTGCGGGCAACAGGATGACCGGATGAAGGAAACCCAGGACGAATGACGATTGCGCCGTCGCTAACGTCTTCAAATCCACTTTTCGCTCGGCGCCAAGCCTGGTAACGAGACCTCGAAAAAGGTCATTGAGGGTTTCGCTTGCCGGAAGCGATTGCCGCTTGAGCTTCCGGATTTGATGAAGACGCAGGAGCAACATGAAAAGCCTTACGGCGCTCAGCATCAGGCAACCGCTCAGGAGGATCATACCAACGAACCTTGCCGCGCGGGACTCAAGGCCTAGTGTGAAGGAAACCGGATTCGCCAGTCGTCGCATCGTCGTGGAAAACCACGCGGATTTAGCGACGGACGCTGCGAGCGACTCAACCGCGGTTGATGGACTGTTCGATTCGCCCTCGCGTAGCGTCGCACCCGGAGCGGCTGGGCTCCCGGAAAACTGCTGCGCTTCAGATAGCGGTTCCGTGGATGTTAGTGAAAGCGAGTAGGGTTTCTGACCCGCCAGTTGCTCTTTTTCGGCAGGCAAGTCACCCGGCCATTTCGGTTCGGATGATTCTATTTCAGTTTGCATGCCTTCAGCGGTTGCCGTCACCGCGGCGGCTACGTTGGGTGTGTCAATCTCTTGCTCTGGCGTCGCTGCGACCTGAGCGATCCCTGTCGGTTGGAGCGCAGGACGTGAGTGAAAAAAACCGTGGGCCACGACGAGTAAAACCAAAAGCACCAAGGTGCAAAGCCATACCGCGTGACGCGTTGCGGCATTGGTGCGCCTGAAGACACGAAAACTCAACGCGACCAGGATGGTAACGAGGCTGCCCTGGTAAATGCCATTCGTGACCGCTGCGATGAGGCGATCGCTGACGTCTAGAATATCAGTTCCCATGGCGCTCCTCCGACGAACTCTGAATCTTCTTCTTGATCGCATCCAGTTCTTGCGGCGTCAGTTCCTCCTCACGTAGAAATGACAGAACCAGTTCGCTCGGCGACCCTGCGAAGAACTTTGAGAGCAGTTGATGAACGGCCTTTCGGGCGGCGGTATCCCGATCCACCCTGGGTATGAAAACAAACGCGCGTCCCTCTTTGCGGGAAGAAAGATAGCCTTTGACTTTGAGGATCGTCATAAGCGTGAGAATGGTGGTGTAGGCATCCTCTCCATCGAGGGCCTCGACGACATCCGCCACGGTCGCCGAGCCTTTGGCCCAGATGACCTCCATAATGCGGTGTTCGGCGTTCGTGAGCGTCAAAGTCTTCTTTCGTGGCATGGTTCTTTCTATTAAGGATTTAGTAATTGGACGATAGCACCCGTCGGAATGCTGTCAACTAAAAGTTTAGTAGTAATGTTGAAGATGGAGTGGTGGATTTAGGTTTGAGTAGTCTCTCAAGAACAAACTGGTGTTATGAATTGGCTTAACGGGTGTCAGGGAAACTTGTCAGGTTCCAGCAGCAGAAGTTTGTTGAGCAGAACTCTGCAGAATAACTCCAGGAAAACTCGGGTAAAGGGTCGAGTCCTACCTCTGGAGCCATTCAGGCATCACGAACGGAAACGCACAGGTGTCGGTGCGGACGCCAAAACGAGGGAGAACGGCCGACCCCAACCATCGGCTCCCGTTCTGCGCCTCAGTTGAATTGCGCCCAAAGCCGTTTAAAGGCGCGGACAGAATCCGCCTCCCCTCGCTCAGCTGCGCCTGGTTCCACATTCCTGCCGGAAGGAGATTCTAGAACCGCGCGCGCCCCGTGTTCCCAAAGCAATAGTGGAAGTGAATTGAACAGGGTTTCCCGAGGATGCCTCACGAGTTTTCGAACGGACAAGCAGGCGGAGCGGAACTGCAATAAATTCATCCCCAGATTGCGGCAAGGGTTCGTTTCCGGGCACTTGTTGATCGAGCTCAGAGCGTAGTCGAAGGCGGATTTGAAGTCATATCGCAGCCGCATGTTTTCAAGCCAGAGCCAAACCTGCAGACCCAACGAAGAGACCTTTTCATGTTCTTCCAATAGCAGCAGTCGTGAAGCCGTGCTGCGTTGCGGGCGAAGTTTGAACTTCACACCAATGGCATGGTTCTCCAGGACGTCTGGCATCCAGCAGAAGTTTTTGATGGCGGCCAGTTGCTCCAGAAGTCGATGCCGTTCGCGACAACTCCAATGGTATTGGCCGAGTGCGGCCAGCACGGCATCTCCAAAAGCGAGTTGCGCCTTGGCAATGTTGCGGCCGACGAAGTCCGCATCGTCGGAAGTGAAATGGTCCTGCCGCAAGCGCTCGCGCGCGAAAAGCAGCCCGGCGCACCGATTCATCATCAGTCTCGCGGCCTCAGACATCGGAATGTTCGTCGGGTCACTGTGCCGCTCACAACCGGCCAGCAGCCTGTCGTCGCCTCGAATCCACCGATGGGCTGTGACGAGGTCATAAAAATACATAGTCGTCGGGTTGCGGCGCAGTTTCGACAAAGAAAGCACCTTGAATTCTATCTCAACGCCTGCGTCGGACGACAGTTCCTCGCCCAACTGATGCAAAGCGCGTCTGTAACCACGCTCGTTGAGCAGATTGTTCCCCCGCACGAAAACGTAAAACTCCAGATCGTTGTAGGGAAGGTCGCCCGATGGAGTGCTCAGCACGCCTCCTTCGCCTCGTCCGTAGCCGCCTCCGAGTACCAGCCCGTCGAGCTTTTCATCCGGCACCAAGGCTCGAACCCCTTCGAGGACCCGCTGGCAGGTCTCTTCGAGACGGCTCTCCAAAGCCTCACTGCCGTCGAGCGTGAAGCGTCGGCCTCTGTTCGAACGCGTCAGCGGCGGCGGCTCGCAGATCATGTCATCATTGAGTGGGTTCCGGACTGGCCCATGTCGGTGGATTGACGGCGGCGTTCGGCGAATTCTGGCGATAAGTCGCCCAGCCGTCTTTGAACCCGGCGAGTTTTCCGCGCCTCTGGTTCCACCGGATTCGGGCGGCGTACGGCAGCTCCCGGGAACGTTTCGACCTCACGCAATAGAGCAGGTCTCGGCGTAGGTCGTTGAACCAGCCGAGCGCCACCGTTCTGAAGAAACTGAATTCGTCAGGCGAGCCATCCCACACCGCGGCCAAGGCGCGGCCCTCGCCGAAGTTCCGTTTGTAGGCCTGCGCCGGCGTGTAGTTGTGCGAGTGCATGACGATCGACTCGGGAACGTAAACGACACGGTAACCGCGCGCCCTGCACCAACGCGTGTATTCGTCGTCTTCAGAATACTGTATCGTCTCCAGGAAACCGCGCCGCGCCCAGATGTCCCTGCGGATCCCGCTGCTCGCCATGCTGAAAAAATGATCCCACGACGCCGACTCCCGGTTCGGACCGAAGCACCGATCGTAGTCCCGGGCGAAGACGGCGCGACAACCCGGTCGGGGAATTTGCCGGCCATAGACCGCGGCGGTACTGGAGTCGAGGAGCGCCGTCACCAGCGGGCGCAGCCAGTTTTTTCCTTCCGGCGTGGCATCCGCATTCAGGAAGACGCCGTAATCGCTCCGGCTGACACGCATGCCCTGATTCATGACCCGGCCGGGATTGTATTCGTGAGGCTTAATCTCAATGAAGTGCCGCGGCTCAGCCTGCCGAATCAGTTCCAACGAGCCGTCGGTCGAACCGGAATCAATCACGATCAACTCCCAGTTCGTGTATTCCTGCGCCCGAAGCGCGCGCAGCGTCTCGCGCAACGCCCATCCCTCGTTGAAAG
>Ga0134121_10004733_pt1 | contig 11109 bp, 9 predicted proteins | sample KB301_FD_96463 | JGI IMG/M metagenome (GOLD analysis project Ga0134121, IMG submission 96463) | Terrestrial soil microbial communities without Nitrogen fertilizer from Kellogg Biological Station, Michigan, USA - KB3-0-1 | ecosystem: Environmental > Terrestrial > Soil > Unclassified ...
CATGGCGGGCGTCGTGCTTGTCGACGAGCAGCGCGTTGAAAAACCTTCCCACCAGTTCGATCCAAACTCAGCAATTCGTATCAAGGGCGGCGATGATCCGACGAGTCGTTACGTTGGACGCGGCGGATTGAAGCTCGAAGCAGCACTGCGCGAGTTTCAGATCGATGTCGCGGGACTGACGTGTCTCGACGTTGGCGCTTCAACAGGCGGGTTTACTGATTGTCTGCTGCAACACGGCGCGAAGAGGGTTGTGGCTATAGATGTCGGTCACAATCAGATCGATTGGCGACTGCGAAATGATCCGCGAGTTGAGGTGCGTGAAGGCGTCAATGCGCGTTATCTGACGCCGGAAGATTTCTCGAGCAAGTTTGATCTGGCGGCGATGGACGTGTCGTTCATCTCTGCGACGAAGGTTTTGCCGGCGATCGTGCCGTTGCTCGTCGACGGAGGAGCGATCGTCACGTTGATCAAGCCGCAGTTTGAAGTTGGGCGCGGCGAGGTTGGCGGCGGCGGTGTGGTGCGCGATACGGCAAAGCGCGCTCGCGTGATTGAAGAGGTGAACCACGCGGCACGCGCGCTTGGCCTCAAGGTTGTCAACGTGATCGAGTCGCCTATCGCAGGCGCAGAAGGAAACATTGAGTTTTTAGCCTTTTACCAGAAGTAGATCACAAAAGGCACAAAGAAGAACACAAAAGCACAAAAGTAAATTAGTGAGGAATCTCGATCGATACATTGATCGACTCGCCGTCAGCTAATATGCTTTGTGCCTTTTGTGTTCTTCTTTGTGCCTTTTGTGTACTATTCACCCTCGTCAAACCATGTCGTCAATCAAGCGGATAGGCATAGTCCTTAAACCGCATCAACCACAGGCACTGAAGACCATCTGCGAGCTGGTCGTGTGGCTTGCGGAGCGCGACATCACGCTCGTCGGTGGCCCAGACCTCGAACGCGAACGCATCGAACACGAGACTGGCTGCCCGGTCCCGCAGGTAGAGCACGATAACCTCGCCGCCGGGGTCGATCTGATGCTTGTCCTGGGCGGTGACGGCACGATGATCGCCACGGCACGCATGATCGGCGATCAGGAAGTGCCCGTTCTCGGCATCAACTACGGCGGACTCGGTTATCTCGCGGAGTTTCGCATCGAAGAGCTTTACAGCGCCCTCGAATCGATCCTCGCGGGAAACTATCGTCTCGATCGACGCGTGATGCTTGCAGTCGAGCACTGCCATGACGACGATCCACCGAAGACGAACCGCGTCCTGAACGACGTAGTCATCAACAAGTCAGCACTCGCGCGCATCATCGAGATCGAAGCTTATCTCAACAGCCAGTTCGTCAATTCGTTCCGCGCCGACGGTCTGATCGTCTCAACACCAACGGGATCGACTGCTTACAATCTTTCCGCCGGTGGACCAGTTATTTTTCCCTCGATGAATGCCGTTGTCATAACTCCGATTTGCCCGTTCACGCTTTCGAATCGTCCGATCGTCGTGCCTGACGACGCGGAGATCGAGTTGTTACTGAAAACAGACAAGGAAGACGTAACGTTGACACTCGATGGGCAGGTTGGTTTCCCATTGAAGATTGCGGACCACGTCAGAATTCGGAAGAGCCGCACCACCTTCAATCTCATTCAGCCAAGCAATCGCAACTACTTCGACGTTTTGCGCGACAAGTTGCGCTGGGGTCGCTAATCTCAAACACACACATGCCTGAAAAAAGAGACAACCCAAACCGAATCGAGCGCGATGCGTTCGAACGTGAAGTAGGAACCGATCTTGATGAAGAGACGCCCGACAAGCCAAAAGGCATACCGCTTCACACCAAGATCCTGATCGGACTCGCGCTCGGCGTGATCGCGGGGATTTCTGTCAATAAACTCCTGGGCGGCGATCACCCGACAGTCGTTTGGATCGTCGACAACATCACACAGCCGGTGGGCCAACTCTTCCTGCGCTTGCTGCTGATGATTGTGGTTCCGCTCGTGTTTTCTTCACTCGTGGTCGGCGTGGCAGGCATCGGCGACATTCGCAAACTCGGGCGCGTGGGCATCAAGTCGTTCGTCTACTGTCTCATTATTTCAGCGATCTCAGCGGTGATCGGCATCACGCTCGCCAACACGATCAAGCCCGGCAAGCGCATCGATCCCAACACCGCAGCCGCATTGCAGCAACGCTACGCGAACGACGCAACGAAGAGCGTCGAAGCGGCGAAGCAGGCAAGCACCACGACGCCAAAACCGTTGATGGCTTTCGTGGAAACGATCGTTCCGAAGAACCCGTTCTATGCAGTCGCCGGCAAAGAAGACGCAAACATGCTGCACCTCATGTTCTTTGCGCTCATGCTCGGCATCGCTATCACGTTGATCCCGGAAACTGTCACCGGGCCGGTGCTGCGCGTGCTTGAAGGTGTTTACGAGATCACTGCGAAGATCATCGAGATCATAATGAAGTTTGCGCCGTACGCCGTCGCGTGCCTGTTATTCAACAACACGGCGCGTTTCGGTCTGGACCTGCTGCAAGCGCTCGCGTGGTTTGTCGCGACGGTGCTAATCGGTTTGTCGTTGCACATGTTCGGTGTTTACTCGCTATCAGTTTATTTTCTGTCGCGGATCTCGCCACTCGAATTTTTCCGCCGCATAAAGACAGTGATGTTGACTGCGTTTTCGACGTCATCATCGAACGCGACACTGCCGACAGCGTTGCGAATTTCAGAACAAAACCTCGGCGTGCCACCGCAAATTAATAGTTTTGTTTTGACGGTCGGTGCGACTGCGAATCAAAACGGGACTGCGTTGTACGAAGGCGTGACGGTGTTGTTTCTGGCCCAGCTCGCAGGCGTTGATCTATCGTTGGGTCAACAGCTAATGGTGGTCTATCTCGCGATACTCGGCGGCATCGGCACGGCAGGTATCCCATCAGGCTCGATTCCATTTATCATCGGCGTGCTCGTGACGATCGGTGTGAATCCCGCGCTGATCGCGATTATTCTGGGCGTCGATCGAATACTCGACATGTGTCGCACGACGTTGAATGTCACCGGCGACATCACTGCTGCCACTTATGTTGCGCGTTCTGAAGGTTACGAATTATTGAAGACGCGCGAGACTGTCTTAGCCGCGGATTAACGCAGATTAATTCGCGGCTGTAAAATTGCATAAGGTGATGAATCATGGTTTTACCGCTGTGGGACGACAATACTGACAGGCAGACGACGCCGATCGTCAACTATGCGATCATCGCGCTAAATATTTTTGTCTTTGTTGTCTTGCAAGGGCTTGGCAGTAACGACCAGTTCACCTATTCATTCTCGACCGTGCCGGCGGAGATTCTCCAGGGCCACGATATCGTCACTCCGGCCCGGGCAGTCCAGTACATGGGCCAACGCATAATGATTCCCGGTCTTGGCCCGACGCCGGGTTCGGTTTACTTCACGTTATTCACGTCGATGTTTATGCACGGCGGCTTCATGCACCTCGCCGGCAACATGCTCTTCCTCTGGATCTTCGGCGACAACATCGAGGATCGTTTGGGCCACGTGAAATATTTGATCTTCTACTTGTTGTGCGGCGTGATTGCCTCGTTGGCCCACGTGTTTACGACCGGAGTTTTTGCGACGAGTGAAAGCGCGTTGCTGGTGCCGAGTCTTGGTGCCTCGGGCGCGATCTCGGGTGTGCTCGGCGGTTACATTCTGTTGCATCCGAAACGGCGTGTGACGGTGATCCTTTTCCGATTTTTGACTGACGTACCGGCGTACGTCGCGATCGGGATCTGGTTTGCGTTTCAGTTGATCAGCGGACTTGGAATTCTCGGTGGCGGATCGCAGGAGGGTGGAGTTGCATATGCGGCGCACGTCGGCGGCTTTCTCGCAGGACTGGTACTGATCAAATTCTTCGACGCCGGCAACAGGCGAGCGGCGGTTTAGGCCACGGATAACACGGATTTAAATCGATGGATGCAGTGAATCAACAATGTCTCGATATTCAATCGACGCCGCGCGCGGAGATGAATTTATTTCCGCTCGACACGTTCGCGTACGAGTTTCCCGGCAGTGAGATCAAGATCAATTTCGAGATCACCGAGTTTACGGCGATCTGCCCGTTCTCTGATTTTCCGGATTTCGCGACTATACGCCTCGAATATGTTCCTAATGAGCGCTGTATCGAGTTGAAGAGTTTGAAACTCTATATCAACTCGTTTCGCAGCGTGAAGATCTTCCACGAGCACGTCATCAACATCATTCTCGAAGACTTCGTCGCCGCCTGCGATCCGCTCCGGGTCGATCTCGAAGGCGATTTCCACGTCCGCGGTAACATCAAGACCATAGTAAGGGCGAGCTACGCCAAGCCTTGAGTAATCAGGGCCACATCAACGGTTTGTGGCGGCGTTATCGCGGGTTGCCGCGCAACGTGTTTGCCATCGGTTTGGTGAGTCTGCTCAACGATGCGTCGAGCGAGATTATCTATCCGCTGTTGCCGATCTTTCTCGCGAGCAGCTTAGGTGCTTCGGCACGTGCGATCGGCACGATTGAAGGACTCGCTGAATCGATCTCGAGCCTGCTGAAACTCTTCGCCGGTTATCTCAGCGATCGTTTGGCGAAACGAAAGCTGCTCGTCGTTGCAGGATATTCGATTGCCTCGATTGCAAGACCGCTGCTTGCGTTCGCGCAAACGTGGACGCAGGTGCTCGCGATCCGGCTCACGGATCGCATCGGCAAGGGAATCAGAACAGCGCCACGCGATGCGATGATCGCCGACACCGTTCGCGTCGAGCAGCGCGGGCTAGCGTTTGGGTTTCATCGCGCGATGGACCACGCGGGCGCTGTTATCGGTCCGCTCGTTGGTTATCTGCTCGTCATAATCTTCGTCGCGAACGCCAAATCTCCCACCACCGGTGAGTTCTCGAAGATATTTATAGCTGCGTCCGTGCCGGCGTTGATCGCTGTGCTGGTCGCGATATTTTTCATGCGCGAGTCGCCGCAACAGCTAGCGCACGGATCCGAGATCAAGAAGCTTTCGTTGCGCGGCTTTGATAGTAACTTCAAGCGCTTTCTACTCGTGCTCGCGCTCTTCACGCTTTCCAACTCGTCGGACAGTTTTCTGATTCTGCGAGCGATGGATTCGGGCGTGTCAGTAGCGCTGATTCCATTGTTGTGGGCGGCGCATCACGGCATGAAGGTGTTGAGCTCGTTATTCGGCGGCGACCTCTCGGATCGTCTCGGGCGCAAGCGATTGATCGTGGCGGGATGGATTTTGTATGCTGCAGTTTACGCGGGGTTTGCTTTCGCGACGCACCAGGCTTCACTCTGGGTCTTGTTCCTCGTCTACGGCATCTACTTCGGTCTCGCAGAAGGCGCTGAGAAGGCGCTCGTGGCAGATTTGGTGCGGCCCGAGCAACGCGGAACGGCGTACGGCTTGTACAATCTCGCATTCGGAGTAACGGTTTTTCCGGCATCGTTTCTGATGGGTACGATTTGGGATTGGAAAGGACCGGCAGTCGCGTTTCTCGTCAGCGCGTTCATGGGTGCGACGGCCGCGCTGCTGCTGCTCATCTTTGTAAGACCGCATCCGGTTTTACAGGAAAGGATTATGGAATGAGACGCCGAGTGTTGACGCCGCATCCGGGCTTAGCAACAGGAATCGGTTACTACCTCAGCGGCATGGAGGAAGTGCGCGCGCAGGTTGTCGCGGCAGTGAAAACCATTCCCGACGATTTGATCGGCAAGCCTGCGTTTCTCGGCGCGCACTCGATCGGCGGTCTCGTGCTGCACATCGGTGAAGCGGAGTGGTTCTGGATGCAAATGGTCGTCAGCGGCCACAAGCTCACTGACGAAGACAAGCAGGCTGCGTACTGGGACGTGCTCGATGATGTTGACGGCGTGGCGCGCCACGGTTACACGACTGAGTTTTGTTTGAAAGAGATCGAGTTGATTCGCAACCAAACGCGCGACGTGCTCTTCTCATACAACGACAAGGATCTCGAGCGCATCATCTCATTCGAGCGAAATGGTGAGACGACGGAATACAACCTGCGCTGGATCCTGCACCGTTTGATCGATCACGAAGCCCAACACAAAGGGCAGATTTTCATGTTGAAGCGAATGATGGCGTTATAGACCTTTAATGAACTACCAGGTAATCAAGAACTCCGATGAGCTTCGGAAAGCAATCGAAATCCTCGCAACGCAACCGGTGGTCGGTCTTGACACCGAAACCACCGAGCTCGATCCGTACACCTCTCGCTTACGACTGATCCAGCTTGCCACCACGGATCGCGTCTACATCGTCGACTTCGATCACTTCGCAAACGGTGACGCGAATGAGGCACTCGCACCACTGCGCCGCCTGCTCGAAGCACCACGCCCGATCAAGATCGCACACAACGCAAAATTCGACGCGAAGTTTATCAAGCACAATCTCGGCGTCGATCTCGGCGGGTTATTCGACACGTTGCTCGCCAGCCAGCTTGTCGGCGCGGGCGACATCGAAGAGCGTCACGGTCTCGAAACGGTCGCGAGTCGGTATTTGAACGAGGCTGTTGATAAATCTGAGCGCTTGAGCAATTGGAACTTCGAGTTGTCTGAAGCTCAGCTTGAATATGCAGCGCGCGATGCCGCGGTCCTTTTGCCATTGCGTGAAAAGCTGATCGATCGTTTGAAATCTGAGTCGCTGGTGAAAGTCGCGCAGCTAGAGTTTGAGTGCGTAATGCCGGTTGTCGATATCGAGCTCGCGGGCTTTTACATGCACAAGGAGCGCTGGCGCGAACAGCTAAGCATCGTCGAGAAGAGAAGAGTCGAGCTTGCCGAGCAGTTGCAGCAAGTGTTGGCGGAAGAGTCGTCCCAAGGGTCTCTTTTCGGTGGCCCAGAACGTGAGGATATCAATCTCGATTCGCAGCAGCAGTTGACTAAGGCGCTAACTCGACTCGGCATTCCGGTTCCTGACTCGACGCGCAACTGGAAACTTCAGCCGCTCGCCGTTGAGTATCCGATCATCGGCACGTTGCTCGAATACCGCACCGTGCAGAAAGCGCTGACGAGTTACGGTGAAAACATGATCGAGATGATCAATCCCGTGACGAAGCGTCTGCACGCGGATTTCCGGCAGATTGGCGCGCCGACCGGACGCTTCGCGTGTACGAATCCGAATATTCAGCAGGTGCCGCACTCGGTTGAGTACCGGCGTTGTTTTAGTGGTTACCCGGATGGAAGAAAGCTGATCATTGCAGACTATTCGCAGATCGAGTTGCGGATTCTCGCGGAGTTTTCCGGCGATCGTGGTTTCATCGAGGCCTTCAACTCGGGCGCCGATCTGCATCGTGTGACGGCGGCGCAAGTCTTCAACGTGGGGCTCGATCAAGTAACAAAAGAGCAACGTGATTTTGCGAAGCGATTGAACTTCGGGGTGGTTTACGGCATCGGTGCGCAGCGTTTTGCGTTGATGACTGGATTGAGCGTGCCCGACGCGGAGAATGTCTTGCGCCGCTACTTCGCGACCTATCGTCAACTCGATACATATCTACGCGACGCAGCAAACAGAGCCGTGAGCGAGCGGCAGGCGCGCACCGCTTCCGGCCGACTTGTTCGTTTCCGTTACGATGAAAACGACCGCCAACAAATCTCGATGACACAGCGCAACGGCAAAAACACGCCGATCCAGGGGACGAGCGCCGACATTCTAAAGCGCGCTCTAAAACTCCTGCGCGATGAGTTGCGCGAAACAAACGCAAAGGTGGTCAACATCATTCACGACGAGATCGTGGTGGAATCCGACGCCGACGAGGCGCAGGACATTGCCGAAAAAGTCGAGCGCGTAATGCGTCTCGCCGGCGAGGAATATGTAAAAACCGTACCCGTCAAAGTCGAAACAGAAATCGCGGACGAGTGGCTCAAGTAACCAGATCCGCGTCTTCAATCCGCGTTCATCCGCGTCTCCAGATAAAGTAAATGGGAATGCCCGTCGCGACGAGTAAGTATCCAATCCCCGACGTCGACGGCGCGAGTATCGCCAAATCGATAATGAACAACCCCGCAATCACGATATAAAGCAACGGCACGAACGGATACCCCACCGTCCGGTACGGCCGCTCAATCTCCGGCGCCTTCCGCCGCATCACGATCACCGCCCCAACCATCAACACATAAAAGACCAGATCCGCTGAGACAATGTATTCGAGCAGTTGCGTGTAGACATTCCCGAACGTGTACGTGCCCGTCTGTTGATTAACTGTCACCGTCCGCGGCAACACGAGGAACGACGCCCACAATCCCTGCGCGATCAACGCCACCGCCGGCACGTGAAACTCATTCACGCTATCGACGCGTTTGAAGAACAGTCCATCACGCGCCATCGCATAATAAACACGCGCGCCTGCCAGTATCAGCCCGTTATTACAACCAAACGTCGAGATCATGATCGCGAGCGCCATGATCACCGTCCCGCGTGGCCCAAACACCGCCTGCATCACCGCGGTGGCGACGCGATTCTGCGGCGCATTCTGAATTCCCGCGAGCGGCAAGGTCACGACGTAAGCAAGATTCGCGAGCAGATATAACGTCACCACGAGCCCGCATCCAAGCAACAACGCGCGTGGCAAATTCTTTCCCGGATCGCGCACTTCACCCGCCGTGAACGTCACATTGTTCCACGCAGACTGCGCGAAGAGTGGTCCAACCATCGCCCGGCCGAGCATCATCACCAACGCCAATACGAGCAAGCCCTCGCCCACTGGCTCGAACCACACTTGCGACGCCGAAGGTTTCCAGCCGTTCTCCCACGGCGCCCACCACGAAGACGTGAACGCAGCGCTGCCATGATTCCAGCCAACGATCAACCCGATCAAAATCAGTCCGAGCAACGCGGCAGTTTTCGTGAACGTGAATGTGTTTTGGATGATCTTCCCGGTTTGCAGCCCGCGCGTGTTGATAAACGTGAGAAAGAGAATCATCACGACCGCGAGCAACTGCTGGCTCGATAAACTCAGCGCGTAACCATTGAACGAGAGTTGATTGATCGTGAACGGCTTCAGTAGCACGATCGGCGCGATCAGATATTTATCCCCGGCGATGCGATCTGTAAGTACGCCGGTGAAGTTTGCAAATGCGACAGCGACAGCCGCGATCGTCCCTGTTTGAATAATCAGAAACAGGCCCCAGCCAAACAGAAACCCGATCGATGGCCCATAAGCTTCGCGCAGGAAAACGTACTGGCCGCCCGCGCGTGGCCACATCGCCGCCAGCTCGGCGCAACAGAGCGCGCCCGTGATCGTGAGCACGCCCGCGAGCGCCCACGCCATGAGCAGCCAGCCCGGCGAGCCGACGAGCCGCGACGATTCGGCGGAAGTGATGAAGATTCCCGATCCGATCATCGAGCCCACGACGATCATCGTCGCGTCGAGCAGGCTCAGACCACGGACGAGTTTTGGGGCGGATTCGGTGGCCATCAGGTCCGACGTATAGTGCCACAGATAGGCGCGGATGAATACGGATTCCTATCTATGTTATCTTCCCGTTTCGGAGTTTTCGCCGCCATATGAAAAACGGCCTAATCTCTTTAATAACAAACAAACAAGCACACATCGGCGTCATCGGTCTGGGCTACGTCGGCCTGCCGCTGCTCGTCGAGTTTACTTCCAGGGGATTTCACGGCACCGGCTTTGAAGTCGACGAGGCCAAGGCGCAACAGATCAACGCCGGCACTTCTTACATCGGCGACGTGTCGTCGCGCAAAGTGAAGGAAGTGGTCGACGCGAAGCGACTGCGGGCCACAACGGATTTCAGTCATCTGAGCGAATGCGACGCGATCATCATTTGCGTGCCGACGCCGCTGCGCAAAACCAAGGAGCCAGACGTCTCTTACATACTCGCCGCCGCCGAACAGATCGCGGAGCGTCTGCGTCGCGGCCATCTGATCATTCTCGAGTCGACAACTTATCCCGGCACGACTGACGAAGTGTTGTTACCGATGTTCGAAGCAAAGGGACTGAAGCTCGACGAAGATTTCCTGCTCGCGTTCTCGCCCGAGCGTGTCGACCCCGGCAATCCGCAGTTTCAGACACACAACATACCGAAGGTTGTTGGCGGCGTAACGGATGATTCGACAGTCGTTGCGGCGCATCTCTATTCGCAGATCGTCAATGACGTGCATGCGGTCAGCTCGGCGCGTGTTGCCGAGGCGGCGAAGCTTCTCGAAAACACGTTTCGCGCAGTCAACATCGGCATGGCAAACGAGATGGCGCGACTCTGTTACGCGCTCAACATCGACACGTGGGAAGTGATCCGCGCGGCGGCAACGAAGCCCTTTGGCTTTATGCCTTTTTATCCGGGTCCGGGCATCGGCGGTCACTGCATTCCGCTCGATCCGCACTATCTTTCGTGGAAGGCGCGCCAGCACGGTTTCGATTCACGCTTCATCAGTCTCGCAGAGGAAGTCAATTCGCGCATGCCCGAGCACGTGGTCCAGCTCGTTGCCGATGGACTCAACGACGAGCGCAAGGCGATGAAGGGTTCGAATGTGTTGCTGCTCGGCGTCGCGTACAAAAAAGACATCAACGACGTGCGCGAGAGTCCCGCGTTGTCGATCATCGATCGGCTGCGCGCGAAAGGCGCGAACGTGCGTTACCACGATCCGTTTGTCGCAGAGATTCGCTTCGACGACGCGCACACAGATTCGAGCGGCGAGCCGCTAAGCTCAGTGTCGCTGACGAACGATGAGCTGCAATCCGCTGACTGCGTGATCATCGTCACCGATCACAGCGACATCGACTACAAGCGCATCTGCTCCATCGTGCCGCTCATAGTCGACACACGCAACGCGCTGAATGGTGATATCAGGCGCGAAAGTAGCGCGCGGATAATCCGTCTGTAATTTTGGGCCACAGAAGGCACAAAAAGGAACACAAAAGGCACAAGGACTTTTTCTGAGTGGTTGAATAGCAACTTTTCTTAATCGGTTTTTCTTTTTGTGTTTTTGTGCCTTTTTGTGGCTAAAAGAAAATGTTGAAAGTCATCAACGTCGTCGGTGCGCGGCCCAACTTCATGAAAGTGGCGCCGATCGTGGCCGCGATGAAAAAGCGCCCCGAAACCTTCCTGCCGCTCGTCGTTCATACCGGA
>Ga0134121_10004734_pt1 | contig 11108 bp, 11 predicted proteins | sample KB301_FD_96463 | JGI IMG/M metagenome (GOLD analysis project Ga0134121, IMG submission 96463) | Terrestrial soil microbial communities without Nitrogen fertilizer from Kellogg Biological Station, Michigan, USA - KB3-0-1 | ecosystem: Environmental > Terrestrial > Soil > Unclassified ...
CGCCGGGATCGGTCCCGATGCCTGGCAACAGCAGGCTCGATTCAATCGCGACGCTCGGACCGTTCTTATCTTGCAGACCGCCCTCGCGGAGAATGCCTTTCACCGACAAGGCGGTTTCTCGCATAGCCGAACGGACCACACTCGATTTCTATCTCGCCGCGTGATGCGACGGCGGCATCCGTGCCATTGAAGGGACGGAATGCATAAGCCGGACGGCTCGATATGCAGAGAAGACCGCACAGGATAGTGATCAGAGGCCACGATGCTGGACGCTTCATCTCTTCAGTCCCGGTTTGTTCCGACGCCATGCAGATACACCAGCCGGCCACCGCGATCGCCGGTTTCGATGAGCAGGCCCAGTCCGACGAATCCAGCGACGGTCAACACCGCAAGGAGCACGTGACTGGGAACACCCCGCGATGGACGTAGCAGCACCAGTCGCGCGACGGCCAAGGCGGCAAAAAACCACACCGCGCGCCACGCCCACGTCCAGTGCTCGCCGACGACCTCGTGCGCCATCCCCGGTAGCCAGACGGAAGCAGCAGCGGCTCGTCCGGTCACGTACGCGACGACGGCTCCAAGCGTACCCAACACGTACAACACCGTCGCTGTCTGTCGCAGCGCCTGGTGCCGTCTCAGCGTCCAGGCTGTGAGATCCACCGCGACCGCGGCGCAGAGCAAGGCGAGCGGAAAGTGAATGATCAACGGATGGGCGTTCGGTGCCCAATCGGGAATCATGTTCATACCGCACTCTCGCCGAACACAGCTCGGGTCGTCATTGCGCGGTCATTCTCCACGGCGACACGTTCGACCATTGATTGATCGTCTCGACCGCCCAACTCGTCGGCTTGTCCTTGTGACAAGAGGTGCACGGGTTAGGGATCTTGTATTTGTCCGTCATCGACGGCGAGACGAAATGGAACGTGTGGCTCCGCACGTTGACGTCGGCAATCGTCTGCGCGTTGAGCGGCATATGGCACGCCACGCACTTGTTGCCTTCGCTGTTGGCGGTGTGATGCGAATGCGCCTCCGGCGTCACGCCAGGGCCGGCCTGACGTTGCGGTCCGTGGCACTGCAAACACATCTCATTGCCTGGCAAGCGCAGAAGTGCGTCCTGACTGGTGCCGTGCGAGTCGTGGCATGCGTAGCAGCGGACGCCTTTCTCGTACATCCGGCTCTGAACGAAATCGTTGCCCTGCATTCGATTCTTGTGCGCGGACGCATCCGGCCAGTGTGTGAACGTCTGCTCGCCGAGCCGATGTTCCTCGAGCTCCCACGTCGTGCTCAATCGATCGCCCGGCTGGTAACCGACCGCCCAGTCGTAATAGCGGCCGTCGATCGGATTGGCGCGCGGACGGCCTTGCGAGTGGCACTGAATGCACACGTCATTCGATCGCACGTCGTCGAGCCGTGCGGGGTGGACAATGTTCGCCCGGGTGGGGCGAGCCACGTGCGCGCCGCCCGCGCCATGGCAGCGCTCGCACCCGACGTTCCATTCCGTGACCGTCTTCGTCTTGACGTTGTAGTTCACCGAGTGGCAGCCGTCGCACAGCGGTCCGGTGGGGCGCGCCTCCTGCTCGTCGGGGTAATAGTCGACCCACCAATCAGTCCCCGGTTGGACGTGGTAGGCGCGCCACATCTTGTGCCGCACATCCCATTGCGCCGGCAGCACGAAGTAGTCATCGCCCTGCTTCTTCCAGTAGCGCTGCTTCCATTTGCTGCCGTACGTGAAAGCGATGTCCTCGGGCCTGAACGTGACGAGCGGATCGGGCGTGGCGAAGTCCGCAATGATCGCCTTGGGGTGTTCCTTCGGGTCCTGCACCACGTTCGCCATCAACGTGGTCTGCCACCGGTCGTAGACGCTTTGATGACAATCGCGACACGCCTTCGACCCGACGAACGCGTTGGTCGCGTCGCGCGGCGTCGGAGGCGGCGGAGCGGACGAACAGGCCATCGCGCTCGTCGCGACCAGGAACCCAACGAACGCCAGTTGTGTCAACTTCATGCGACGGCCACCTCAGCGCTTCGCGGCCGAATTCTTCGGACTCGCGAGTTGGTCGAGGGCGGCTTTGAACCCCGACGCCAGCTTGTCGGCCGGGCCGGTGCCCCAATAGTGCAGGAAGTAAATCGTCGGATTGGTGCTCGTCATATGCTGATGAATCGCGACGACATCGATGCCATTCTGCCGAAGCGCCTTCAGCACCGGCTGCACTTCGCTCGCCAACATCGCGACATCGCCAGCAATCGCCGCATTCTCATTGGTGCCCACGAACGCCGCCCAGGTATTCAGACCCATGCGCGCGTTAATCGGCGCGCCCATCTCCGTCAGCTTCAGATCGTCCCGGCCGACCGTGATTCTATAGACCGCTCCATTGGTTTCGCCCTGATGCCCCGCGATCTGCGCGACCTTGGCGGTGTCGATAGCCGGCGTAGCGGCCGGCGCTCCAGCCGCCGGCGCGGACGTCGGTCGCCCGCCCTTCCCAATCAGATCGAGCGCGGGCTTAACGTTGCGCGCCAGTTCCGCTGGACTTCCATGTCCGTGGACGTGCATGTAGAACATGCGCGGCTCGTCCCAAAAGAAATGGTTATGGAGCGCCGTTGCTTCCAGCCCGTTGTCGAGCAGCGCGGACATCACGGGATTAACCTCGTCCTGCGTCAGCACGAGATCCCCCATCATCACGTCCATGCCGCCGGTGCCTTTGGTCAGGGCCACCCAGCCACCGAAGCCAAACGGCGTGGGGGTCTTGACGTTCGCGACCGTGATGGACAGATCGTTCCTGGGAATGTTCACCTTGAGGACGTTGTCTTTTGAAATCGCCTGTCTTACCGAGCGTGTCCAGCACCTGTTTGTAGGCGGCCGGCATCTCCTGCGCCTGGGCAAACGAGGCGAACGACGTCACCGAGAGCACCGTACATACCGCAAACCGTTTCATGGAGAATCTCCTACCGTTTCTGTATTTGATCGAGCAGCCGCTCGACATGCCTCTTGATCGCATCGCGCTGGGCCGCGTACCCCTGATCTTCCGGCACATCGTCCCAACTCTCGGCCTTGCCGCTCGCTGCCGCGTGTGCGGGCAGACTGCACCCGATGGCAAAGATATGCGTCGCCTTCGTCACGTCGCCGGGCGTGATCGGAGACGGCTTCGCACTCGGGACCGCGAGCCCGTCCTCGCGCAGGCCTTTCAAGGCAGAGACCGAGAGGTCCGCCTGAGGGTTCGCACCGCGATAGATGGCGCGATCCGGTAAGCCGCGCTCGGCCGCCAGCTTGTTGAAGTAGGCGGTCGCGATGACGCTCTTCGCGGCGCCGTGCTCGCAGACGAACACAATCTCTTCGTCGCCGCTTTGCGCCGAAGCCGTCACGAGCGCTGTCACGACTATCACCAGCGACAGAGCCGTCCGAACACTCATCCTCATACGTTGCCTCTCGGTAAAGAAATCCGAAACACCGACCCACCCGTCACTGCGGCATTGACGCCAATCGATCCGCCGTTGATCTCCACGGCCCACTTGGCAATCGCCAATCCTAGCCCCGACCCACCGGTGTCGCGAGAGCGCGCGCTGTCGACTCGGAAGAACCGATCAAAGATGCGCTCACGATGCTCGGGCGAAATACCAGGTCCCTGATCGGCGACCTCCACGACACCACAGTCGCCGTCCGCGTGGACGATGACGGCGATGGAAGCGCCAATCGGGCTGTACTTGATGGCGTTGTCCAGCACGTTCGTGATGGCTTCTCGGAGCACGAGGCGATCGGCGCAGACCGGTACAGTCTCCTGCGCCTGAATCGAGATCGATTGGCGCCGCTCTTCGGCGAGCACGGACAACGACGCGACCAGCTCTCGCACCAGTTGGTCGAGATCGAGCGACTCCCGCGCGAGGTGCACGCTGCCGGCGTCGCCATGCGACAGCCGGAGGAGCGTGTCGACGAGGGTCGACAGACGATCGATCTCCTCGAGCATGCTGCCGATGGCTTCCTTGTACTCGTCCGGCGAGCGGGTCTCGACCAAGCCCGCTTCGCCGATGCCGCGAATGACGGCCAGCGGTGTGCGCAGTTCATGGGAGGCGTCCGCGGTGAAGCGGCGCAGTTTATCGAACGACGATTCGAGGCGAGCGAAGGTGTCGTTGATGACCGCTGCGAGCCGGCCAATCTCGTCGTGCTGGTTCGGAACCGAGACACGCTCGTGAAGCCGCTCCGCCGTCACCCGCCGCGCCTCGACGGCGAGGTGATCAATCGGTGCGAGGGCTCGCCGCGCGAGGACGTAGCCGCTGAGGCCCGCCAGGAGGATGACCAGCGGCAGACCCAGAACGAGCACCTTCAGCACTTCCGACAACTGCTCGCGCAGCCGTTCTTCCGAACGCGACACCCTCAACACGACAGAACGGCCGCCGACCAGGGTTGTGCCCGTCAACGTCCGCCAGCGTCGGCCTGATGCGACAAGCGAGTCGTAGCGCGCCTGCGCACCGGCGGTCGCCAGCGCGACGGGCGGCAATGCCTGCGACGCGCCCGAGCGGCCAATCTGATCGCCGCTGGGCGACCACACATCGCTGCCGCGCTCCTCATCGTCGTCGGGCTCGTGGCGGCGATCGCCGGACCAGGCCACGCGTCCGTCCGGCGTCGGCGTCAGTAAACCTTCAACCGATTCGAAATCGTCGTGCAACTGATCGTCCAGACTCTCCTGAAATTCCTGCCGCACGGCGAGGAATGTCGCCGCCGCGTACACGATGAGCATCAGGCTCAGCGCCGCCGTATACCAGCCGGTCATCTTGACGCGAATTGAGGCAGCGGAAAACGGCACCTTCATGGCTCGCCTTCCCGCAGCACGAAACCGACGCCGCGCACCGTGTGAATCAGCCGCTCGGCCGCAGCCGCGTCGACCTTCCGGCGCAGCCGCGTCATCTGCACATCGATCACGTTGTCGAGGGGTGTGGCACGACGAGGTTCCTTCCAGACTTCCCGCGCCAGCATCTCGCGCGACACCAAGTGGCCTTGATGGCGCAGTAAATACTCGAGCAGGTCAAACTCTCGGGCGGTGAGGTCCAGCACGCGATCGCCCCTGATTGCATGGCGGGCAACCAAGTCCATTTCGAGGTCCGCCGCTTTCAACCGAAAGGCCTCCGATGGGCGGCCGCGCCGCAGGAGCGCTCGAACTCGCGCCAGCAGTTCCGGGAGCGCGAAGGGCTTGACGAGGTAATCGTCCGCGCCCAGGTCGAGGCCCAGCACTCGATCCTCGACGCCGTCGCGAGCGGTCAAGATCAGGACGGGCGTATCGATGTGGCGCTGCCGCAGGGTTTGCAGAATCTCGAGACCGCTTCGTCCCGGCAGCATGACGTCGAGCAGAACGAGGTCGAAGGCCTCTGCGTTGGCGCGAAAAAACCCGTCCTCCCCAGTCGAGGCAATCACCACGTCGTAATGCTCGCCGTTGAGCGCCGACGCGACCGCCTGAGCCAGCTTCGCCTCGTCCTCGACGATGAGTACGCGCACTACTTCGGCATCTTACCGGCCCGCCAGCGAACGAATCCTGACTTTTCTGTCAGGTTGTCAGAAGCGAACGGTGTACTGCAGCTTCGCCGACGCGCGGTCGAAGATCGGTTCAAACACGAAGCGCCCTTCTTCCAAATTGCGGCGCCAGCCACGATTCAGGGTCAGGAACAAATCATTACCGGGCTGGAGGATCCACCGGAACCGACTCTGCACGCCGACCACCCTCGATTCATTGTCATACTGCGCGAGATTCGCCCAGGACAGGTTCGCAGTGACGTTATAGTCGGCCTTCATCGTCACGAGGTCGGTTTCGAATGAGCCCTCGGGAAGGCGCACGAGATCGCGCTCGCCGGCGGCGGACAGCGCCACGTGCCTGCTCGGCTTCAACGTCACGCCGAATTCAAATTGCTCGAGGGTTCCGCTATAAAAGCCGCCCCACCACATCGCGGCGTCGATCACCCATCGCCTCTTCGTCGCGGTGTTCGCCTCGATGCGGTATCGGGTCCAGCGGTACGAGCCTGGCGGAATGACGACGCCTGGTGAAATCTCGAACGGTTCGTCGAGGTGTTCGAACGTCGGAACGTAGTTCCACTCCAGGTGTTCACCGGACTCCGTTCGTACGTTAAGCGGCGCCGTAAACACGCTCCAGCTTTCCATTCGATTCTGCAGGTTCGTGACCGTCACGGGGTTCGCTTCGAAAAAGAACTGCCGGATGCCCCAGCGCTCGGGCCGCGGCTGAAACGCCAAAGACAGGTCCGTCTTTCGGATGCCGGTGCGGGGCACGAACCCGAGTGCCGGTTGAAAGTTCTCGCCGATCTGTCGCCAGTTGAGTGCGATGTCCCATCGATCGTTGGGATAGTCGAGCTTGAACCCTCCAGCGCCGTCGCGAGCGCCGGTTCCGCGATCATCTGTGCCGAGCATAAACAGATCTAGCGACAGGTTCTTGTTGCCGCGAAAAGTGGATGTCGCAAAACGAGCGTCGGCCCCGATCAGCGTGTTGTTATCCGAGCCGCTCGGATCACCGTGCGTCACGATGCCACCGATCCACGATTGCTCGAAGATGTTGTGGCTGACGCGCGCGACCAGCAGGTTCTGCCGATCGACAGCCCGGTTCGGCAGTCCGGGATCGACCGATGCGCCGGTCTCCACGTCGAGGACGCCGACGTTGTAATCCGACTGCCGCCCCGTCAGCTTGACGCCGAGACGCAACGGCACCGCAACATCGTCGATCAATCCGATTCGCCGGCTGAAGAATGGGCGAAGGTCGGTTGTGTTCGCTAACCCAGCGACGTCAAACACGCCGGCACCTTCTAGGAAGAAACTCCGCTTCTCCGGAAAGAACAGCGGAAATCGCGTCAGGTTGACCTGCCGCAAATCGGCCTCAGTCTCCGCAAAATCGGTGTTCACGGTCACAGCCGCGTTCACGCTCGGTGTGATGCTCTTGAAGAGATCGACTCCGGCCGCTGCATCACCGTCGCCGTCGCTGACGCCGCTCGAACCGTACGGCCGCACATCCAGGCCGAGGCCTTGCCGCGCGTCCTGCAGGCCGTCGAGCCAGCCGGCCTCCGCAAGGTTGCTGATCCAAATGTTCTGGCGGGCCGCCGTCCAGCGATCGATCTCCTGGCGCCGTTTGATCTGGCGCTCGACGTTGAATCCCCATACTGGCTGCCCGGGTGTGAAGCGCAGCGTCTTGAACGGAATTTCGATCTCGACCACCCACCCGTCATTCGTGATGCGCGCGGCGGCGTTCCAGATGCCGTCCCAGTCGCGGCTCAGACTCTCGGCATTGTTCGACACTTGGCCGTCAGCGCGAGCGCCCGCGGCATTGACTTGGAAGAAGAAGCCGTTTCGGTGGTCGAAGAACGGGTCGAGCACGATCGTCAGCCGATCATCGACGTCGAGGTCCGCGTCGCGCGACAGCTGGGTCGTGATGATCTCGGCGGGCGAGCGGTCATGGCAGATGGCGCCGATGTATAGCGCCGTGTCCGTGATCACGACACGGATCTCCGTCTCTTCCGATGGCTCACCACCTTCCACCGGCTCGCGTTGCTCGAATCGCGACAGCGGCACAGCCGCACGCCAGGAGGCTTCGTCGAGCCGCCCGTCCAGACGAATCGTCTCGCTCGTTCGTAACGCGGTCGCGCGAGCCGCGACGCGGTCGGCGCCCTGACCTGCCGCGAGCCGCGCGCCGAACAACAGGACGACGCTGGCGACCGCAGCGGGACCTACTGCCCGACTCGCCACGGCGAGAACTCCGGCCAGGTTCGCAATGCCGCCGTCGCCCAGGCCGGCGTTTTGTCCGTATGACACGTCGTGCAAGCGTCCGGCATCTTCAGGCGCTCGGCCTCGGCGGGCACGATGAACTTGAACGTGTGGCTCCGCACCATGACGTCGCCGAGCATCACGGCGATCTTCGGCATGTGGCAGCTGACGCACTCGCTCCCCGCAGAGCCCGTTGCATGATGCGTATGCTCCTCCGCCGTGGCGGTATGCGGACCGTTTGGCGACTTCGGACCGTGACAGGTCAGACAGAGGGTGCGCGCTGGTTTGATCAGGTCGGCGTTGTTCGGTGTGCCGTGCGGATCGTGACAGCTCGCGCAGGTGACGCCGCGGGCATACATCAGGCTCTGAACGAAGTCATTACCCTGCATCCGATTCTCGCGAGCGCTGCCGTCGGGAAAGTGCAGCGTGTCCTGGGTTCCCGGCGTGTGTGTGTCCAACCTCCAGAAGTCAGCGAGGTGCAAGCCAATCCGAAATCCGACCGGCCAGTGATATTCTCGACCGCCGATCAAGGTGTGCGGATGGCCTTCCGAGTGACATTGGACGCAGGCGTCCACGGCGGCCACCGTCGGCAAGCGCGCCGGATTGACGATGTTCGTGACGGTCGGTCGCGCGATGTGGTCACTGCCCGGACCATGGCACCGCTCGCAACCGACGTTCCATTCCGTCACCGTCTTGCGTTCGATGTTGTAGTTGACCGAGTGACAGCCGTCGCACAGACCACTGGTCGCGCCCTTGACGTCATACGGCCGCCACTGGCGGTGCGTGACGTCCCAGGTCGCCGGCAGGGGCGCGAAATCATCGCCAACCCGCTCGAAGTACCGCTGCTTGAACTTGCTGCCGTAGACGAACGCGACCTGATCCTTCGTGAAGGTCAACAGCGGATTCGGCGTGTTGAAGTCGGCGACGATGGCCTCGGGATGCTCGCGCGGATCGCGAAGCACATTTGCCATGCGCGTTCGCATCCAGCGCTCAAACGTCGGACCGTGACAGCGGCCGCAGGCGGCCGAACCGACGTAGGTTGCGGTGGCCGGCGCGGGCGACTGGCCCGCCACCCACATGCCCGCACACGAGACGCAACCCGCAAGCAGGACGAGCCGCAGTGCGGTCGCGCGTAGTCCTGTACGCATGCGCGCACCCTAACAGGAAACCCGTCGATTCTTTCAACTCTGACGCAAACGTCAGGAAGATGTCAGGTGCCACACGGCACCAGACCGCTACCATCCACAGGGTTTCATAGACAGGAGGATGGGATGCGAATGCAGAGCCTGGTGGGGTTGGTCGTGCTTGCGGTGATTCTCGGTACGCAGGGTGCCGGTGCGCAGCCCAAAGGCGCCCGAACGACAATCGCCGGTGAGGTAGTCGATCTCTGGTGCTACCTGGAAGGTGGCGACCGCGGCGCCGCGAAGAAGGAATGCGCGGTGGCATGCGCAAAGGCTGGAAATCCCATCGGGCTAGTCGATGCAAAGGGCAACGTCTTCGTCGCGGCTGGTCTCAAGGATCACCAGCCCGCTCAGAGCCTCTTGCTCCAGAAAATGAGCAGCGAGGTGACGGTGACGGGCACGCTGGTCAAGGCGGGCGGCGTTCAGATGATCTACATCGATTCCGTAAAATAGCCGGCGGACAATCTGCCGCCAGTTTTTTAGAAGCGCGTGCGAACAGACAGTTGCAACCTCCGAGGCGGTTGCGCGGCGACGGCCCGGCCGAAGAACGGCGAGCTCAACGTCCCGATGTACGCGAGGTCGTTCACGCGGTTCAGGACGTTGAAGACGTCAATGCCGAACGTCATCGCCGGGCCCCCGCCCTTCCGCGCGCGATTGAAGAATAGATCGCGCGATACCCGCAGATCGAGGTCGGCGTAGCCGGGACCTTCCAGGCTATTGCGTGGCACGCCGACCGGCCGCGCGTTCCCGATGCCCGTGTTGAATGTGTCCAGTCCAGTGGTGATCGAATAGGGGCGGCCGGAATACGGCGCGACCGACGCACCCATCGTCAACAGCGATCCGACGTTGACCGTCCCGAGCAGATCGAACCGGTGCCGCTGGTCGAAGTCCGCGCGGGCGTGTTCTTGCGACAGGTCGTAGTTATTCGGCGGCATCCGGTTGATGCCCGACGTGTCATTCTTCGTTTCACTCAGCGTGTACTGCGCCTGGACGTACACGAGGCGCGTCGGCTGCCCCCGCAGCGTGAATTGCAACGAATCGGCCACCATCTTTCCCGTCGACTCGATCGCGAAGCGCCGCAATCGTCGGATCGGGCCGCGACGCGAACAACGGTGGCGGCGGGGCGTTGAGGTCACGCGACAAGAACTGGTGGAAGCCTCGGGATCCGATGTACGTCATTCCGGCGCTCGTCGTGCTTGACGGCGCACCGGAGACTGCCGCATTCGGGTACGCGGGATCGTTGATCACGTAGCGCAGCTGTTGAACACCGTCGACCTCGTACGCCGACTTCGCTCGTCCGCGCGCGCATTGCTCAGTCCGGCAGTCAAGAAGCCTTCGAAAACGAGCTGGGGTCCAAGGTCGGTGCGTTTCTCGAGAGCGAGGCGCCCGCTCTGGCGATTTACGGTGTCGATTTTCTTCAATCGTTGTTGCGCGCACGTCGGCGTCGACCGGATGACAGCCCTTCCTTGAGAGATCCGAGCGTGTCCAAAATGTCTCCAAAACGCGGGTCGATTTCAGACGACGGTGGAAAACGTCAGTGCACTGACCAAAGACGCCGAAGTGATTGCGGATCAAATCGTTAGAGCCAGAAGTCGCGCGCCATCACCAGTTAGAAAAAACGCGTTACCAGATTTCGATCCCCGTAGCCCGCTCCATCAACCTTTTCCCACTGAAGCACTTCCCGATTCCGTCGGATCGCGTCTCCAGAATAACGCCGGCCTCGACATCGAGTGACGTGGACGGTCGCTCAGAACAGCCCGTGCTCGGAGTACCAGGTCCGGATGCGCGCCAGGACCTCGGGATCCTCGGCGACCGAGGCGTGACTGAGGCGGGGATAGAGATGGCCATCGTGGGGCGCGTTCAGGACATGGTCGAAGCGTCGATCGAGGAGGAACGGCACCGCGAAGTCCCTGAGGCCATGGTGCCACTGATACGGCGTCTGAATGCGCCGCGCCTCCGCGACGCTCGGGGCTGGCATTCCCTTGACGTGGATCGCGTCCAGCAGAACACCGCCGGCTGTGTGTGACGCGACCCGAAGGTCGCCGGGATACGCGGCGACGAACGCCGTGGTCACGAACGCGCCCATGCTATGACCGTGCGCGGCCACGCGCCGGCTGTCGACATAGCCGAGTGCCGCCAGAATGGCGACGGCGGCGTGCGCGCGGAACACGTTCGCCCGGCTC
>Ga0134121_10004736_pt1 | contig 11107 bp, 7 predicted proteins | sample KB301_FD_96463 | JGI IMG/M metagenome (GOLD analysis project Ga0134121, IMG submission 96463) | Terrestrial soil microbial communities without Nitrogen fertilizer from Kellogg Biological Station, Michigan, USA - KB3-0-1 | ecosystem: Environmental > Terrestrial > Soil > Unclassified ...
GAACGTCTCGATGCCCTTGTCCCAGCTGCCCGGCAGCCCGCGCATCTCCTCGTGCAGCGCCTTCGGGCCGTCGATGCTGATCGTCGTCATCAGCCGGCCGACGCCGCGCGCCAGCGTGCGCTCGACCAGCGCCACGGTCTTGTCGCCGAACCAGCCGGTGGTCGGAAAGTTCAGGAGATAGAGCGAGCGGCAGCTCCGCTGAATCGCAGCGACCAGGTCGTCGAGATCGCGCCGCATGAAGAGCTCGCCGCCGGTCAGGTGGACCCACTTGAACTGCGGCCACTTCTCGAAGAAGAGCTCGACCTCCGCCGGCGTCATCTCGTTCACGCTCTTCTTCTGCCAGATGTTGCACATCTCGCAGCGGAAGTTGCAGTGATAGGTGGCGACGAAGGTGACCTTGTACGGCAGATCGGGCGACCGCAGGTTGGCGCCGAGGATCGCCCCGGCCAGGCCAGCTTGGCGCGTCAGCATGGACATGTACTCCCGCGATCGTAGCACAGACATGGCGCCGTCACGCCGTCACTGATACGTCACCCGGTAGACGCTGATCTCGGCGTGCTTGCCTGGAATCGCCCACGGGCGGCGCGAGACGAGCGTCAGATCGCGGCGGCGATCGAGCTGCGGGAGCAGCGTCTCGTAGCGATCGCCTCTCAGGTACTCGCCGTGGATCACGAGATAGCGGACGCCGCGCGCCTTGATGGCGTCGATCGACACCTCGTCGGGAAAATTCCGCAGACTGCGCACCATCTTGATGTAGGACGGCGACACGAAGCCGCTGTAGCCGTTGATCAGATACTGCCAGTGGAACGTCGAGTAATACAGATACGCCGGATCGCTCGTCGACAGCGTCGGAAACTCGAAGAGGATCGCGGTCGGTGCGTCGCCGTTGTCGCGCAGCAGATCGGCGTAGCTCTCCGGCGCGGTGCGCGGCGCCGACCAGAGCGGCAGCGGCGTCGACGCGTACTCGGCCAGCATCAGCAGTCCGAGGACGGCAAACACTGCACGCCTCGCTGTCGGCGTCCGCATCGCGTCGGCGAGTCGCGCCGCGCCGTAGCCGCCGAGCACCGCCAGCGAGAAGCCGACCATCAGCCCCATCCGCGCCGGAATGCGCAGCGCCTTGAACGGCAGGAAGTAGTCGTAGAGCGCGCCGTAGAGGATGCCGTTGAGGCCGAGCGAGACGTCGAACGCCAGCAGCAGCCCGAGGCCGTAGGCGATCCGCGTCGCCGTCAGCGGCGGCCACAGGCCCCAGATGGCCAGCGCGATGGCGACGAACCCGGGAAACAGCCGTCGCTCCGGCTGCATGAACCGCTCGAACACCTTGCCGTAGACCGCATTCACTTCCGGCGGCGCCAGGTAGTTGCGCCACGTCGCGCTGCCGTCGGCGACCTCGGCGCGGCCGCGCTCGCCGACCACCGCGCGCGCCGCGACGTAGGCGCGCCCGACCGGCACCATCACGGCGCCGACGATCACAGCCGCCAGCGCGAGCGCGATCAGCCGCTGCCGCGGCAGTTCCCGGCGCGCGGCGAGCATCGCGCCGCAGACCACCGCCATGTACGGAATCAGGAACAGCCCGTAGTAGACGCACGACAGCATCTGGCACGCCACGCAGACGCCGAGCCAGACGCCGTCGCGCAGGCGGTTGGTGTCGAGCAGGCGGTGAAACGCCAGCATCGCCAGCGGGATGAACTGCGTCTGCTGCAGCTGCAGGTGGGCGTAGTGGTCGATCCGGTACGGCGGAAACGCGAAGACGATCCCGGACAGCACGGCCGCGCCGATGCTGCCGGTCAGCCGCCGCACGAGCAGCGCGACGCCGACGCCGGACAGCGCGAAGCCCGAGAGGAACACGAGGTTGTAGATCAGGATCGGCCCGACGCCGAGCCACTGCAGCGGCGCGGCGACGATCCCCGGCACGATCAGGTTCTCCGAGTAGGCCAGCGTGTTCCGCTCGGGGTAGAAGATGTTCGCGTCGAAGAGATGCGCCGGCGCGCGCGGCAACTGGTGCGCCACCCACGCCAGCACCCACGTCACCAGCAGCGGATCGCCGTCGTCGTGGACGCCGTCGGTCATCCGGAAGATCTGCGGATAGGTCATCACGGCGGTCAGCGCCGTGAAGAGCAGCAGCATCGCGACGAGGAAGCGCTTGGTGGTCACACCGGATCCTGGCAGCGGTCCCTATTGTGCACGCGCCGCGGCAGCGGCGGGCGCGGCGCAGCGAGTTGCGATCCGGCGAGCCTCCGAAGTAGAAAGGCCTGCGCGCGGCGACGCGTTGGACCGGTCGATCGTGGAGGTGGCGGCATCATGGGCATCGGCGGCGGCGACAGGCAGGCCGAGATCGACAAGATCGCGTGGTACCACGAGTTCGACTTCGGCAACGGACTGCGCGCGCAGTCGCGGATCGAAAACCTGGACGGCGTCCGGCAGATCTGGCGGTTCATCGAATCGCAGCTCGATCGTCTCGACTTCACCGGCAAGTCGGTGCTCGACGTCGGGGCGTGGGACGGGTTCTGGAGCTTCTATGCGGAGCGCCGCGGCGCGGCGTCCGTGCTGGCGACCGACGACCTGTCACAGAACTGGGCGCGGGGCACCGGCCTGCCGCTCGCCCGCGAGCTGCTCGGCTCGAACATCGAGGTGCAGCAGAACCTCCCGATCTACGAGCTCGCCTCGCTCGATCGGCAGTTCGACATCGTCCTCTGCCTTGGCGTCTTCTATCATCTGCGCGATCCCTTCTACGGCTTCACTCAGCTGCGCCGCTGCTGCCATCCGAACACGATCGTCGCCATCGAAGGCGAGCTCGCCTGGCAGGGCGTGACGGCGAACGAGGTCCGCTACTTCTACAACAACTGGCTGGAGTTCCTGCCGACCGAGTCGGCGCTCGCCGGCCTGCTGCGGTCGGCCTACTTCCAGATCGATTCGCAGCGGTGGCTGCACGCGCATGCGCCGTCGACGGCGGCAGCCGAGCCCGCGGATGTCCAGACCGACCGCGCGTTCTTCCTCTGCCGGCCGTTCTCCGGCGTCAACGACATGTACGTCTACCGCCCGCACTTCGGCCTGCACGTCTACGATCCCCGGTTCGCGTGATGCCCCGATCCGGGCGCGACGCCTGATCGGCGCCGCTGGCGCCGGCGACGCGCCCATCAGGGCGTCTTCCCCGCCGCCACGAAAATCCGCCGCCGGATCTCGCCCGGCGGGACGCGCTCTTCGCGCCATTCATAGAGGTGATGGCCGAGATCGCTCGTGGTCGGCTCGTGGCCGGTGGCCTCGAGATACCAGGTGCGGATCTGGCCGGGCATCGCCAGCCATTCCTCGTAGGCGCGGCGCTCGCCGCGATGCTGACGCGCGGCGACGATCGGATCGACCGTGTCGAGCGCCGCCGACATGCGCTTCGCGCCGACCCGTCCCAGCGGCGACGCGATGCACAGCGTGCAGTCGCCGAGGTCGTCCACCATCACCGCCGCCTGCTGCGCGGCCTCCTCGGGCGGAATCAGGAACCGCGCGCCGGTCCACGTGCGCGTCACCGCCGCGGTCGCCGTCCCGAGGAGGACGAACACGATCAGCGCCGCGAACGCCTGCACCGCGAGCGATCGTGTGCCGGCGGCGACGCGCCGTGGCGCCGCCGGTTGGCGCTCGCGCATCCGTTCCATCATCGCCGGCGCGACGGCCAGCGCGATCAGGATCGCCAGCCACACGACCAGCAGCCAGCCGTTCGCGGCCGAGATCGTCCACGGCCGCCGGCTCTCCTGCGGAAAGAGCAGGTTGACCTTCCAGCCGCTGAAGCTCCAGTCCACCAGCGTGTCGCCGTGGCGGTAGTGGTGCAGGTTGTAGGACAGCGCGTTGTCGAGCGACACGATCAGCAGCAGCGCGAACGTGATCAGCACGGCGCGGCTCCGGCGCGCCAGCACCGCGATCATCGGCGTCGCCCCGAACGGAATCGCCGCGACGATGAGGCGCATCGGCGTCGTCTGGACCAGCGTCTTGCCGGCCGAGGGTTCGAGCAGCGCGAGGAAGATCAGCGCGCACATGAACGCCACCTTCGGCCGCTCGCGCGCCAGCCACCAGTAGCCGGGGATGGCGAGGAGGAAGACCGGCGAGTGCGCGAACAGGCCCCACTCGCGATCGAGCAGGTAGCCGGCGGTGTTCTTGATCATGCCGACGAAGTTGAAGTTCGCCTCCGACCCTTCCGCCATCCACAGCGCGCTGGGAATCGCGCTGCCGGTGATGTGGTAGGCATAGAGCACGAAGCACGCGAGCGGAATCGCGATGCCGGCGCCGAACGCCGCCAGCCGCCGCCACTGCCCTCGCCACAGCACGAACGCGCCGAAGCCGAGCGCCGCCACTTCGATGCTGAAGCGCACGTGCAGCCAGAGCAGATAGCCGGTCATCAGGCCGAAGCAGAACGAGCGGCCCGGGTGATCCTCGTCGCCGAAGAGGATGTGCACGCCGACCGCCGTCACGAACAGGCCCGCCGCAAGCTCCGGGTAGTACTGAAACGGAAACGCCGACGCCGGCATCGTCAGCGTGAAGGTGAGGCTCGCCGCCCACGCGATCGGTTTCGTCGCCCCGCACTTCTGGAGCAGGCGGTAGATCAGGATCGTCCAGCCGGCGTAGACGAGCAGGAACAGCGTGTTCACCGCGTGCAGGCTCGACGGCCATTGCGCCGGCGATCCCGGGTGAATCGGCACGAACGTGCGATCGAGGTAATAGGCCGGCAGCATCAGCAGCGACACGCCCGGGTTGTGCACCTGGTACATGCCGCCGGACTTGCCGTCGAGGAAGCCGCCGTCGTGGTGGATCGCGACGTTGAACTGATGCGACGGATCGCGGACGTAGAGCACGGCGTCGCGGGCGAGCGATCGCAGCTCGCCGGGAATGATTCTCGCGAGGCTGACCACGTTCCGCGACAGCTGCGAGTGGAAGTCCGCGGGCAGCTCGGACAGCGGTTTGATCTGCGAGATCTCGAAGCCGCGTCCCTGGTAGAGCGTCTCGCAGTAGCGGACGTACTTCGGCTCGTCGCCGGCGGTCGCCCCGTCGGCCCGCAGGATTGGGGTGCCGAGCACCGCCCACGCGATGGCGATGACGGCGATCGCCGCTTCGGGCAGCCACCGGCGCACGCCGCGCGATAGATCGATCGCCGCGAGCGTGTCGCGCCAGCCGCCGCGCAGCCGGACGTCGAGGCGGCACGCGATCCACAGCATCACGATCGCGATCCACCACCACCGCAGATCGACGATCACGTACGAAAGCACCGACAGCGCGGTGAGCCGCGGCCGCACCAGGTTCAGCAGCGGCAGGAGTGTCGCGGAGAAACACAGCAGCGGCAGCATGTACGCGACGTCTGCGGCCGTGAGCACGGGCACGCGGGTGCCGCGGCTGGCGGCGATGCGCCGGACCAGCAGGTGCACGGCCAGGAGCAGCGCGCTCGTCGCGACCGCGATCGCCGCGAGCGACCGCGCGGTCGCCGAGATCCAGACGTACTCGACGCTCGCCGGCAGCCGGACCGGGAGGAACACGCCGCGGCCGATCCACACGTGCACGGCGACGCTGAGCGCTGCCGCGACGAACGCGGCGCATCCAGCCAGCCGCGCGACGACTGATTCGCGCGCGACCTCCTGCGTCAGCATCGGCCGATCATATCAACGCCGCCGTCATGGGTTCGGGAGCGCCGCGACTTGAACGAGCGGCGCGTCGCACACCGTCATCCGCCCGGCCTCGACCGCGTCCTCGTCGAGCTTCACCACGCCGACCGGAAAGTGCGCGCCGAGGAGCACCGGCAGCACGAGCGGCGCGCGCGGCGTGCGATGGAGGTTCAGCCGGACGACGAAGGTTTGAGACAGGAGCGGATGTGTCGGCGGCAGTCCCACGGCGCGCGCCTCGGCCTGGAGACGTGCGGTGCCGGCCGGGGTGAGCTGATCGAACGTGAAGAAGCCGAAGCCGCGAAGCATCCGCGGTGACCAGCCGTCGGGCGCCGGCGCCCCCGCCGTCTCGCCGCCCAGATAGACCGCCACCGGACCGCGCGCGGCCTCGGAGTCGGCGCTGAGCGCGATGCGATCCGAGATCGCGGCGAAGTCCGCCGGGCTTCGACCGGCGATCTGGCAGGGACGCCGGCCGGTGATCGCCGCAAGCCCTTCGAGGCGCCGCGGGTTGTCCGGCGACAGTTGTTCGGTGGCGTGCTGATCGATGACGAACCCGCGCAGGCCGAGCTCTTCCTGCCGGCGCGGGTACGCGTAGACGGTGCGGGTCGCCAGCGCGCGCGCGACCGCGTCCGGCTGCGCGACGACGACCGAGATCGGCTTCGCCTTGCGCCGGCCGCCGAACACCGCGGCCCGCAGCAGCACGTCCACCGTCGCGTCCTCTTCGACGAAGGTCGCCTCCTGTGGCACGAGGTTCAGCACCGTCGTGATCTGCCGGAGCGTCTGCCGATCGTGTCCGCGCGGGCGCACGTAGTCGTCGCGCTCTTCGTTGACGCGGCGGGAGGCGGCCAGCGCGGGAACCAGCAGCAGCAGCAGCACGCCGACCGCACGCGCGGAGACTCTCCCGCCGAGCGCGTCGAGCAGTTCGCACAGTCCAACGCCCGCGAGCCACCACACGACCACCGCCACCGGCGCGACCGCGACAGCCGCGCTCATCGGCGTCCCGGATGCCAGTCCGGTGGCGACCGCGGCAATCGCGGCCGCGCCTCCGACTCCCTGCCACGTGCCGCGCACGCCTTCGCCGAATGCGCCGAGGACGGCCAGTGCGAGCGCGAGCGGACCGAGCAACCATCCGAGCGTGGCGCCGATCGCGACGAGCCGCGCGGCGGACGGGTGCGGCACCACGCACTCGGTGACGGTCGCCGTGGACAGCGGGCCGGCGAGCAGCCAGACCGGCGCGAGCAGCGCGGCGACGAGCAGGACGACGAAGACAGCCGTCCGCCGCGATCGCCACGCGCCGGTTTCCGGAACGAGCAGCGCCGCAGCCGCGCAGACGCCGAACGCGGCGGCCTCCCACGGCGGCGCCAGCAGCGCCGGGAACAGCGGGCCCAGACCGACGGCCACCGCCAGCGCCAGCGCGATCGCGATCGAGCGCGTGCGCCGGACGACCAGGTCCGCGAACAGCGCGAGCGCCGCCGTCAGCACGAGGAACTGCAGCAGATCGAAGAGCTGGCCGACGCGCAGATCGGGACGCGAACGCAGTGCGGCGATCGAGAGGAGCTCGAACGGACCGGGACAGGGACTGGGATCGGCCAGCTCGATCGCCGGCCCGCGCAGGAGGACGACCGCCGGTCCAACCAGCCACGGCAGTGTTCGGCGCGTGGCTGCGATCAGGCGGGCGGCGGTGGACGACGGCACGCGTCTATCGTGGCTCGGGGCCTATGCTACCATGCGGACTCCGCCGCTCTGCATGGCGCTTTCCGGAGTTTCCACGCACTCCGCACCCTCGTCTGTCCGCACGCGCAGCCGCTCGCTCCCGGTCGCCGCCGTGTCCGTCCTCGCCGTCGCTGCGGCGCTCGTCGTGATCCGCTCGCTGTCGTACCTGCTCTTCGAACAATTCGGCTTCGACTCCGATCAGGCGATCAACGGGCTGATGGCGAAGCATCTCAGCCAGGGCCGCGCGTTCCCGCTGTTCTTCTACGGCCAGACCTACATGCTCGCCGTCGAATCGTGGGTCGCGGTGCCGTTCTTCTGGATCGCCGGTCCTTCGGTCGGCGCGCTGCGCGCCTCGCTGCTGGCGTGGAATCTCGCGTTCGCGTCGCTGCTGATCGTCGGCCTGCACCGCGACAGCCGGCTCGCGTGGCCGGTCGCGATCGTGCCGGCGCTGTTCTTCCTCGCCGCGCCGCCGTCGATCGCCAAGCAGTTGATCGAGGCGCAGGGCGGCATCATCGAGCCGTTCGTCTACATCGGCGCGCTGTGGTTTCTGCGGCGCCGTCCGATCTGGTTCGGCGTCGCGCTCGCGATCGGCTTCCGCAATCGCGAGTTCACGCTCTACGCGGTGCCGGTGCTGCTCGCGATCGAGCTCGCCGCCGGCGAGCTGACGCGGGCGCGCCTGCGCGAGTGGCTGCTGGCGCTGGTGATGTTCGTCGCGGTGTGGGAGTCGATCTCGGCGTTGATGCCGTTCGCCGATCTCGCCGGTCCCGGGACGCGCGGGCAACTGCTCGGCGGATTCTCCGGATCGCAGATCGGCAACCTGGTGAATCGCTTCAACGGCCGGCCCGCGGAGATGATCGATCGCGCGGCGAGCCTCGTGCCGTCGCTGCTGGCGTGGTTCGTCGGCGGCGCGCAGGTCGAAACGAGTTTTGCGGTGCCGGACCACCGCTGGCTGCTGTGGCTGGCGGTGGCCGCGCTCGCCGCGATCGCCGGACGGCTGCTGGTCCTCGCCGCGCCGCCCGCCGGTGCGCGGCGCGATCGTGCGGCCTTCCGACACGCCGCGCAACGAGCACTTGTACTCGCGCCGTTCGCGTGGTACATTCTCGGCGTCGGTGCGGTCGCCGTCGCGACGTTCCTGGCGGCGAAGCCGGTGCTCACCGGGTATTCGCGATATGCGATTCTCGGTCTGCTGATGCCCGTCGGCCTCACGGCGGCGCTGCTCGCCCTGGAATCTCGACGCGTCGTCCGGGGCGCGGTGATCGCCGGCGTGATCGCGTGGACGGCAGTGAGCGTCACCGACAACGTGCGCGTACTGATGAGCAACGTTCGGCAACCCCCGCCGAACCCGATCCGTGCGTTAACGGATGGGCTGATCGCACGGCATGTTCCGGCGGCGAGCGCAGGCTATTGGGAAGCCTACATCGCCACGTTCGTCGCCAACGAACGCGTCCGGGTTGCGTCGACCGACTTCGTTCGGATCCAGGAGTACCAGGATTTTCTCGCCGACCACCTGCAGGAGGCGCGCACGCTCGAGCGCGATCCGTGCCCCGGCGGCGATCGGATCGACCGTTGGTACGTGTGTCGTCCGTGATAGGTCGCTGGCCCCAGACCTGCAATCTGAGGCGTTCGAGTCAGCTCGGTTCACATTTTCAACTGATTTCTGGAGGGTTTGTCGAACGCAACCGTCAGCGTGTCGACAGATGTGTAAGTAACATTCATGCAGAGCTTCTCGAAACTTGCCACGTTCCTCGTCACGGCCGCGCTCGCGTCCGCCTGCGGATTCGACCACAGCCGTAATGTTCTCGTGCCGACGGAGGTTCCGCCGGGCACTACTACCACCACCAGCGGGACACCCGGCGCGTCGGCGATGCCGCTCCTCGGCACGTGGGTCGAGACGTCGGTTGTCGGCGCGAAGGCGATCGGCGCGCTGCCGACGCCGAACTCGTGCTCCGCGTTTCAGTTCACGATGACCAGCCAGACCGCGTCGCAGGCGTCCGGCTCGTTCACGGCGCAGTGTCCGGGCAACCTGACGCTGACCGGCACGATCTCGGGTCAACTCGGCGGCCCGACGATCCCGATGGTCATCACCGGCCTGGCCACCACGCCGGGCGAGGCGGCGTGCCCGTTCACGCTCAACGGCACCGGCGTGCCGCAGAACGCGAACGAGCTCCGCATCGACTACACGGGCACGACCTGCCTCGGTCCGGTCACCGGCAGCGCGACGCTGCGTCAGGCGTCGTCTGGCGGCGGCACGCCGCCGCCCGCGCCGACGCCGGCTCCGACGCCGCAGGCTCCGCCGAGCTCCGACCCGCTGGTTGGCTGCGGCGCGCTCGTCAGCGGCGGCGCCGCCCCGGTCCGGGTGATCGAGTGCCTGCACGATCGGCTGAATCCGCCGCACACGCCGGAGGGCGCGTTCGAAATCACCAAGCGCGTCGCCTGGGCGTACCGCAACGAGGGCGCGGGCCTGCTGATCAAGAACGGCGGCGAGAACATCGTGTCGTGGAAGGGCCGCAGCTTCTCGGCCAGTCGCGTCTGCCTGCCGAACGGGCACATCTACAAGGTGCTCTCGGACGTGCCGACGACCAACGCGCCGAGCTTCCAGGACAACGACTACGTCGACCCGAGCTTGTACGTTCCGGCGATCGATCCGAACAGCTGATCGATCGGCGAAGCGTGCTGTCGCCGTGACGGGCGCGGGTATCGCGCGTCCGTCACGAGCGACCTCTCCCGCCCTGCCGGCGCGTCCGCCGGACAATTCCCGCGTGACCGGCGCCTGCGACTCGCACTAAGATGTAGAGCTTGTCGGAGCGCACCTAGCCTACTCGTGAGCGATACGCGTGTCACAGTTGTCATTCCCGCCAAGGACGAAGAAGGACTGATCGGCGAGATCGTCGATTCGGTGCGTCCCTACGGCGACGAGATCCTCGTCGTCGACGGTCATTCCCGCGATCGGACGCGCGCCATCGCCATCGAGCACGGCGCCCGCGTCATCCAGGACAACGGCCGCGGCAAAGGCGAGGCGCTGCGGCTGTCGATCGAGGCGGCGACCACCGGGATCCTGGTGTTCATCGACGCCGACGGCTCGCACGATCCGCGCGACATCCCGGCGATGGTCGCGCCGATCAAGGCCGGCGACGCCGACATGGTGGTCGGCTCGCGCGGCAAGGGCGGCAGCGACGAACTGCACGGGACGCTCGAGCAGTTCATCCGCTACGTCGGATCGCAGCTGATCATGCTGGCGATCAACTACCGCTGGAACGTGCGGCTCACCGACAGCCAGAACGGCTTCCGCGCGATCCGCCGCGACGTCGCCGGTCAGCTCGGCCTGACCGCCAACCTGACCACCATCGAGCAGGAAATGCTGATGAAGGCCCTCAAGAAGGGCTATCGTGTCGGCGAAATCCCGAGCCACGAATACGAGCGGCGCTGGGGCGCGTCAAAAGTCGTAGTCTGGAAGCTGTGGTTCGCCTACGTGTGGTCGTTCCTGCGCAATCTGATGTGAGCGCGGCGCCGGACCTGAGCCGGCGGACGGCCGTGCTCGGCGTCGCCGCGGCGACCGCGCTCGGCGCCGCCTTCCGCTTCTACGGGCTCGGCTGGGGCGCGCCCTATTTCCACTTCCACATCGACGAGCACATCGTCTTCACCTACGCCGACGCGCTGTCGCGATCGTCGCGCGAAGCGGCCAACGCGTCGAAGTTCTTCATGTACTCGCCGTTTCCGATGTACATCCTGAACGGGATCGTCGCGGCGTATACGGCGCTTCGTCA
>Ga0134121_10004738_pt1 | contig 11103 bp, 8 predicted proteins | sample KB301_FD_96463 | JGI IMG/M metagenome (GOLD analysis project Ga0134121, IMG submission 96463) | Terrestrial soil microbial communities without Nitrogen fertilizer from Kellogg Biological Station, Michigan, USA - KB3-0-1 | ecosystem: Environmental > Terrestrial > Soil > Unclassified ...
AACACCGTCGTCGGCAGCGGCACGCTGATCACGTTCCCGGTGCTGCTCGCGGTCGGCTACCCGCCGCTGACGGCGAACGTGTCGAACTCGCTCGGGCTCGTGCCGGGCTCGCTCTCCGGCGCCTACGGCTACCGCCGCGAGCTGGCGGGCCAGCGCGCGCGCTTCCTGCGCTTCGCGCCCGCCTCGGTGCTCGGATCGTTGATCGGGGCCGCGCTGCTGCTGATCCTGCCGGCGTCCGCGTTCGAGGCGATCGTGCCGGTCTTCGTGGCGCTCGCGCTCGTGCTCGTCGTGCTGCAGCCGCGCCTGAACCGCTGGCTGCTCGCACGTCGCCACGCCGACGCCGCACCGGACGGCGGCCGCGTTCCGCTGCTGCTCAACGGCCTGCTCGGGATCTACGGCGGCTACTTCGGCGCCGCGCAGGGGATCATGATGCTCGGGATCCTCGGCGTCGCGCTCGACGACGACATCCAGCGCGTCAACGCGCTCAAGAACGTGCTCTCCGGGCTCGTCAACCTGACGGCGGCGATCGTCTTCCTGTTCGTCGCGCATCTCGCGTGGGAGGCCGTCGTCCTGCTCGCGGTCGGCTCGACGCTCGGCGGCCAGTTCGGCGCGCGGATCGGCCGCCGGCTGCCTGCTCCGGCGCTGCGCGCCGTGATCGTCGTCGTCGGGCTGGCGGCGATCGCGAAGCTGTTGCTGGACTGAGCGCTCGGGGTGCCGGAGCCGGCCACGTGGCCGGCGGAGGCGGGCCCCCGTGGGCTTTCGGGGTGCCGGAGCCGGCCACGTGGCCGGCGGAGGCGGGCCCCCGTGGGCTCTCCCCTACAGCGGCGGCTGGTCCATCAGCGTGAAGCCGACACGGGTGCCCTCGACCTGGGCGTCGAGCAGCTTGTCGTCGAGCATCTCGACTGCCTGCTCCTCGACGAACACGCGCGCGCCCTCCTCGTCGAGCACCTGGTCGGAGGCGTCCGGCAGCTCGGCGACCGTCACCTCGAGCGCGGTGGCATCCGCGGAGCTGTCGCCCTGCAGCGTGATCCGCAGGCCCGCTCCCTCGGGCAGGCCGGGGGCGGCGACGATGCCGCGGATCGCGTCGGCGGCGGAGTCGGTGATGGCAAGCATGGGGCTGCTCCTTGCGCTCGGTGGTGAGGCTCTCCCTTCGCGGCTGCCCGCGGGCGGCGGATCGGAAACCCGCTCGGCGTGCCGCTGTCAGCCGGCCCAGCCGAGCGAGCGCTCGACGGCGGCGCGCCAGCGCGCGTAGCGGCGCTCGACCTCCGCGCGCGCGACCGTCGGCTCCCAGCGGCGCGCCTCGCGCCAGCGGGCGCGGACGTCCTCCAGCGAGTCCCACACGCCGACGGCGAGCCCGGCCGCATAGGCGGCGCCGAGCGCGGTCGTCTCGGCGACCTGCGGGCGCACGACCGGCACGCCGAGCACGTCGGCCTGCAGCTGCATCAGCAGCCCGTTGGCGGTCATGCCGCCGTCGACCTTGAGCGCCGGCAGGTCCACGTCCGCCGCGTCGAGCACCTCGCGCGTCTGCCATGCGGCCGCTTCGAGCGTCGCGCGCGCCAGATGGGCGGCGCTCGTGTAAGCGGTCAGGCCGACGATCGCGCCGCGGGCGTCCGGGCGCCAGCGCGGCGCGAACAGGCCCGAGAAGGCGGGCACGAAGTAGACGTCCCCGGTGTCCTGCACGCTCGCCGCCAGCGCCTCGACCTCCGCGGCGCCGGAGATGATCCCGAGCCGGTCGCGCAGCCACTGGACCGCCGCGCCGGTGACGGCGATCGAGCCCTCCAGCGCATAGGCGGCCGGCTCCTCGCCGAGCTTGTACGCGACGGTCGTGAGCAGCTCGCGGGAGGCGATCGGCTCGGTGCCGGTGTTGACGAGCAGGAAGCTGCCCGTCCCATACGTGCTCTTCGCCTCGCCGGGCGTGAAGCACGCCTGCCCGAACAGCGCCGCCTGCTGGTCGCCGAGCACGCCGGCGATCGGGACGCCGTCGAGCGCGCAGCCGCAGCGGACCTCGCCGTACACCTCCGAGGAGGAGCGGATCGCCGGCAGCAGCGCGCGCGGCACGCCGACCACGTCGAGGCACGCCTCGGACCAGTCGAGCGTGCGCAGGTCCATCAGCAGCGTGCGGCTCGCGTTCGTCGCGTCGGTCACGTGCACGCCGCCGTGCGGTCCGCCCGTGAGCTGCCAGATCGCGAACGTGTCCATCGTCCCGAACAGGATCTCGCCGGCCTCGGCGCGCTCCCGCAGGCCGGGCGTGGCGTCGAGCAGCCAGCGCGCCTTCGGCCCGGAGAAGTACGTGGAGAGGGGGAGGCCGGTGATCGCGCGCAGGCGGTCGGGCCCGGCGTCGCCGCCGAGCTCGGCGACGAGCTCCGCGGTGCGCACGTCCTGCCAGACGATTGCACGGTGGACGGGCTCGCCGCTCGCGCGCTCCCACAGCACGGTCGTCTCGCGCTGGTTCGTGATCCCCACGGCGGCGACGTCGGCGGCGCCGACGCCCGCGGCGGCGAGCGCGCCGTCGATCACCTCGCGCAGCCGCGCCGCGATCTCCACCGCGTCGTGCTCGACCCAGCCGGCGCGCGGATGGTGCTGGGCGTGCTCGCGCTGATCGATCCCCACGATCGCGCCGTCGCGATCGAAGACGATGCAGCGCGTGCTCGACGTGCCCTGGTCGATTGCGGCGACGTGGCTTGCCATCCGGACCCCGCTCGTAGGATGAGGGCAGGATCCTATGCGAGCCCCGCTCCCGCCACGCACGTTCGAGCGCCCCTTCGACCTGATCGTGATCGGCGCCGGAATCAACGGCGCCGGGATCGCGCGCGACGCGACGCTGCGCGGGCTCGCGGTGCTGCTCGTCGATCGGGGCGACGTCGGCGCCGGCACGACGAGCCGCTCGACGCGCCTGGTGCACGGCGGGCTGCGCTACCTCGAGCACCTCGAGGTGCCGCTCGTGCGCGAGTCGCTGCGCGAGCGCGCGACGCTGCTGCACATCGCGCCGCACCTCGTGCACCCGCTCTCGTTCCTGCTGCCGATCTACGAAGGCCACAAGCGCGGCCGTGGCGTGATCCGCATGGGGATGATGGCCTACGACGTGCTCTCGCTCGACAAGAGCATCGAGCGCCACCGGATGCTCTCGACCGCCGAGGCGCTCGGGCGCGAGCCGGGGCTGCGGCGCGAGGGCCTGCGCGGCGCCGCCGCCTACTACGACGCCCAGGCCGAGTACCCGGAGCGGCTCGCGCTCGAGAACGCGCTCGACGCGCGCCGGCTCGGCGCGGTCGTACTGCCGTACATGCGCGTGACGGGCCTGGAGGGCGCGACCGGAACCCGCCCGACGCGGGTGAGCGGGGTGGCGCTCCACGACGAGTTGCACGACGCCGAGCATCTCGCGCGCGGAGCGCTCGTCGTCAACGCCTCGGGGCCGTGGGTCGATGCGGTGCTGGGCGACGCCGCCGCGCAGGATCAGCCGCTGATCGGCGGCACGAAGGGCAGCCATCTCGTCGTCGAGCCGTTCCCGGGTGCGCCGCGCGAGGCCGTCTACGCCGAGGCGAACGAGGACGGCCGCCCGTACTTCGTCGTGCCGTGGAACGGGCAGTACCTGATCGGCACGACCGACACCCGCTACGACGGCGATCTCGACGACGTCGTCGCGACCGACGAGGAGATCGCCTACCTGATCGCCGAGACGAACCGGCTGATCCCCGAGGCCGAGCTGACGCCCGACCGCGTCCTCTACACGTACGCCGGCGTGCGCCCGCTGCCCGCGATGCGCAACGGCGACGAGAGCGCGATCACGCGCAGCCACGTGATCAAGGATCACGCGCCGGAGATCGAGGGGCTGCTCTCGATCGTCGGCGGCAAGATCACGACATACCGCCGCCTGGCGGAGGAGACGGTCGACGTCGCGGTGCGCAAGCTCGGGCGCAAGGTCGACAAGTGCCGCACGCACGAGCACCCGCTGCCGGGCGGCACCGCCTACCCGTTCGCCGGCTTCCGCGAGCGCTTCCGCGCGACGAGCGGCCTGGCGCAGGAGACCGCCGACCGACTGCTGCGGATCTACGGCACGCGCGCGGCCGAGGCGCTCGACTACGCCGACGGCGCACCGGAGCTGCGCGAGCCGTTCGACGCGCACAGCGGCGCGATCGGCGCCGAGGTCGTCTTCTCGCTGCGCACCGAGCTGGCCGAGACGCTCGCCGACGTGATCGCGCGCCGCACGCTCGTCGGCTACGGCCCGAACGTCGGCCTCGACGCGGTCGACGCGGCGGCGGAGCTCGCCGTGCGCCACGTCGGCTGGAGCGATGCGCGGGCCGCGCGGGAGGCAGCCGCCTACCGTGCGCAGGTCGCGGCGCTGCGCCCGCGGCCTGCTCAGCCGCGCAGGTAGGTCAGCACCGCCAGCACACGGCGGTGATCCGTCTCCGACTGCGGCAGCCCGAGCTTGTTGAAGATGCTGGAGATGTGCTTCTCGACCGCGCCCTCGGTGACGACGAGCGCGGCGGCGATCCCGCCGTTGGAGCGACCCTCCGCCATCAACCCGAGCACCTCGCGCTCGCGCGGGGTCAGCTCGTCGAGCGGACCCGCGCGGCGGCGGCGCGTGAGCAGCTGGGCGACGACCTCGGGGTCCATCGCCGTCCCGCCGCCCGCCACGCGCTCGACAGCCTCGACGAACTCGCGCACGTCGGCGATGCGGTCCTTGAGCAGGTAGCCGACGCCGCCCCCGCCGTCGGCGAGCAGCTCGGCGGCGTAGGTCTCCTCGACGTACTGGGAGACGATCAGGATCGGCGTGCCGGGCACGCGCTCGCGCGCGGCGAGCGCGGCCTGCACGCCCTCGTCGGTGAACGTCGGCGGCATGCGCACGTCCACCACGCACACGTCCGGCTTGTGGCCGGCGACCGCGCGCACGAGCGCCTCGCCGTCCTCGACGGCGGCGACGACCTCGTGCCCGTGGTCGCGCAGCAGCCGGATCATCCCGTCGCGCAGCAGCGCCAGGTCCTCCGCGATCACGACACGCACTGCGCCATCGTATGCGGCGCGCGCCGGGTCAGCGCCCGAGCGGGATCTCCGCTCGCAGCGTCGTGCCGCCGCCCGGCGGCGAGACGATCCGCAACGTCCCGTCGAGCGCCTCGACGCGACGTTGGAGCCCGACGAGCCCCGCGCCGGCCGGATCGGCGCCGCCGGCGCCGTCGTCGACGACCTCGGCGACGAGCACGCCGTCGCGGTGGGCGAGCCGCACGAGCACGGTCGCTCCGTCGCTGTGCTTCGCGGCGTTCGCAAGCGCCTCGGCGACGACGAAGTAGGTCGCCGCCTCGGCGAGCAGCGCGCGCGCCTGCTCGGGGTCGCTGGCGAGCTTCTCCTCCGCCATCCCGAGGTTCATCGCGAGCGCGACGAGCCGCGCCTGCGCGCCGTCGTGCAGGTCGCGCTCGATCCGCTGCAGCTCGCTCGCCTGCGCGTCGACGGCGCCCGCGCGCGTGCTCGTGAGCACGTCGACGCGCGCGGCGAGCTCCTGCTCGCGGCTCGGGCGCAGCAGCGGCACCATGATCGCCAGCTCGAGCAGCGTGAGCGCGCGCACGAACAGGAAGCAGACGGGCGCGAGCAGCAGCCCGACGCCCGCCGTCGCGAGCGTGGCCTGGCGGGTGTAACGGTGTAGGCGCCGAGCTGGGCCGCCTGGTCGGGCAGGTAGACGTACCAGACGGGCAGCGTGATCAGCCCGATCACGACCCCCCACAGGGTCACCGCCGCGACCGAGAGCGCGAAGCTCAGCACGCTGCCGAGGAACGTCCAGGCGAAGTCCTTCCAGGTGGCGGGATCGCGCGCGGCGACGCGCAGCCGCTCCCACCAGCCGCTGCCCGCCGGCGCGCGGCGGTAGCGCTCGGGGATCGGCGCGCCGAGCACGAGCGCCGCCCGCTGGCGCTCCAGCCGCGCGAACCAGCGGAAGGCGTAGAAGCTGGCGAGCGTGGCGACGAGTCCGATGACGGTGATCGCAAGCGAGAGGCTCACCGTCACGCCGGTCACCCACAGCGTGAAGCCGAGGACGCTCGTCACGAGGCCGACGGCGTGGAAGGCGAGGTCGCGAAGGAGGGAGCGCACGGCGTCATCGTATGTGGCGCTCGTGGCGCCGCGCCATGGCGCTCGCGGGCGTCTCGGGGTGGGGACAGCCCCATGGCAAGTGCGCAACTTTCGAGCGGCTCGTCGTTGATGTCGTGACCGCAATTCACGACAGGGGAGCCGCACGGATGTCAATCAAGGGTGTGCTCGTCGCAGCGCTCGCCAGCCTCGGCTTGGCGTTGCTCGCGACGCCGGCCGGCGCGAACGTGCAGGTCGGCTCGTCGGGCTGGCAGTGGGGGAATCCGCTGCCGCAGGGCAACACGCTGCGGGCGATGTCGTTCGCAGGGCAGACCGGCTACGCGGCCGGTGACTTCGGCACGCTGCTGAAGACGACCGACGGCGGCACGACGTGGGCCGGCCTGCCCGTCGGCACCTTCCAGGGATTGACGATCGTGCAGGCGCTCGACGACCACACGGTCTTCGCGGGCGGCGGCTGCGTCGCGCGCCGCTCGACCGACGGCGGCCAGACGTTCACCTCGGTCGCGTTCACGCCGGTCGAGTCGAGCTGCCGCGCGAAGCTGCGCGACATGTCATGGGTCAGCGCCGACCTCGGCTTCCTGCTGCTCGACGACGGCAGCGTCTTCACGACGAGCGACGGCGGGACCGAGTTCAAGCCGCGCACGGCCGTGCCCGGTACGGGCGCGGCGGGCGGGGCGTTCGCGCCGCGCTCGATCGCCTTCATCGGCCCGCTCACGGGCTACGCGGCGACGAACCAGGGCAACATCTTCCAGACGCTCGACGCGGGCGTCTCCTGGAAGCTGGTGGCCAGCACTGGCACCGCGATCAACGAGCTGTGGTTCTTCGACGCGACGCACGGCTACGCGGTCGGCCAGGGCGGCCTGGTGCTGCGCACCGACGACGGCGGACAGACCTGGACGCCGAAGAACCTCGGCGCCGGTTCGCCGACGTACACCGCGATCCGCTGCGCCACGGCACAGCTGTGCATGCTCAGCACCGAGAGTGGCAATCAGCTCGTGCGCACCGCCAACGGCGGCGACACGCCGGGCACCGTCATCACGCCCGCGACCGACCCGATCTACGCGGCTGCGTTCGCCTCCGCGACGCGCGTCTCGGCCGCGGGCGCGAACGGCTCGACCGTCGTCTCCGACGACGCCGGCGTCACGTTCACCCCGGTCGGCGGGCGGCTCACAGGGTCCTACTCGGCGCTGCGCGCCGGCGGGCGGCGCGGCACCGCGTTCGCACCCGGCAACGCCGGCGCGCTCGCGAAGACGCTCGACGGCGGGAGGACGTGGACGACGGGCAACGTGCCGACGACGGCCGCGCTGCGCGACGTCTCCTTCCCGAGCGCGAGCATCGGCTACGCGCTCGATCGCGACGGCGGGCTCTTCCGCACCGCCAACGGCGGCGACACGTGGAAGACGCTCGGCACCGGCAGCACGCGGCGCCCGGTCGCGGTCTACGCGCCGAACGCGAACGTCGTGCTCGTGATCGGGCCGCGCGGGCTGCGCCGCTCCACCGACGGCGGCGAGTCGTTCTCGCAGGTGCGCTCCCGGGCTGTGACGCGCGCGTCGCTCGTCGGCGTGACGGCGGCACGTGGCGGCGCGATCTTCGCGTGGGGAAGCTCCGCGATCGTGCTGAGCCGCGACCGCGGCGCCTCGTGGACGACGTTGCCCAAGCCCAGCCGCCGGACACGGATCGCGCAGGTGGCGTTCTCGAGCGCGAAGACGGGGCTGCTGCACGAGACCGACGGACGCATCTGGCGCACGACGAACGGCGGGCGGAGCTGGACGCTGCTGCGCGCTGTCGGCACCGACGCGATCACCGGCATGGCGGTCAGCTCCGATCGCACCGCGTATCTCGTCAGCGACGGCTTCGGCGGCCACGGCGGCGGCTACCTGCTGCGCAGCGAGGACGGCGGCGCGACCTGGCAGCCGCAGTTCGTGGTGGCCGCGCCGATCGCGCCGCTCGGCATCGTCGCCGCCGGCAGCGTCGACTATGTGCTCGGCGGCGAAGCGGAGCTGCTCACCAGCACGAGCGGCGGCGTCGCCGGCTCGGAGTCGGCGCTCACGCTCGCGACGAAGCGGCGCAAGCTGCCGAAGCCGGCGGCGATCACCGTCACCGGGCGCCTGCGCCCGGCGGGCGACCGCGAGGAGGTCACGGTCTCCGCGCTCGACGCGCGCGGAGCGTGGAGCCACGAGACGGTCAGCGTCGCCTCCAACGGCACGTTCGCGACCCGCTTCCACGTCGCGCGCGGCACGACGACGTTCGTCGCCCAATGGGCCGGCAACTTCCAGTCGGCGGGCGCCGGGTCGAAGGTGATGGCGGTGACGGTCGGCGGGAAGGCCAAGCCGCGGCGGCACACGCACCGCAAGGGTCGCTGAGGAGGTGGGGAGGGGCCGCGGCGCTTGTTTCGCCGCGGCCCCGACCGGCTAGGTTCCGCCCGAGACCGCGATAGAGGAGCGAGCATGGGACAGCCGGTCGTGCACTTCGAGATCATCGGGCAGGACGCGGAGAAGCTCGGGCGCTACTACTCCCAGCTGTTCGGGTGGGACGTCGACGCGAACAACGAGATGAAGTACGGCATGGTCCAGCGCGAGGCCAACCTGACGTCCGAGGGGGTCGGCATCGGCGGCGGCATCGCAGCCGGACCGCCCGGCTACGAGGGACATGTGACGTTCTATGTCGAGGTGCCGGACGTCGAGGCGACGCTGGCGCAGGCGGAGCGCCTGGGCGGGACGCGCCTGATGGGGCCGGAAACGGTGATGGACCGGATGATCCTCGGCCACCTCAGGGACCCCGAGGGGCATATCGTCGGGATCATCCAGACGTCGATCTGAGCGGCGCCCCCGACATGCAAAAGCCCCGCATTCGGGGGGCTTTCATGCGGCTGAGAGGACTTGAACCTCCACGGGGATTTAAATGCCCCACACGGACCTGAACCGTGCGCGTCTACCGATTCCGCCACAGCCGCAGGGAACGGAATCCGACGATACACGTTCGCACACGCGCGACGCGGCGTGGCCCGCCACCGCCAGCAGGCGCCAAGCGCCTTGCTATTCTCTCGGCCACCCGAGCCGCCATCGTCTAGGGGACTAGGACACCGCCCTCTCACGGCGGAAACCGGAGTTCGAATCTCCGTGGCGGTACTGATGAGAAAGCCCTGCAAAGCAGGGCTTTCTCATGGCCAGGCTGCGGCCGAGGCGAAGGGCCCAAGCCTTCCGTACCTTCGGACGGGAACTAACCAGCCCGGGATGTAGGTCTCAGCTTGTTGCTTACGCGCCTCGCGGACTGAACTCGGTGCTGTGCTCGGAGCACGAGGATGATGAGTTTCCCTGCTGGGTCGAGCTCCGCGAGAAGACTCGGCGCGAGCTGGGCGGCGAGGCTTCCGCGCGTCGGGAAGGCTACGTAGTAGCCGGCGACGCCGCAGATGATCATCTTGTGGATGTGGCCGCGGCGCAGGGGCGTGCTCGCGGTGAGCGAACGCCTCCTTGCTCGAATGAGTCCGAATCGCAGCGCCGCATTGCTCGGATAGTGCGAGATGAACGAGAAGTCGCCGGTCATCTCGTCACGCTCGAAGTCAACGAGGCTGTCGTACAGCGTGGAGAGCACGCAGACGTGGGGCCAGTAGGCAGACGCGATTGCCAGAGCGTCTTGGTGGGTCGTCTTGGCGTCCGCAGCGGCGGCAAGCAGCGCGAGGACCGCGAGGTTCGAGTTGGTACCGGCAGCGATCTCCCACCACGAGTAGCCGTTCGTTCCGAATTGCGTCCCCGTCCAGCGGCGAAGTTCGGTGTTCGTGCCGTGCCATGTTGCCGTGTGGGTGTGGGCAAGACCTTGGGCGCAGCGCACCGCGGCAATCTCAGCCTCGCGTGCGATGACGGCAGCCGAGGGCAGTTGCCACAGCCGGGCGCGACAAGCTGTGACGAGCGCTGAGAGATAGCCACCATCGTTACCGACCGGATCGAGCTGGATAGGGGAACCAGGTGGCGAGACTGCGGCCGCGAGCGCCATGCCGAACGCTACGCCGCGGTGGAGCTCGTCGGCGCAGAGCTGTTCGCCGGCCGTGTCGAGGTAGTCGAGGAGGACCTGGTACGCGACGAGCAGTTCGATGGTGGAGCGTCGCTGGCGCCGTGGCGCGGTGGCTGCCAGGGCGGCGACCGCCTGGGGGTTGGTGCGTTCGAGGAGGATCCCGTCCATCGCATACTTGCGCAGCGTTGGGTCGGGAATCGCTGCGGCGACGTTGGCCCATCGGTTGATCTCTCGACGTGCACGGGGAAGGATCGATGCCTGGTAGTCGCTGAGTGCTTTGAGGGTTCTGAGCATCGCGAGCATCGGCGGATAATCACCGATCTCCCCGGCGTGCCGAGGCGGTGCCGCGCCGTTTGAGGATCACATGGCAACCCGCCTCGGGCACTACCATCACACGCTCGTTTGCTGAAGCGGCGCTGGCAGGGCTGGAGTCGGCGGCAGGCCGGCGTTCGCCCGGGCGCTTCTCACCTTCCTAGCTACGGCCGGTATCTGAGCGCGTCGGCTGCCGCGCCCGCGCACGCTCGACCGCGTCGCGCAGCACCGCCTCCCAGCGGTGGGCGTGCTCGTCGATCCCCTGGCCGCTCGCCCAGCGGGCGGCGCGCTTGGCGAGCCTGCCGCGCTCGCGACCGTTCACGATCAGTCGCTCGAGCGCGTCGTGCCAGCCGTCGTCGGGCACGAGCCGTCCGCCTTGGGCCTCGCCCATCGACGCGTACGGGCCCACCGGGGACGCCAGCCAGGCGAGGCCGGCCGAGCCGTACTCCTTGAGCTTGATGTTCGAGCGCGCACGGTTGAAGGGGATGTCGACGAGCGGCGCGATGCCGATGTCGCAGCGGGCGAGGATCTTCGCGAGCTGCAGCAGCTTGGTGGCTGACGCGTGCTCGTAGCGCGCATGGCGCAGTCCGAGGTTGAGCCCATAGCTGCGCACTGTCAGGTCGGAATGAGCGTCGAGCAGGCGCAGCAGCGTCTCGCGCAGGCCGAGCTGCTGGTAGTCGACCTGATGCTCGAGCGCCGCGACCCAGACGATCA
>Ga0134121_10004740_pt1 | contig 11097 bp, 9 predicted proteins | sample KB301_FD_96463 | JGI IMG/M metagenome (GOLD analysis project Ga0134121, IMG submission 96463) | Terrestrial soil microbial communities without Nitrogen fertilizer from Kellogg Biological Station, Michigan, USA - KB3-0-1 | ecosystem: Environmental > Terrestrial > Soil > Unclassified ...
CCTCGAGCGCGGCGCCCTCGAGCGTCTGCAACACCCGGTGGTGGCGCCCGTGGGACTCGATGTCCATCCCGGCCCGCGCGAGCGCGCGAACCTCATCCCACGTCATGATCAGGTGATTGGCATGGCCGGCTTCGATCTGCGGGGTCCATTCGACCTCGAGCGCCTTGCTGAGCTCGTCGAGGAAGCGATCAAGGTCGAGGTTCTGCGTATCCTTGACCAGATCGGTCAGCGTGTTCTTGACCTTGCCATCGTCGAGGTCGAGCGTGATCGGGCGCGGGTAGGTGATCACCGCGGTCTTCTTGGCCCCGTGCTTGGCTTTATGCTGGGCCTGGTGCTGGGCCTGATGGAGCAGCAACGAGATCCGCTCCCACCAGTACAACCGGCGCTCGGACACGAACGAGGTCGCGATGAAGAACGTCGCGCGGATGCCTACCGAGCGCAGGATCGGCAGCGCCACGTCGTGGCACGACCGGTAGCCGTCGTCGAACGTCACCAGGACCGGGTTGTTCGGCAGCGGCGCGCCATTGATGGCGGCGAGCACATCATCGATTCCGATCGGGTTGCCGTGGCGCGCGACCGTCTCCAGGTGGCGGCGGAACTGCGCCGGGTTCGCGTCGGCCACCTCGGGATCGTAGGGATACGACGGGTCGTGCTCGGCAATGTGATGGTACGTGAGGATGCTGAGGATCGGCGAGGGCGCATGACGGCGCAACTTCATGACCGCTCCGAGGGCACCTGCTCTGTGTAGCCACGTGGCGACTCGCTCGCGCATCACCTTGGCACAGCATACCGCCTTCGGTCCGAATGGTATCGTCTTACCGCTTGTTCGCGATTCCTGGCATCGCCGCGCTGATCATCTTTGTCCTGGCCAGACCGCAGGAATCGTTCCCGCTGCTTCAGGGCGTGCCATTCCTGCACCTGTTCGCGGTGTTTGCCGTGCTCGGCTGGGTGATCGACGTGCGCCTGCGGCGCCTGCAGCCGGTCGCGACCCCCACCCTCCCGTGGGTCGTCGCGTTGTTCGTGTGGATCATCATCGGATCGGCGGTGGTCGCGCCCGAGCAGTTGCCCACCCGGATCATCGATTCGGTGATTCTGTTCGTGCTGTACGGAACGATCTCACATGGCGTCCAGCGCTTCCGGACGTTCCAGCTGGTGACCGGGGTGCTGGCCGCGACCTGCACGTTCATCACGCTCATATGCTTGCATCAGGGGCTGTCTCCGCTGCAGTGCGTCGGCGGCTTCGAGGTCGAGGGTGAGGCAGAGGTCACGGGCGTGCCGGACGGCCGCGACTGCGAGAACAGCGCGCAATGCCGGGGGCCGGATGCCGAGCCCGGGATGGAGTATCGCTGCGAGCGCGTCGGACTACTCGGGACGTACTCGGTCGATGAGCGTGTGCGATACCGCGGTGAGCTCCAGGATCCCAACGAAGTCGCGCTGACGATCAGCGCAGGAGCGCTGTCTCTCCTGATCGGCTTTGCGCTGCGCAAGCGCAGCCCGAAGAGCGTGTTCCTGTTCGGCCTCGGGGCTGCGGTCGTGCTCTACACGGTGTTCATGACGCAGTCGCGCGGTGGCCTCATCGCCGCGCTGCTGGTGCCGGGGGTCTATCTGGTGCGCCGGTACGGCGTCAAGGCGGTGATCCCGGCCGGTCTGATGGCGCTGCCGCTGCTCCTGCTCGGTGGCCGTAGCGGGGAATCCGCCGCCGAGTCGACCCAGCAGCGCTACGAGGCATGGGCGGTTGGCCTCGACATGTTCCACCACAGCCCGGTGTTCGGGGTCGGCGCACGGCAGTTCGGCGAGCACCACTTCTTGACGGCGCACAACTCGTTCGTGCTCACGCTCGCCGAGCTCGGGTTTCCGGGGATGGTGATGTTCGTCGCGATCGTCTACTTGACGTTCAAGTCGTTGCTCGTCGGTCTGCGCGAGCTCCGTCACGTGCCGGGTACGGAGGCGGCGACCGTCTGGGGTATGTCGCTGCTCGCGTCGATGGCCGGGATCGTGTTCCAGATCAACACGCTCTCGTTCGCCTACCACTCGGTCTTGTGGATCTTCTTCGGTCTCGTCGGTGCGTGGTGCTCGGCGATCCGGTACCACCGGCCCGAGTTCCGGGTGCGGCTGACCTGGCGCGACCTGGTCATCATCGTGGCCGCGTGCGCGGTCTACGCGCTGCTCGTGTTACCCGTCTTCCTCAAGGCCAAAGGCGAGCTCTAGGCCGCGGCCCCCGCTGCCATGAAATACCCAGAGCGCCCAGACACGCGCTTCGGGAGACCGCGGGCACGCTTGCTGCGCTACCGCGGTTCTGGGTCCACTCGCTCGGGAGACAGCGAACCACCGGCGAGAGAACGATACCCCAGACCCAACACTCAACCCGGCCTGCCCTCGAAGCACCACCTGTGGAAGCTACCTCGCTCGGGACCCAGCCCGCGTCGCTCCGTTGCGCGTTGCGCTCGCATCATCATTTTCGTTCAAGGAGGTGGCCGGGCCACCGGCCACGAAGTCTCGGTCGCCGGCTACTTCTTCTTGGGAGCGGGCTTGGCGGCCGGCTTCTTGGCAGCCGGCTTGGCAGCTGGCTTCTTGGCGGCGGGTGCCTTGGCGGCGGGTGCCTTGGCAGCCGGCTTGGCGGCGGGAGCCTTGGCAGCGGGTGCCTTGGCAGCCGGCTTGGTGGCAGGTGCCTTGGTGGCCGGTGGAGGCGGGGCCGGGGGTGGTGGAGCTGGTGGTGGGGCGAGTGGCGGAGCCACGGGCTTGGGGGCCGGCGCTTTGGCCGCCGGGGGAGCGTTGGGTTTCGCCGGTACGATGATGGGCTTACTGGGCTGCGGTAACGGCTTGGCAGGACGCACTGGGGCTGGACCGCGGCGCGGACGCTCGTCGCGCTCCTCTTCCTCCTCCTCTTCGTCTTCTTCGTCCTTTTCGTCTTCGTCCTTTTCGTCTTCGTCGTCCTCGTCGTCGTCGCGAAGGATCGGCTTTACGACGCGGACCTCGTCCTCGTCGTCATCGTCGTCGTCGTCGTCTTCGTCCTCGTCTTCTTCGTCCTCGTCGTCTTCGTCCTCGTCGTCTTCGTCCTCGTCTTCTTCGTCCTCGTCGTCTTCGTCCTCGTCGTCTTCGTCCTCGTCTTCTTCTTTGTCTGCCTCGTCCTTGCCCCATGGCGGTTCGCTACCGTCGCGCCAGCCCCCGGCTTCTTCTTCCTCCTTGTCTTCTTCTTCCTCCTCCTTCCATTCCTCCTCGCCTTCCTCGTCGCCGCTCCAGTCGGTTACGCCACCAACGCCGCCACCGCCGCCTTCCGGTTCATCGGCGACGTCTTCGTCTTCATCATCCTCGTCTTTGTCTTCATCATCCTCGTCTTCGTCGTCTTCGTCGTCTTCGTCGGAGACTTTGTCCTCGTCTTCATCATCCTCGTCGTCTTCATCCTCGTCTTCGTCGTCTTCGTCGTCTTCATCCTCGTCTTCGTCTTCGTCGTCGTTGACGCGCTTGGGTGAAGCCACGGTCCAGGGAGGCATGAGGGGCGATTGATCGACGCTTGCACTGCGCATATATCGATGTCCTAGGCCGCATTCTAAGCATGCGGAATACTGGGCGTGTCAACTCGGTGAGCGATCGATCAGCCGAGTAGCACGACATCGGCCGGCACGCTCCCACCGAACCCAGTATTCCATGCTAAGGCGTAGCCGGTGATGTTGCGCAGGATCGCGCGCTCGCCGGGGGGGAACCATGCTGGCTCGACGGTCCATTCCCCGAGCACGTCCTCTTCGTAGCAGGTCGGGCCGACGAACAGCGTCGTACGGCCCAGGCCGGTTCGCGGTGGTGGCGCGACGAGCTCGGGCTGGCTCCAGCGCAGGTGGCAGATCCGCGACAGCTCGACCACGCGTAGCGCGCGGCCGTCGAACTCGCGGGCGACGGCGACCCGGCCGCATGCGAATCCGGCGCCATCCGCGACGATCCGGCCGGGCTCGATGACGATCTCGAGCGGTGGCGGCAGCGCGGCCCGGATCTCGAGCAGGCAGCGCGGCAGGTCGGCGATCGCATGCCACGCACCACCCAGGTCGACGAACCGGGGCACGACGCCAGCGGCCGTGGCCGCGGCGAGCATCGCGTGGGCTGTCGCGATGAACCGTTCGCTCGACGTCGCCGCGACCGCGCCATGATGGACGTGGAGACCCACCGGCCGGGGGTGGGCCGCACGGGCAAGCTCACCGATGGCATCGCGCATGCTTGCTGGATCGGTGTCGATCCCGAACCGGGAGCGGCGATGCCCGCTGCCGTCCAGGATGGCGCCGACGGCCGGATCGCGGCCGGTCAGGGAGGCTGACATCCGGATTGCGATCTCCGCGTGCGGCGGCGCCGCGTCGACCTGTGCGACGGTCTCACAGCTGACCATCAGGCGCCCGCGCCAGCCGGCGACGGCGGCGATCGCGCGACCGCTCGGATCCGCGACCGACAAGGTCCGCCCTCCGAGTGCCGCCACTCCTACGACGTCTGCAATCTCTCCAGGCGACGCAACATCGAACCCGGCCAGGCGGGCCGCGGCGAGCGCACGCACCGCCGGGTGCGGAAACGACTTCGCGGCGAACAGCGCGGTGATCCCCGCGGCGCGGGCCGCGCCGGCGATCGCCGCCAGGTTTGCATCGATCCGCGCGAGATCGAACACGAGGCTCGGCCGCTCGCAGCGCTCGATCGCCGTGGCGATCGCGGCAGGCAGATCGGGCCGCACCACCACAGGCTAGGCGAGCGGAAGCGAGCCGTCTCGGTATAGCCGAGCGTTTCGCGAGGCGATCAAGCTAGGAAGCCGTAGGCCATATGGGCTGCTAGCGCGCCCGAGCGAGGCGGAAGGCACTGGACGGTTGCGATCACGCGCGCGCGCTCGCATGCTCCGGCCATGGATGACGACGTTTGCGTGCTGAGGCTCGAGGGTGGCAAGGCCAACGCGATGACGCCCGACCTGCTCGACAGCCTCGAGCGGATGATCGATGGCTTCGAGCGTGGCCCGGCCGCCGCGGCGGTGCTTACCGGCTACGAGCGGTTCTTCTCCGGCGGCCTCGCGCTGACCCACATCATCGACTTCGACGCCGCCCAGATGCGACGCTACATCGAGCATTTCGCGCGCGTGATGACCCGCGTGTTCGCCTGCCCGAAGCCGATCGTGCCCGCGGTCAACGGTCATGCGATCGCCGGCGGCTGCGTGCCCTCCCTCATGTGCGACTGGCGGATCCTGATCGACGATCCCGGCGTCCGCATCGGCCTCAACGAGGCCCAGCTCGGGCTTGGCCTGCCGGCGATCATCCTCGAGCCGCTGCGCGTCGCGGTCCCACCCACGTCGCTTGCATCAATCGCGCTCGAGGGCACGCTGTTCGCACCCGGCGCCGCCCTCGCGATCGGCCTGGTTCATGACCTGGCACCGGCGGGCGACCTCCTGGCCCGCGCGACCGCGAAGGCCAAGTCATTCGCCGCGCTGCCGTCGTCCGGTGTTTCGCAGATCAAGCACGCGCTCCGCGCGCCCATCCTCGCGACCATCGCCCGCACCGCCGACGCCGATACCGCGCGCTGGCTCGAGACCTGGTTCAGCCCAGCGGCACAAGCGCGGCTGCGTGCCACGGTCGCCAAGCTGCGGTGATGGGCGCGTCGATCGGCGCTTGGGGCTAGTTTCGCTTCGGCGGTGCGTCGCTGTCGGGCGGCAGCGGCGTGATGCCGTCGGAGGTTGGCCTGGGTGGCGCAGGTGCGTCGGCCTCGCCGGGCTTGGCCGCGCCCCGCTCGGTCTTCTGTGCTCCGGGGCCGCCGGACAGCACGATGTAGCCGATCGGTGCCACGAGCCCGAGCGTGACGAGCGCCGCGCCGCGCCAGCGCAGGCCGAGCCTGCCCTTGATCATGAAGATGCCGCTGATCGCCAGGTACAGGAGCAGCGCGGCGTAGGCGTCGGCGATGAACTTCCAGGCTTGCTTGCCGCGCGTTGCGTGCAGCCAGTCAGCGACGCGGAAGAACAGGCGGTCGCGGCGGGCCTGGATGGTGATGGTGTCGCCGATCGCGGTCACCTTGCTGCCGCTCGCGTAGCTCAGCCGTACCTCGTCGCCGGCGCGATAGACGTCGTCGATCTTGCCGGTGAGGCCGGCGGCGTCGGCGATCCGCTTGGTGGCGTCGGCGTCGCTGAGCTCGTCGGGGATCGGCGTGATCTTGCGCGTCATCTCGGACGCGTGGAAGTTGGGATCCCAGTCGTCGATGTGGTTCATCGCGATGCCCGACAGCGCGTAGATCACGGTGAACCCGACGGCGAGGTAGCCGATGTCGCGGTGGATCGCGCGCAGCCAGGCGCGCCAGCGCTTCTTGATGGTCGCGCTCGATCCTGAACGCCGCGCCGGAGGTTGCGCAGGTGGTGCCGGGTCGACGACCGCCTCGGCGACGTCAGGCATAACGCTCTTCCTTCCACGGATCGGCGTGGTTGCTGTAGCCGCGGGTCTCCCAGAAGCCGGGCTCGTCGGTCTTGACGAACCGCACGCCGGTGATCCACTTCGCGCTCTTCCAGAAGTAGAGGTCGGGCACGAGGCCGCGCACCGGCGCGCCGTGCTGGCGCGCGAGCGGCTTGCCGTTCAGGCGATACGTCACCATGGCGGTGTCGGCGGTTGCTTCCTTGAGCGGTGCGTTCGCGGTGTAGCCGTGGGCCGCCTCGAAGATCACGAAGCGCGCCTCGGACGTGACCTCGGCCTTCTCGGCGAGCGTCGCGATCTGGACGCCCTTCCACAGCCCACCGATCAGCGACCAGCCGGTGACGCAGTGGACATCGGCCTCCTTCTGGACCTGCGGCAGCTTGAGCAGCCCCGCGTAGTCGATCTCGAACGGCGACTTGCAGAGGCCGTGGACGCGCAGCTTGAAGGTGCGGACGTCGCCGTCGCCTTCCTCGCCGCCCATCGGGCGCAGCTCCTCGAGCGCGCGCTGGCCGGGCGGCAGCCGCGACCGGCCGTCGGGGCGATTCTCGGCGCGGGCTTGCCGCGACAGGTCATCGCTGGCGATCCGGACGAGCGCGCCGCCGAGCGCCATGAACGCGGTACCGACCGCCGCGGACTTCACGAACTGACGGCGGTCCCATGCCTGCTTCAGCTCGGGGTAGCGTTCGAGATCAGGTCGGCGAGAGTCGCGCACGGGTCCTCCTTGCGCCGGGGAACGCGGCTCGATCGAGCCGATCCGGCGGGATGCACTGGATACGTTGTACCTACCGAGCTGGTTACGCGCGAGCGCAGATACCAGCCGACTCGAAGGCCTTGGGTGTGGAAGCTGCTGAAATATCAGCCAGATCAGTCACCCGAACGAGGCAAGCAGACAGCATCCTCTCCCCAGGCCCTAGGTCCCCAGGCCCTAGGCGCGGCCGTAGACCGGGACCAGGGTGCCTGAGGTCAGGGCATTTTGCGGCGATGCCAGAAAGCCGATGGCCTCGGCGACCTCGGCTGGCTTGGGCCAGGCGGCGTGGTCGGCAGTCGGCATTGCCGCGCGGTTGGCCGGGGTGTCCATCAGCGATGGCAGCACCGCGTTGACCAGGATGTTCTCGGGGAGGAGCTCGACCGCCAGCGTCTGGGTGAGCGCCGCGACCCCCGCCTTGGAGGTGGCATAGGCGGTCATGTTGGACGCCGGCACGAGAACCGGACGCGCGGCGACGTTGACGATTCGACCACCGCCGCCGGCCTTGCGGATCGAGCGGACGGCCTCGCGGCACGCCAGAAAGCACGTGACGGTGTTCATCCGCCACTGCTTCTCGAAGTCGGCGAGCGAAGTGTCGGCGAGCGGCGCCAACGCGAAGCCGCCAGCGAGCTGGATCGAGGCCCACAGCGGCGGCAGCGCGGCGTAGTACGCGGTGGCCTGTGCTTCATTCGACAGATCCACCGTCGCGATATCGGGAACATGAACGATGGCGCCGCGGGACTCGAGGAGCGCGACCACCGCGCCTCCGAGTGCACCTTTGCCGCCGGTGACCACGACGTGACGACCCTGCATCGGCGGCGACCATACACCCGGCGTTGTGATTCCCAAGTGATTTCGGAAGTGATTGCTTGTTCCTCGGGGCCTGCCGACGCTAGAAGCCCAAGGGATGGGCGCACAGTGGAAGCACGCGGGTCGTCAGGCGAGCGCGGCCGCCAAGGGCAAGGTGTTCAGCAAGCTGGCGAAGGAGATCTCGATCGCCGCGCGCGCCGGCGCCGATTCGAACCTGAACGCGCGCCTGCGGGCCCTGGTCGAGACCGCGAAGAAGCACTCGATGCCGCGCGAGACGCTCGAGCGCGCGATCAAGAAGGGCGCGGGGCTGCTCGACGAGACGGTCAGCTACGAGGCCGTGACCTACGAGGGCTTCGCGCCGCACCGCGTGCCGGTGATCGTCGAGTGCCTGACCGACAACAAGAACCGCACCACCACCAATATCCGGTTTCTGTTTCGCAAGGGCCAGCTCGGGACCTCCGGCACGGTGTCGTGGGACTTCGCGCACGTCGGGCTGGTCGATGCGACACCGCCTGCCGGCGCGGACGCCGAGGAAGCGGCGATCGAGGCCGGCGCCCAAGACTTCGAGGCCGACGGCGAGGGTGGCTTCCGGTTCTACACCGAGCCCGCGGATCTCGACGCGGTCGGCAAGGCGCTGTCGGCTCGCGGCTGGACGGTGGCGACGATCCGGATCGGCTGGCGCGCGAAGAACCCGGTTTCGCTCGACGATGCGGCGGCGCGCGGCGAGGTCGAGGCGTTCCTCGCCGAGATCGACGAGGACGATGACGTACAGCACATCTACGTCAGCCTCGACGCGTAGGGCTTCGCGCATGTCGCACCTGCATCGCTGTGTTGATCGCGAATCGGCACCTGCCGGCTCGACCAGACGCGCTAGTATGGCGCGCCGTGCCGCCCGACGCCGCTGCTGACGCCGACGCGACCGAGGCTGATCCGCTGCACGGGACCGAGCTCGGCACGCAGGCCGCGTCGCCGCACGCCATTGCCAGCGTCGCGACGGGGCTACGCGCCACCTTGCCGCAGGAGGCTCGGCCGACGGGGTGGCCCACGGTCTCGGGGCGCCCGGTGGCGACCGTGGCCGATGCGCTCGAGCGCAGCGATCTGACGCGGATGCGCGCGTTTCACACGTTCGGCATGCTCGCTCCGTTCGGCGCGATCCTGCTGTCGCTCTTGCTCGGCGGTGATCCGGCCGTGCGCCTGGCGTTCTGGCTCGGTGCCGGCGTGCTCGCGGTGTGCAACGTCGCGCTCGTGTACCTGACCAAGAACGAGGCGTTGTACAAGCCGCGGCCGGTCGGGATCTTGTGGGTGTTGTCGACGCTGGGGGTCCTGCCGGCCCTGGCCTATTTCGGCCCGTTCTCGGCGGTGGTCATGGTGCCGATGCTCGGCATCGTGTTCATCGCGCTCGGCCCCGTACGGTGGACCGCGCTGGCGACCGCGGGCATCTGCATCGGTGGCCACGTCGTGATCGCGATCCCGATCATCTGCGGCTGGATCCCCGATCGCGGCGTGTTGACCAGCCACTACGCCGATCAGTCTCAGCTGTGGATCGCCGAGATCCTGGTCGTCGGGTTCCTGAGCTCGGGCTACGCGCTCGGCCGCTGGGCGCGCACCACCAACGCGGCCGCGCTCGCCGAGCTTGCCCAGGCCGTGCGGGTGATCGGCGACAAGGAGCAGGCGCTCGCCGAGGTTGCCGACCAGGCGCAGCGGGCCAACCGCGCCAACGAAGGCCGGTGGACCAACCAGACGATGGGCAGCTTCAAGCTCGGCCTCGTGCTCGGGCGCGGCGCGATGGGCGAGGTCTACGAGGCGGTGCGCGGCGACGGCACCCCGGCGGCGGTCAAGATGCTCAACGCGCGCGGGGCCGCGAGCGCCACGCTGATCGAGCGGTTCCATCGCGAGATGGCGGTCGCCGCGCGGCTCGACGCACCCAACATCGTACGGGTCTACGAGCTGTCGCCGCCCGACGCACCGGTGCCGTACCTGGCGATGGAGCGCCTGCACGGCGTCGACCTGGCGACCCGGCTGCGCGCCGAGAACCGGCTCCCGTCCGACGAGCTGGTCGTGCTGCTCGATCAGGTCGCGCGCGGCCTCGAGGTCGCCCGGCTCGCCGGCGTCGTACATCGCGATCTGAAGCCGCACAACCTGTTCTGCCACGCGGGCGCGACCTGGAAGATCCTCGATTTCGGCGTCTCGAAGGTGCTCGGCAGCGAGGGCACGCTGACCGGCGACGGGATCGTCGGCACGCCGCAGTACATGGCGCCGGAGCAGGCGTCGGGCGGCCAGGTCAGCCACGCCGCCGATGTCTATGCGCTCGGGGCGATCGCCTACCGCTGCCTGACCGGCCGCTCGCCGTTCAAGGGCCGCGATCTGGCCGAGCTCGTCTACCAGGTCGTCCATGCCCCGCCGCTGCGCCCCGGCGGCCTCGGCCGCGTGTCGCCGCTGGTCGAGGACGTGCTCGCGATCGCGATGGCCAAGGATCCGCGGCGGCGGTTTGCCTCGGCGCAGGCGTTCGCCCAGGTGTTCATCGCGGCCCGCCGCGGCCGGCCGGCGGACAGCGAGCCGCCGCCGAATGCGTGGAGCTGATCCGGCGAACCGAAACCACCAGTCTCCTAGGAGGCGTCGACGAGGTAGGCCGGTGGTAACTCGCTGTGCGTGATCAGGGCCGACAGCATGGGAGCCACGGCGGCCACGAACACGACGTACGCAAACACCGGCAGGTGGGTGTCGCTGTCGGTCGTGTCGAACAGGACATCGAGCAGCGGCACCGGGCCGTCGCCGAGGCGCACCACGCCGACGTGCTGGCCCAGCGGGGGGACTTGTTCGAGCAGCTCGAGCCGGGCCTTGCCGAGCGTCGCGGGCCTTCCGGCGAGCACCTGCTCCAGATCACGGCTGAGATACTCGCGACGCCGAGAAAACCGCGTGCTCATCGAGAGCCCCGGCAGCGAGCGGTTGGCCTGCTTCGCGGTCGCATCGAACAGCGTGCTGAGCTTCGTCGCGATCTTGAGGCCGGCGACGTGGAGCGCATCTGGTGACGTGCGCAGGTCGTCAGGCACCGCGATCACGAGGTGCTCGGGGACGAGCGCGGGATAGCCAACGGTGGGCTCCGGGGTCGGGGTCGTGGCCACGCGCGGCGGCGCC
>Ga0134121_10004742_pt1 | contig 11097 bp, 9 predicted proteins | sample KB301_FD_96463 | JGI IMG/M metagenome (GOLD analysis project Ga0134121, IMG submission 96463) | Terrestrial soil microbial communities without Nitrogen fertilizer from Kellogg Biological Station, Michigan, USA - KB3-0-1 | ecosystem: Environmental > Terrestrial > Soil > Unclassified ...
AGCGTCAGCACGACCGTGACGCCGCTCGAGCGCAACCGGGTTTCACTCAACTTCACCGTGGAGGAAGGGCGGGTCGCGAAGATCCGCCAGATCAGCATCATTGGCGCGCAGGCGTTCCGCGAAAAGGACCTGTTGAGCCAATTCGTGCTGCGCACGCCGGGCATGCTGACCTGGTTCAGCAAGCAGGACCAGTATTCACGGCAGAAGCTCTCCGCCGATCTCGAGACCTTGCGATCGTACTACCTCGACCGCGGCTACCTCGAATTCAGTGTCGATTCCACTCAGGTTTCGATCACGCCGGACAAGCAGGATATCTACATCACGGTCAGCATTTCGGAGGGGCGCAAGTACACGGTTTCCGACATCAAGGTTGCCGGGGAGATGCTGATACCCGAGGAGGAGGTGCGCAAGCTGATCCAGGTCAAGCCGGGCGAAGTGTTTTCGCGCGCCCGGATCAGCGAGTCCGGAAAGCTCATCACCGATCGCCTCGGAAACGAAGGCTACGCGTTCGCCAACGTAAATGCGGTTCCGGAGATCGACCGGGAGAAGCAGCAGGTCGCATTCACGTTTCTCATCGATCCGGGCCGGCGCATCTACGTGCGTCGCATTAACGTCGCTGGCAATACCCGCACCCGCGACGAAGTCATCCGTCGCGAGATGAGACAGATGGAGGGCGGCTGGTATGCGAACGACAAGATCACCATTTCCAAGCAGCGCGTCGACAAACTCGGTTACTTCAACGAGGTCAGTCTCGAGACGCCCGCGGTTCCCGGCACGACCGACCAGGTCGATGTCAATGTGGCGGTCGTCGAAAAACCCACGGGCATATTGCTGTTCGGCGTGGGCTTCGGCAGTGGCGAAGGACTGCTTCTGTCCGGCTCGATCTCCCAGAACAACATTTTCGGTAGCGGTCGCCACGTTTCGCTGGCGGTCAACTCCAGTAAGATCAACACCACTTATTCCCTGTCGTATACGGATCCGTACTACACCATAGACGGGGTGAGCCGGGGCTTCGACGTGTACTACCGCACGCTCAATCCCGCGAACTACAACCTTGCTCGCTACGAGACCAAGACGCTCGGCGGGCAGTTGCGTATTGGTGTCCCGGTAACGGAAATCGATACGATTCAGTACGGCATTGGCTTTGAAAATGTCGATATCGTTACCTTTGTCGATAGCCCGTTGATTTACAGGGATTATGTGGCGACGTTCGGGCCGACCAACAGCAATTTGTACGTGACGGCAGGCTGGGCGAGGGATGGCCGCGACAGCTTGATCTACCCCACCAAGGGAACCCTGCACAAAGTCGGCGTGGAAGTAGGGCTGCCGGGCGGTGATCTGGAATACTACAAGGCGAATTACCAGTACCAGCGGTACATACCGCTGACGCGCAATTGGACCCTCATGCTGAACGGGGAGGCCGGCCAGGGCGACGGTTATGGCAACAAGCCGTTGCCGTTCTTCAAGAATTTTTTCGCCGGCGGTGTCAGCTCAGTGCGCGGCTTCCGGTCTTATACTATAGGTCCCAAGGACAGTGATACGAATCCCCGGGGTGGGAATTACCGGTTGCTGGGCAATGCCGAGCTTCTATTTCCGTTTCCGGGGCTGGAGAACGACAGGTCGGTGAGAATGGGCGCATTTTTCGACGCCGCGATGGTGGGAGACGGCAAGATCCAGAGTGAGGATTTGCGCTACTCTGCGGGGCTTTCGCTGGTATGGGTATCCCCCATGGGGCCATTGAAAATCAGCTTCGGCGTGCCGTTGCACAAGCAGCCACTCGACAGGTCGCAAGTCTTTCAATTCACCCTCGGTGGGGTATTTTGATCCCACGAGGCAGCGCCCGCCCGCGACGGGCCAACCGCAAGGAGATCGCATTGAAGCATTTATACCAAGCAGCAGCTGTCCTGGCGTTGGCGTTCGTGGCCGCGGCAGCCGGTGCGGCCGATATCAAGATCGGCTACGTGGATGTCGAGCGCATCCGTCGCGAGTCTGCCCCTGCCGAGCGCGCCAGCAAGCAGCTCGAGAAGGAGTTCGCCCCGCGTGCGCAGGAATTGCAGCGCAGAGAATCCCAGGTAAAGGCGCTGCAAGGCCAACTCGAGAAAGACGGCATGACCATGAGCGAGAGCGAGCGCCGATCCAAAGAGCAGGAACTGTCGCGCACGAGCGTAGACGTCCAGCGCATGCAGCGGGAGTTCCGGGAAGATCTCAATATGCGCCGCAACCAGGAACTGGCCACATTGTTCGAGCGCGCCGACAAGGTCATCAAGCAGATTGCGGACACGGAAAAATACGACCTCATTCTGCAGGAGGCGGTATACCGCAGCCCGCGCATCGATATCACCGACAGGGTGCTGAAGGCGCTTGCCGACGGCAAATAGCCGGCGAGCGCAGCGGCGCGGTCAGTCTGTCCGCGGCGCCGCCTGGGGCATCCCCGGTTTTCACGGTCATGACACGCAGCGGACGAACATCCTACAGCCTGCGCGAAATTGCCGCACGCTTTGGTGGCGAAGTTGCCGGTGATCATACCGTCAAGGTGAGTCAGGTCGCGACGCTGGAAATGGCCGCGCCGGATGAAATCGCTTTTCTCGCCAACGAGCGTTATCTCTCACAGTTGAAATCGACCCGCGCGGGAGCGGTGATCCTGGGCGAGTCGGCGCGCACCGGAACACGCCTGCCGCGCATCGTCTGCGCCAATCCCTATGCCTATTTCGCGCGCGTGTCCGCGTTATTCAATCCGGAGCGTACGCCGCGACCCGGCATCCATCCCGCCGCCGTGATCGACACGACGGCGGTCGTCGCTGCTGATGCCGAAATCGGGCCGTTCGTGGTGATCGAGCGTAACGCCCGCATCGGGGCTGGCTGCGTAATCGGAGCCGGCTGCTACATCGGCGAAGGCGTGACGGTGGGCGGGGGGTCCAGGCTTCAGGCAAACGTGACCGTATACCACGCATGCGTCATCGGCGAGCGCGTAATGCTGCATTCGGGAGTGGTTATCGGCGCCGACGGTTTCGGCATTGCGATGGAAGAGGGGCGCTGGCTCAAGGTGCCACAGGTCGGGCGCGTGGTGATCGGAAACGACGTGGAGATCGGCGCGAATACGACCGTGGACCGCGGCGCGCTCGACGATACCGTGATCGAAGAGGGGGTCAAGCTCGACAACCAGATACAGATCGGCCACAACGTCCGCATCGGCGCCCATACGGCGATTGCCGCCTGCGTCGGCATCGCCGGAAGCTCCAGAATCGGAAGTTACTGCAAGATAGGCGGGGCATCCGGGATTTCCGGCCATGTCAACATTGCAGACCGCGTGGATATCTCTGCGTTCACCCTGGTTGCCAAGTCGATCGACAAACCCGGAACGTATACCGGGGTCTATGCATTCGAGCCGCACGCCCAGTGGCGCAGAAATGCGGTTCACCTGCGGCACCTTGGCGACCTCGCCGACCGCGTCCGTGCCCTGGAAAAAAAACCAAAGCCGAAAAGGAGCAAGCCGTGAGCAGTATGGACATCCGCCAGGTTCTCGAGTACCTGCCGCACCGCTACCCCTTTCTGCTCATCGACCGGGTGATCTCGTGCGAGCCCGGCAAGAAAATCGTCGCATTGAAAAATGTGACCATCAACGAACCTTTCTTCACCGGGCATTTTCCCCATCACCCGGTGATGCCGGGCGTGCTCATCATAGAGGCGCTGGCGCAGGCCGCAGCCATCCTGTCGTTCCGGACCATGAGCCACAAGGCGGACGACAAATCGGTGTATTACTTCGTGGGCATCGACCAGGCGCGTTTCAAGCACCCGGTCGGGCCCGGCGACACGCTCATGCTCGAGGTCGCGCTGAAGCGCCATGCCCGCAATATGTGGATCTTCAGCTGCGTGGCGCGAGTAAACGATGCGATCGCCACGGAAGCCGAACTCATGTGCACCATCCGCTCGATCGAAGACACCAAGGCGGGGACGTGACCGGCGCGCCGGCAAATTGGCCAACCCGGCGCGCGTGGAAATGATTCACCCCACCGCGATCGTTCATCCCGGGGCCAGGCTCGCGACCGATATCGAAGTCGGCCCGTATTCCATCATCGGCCCGCATGTGGAGATTGGACCGGGTTGCCGCATCGGGCCTCATGCCGTCATCACCGGTCACACGCGAATTGGGGAGAACAACCGGATCTACCAATTCGTTTCCCTGGGCGAGGTGCCGCAGGACAAGAAATACTCGGGCGAACCGACGCGGCTGGAAATCGGGAACAACAACACTATCCGTGAGTTTTGCACGTTCAATTGCGGCACTGTGCAGGATGCGGGCGTGACCCGCGTTGGCAACGACAACTGGATCATGGCCTACGTGCACCTGGCGCACGATTGCCAGGTCGGTAACCGCACCATATTCGCCAACAATGCCCAGCTCGCCGGGCACGTGAACGTGGGCGACTACGCCATCCTTGGCGGCTTCACTGCGGTGCACCAGTTTTGCCATATCGGGGCTCACAGCCTCACGGCGATAGGCAGCATCATCCTGCAGGACGTCCCGCCCTATGTCACAGCCTCGGGCAATTCCGCGCGGCCTTACGGCATCAATGTCGAGGGACTGAAGCGACGTGGCTTCAGCCCGGCAGTCATCACGCGTCTCAAGCGGGCCTACAAGACGCTGTACAAGTCGGGTCTTACGCTCGACCAGGCCCGGCGCGAGCTCGCGCGTCAGACAAAAGAATGCCCGGAAATCCAGCTCCTGCTCGATTTCCTGGCCGGCTCCACTCGCGGCGTCATTCGATAGCGCTGCAACGATGCCCGGGGCTCCGCTCACCATCGGTGTGGTTGCGGGCGAGGCTTCCGGCGACTTGCTGGGCTCGCACCTCATCAAGGCCTTGCGCGCGCACTTGCCGCAGGCGCAGTTCGTCGGTATCGGAGGGCCGCGCATGCAGGCCGCCGGCCTGGATGCGCTATATCCCATGGAAAAGCTGGCGGTGCGGGGATACGTCGAGGTGCTGCGCCACTATCTCGAAATCGTGGGCATCCGGCGCCGCCTTGCCGCGCGCTTCCTGGCGCAACCTCCAGCGCTCTTCGTGGGTGTGGATGCACCGGACTTCAACCTGGACCTCGAGGTAAAGCTCAAGGCCGCCGGCATTCCCACTGCGCATTTCGTAAGCCCTTCGATCTGGGCGTGGCGGGGTGGGCGCATGGCCAAGATCCGGCGCGCGGTGTCGAGGATGCTGGTGATTTTCCCGTTCGAGCGGGAGATCTACGAGCGCGCGGGCGTTCCGGTTACCTACGTCGGGCATCCCCTGGCGGAGACGATAATGCCGGGGCGCGACCGCGCGGAGGCACGGGAGCAATTGCGAATACCGGCGGCGGCCAAAGTGATCGCGTTGCTGCCCGGTAGCCGCGTAAGCGAGCTGGAGCAGATGGCCGGGCTCTTCGTCGAGACCGCGGCACAGATTGCGGTCACCGTACCGGACGCGCAGTTCCTGGTGCCACTGGTGAATCGTCCGACCCGGGACAGGTTCGAAGCCGCGCTCTACAGCCGCCAGGGGCCCGAGTTGAATTTCACCTTGTTGTTCGGCCATGCGCACGAGGCAATGGCTGCAGCGGACGTGGTTCTGGCCGCGTCCGGCACGGCAACGCTGGAGGCGGCGCTGATCGGGCGGCCGGTCGTGATCGCCTATCGCATGCCACGGCTTTCGTGGTGGCTCATGAACGGCCGCCGCTACCAGCCGTACGTCGGCCTGCCCAATATACTCGCCGGGGAGTTCGTGGCGCCCGAGTTCCTGCAGGACGAAGCGACCGCGGACAATCTGTCGCAGGCGGTGCTCAACCTGATGTTCGATGCCACCGTGCGTTCGCGCCTCGAGAATCGATTCGCGGCCATGGCAGAGGGTCTGCGGCAAAACAGCGCCGAGCGCCTGGCAGAGGGGCTGCTGCCGCTGGTGCGTGCATGAACCTGGTGTGTGGAGTGGATGAAGCGGGGCGAGGTCCTCTTGCGGGCCCGGTGTTTGCCGCGGCGGTAATACTCGACGCGGCTCGGCCCGTTGCAGGGATCGCCGACTCGAAGAAGCTTGCGCCGGGACGGCGCGAATCGGTGGCAATCGAAATACGGGCCCATGCCCTGGCCTGGGCGGTGGCCAGCGCGAGCGTGGAAGAAATCGACGCGCTCAATATCCTGCAGGCCAGCCTGCTCGCCATGCGCCGCGCTGTGGAGAAGTTGAAGGTGACGCCGCAGCAAGTGCTGGTGGACGGACTGCACTGTCCGCGGGTAAGCATGCCAGCACGGGCTGTCGTGAGAGGCGATGCCACGGTGCAGGTAATCGCGGCAGCGTCCATACTGGCCAAGGTCGCGCGTGACGAGGAAATGCTGGCGCTGCACCGGGACCTGCCTCAGTACGGCTTCGACCGCCACAAGGGTTACCCGACCCGCGCGCACCTGGAAGCGCTGCGCGCGCACGGTGTCTCGATCGCGCACCGGCGCACCTTCGCGCCGGTACGCGTGGTGCTGGATGGGGGAGGCCGGGCGCCGTGAAAAAAATAGAGTCAGCCGCCAACCCTCGGTTCAAGTCGCTGCGCCAGCTGGTCGACTCGTCGCGGGAACGCAAGAGATCGGGGCTGACGGTGCTCGACGGGATTCACCTGGTTCAGGCTTACCAAAGCGGAATCGGCGCACCGGAGGAAATCTGGGTGAGCGCGACTGGGTCTAATAATGCTGAAATAAAACAAATACTTACAGTTAGTCCTCAGCGTGTTCTGCTGCTTGCCGATAGCCTGTTTAATCAGCTGTCACAACTGGCGACGCCGACTGGCATCGTCGCGATTGTCAAAACGCCGAAGTCGCGACCGGTGCCGGCCGATATGCCGGCTTGCGTGCTGCTCGAGGACATCCAGGACCCGGGAAACCTCGGATCAATATTGCGCACGGTGGCGGCAGCCGGCATGCGTCATGTACTGCTCTCTAAGAGTTCGGCGCACCCCTGGGCGCCGCGCGTGCTGCGCGCGGGGATGGGTGCTCATTTCATGCTCGAAATCCACGAGCAGGCGGATCTGCCCGCGGTCGCAAGGGGCTTCAAGGGCAAGGTGATTGCGGCCAGCCAAGGCGCGCCCCGATCGCTCTTCGATACCGACCTGACAGGACGCATTGCCTTTGCTTTTGGCAACGAAGGCGCGGGCCTGAGTCCGGAATTGATGCGCTCGGCCTCCAGCGCGGTGGCGGTACCGATGCCGGGAAAGCTGGATTCCCTCAATGTGGCTGCCGCTGCGGCCGTTTGCCTGTTCGAGCGGGTGCGGCAACTGCGCAAGCCGGCCGCCTGAATCCTCGCCTCCTGGTCCAGGCGGACTATCGCGTCCGCCGGACGCCCGGTACATGCGCCTAGTAGATTCGCCGCACCAGCTTGGCCTCGTGCAAGATGGTGGTGGCGAGTTCTTCCACCGACTTGCTGGTCGCGTCGAGGTAGGGAATCCCTTCCTGCCGCATCAGCGCTTCGGCTTCGCGGACTTCGAATTCGCAGTTGGAGAGTGTCGCGTACTGGCTCCCCGGCTTGCGCTCGGTGCGGATTTGCTGGAGTCGCTCGGGCCGGATGGTGAGGCCGTATAGCTTGCCGCGTAACGGGCGCAAGGGCGACGGCAGCAGCATGGTGCTGAAATCTTCCGGGATGAGAGGGTAGTTGGCCGCACTGATGCCGAATTGCATCGCCAGGTACAGGCAGGTCGGCGTCTTGCCGCAGCGCGAGACGCCCACGAGGATGATGTCGGCTTCGTTCAGGTCGCGGTTCGTGACGCCGTCGTCATGCGACAGCGTGTAATTCACGGACTCGATGCGATGATGGTAATTGACGAAATCCGACACGTTGTGGGTCCTGCCAATGGCATGCGATGCCCGGACGCCAAGCTCGCGCTCGAGAGGCGAGATGAAGATCTCGAAGCAATCGAGGAACAGCGCGTTCGACTGGCCGATGATCTGGGAGATCTCGGTGCGGGCGAGAGTGCTGATCACCAGGGGGCGCACGCCGTCGGCAGTCCCCTGGCTGTTGATCTGCGCCACCACGTCGCGCGCTTTCTCCGCCGAATCGACGAACGGCAGCGTAATCTCGTTGAAGCGCACGCCATCGAATTGGGTGAGCAGGCTGTGCCCCAGCATCTCGGCGGTGATGCCGGTGCGGTCGGACACGAAGTACGCGGTGCGCTTGGGCCCTGTCATATCGGCTGTGACGCGATGTTCCGGTAAAATAACGCCTTTCGCAGTCCTGGCAAATTACCACACCCCGCAGGAATCAGCATGGCCCCCCTGGTACTCGACTTCGCGACGCTGCGCATGAAGGATGTGGCCGGCGTTGGTGGCAAGAACGCCTCGCTCGGCGAGATGATCAGCCAGCTCGGCAGCGCAGGGGTACGCGTGCCGGGGGGGTTCGCCACGACATCCCATGCCTACCGCGAGTTTCTCGCACAAGGCGGGCTGAACGCGCGAATCGCCGGGCGCCTGGGCAAGCTCGACGCCGATAACGTGGCCGAACTGGCGCAGGCTGGCAACGAGATCAGGGGCTGGATCCTGGCGCAGGATTTTCCGGGTCGCCTGCGCGACGAGGTCGCGCAGGCCTACAGCAAGCTCGCCGACGGCGCGGGGGCGGAAGCTTCATTCGCGGTGCGCTCATCGGCCACGGCCGAAGACCTGCCGGATGCATCGTTCGCGGGCCAGCAGGAGACGTTCCTCAATGTGCGCGGCCTGGACGATCTATACGCCACGATGAAACAGGTGTTTGCCTCCCTCTACAACGATCGCGCCATTTCCTATCGCGTGCATAAGGGATACGCGCACCAGGACGTTGCACTTTCCGCGGGCGTTCAGCGCATGGTGCGCAGCGACCTGGGTGCGAGCGGCGTGATGTTCACGCTCGACACCGAGTCCGGATTCGACCAAGTCGTTTTCATTACATCCGCCTACGGGCTGGGCGAAACCGTGGTGCAGGGACAGGTGAACCCGGACGAGTTCTACGTGTACAAGCGGGCCCTGGCTGAGGGCAGGAAGGCGATCCTGCGCCGCGGGCTTGGCTCCAAAGCGGTGAAGATGGTGTATTCGGACGAGCGCCAGGCGGGGCATTCAGTGAAAACGGTCAATGTTGCCGATGCCGAGCGCCGCCGATTCTCGATCACGGACGCCGAAGTCGAAGAGCTGGCGCGCTACGCGGTGATCATCGAGCGCCATTACGGGCGGCCGATGGACATCGAATGGGGCAAGGACGGCATCGATGGCCGGCTCTACGTCCTGCAGGCCCGTCCCGAGACGGTGAAGGCGTCGGAGAAAGTCGACACCCTGCGCCGCTATCGCTTGAAGCAGCGCTCCGAAGTGCTCGCGACCGGCCGGGCGATCGGCCAGAAAATCGGCAGTGGCCCGGTGCGCATCGTGAAGACGGTCGCCGAAATGTCGAGCGTCCGCGATGGCGACGTGCTGGTCACGGACATGACCGACCCGGATTGGGAGCCGGTAATGAAACGCGCGGCGGCGATCGTCACCAATCGCGGCGGGCGCACCTGCCACGCGGCCATTATTGCCCGCGAGCTCGGCATACCCGCAGTGGTGGGCTGCGGCGATGCCACCCGGGTCCTGAAAGACACCCGCCCGGTCACGGTCTCCTGCGCCGAAGGCGACACAGGATTTGTCTACCGCGGCGTGCTCGAGACCGAGGTGATCGATCTCTCCCTTTCCAGCATGCCGAAAGCGCCGGTGAAAATCACGATGAATGTCGGCAACCCGGAACTGGCATTCGAGTTCCAACGCCTGCCCAACGAAGGCGTGGGGCTGGCGCGGCTGGAATTCATCATTGCGCGCATGATCGGCGTCCATCCCCGGGCCGTTCTCGCCTATCCGGATGTGCCGGCGGACGTAAGGGTGGCCATCGAAGAGCACAGCGCCGGCTATTCCGACCCGGTATCGTTCTACGTCGAGAAGCTGGCGGAAGGCGTAGCCACGCTGGGCGCAGCGTTCTGGCCCAAGCCGGTGATCGTGCGGCTGTCGGATTTCAAGTCGAACGAATACTCGAGCCTGACCGGAGGCTCGCGCTACGAGCCGCGGGAGGAAAACCCGATGCTGGGATTCCGCGGGGCAGGGCGCTATATCGACCCGTCGTTCCGCGACTGTTTCGGGCTTGAATGCCGGGCGCTGAAGAAGGTGCGCGACGAAATGGGGCTGACCAATGTCGAGATCATGGTGCCCTTCGTGCGCACCGTGGGCGAGGCGGAAAAAGTGCTCGCTCTGCTGGCCGGGAACGGATTGAAGCGCGGCGAGAACGGCCTGCGCGTCGTGATGATGTGCGAGCTGCCGTCGAACGCGATCCTGGCCGACCAGTTCCTCGAGCATTTCGACGGATTTTCCATCGGCTCCAACGACATGACGCAGCTTACCTTGGGGCTCGACCGGGATTCCGGCATCATCGCGGCGCAATTCGACGAGCGCGACCCGGCGGTGAAGCACATGCTGCACCTCGCGATCCAGGCGTGCCGCAAGGCAGGCAAGTATGTGGGCATTTGCGGGCAGGGTCCGTCCGATCACCCCGATCTCGCGAAGTGGCTGGTTGAGGAAGGCATCGAAAGCCTGTCCCTCAATCCGGATACCGTGATTGAGACGTGGCTTTATCTGGCGCGAGAGGGCGGCAAGTCGCCAAAACACTAGCGCGTTCGTTCGCCTGGCATTTTTTGCGCCCAAGTCATTGAACACGGCGTGGTTTCTGGCTAAAATAGCGAAACCATTGGCCTATGCGATGACTAAATTTATCTTTGTCACAGGTGGTGTAGTTTCCTCCCTGGGCAAAGGCATCGCCGCCTCCTCTCTCGCCGCCATTCTCGAATCGCGCGGCCTCAAGATCTCGATGGTCAAGCTGGATCCCTACCTCAACGTGGATCCGGGAACCATGAGCCCCTTCCAGCACGGCGAGGTTTTCGTCACCGATGACGGTGCCGAGACCGACCTCGATCTCGGCCATTACGAACGTTTTACCGGCCGCCCCGCGACCAGGGCCGACAACATCACCACCGGCCGCATCTATCAGGACATCCTGACCAAGGAGCGCCGCGGCGACTACCTCGGCGCGACCATCCAGGTCGTGCCGCACGTTACCAACGCCATCA
>Ga0134121_10004743_pt1 | contig 11095 bp, 7 predicted proteins | sample KB301_FD_96463 | JGI IMG/M metagenome (GOLD analysis project Ga0134121, IMG submission 96463) | Terrestrial soil microbial communities without Nitrogen fertilizer from Kellogg Biological Station, Michigan, USA - KB3-0-1 | ecosystem: Environmental > Terrestrial > Soil > Unclassified ...
GCAGGGACCCGGCGGATACCCGCCGCAGGGCCAGCCGTTTTCACCGCCGGCGCCCGAGCCGTGGCGGTGGTCCTACTCACGATGGGTGGGCATCATGTACGGCCCGATTCCCGTCGGCTTCATCATCGTGGTCATCATCCTGATCGCCTACTACGGCAGCAAGTAGCAGCGCGCGCGGGCCAACCTGATCCTCGACGACGGCGATTCGCCCGCTACGCCATGACGCCGAGCTCGCACAGCGCTGCCGCGATCACGTGGGGGCCGATGTCGAGCCGGGAGTACTCGGCCGCCAGGACCAGCTGATCACGCAGATCGCCGGCGTGCGCCGGCCGGCGCGCCTTGGGCACGAGCGTCCGGCGGATCGTTTCGGCGAGCGGCGCGGGCATCTCCGGGAGCTCGAACCGGCAGTCGCGGAGCGCCACGAGCAGCTCGAAATCATTCGGCGGATTGCGAACCGGGTGCACACCCGTCACCAGCTCGCAGATGATCATCGCCGCCGAGAACACGTCCGTGCGCTGGTCGAGCGTGCGGCCCATGCACTGCTCGGGCGAAAGGTAGCCAAACAGGCCGCGGAGGCGCGGTCCGGGAGAGACCATGCGCGGCTGGGGCGCTGGCTCCGCCGCCTGGACCTCTCCGAAATCGATCAGCGTCACCGTCCCATCCTCCGCCACGAGCACGTGATCGGGCCGCACCTCGCGATGCACGACCCCGGCGTGATGGATCGCCTCGAGCGCGTCGCACAGCTGCACACCGACGGAGATGGCGAACGCGGGGCCGAGCCTGCGACGGGCCGAGCGCGTCGAGCGCACCAGCGCGTCGAGCCCAACACCCGCCCACCGCGTCGCGAGCGCGCGGCCCTTGCGCGTCACCGCGTAACCGAGCGTCGACACCACGTTCGGGTGCCGGAGCCGGCGCAGGATCGCGTGCTCGCGCTCGATCATCGCCATTGACACCTCGTCGCGCGGATCGGTCGCCGCCTTGATCACCACCCGCGCGCGGTCCGGGAACCGCGCGCGCATCGGCGTGACATCGTCGGCGATGAACACCTCGAAGTCGATGCTCTGCTGCACGCACTGCACGATCCGGTAGTAGCGCGGCGACAGGCGGAGCAGCGCGGGATCCTCTTCGAGCGGCTCGCCCGCGACCACCGCCAGCGGCCACTGCAGGATGCCGCGATGGAGCACCAGATCGCGCTCCGCGAACCCCGCCGCCACCAGCGGCGCCCGCCACCGCGGCGCCTCGGCGCCCAGCCTGGCCTCCTCGTCGGCCAGCTCCAGCGAATCGTTCGCATCCCCGCAGTGCAGCTGCACGTAGGCCCCGCGCACTTCGTCGCCGTGCTCGATCCAGTAGTCGGCGAGCACCGCGAGCGTCGCTTCGTCATCGCGATCGCGCGCGACCGCATCGAGCAACTCCCGTTCGATCAGCTCCATCCCGCTGATTGTGCGCGATCGGATGGGCCCCAGCCACTTGCGCCGTTCGCCCCACGGCCGGCACGGCGAGTAGGTTCTCGACAACACATCACCAGGGTTGACCTTGCCCTCGTGGCCGGTGCTTCGCGACCGCGCGCCGCGCACCGCGCGCCAGGAGCTGCACGCTGATTCGACGGACCACCGCGGTCACGGCAGCGCCTGTGCCACCAATGGCGAAGGAGGCGACGAGCACATGCAACCAGGAGTGGCCGCTGAGTGCGTCGATCGCCACGCCGGCCGCCACGAGCGCCGCGCTCACCCACCTGATCATCCGCTCGGACTGCGCGGTGCCGAGCCGGAGCAGCTCCTCGACCTTGTGCATCTCCTGCGCATGCCGCGACAGCAACTCGCCGCCCTCGCGATGCAGGAGGCACGCGCGCGTGATCGAGGTCGTCACGTCTCCGTCGAGGTAGATCACGGTCAGCGCCGCGAGCTCGCCGGCATCCTCTCCGACCGCGCGAGTCGACACCCGGAGTGCACCGCCGACCGCGAGCTCTGCGATCAGGTCTGCGACCCGGCGCGGCGCGGTGACCTCGAGTTTCATCGGGGCTTCCTCGGGGGCTTCACCTGGCCGTCAGCTGGCTCCAGGCCGACCTGAAGAAGCCGACGACCATGTCGCCGAGGTTCTTCCAGTAGTTGAGCGAAGTGCTCACGCTCGCCGCGTGCAGGTTGAGCAGCTGCTCGTGCGCCTTGTCGGCATACGTCGGGTGGATGCGATGGGTGGCGTCACCGTCGACCCACAGCACGGTCTGCATGATGACCTCCTCGGTCCCGATCTCCCATACCTTCCTGAGCTGGACCAATTCGTCGGGATCGGGGTCGGGCCCGACGAGCTTGTCGAAGATGCTGGACAGGGCCAGCGCGCTGCGCTGGATCCGCATCGCGATCACCGAGATTCCGGCGGACTTGTCGGCGGACTTCACCTTGGCCGCCTCCGCGGCGAGCGTGTCCTTGAAATAGCTCGCCGTCACCGGCTCGGGCGGTGATTTGCAGTCGCTGCCGTGCTTGCCGAGCCACGAGGCGTAACACGCCGCGATCTGATCCAGCGCTTCCTGCGGCGGCCCCATGCGCGCCGCCGACATGCCTTCCTTGAGGATCGTGTTGATCTCGAGCGACAGGAGCCCGCGGACGATGCCGCCGAAGCGATCCGCGAAGCTGGCCATGATGAGGATCACCCGCCCTTCTTCAGCTTGAGCATGAGGCCGAACAGCGCCTCGAGTGCCTCCACGTTCTTCTTGATGATGTCCTTGCCGTCGGCTTGCGTCTTCAGGTGATAGTCCCGCAGGTTCTGGAGTGTTCCGGTCGCGAACTCCGGATCCATCTGCGTGAGCATGTCGCCCTCGAACAGATCGATCTTGGTCTTCATCGCTTTGATCGTCGGATCCGCGATCGGCACGTAGTCCTGCTTGGCAGCATCCCAGGTGATCGGTCCGACCGCTGTTGTGATCTCCAGCGTCTTCGCGTTCACAGCCGCCTTCTTGAGATCCTCCAGGAAATCATCGAACCCAGCCATATACGAATACCTTTCTGTCCAGGGGTAGCGCTCGGCGTGCGCGGTGCTCTGCCGATCACGCCCTTCACGCTTGTTCGTCGCCGCTCATCACCGCTCGATAACCGTCACGAACCATTCGCAGGGCCGCGACCCGCGACGATGCGCGCTCCGACAACCCTCCGCCACGCCCAGCAGCATTCAACAACTCTCATGGGAACGCAACAAGTTTCCAGCAGAGGGTAGCACTCTGAACACGGCCATGAGGCTATGTGCCCCATCCGGAATACCCGCGCATGATTCTCGGCGAGCGCATTCGTCAGGAAACAGCGCCGGCAATATCGATATCAGCCATCTTTGACTGTGAGCCTGTAGACGGCACCCTGCACTCGAATGATCCAGGTGTAAAAATCCGGCAAGGGCACATACTTCTCGTGGATGAGCCTGGGCTCGCCACTCCCGCAGATGCTCAATGAGCGCGAGTGTTCGGACAATCACACCTTGACAGTACGAGTGGATGATCAGGATGTGACGGCGAGGCGAGGGTGTGTTCGACGATCTGAACCGGACGATCGAGGGCCTCGCCGACGGCGCGGTGCTGTATCGGCTCGTGGTCCGCCGCACTGGGCGATCGCCGGACGAGTTTCGTCGAGCGAGTGCGAGGAGAAAACGGGTAGTCGCATGGCTTCGTGAGTCAGCAAGACACAAACCACGCCAAGACGAACGCCTGCCCGATCGCCGAGCTGCCATGCGCCACGAACGCGCCGAGGAGCGTCACACCGCCGCCGTCACTCCTGTCATCAACCGCGGACAATTGCTCCGCCAAGCTGGCTGGGGCACCGTATGTCTAACCCTGCCATGATGCGACCTACCGTCCTGTTCGCCGCGCTTGCGGCGCTCACCCTGTCTGCCGCGACCGCCGATGCGTTCTGCGGCTTCTACGTCGCCGGTGGCGATCAGAAGATGTTCAACGACGCGACCCAGGTCGTGCTGATGCGGATGGGGACGCGCACCGTCCTCGCGATGCAGAACAACTACAAGGGCCCGCCGGCCGCGTTCGCGATGGTCGTGCCCGTGCCTGTCGTGCTGCACGAAGCGGACGTCAAGACGCTGCCCAAGGATGTGTTCGAGCACGTCGAGATGATGGGCGCGCCGCGGCTCGTCGAGTACTGGGAGCAGGATCCCTGCCGTGTTCGCAAGTACGAAGCGGACTACGCGATGATGGCTGGCGCGGCACCGCCGAGCGCGACACCGACCGGGGCCAGCGGCCCGAGGGATCTCGGCGTCACCATCGAGGCGAAGTTCGCCGTCGGCGAGTACCAGATCGTGATCCTGTCGGCGAAGGACTCGACCGGCCTCGACACCTGGCTCAAGCAGGAGAACTACCACATCCCCGAGGGCGCGGAGCCGCTGCTGCGGCCGTACGTCGAGAGTGGCTCGAAGTTCTTCGTCGCCAAGGTCGATCCGGCGAAGGTCAAGTTCGGCCCCGACCAGCGCGCGCAGCTCTCGCCGCTCCGCTTCCACTACGACAGCGACGAGTTCGCGCTGCCGATCCGGCTCGGGCTCGCCAACTCCTCGGGCACCCAGGATCTGATCGTCAACATCCTCGCGCCGCACCAGCGCTACGAGGTCGCGAACTACAAGAACGTAACGATCCCGACCAACATCGACGTGCGCGACTCGGTCAAGGCCAAGTTCCCCGCGTTCTACGCCGCGCTGTTCGATCGCACCGTCGAGAAAAGCCCGGGCGCGGTGGTCACCGAGTACGCATGGCAGGCATCGACCTGCGATCCATGCCCTGGTCCGGCGCTCGATCAATCGGACTTCCTGACCCTCGGCGCCGACGTGCTCGATGGCCCCAAGGGCCAGACCTCGCCCTACCAGGGCTACGACCTCGTGCTCACCCGGCTCCATGCGCGCTACGGCAAGACGATCACAAACGACCTCGTGTTCAAGGCCGCGCAGCCGATCGTCGGTGGCCGCGAGTTCGTGCGCGGCGCGGGCGACAAGCTCGAGGAAGGCGCCCAGCCGGCGGAGCAGAACAACTTCCAGGGCCGCTATGCGATCCGCCACGAGTGGACCGGCCCGATCCAGTGCGCACAGCCAAAGCGCCACATCTGGGGTGGACCGCCCTCGGAGATCGCGAACCAGCCCGGCTTCCAGCCGACCGGGATCAAGCCGGCCGTCGATCTGGCGTTCGCGCCCCGCGGTGAGATCCAGCTCGCGCAGGTCGTGCTGCGCGACCTCCCGGAGATCGGGATCAAGGCCGCGAACCGGTCCGGTTGCGGTTGCGCGACCACCGGGCGTAATGATGTGCTGGGCGGCGCGTTACTCCTGGGGGCCAGCTTGCTCGTCCGTCGGCGCCGCCGCCCCCGCGGTGCACAGGAGATGTCATGAAGATGAGACTTTGGATCGCGCTCGGCTGTCTTGCAGCGGCGGTGCTGGCGCCCGGCGCGGCGCACGCATTCTGTGGCTTTTACATCAACGGCGCCGGCGGCGAGATGTTCAACAACGCGACGCAGGTCGTGCTGATGCGCGGCGGCACCCGCACGGTGCTGGCGATGCAGAACAACTACCAGGGGCCGCCGCAGGACTTCGCGATGGTGGTGCCGGTGCCGGTCGTGCTGCACGAAGCCGACGTCAAGACGTTGGCCAAGACCGTGTTCGAGAAGGTCGACAAGATGAGCTCGCCGCGGCTCGTCGAGTACTGGGAGCAGGACCCGTGCATGCGCGAGATGCGCGAGGAAGGCGACGTCATGATGGCGATGTCTGCTCCGGAGCCGCCCAGCCCGATGCTCAAGTCGGCGGAGGACTACGGCGTCAAGATCGAGGCGAAGTTCACGGTCGGTGAGTACAACATCGTCATCCTGTCGGCGAAGGAGTCGACCGGTCTCGACGCGTATCTGCGGTCGCAGCACTACCAGATCCCGGCAGGTGCCGAGCCGCTGCTGCGGCCGTACGTCGAGGGCGGCTCGAAGTTCTTCGTCGCCAAGGTCGATCCGAACAAGGTCCGGTTCGAGAGCGGCCAGGCGATGCTGTCGCCGCTGCGATTCCACTACGACAGCGACGAGTTCGCGCTGCCGATCCGGCTGGGCCTGGCGAACTCTTCGGGCACCTAGGATCTGATCGTCAACATCCTGTCGCCCAACCAGCGCTACGAGGTCGCGAACTACCCGAACGTGACGATCCCGACCAACTTCGACGTCAGGCCCGAGGTGCGCGATCGGTTCGGCGAGTTCTACGCGGCGCTGTTCGATCGCACGCTCCAGCAGAACCCGGGCGCGGTGGTCACCGAGTACGCCTGGGCGGCCGGTTCGTGCGATCCATGCCCCGGCCCCACGCTCGACGGCAGCGACTTTGCCACGCTGGGCGCCGACGTACTCGGTGCATCGGGCGGCGACTTCGTGCTCACCCGGCTGCACGCGCGCTACGGCAAGGACGGCGCCCCCAACGATCTGGTGTTCAAGGCCGCGTCGGCGATCGTCGGTGGGCGCGAGCAGCGCGACGAGCGCGGCCGGCTCGAGGAGCGTGCGCGCCCCGACAGCTACAACAACTTCCAGGGCCGTTACATCATCCGCCACGCGTGGACCGGGGCGATCGCGTGCGCGAACCCGCAGCGCGGGATCTGGGGCGGGCCACCGGACGGCAACCAGATCGCCGAGACCAAGGCGGCGACCAACATCGCGTTCGCGCCGCGCGGCAAGGTTGCGCTCCCCAACCTCGTCGCGCAGGACGTGCCTGAGATCGGCGTCACACAAGGCAAGCCGCTGCCGGGCGGCGCGGGCTTCACGGGCAAGCCGCAGAGCTGCGGTTGCCAGGCCGACACCCCCGGCGCGCTGGCCGGCGGCGCGCTGCTGGCGGGCGTGTCACTGCTGCTGGTTCGCCGTCGTCGCCGCTGACTCAGACGTCGGAGTCGGCTTGCCGGGATGATGCCTGTCCGGATATCCGGCCGGATCATCGGACGGTTTGAATGACCTCGAAACCGCTTCAGATTCTACGAGTTCCGACACGTTACTTGTTCCCACGCGTGTTCAGGCATTTCACGGCGTCACGGAAAAGTAGGGACCGAAGTAGGGACGAGATCGAGGTCGGGACGCGGTATGGACCGCAGCTGGAACGACGACGTAACCCGACGAGCGTCGTCGATCTGCCGTGGACTCGACGATGTCGCGCGCGCCCTATCGCGAAGTTGCTTGCCAGACCTCCGACCGGCTTCGGTGGTGGTCACCGGGGGGCGCGCCGCAAAGATTTGCTGCGCCGAGCCCTCCGACGACGTGCTCACGCGCGACGAACTCCCGGACCACCTGCGCTCCGGTGACCGGCCTACGTCGCGCCCGATGTGAGGGCCTGGGGTTCATATGGGGGGAGGATCACCGGGCGCCGGCGGCGGCCGGCATCAGCGCGCCGGCCTCGTTGAGTTTGAAGCGACAGCGCTGGAGCGTGGCGCGCCAGGCGTCGAGGTCGGCGGGGTCCCACGACACATCCCAGACGTGTCCGGACCCGTTCCCGGCGGTGGCGAGGTGAGTGCCATCGAGGCTCCAGGCGAGCCAGTCGGTGCGCATGGCGAGGCTCGGTGTCAGCGCTTGGCCGAACCGAGCGTCCCAGACGCGCGAGAGATCGTCACTGCCCGTGGCGATGCGGGTGCCGTCGGGGCTCCAGGCGACGGCCCGGACCTCCCCGTTGTGCTCGAGGAACGGAGTCACAGCCTGGCCCGTACGCGCATCCCAGATGCGCGCCGTCCTGTCCTCGCTGGCGGTCGCGATGCGGGTGCCGTCGGGGCTCCACGAGAGGGCCGCAATGCTCCTTCGATGCCGGAGCGGCGAGGTCAGGGCCTCACGGGTGCGCGAGTTCCAGATGTGCACGGTGCCGTCCTGGTTGCCCGTGGCGATGGCCTCACCATCGGGTCGCCACGCGGCCGTGACGATCGTGCGATCGTGCGTGATCGGCGACGACGGATCCCAGGTCGCCGTGCTCCAGATCCGCGCGGCCGCATCGCTCGCGGTGAGCAGGCGCCTCCCCTCAGGGCTCCACGCGATTGCGCGGACATAACCGGGGTGCGCGAGCGGCGGCGACGCCGCGACGCCGGTACGCGCGTCCCACACGCGCGCGGCGGTCCCGCTCTCGGTCGCCAGGTACCGCCCGTCGGGGCTCCAGACCACGCGGCCGACGCGGTCGTCGTGCTGGAGCGGCGCCGTAATCGGCTGTCCAGTCCCCGCATCCCACACGCGCGCTGTCTTGTCGTCGCTCGCGGTGGCGACGCGCGTACCGTCGGAGCTCCAGGCGACCTGCCGGATGATGTCTGCGTGGGTCAGATCGGGCGTCGCGATCCGGCGAGTCCGCGCGTCCCAGATCCGCACCGGCCCTCGATCGGCGTACGCCAGGCGCGTTCCGTCAGGGCTCCACGCCGCCGCCATCGAGCGGGAGTCGTAACCTTTCTTCATGAGCGGCGGCGCGGCCGGGACGCTCCAGATCCAGACCTCGCGGCCGGTCGCGGTCGCGAGACGGGTCCCGTCGGAGCTCCAGACCATCACCCCCACCGGATCGCGATGCTCGAGGGGAGGGCCCAACGCGGCACCGGTCTGCGCGTCCAGGATCGTCGCGGCGCTGTTTTTTCCTAGCACGGCGATCCGCGTCCCGTCGGGGCTCCAGCTCACCCGTTCGATCGGATCCGCCTGCATGAGCGGAAGGCCCGCCAGGCCGGCGGTGGGTAACCCACCAATGTCCCACACCTTGACGGCCGGCACCATCACGACCGAATTTCTGGCGAGCATCCCGCCGGTCGCCAGCCGGGTTCCGTCGGGGCTCCACGCCAGCGACTCGACCGATTGATCCCCCGGTGTCGTCCAGACAACCACCGACGGTGGATCCACGACAGTGGCCCGGCCGTCGCCCATCGCGGCCAAGCGCTTGCCGTCGGCCGTCCAGGCGCCGGTCCTGGCGGGACCCGGGAAATGGATCAGCGGCTCCGCGCTCGCGCCGGTCTCGGGATCCCAGACCCGGACCTCGCCCTCCGAACTCGCGGTCGCCGCGCGCGTTCCGCTGGAGCCCCAGGCGATGGCGATGATCGCACCTCGGTGCTCAAGCGGCGGAGCCGACGTTCGACCTGATCGCGCGTCCCACACGCGCGCGATCCCATCGCGATCGCCGGCGAGCAACCGGAGCCCGTCCGGGCTCCACGCGAGCGCGGTCAGCTTCGACGAACTCGACAGCGCTACGATCTGCCCCGAGCTCTCCCGGATGCGGGCCTCGGCGTCGCTCGCCATGGCGAACCGCGCACCGTCGGGGCTCCAGGCCATCAGCGATACCGCGCCCGGATGCGCCAGCGCCGGCATCAGCTCCCGCCCGGTGCCGGTGTCCCAGAGCCGCACCGCACCGTCGGCGGCTCCGGCGGCCAGCCTCGATCCATCGGGGCTCCAGGCGACGGCGGCCACGGCTGCTGTGTGTGCAAGTACCAGCTGCGGTACGCCCTGGGCCGCCCAGCGGAACAGCGAGCGGAGGGCGATGTCGTCGGCGCCGGCCTCGCGCGCCGCCACAAGGAAGGGCACGGCCTCGGCGCGGCGCTCCTTCAGCAGTAGCGCCTGTCCCTGGCTGGTGAGGTTGCGCGCGAGCTGGCGCCGCGCCGCCTCCCGCTCGTTGCGCGCCTCGCGCGAGCTGATCCGCGCATTCACAGCGAGGATCGAGACGGTGACGACCGCGATCGAGAGCGCGGCGAACGCGCCGGCGATCAGCCGCCGGCGCACCTGCCGGCGGCGCCGCTTCGCCGCTACGCTGCGGGCGGTCAAGTCGAGGAGCGCGGGCGACGCGCCGAGCGCGCGGCCGGCGGCGGTGGCAACCTTCTCGGCCCAGCGCGTGAACTCGGGTAGCTCGGAGTCGGCAAGGAGGCCACCGCCGGCGGCGCGTGCCTCGAGGCGGCGCTGGGTGCCTAGATCGTCGCGCCGCGCGGCGATCCAGCTCGCGAGCGCAGGCCAGCCGGTGATGAGCGTGTCGTGGGCGAGATCGACGTGGCGCTGGGCGGTGGGGGGCTCGCCGCCCGCCGGGAGCGAGATGATCTCCACCCCGACGGCCACCTCTACCTCGGCGCCGGTCACGACCAGGCGTCGGGCCGACAGGTGGTCGAGCACGCGCGCGAGCGCTGCGTTGTCGTCGCCGGCGCGGCGCAACTCGGACACCAAGCGCCTGCGACGGGTATCGGGGCGCCCTTCACCGAGGTGGACTAGATCGATCAGGGCACGGCGGGCGAGCATCTTCGACGGCTCGTCGAGCGTGATGATGCTCGCGTTGGCATGGCGCGCGAGCACGACGTCGAGGCCGCGAGGTTCCCCGTCGGCGAGGCGCTCGAAGCTCGCGAGCGAGAGGTAACGCCACTCGCGCTGCGCCCACAGCTGCTCGAGCGCGACCTGGAGCAGCGGCAGCGCCTCGGAGGCGCGATCCTCGTCGGCCTCACGGACCAGGCGCTCAACCAGATCGACCTCGACGTGCACACCGACCATCTCGGCTGGGCGCGAGATCGCGAGACGCAGCCCGGCCCCGCGTAGCGGCGCCAGCTCGACGCGGTGATCCTTAAAGTCGTCCCACGCCGAGCTGCGCATCAGGTCCCCGTAGAAGTCCGCGCGCATGCCGAGCAGGATCGCGACGCCCGGTACGTGACCCAGCGCGCCGAGCCGCGCGAAGAACCCGGCGTGCGCCGCGCGATCATCGGCCGTCTCGTCGAGGAACACCTCCTCAAGCTGATCGAGGTACAGCAGGCAGCGCGGCCCTCGGCGCGCAACGAGCGCGGCGCGAGCGAGCGAGCGGTCGCCGGCCCCGAGATACGCATCGATCGCCGCGCCCAGCTCGGCATCGAGGCCCGCGATCGCGGCGCGCAACGCTGCGTCCGGCCGCCCGCCCGGGCGCGCCACCGCGATTGCCATCGCATCCGGGCCCCGTTCCAGCGCCGGCAGCACGAGAGCGCGCACCAGCGACGACTTGCCGCAACCCGACGGTCCGACGAGGAGCACGCGCCCATCCCGCCGCAGCCGCTCGATCACGTTCCGTCCTTCGTCGTCCCGTCCGAAGAACAGATCCGGCCGGCTGAACGCGCTCGCCGGATCACCCTCGCCGAACATGCGCAGTCCGGGATACGGACACTCGGTCGCGA
>Ga0134121_10004744_pt1 | contig 11087 bp, 13 predicted proteins | sample KB301_FD_96463 | JGI IMG/M metagenome (GOLD analysis project Ga0134121, IMG submission 96463) | Terrestrial soil microbial communities without Nitrogen fertilizer from Kellogg Biological Station, Michigan, USA - KB3-0-1 | ecosystem: Environmental > Terrestrial > Soil > Unclassified ...
CCGAGGTCGCCGGTGCGCTCGAGCTGCAGCTCCTCGCCGTCATGGAGGATCACCCTGGCGCGCTGGGCGCCGGGTTGTTCGTGGCCAGGGGGCACGGCCGAGGCGATCAGGCTGAGGTGCCAGGGGACTGACTTTTGCAGTGGCGAGGATGGCTGCTACGTCTTTTGTGATGGCATCTACCAATACTGCCCCGGCGAAGTCTGTTGAGATCGCGCTCGCGGTGCTCCTGTTGACAGTGCTGAAAGGTAACGGGGCTGGCAGGAAGTCGGCCCCAAGAGGTTCAAAGCTCGTATCCGCGCTGACAGCGGGTGCTCGGCGCCGTGGGTCTTGGCTGCTCACGGGAATTTTCGATAGATCTCTTTGCGGTTCAGCACGCGCTCCAGAGTTGCGGTGTCATCTGTAACGCTCAGGCCGACGCGATAATCTCCGAAACGAGCCTTGAAGAAGGTCGCATGCCCCTTGAGCTTCTCGATTTTCCCCGTGCTCTGCAGTGAGTCGGCTCGGGGGAGCTCTTCGAAGACGAAACGCTCTATGGGGGCCACGAAGGTTGGAGGGGACTGAGGCGAGATCTTTGAGAAAGCGCTTCCGATAAGCGACTTTCATGGAGCCTTGTCCAGACCTTTGTAGTACTCCTTGGCAGCCTCAGGGTCCAGTGCTGTCTCTTCCTGGGCGTCGGTGATCCAGCGGGCGAGCGCGAAGTCCTCCAAGACCTCCTCGATCCTGGCAAAGGTCTCCAGGTCGATCTGGACAGCGACTCGGCGATCTTGCTCATCGACGACGTACCGCTTCTTGATCTCGGGCATCGGTATCCCCTTGGGCGCCCCTTCGGCTTCAGATTCTACACCCCATGGCCAGCATTGGTGTCGAGGACCGCCCTCAGGTGCCGCCTAAAAGAGCAGAACTCGCTAAAGAAGTGGGGACGATAGGGCACCGGCCCCCCAGGAGTTCAAAGCTCGTATCCGCGCTGACAGCACCGGAGGAGCCTGTCACCGCATTAGATACCAGGGACTTATTCAGGACGGGCGAGGAGGACGAGCACGGTGGCGAACACCCCGCCGACGATCGTGGCTCTCGTCATGGTCGGCCCCTGATCGGGGTGGAGTAGGAGGGCCGCGGCCTCAGTGCCCCGTCCCCAGCGCTCCGCTCTTCTTGAGATATCTGGCGACCAGGTAGGCGGCGGTCAGGGGGATCCACACGGCGACCGCTCCGACGATGATCGGCCGGCAGCCCGGATAGCCCTGGAACACCCAGTGCTCCCAGACCAGGAGCACGAGGATGGCGCAGACGCCGGCATAGGTCGAGCCGTACTCCTTGCGGACGAGGCGCTTCCAGTCGAACTCCATGCCTTCCAGGCTCCGCCCGAGCCCGCGGAAGTTGGGGATGATCCGGGGGACCCGGCGGCAGTAGTCCGCGTACTCGGCACCGAATCGCCCGCGGAGAAATTGTTCTTCAGCCGCGATGATCGCGGCGTAGGCGAAGGCGAAGAAGGGGATCGCCACGAGGTAGCAGAGGAGCGAGTTGTAGATCAGGCAGAAGCCGACCAGGGCGAGGAAGTTGCCGACGTAGAGCGGATTCCGGCAGTGGGCGAAGAAGCCCTCCTGCTGCAGCGAGTCCGCATAGATCTGCTTGTCCTTGCCGCCCCGCCGCACGTAGGCGAACCCGATGACCATGGCCCGCAGAAGCTGTCCGGCGAGCGCGACGGCGATGCCCAGCACGTCGAGCGCCGTATCCCACGCCCGACTGCCTCCCGCCAGGGCCGGCCGGCTGACGAATGCCAGGCCGAAGAAGATCAGGGGGAACAAGGCATCACGCACCTTGAAGAAGACTTTGCCCGCCGCGACGAGAAATCCTCTGCCACCGGGTCGCTCCTCCCGATGGGGCGCCGTGTTGTCCTGGGCTTCCACCGTCACCACTTCCGGCGAGCTACTTCATCGCCAAGATGCCGCAGAAGTTGTACCACTTGAAGAAGGTGTCGACGTTGCGGAAGCCCTGGCTCCTGAGCAGCTCCCGGTTCTCCTCGAGGCGGTAGGGGATCAGCACGTTCTCCAGAGCCTCCCGCTTCTGGGAGATCTCCAGCTCGCTGTAGCCGTTGCGCTTCTTGAACTCGTAGTAGTGCTTGATGAAGAGGCGGTTGTACGTGGAGCTCTCCCCGAGGACCTTCTCCACCATGATGACGCAGCCGTTCTCCGCGAGCCCTTCATGGATGCTGCGGATCAGCCGCTCGCGGTAGAGCGGCCGGATGAACTGCAGGGTGAGGATCAGCAGGACGACGGACGCGTTGTTGATCTCCACTCCCTGGTTCAAGTCGGCGCATTGCAGCGCGACCTCGCGACGGACGCCGCCTTCGGCGAGCTTCTGGCGCGCGATCTCCAGCATCTCCCGGGAGGAGTCGATCCCCACATAGCGGACGTCGAGCTCCGGCGGCATGAGCTGGTCGATGGCCAGAACGGTCGTACCGGTCGAGCAGCCGAGGTCGTAGACGTTCGTGCCCTCGGCGGCGAAGTCGGCCGCGAGCTCGCCCACCATCCTCTGGACCTCGTCGTAGAACGGCACGGAACGGCCCAGCATGTCGTCGAAGACGACCGCGGTCTCCTCGCCGAAGTTGAAGTCGTCGATGCGCGGGCGCGGCACGGCGAAGATCTTGTCGGTCCCGCCCTTGCGGATCTGCGCTTTCGGTTTCCCCTGGCTCATGGTGCCTCGCCTCCTGCGCTCAGCGGGTGAACGGTGCGCCGGTGGTCGCGCTCGCGCTCCTGGAGCGCCAGCGAAGCCCGGAAGAGCGCCTGGAAGATCTCTCGCACCTCGCCAGGACCGAACGGGCCGGAGGTGGAGCGGGTCAGCTTGTTGAGCATCCTCTCCTCGCGTTCCGGGTCGTGCGCCTCCAGGCCGAGCTCCTCTTTCAGCCGGGAGATCTCGAGGACGACCTGCGCGCGCTCCTGAGAGAGGTCGAGGATCCGCCGGTTCAGGTCGTCGATGCGCGCGCGCAGATGCGCGAGCTCGGACGTGGTCCTCTCGCGGGATCTTTGTGAATGTGACATTGAGATCAAGCCTGGGCGTAGCTATACATCAGGAGCACGGGGCTCCTCGCGGCACCCAGTATAGCCGATCAGGGCCGGCTCATGAATCCTTCATCCGGAACAGCGTATCCTGAAAAAGCTCGAAGAAGGAACGCTGGATGCGGCTGCTCCTCATCGAAGACTCCTCGCGGCTCCGCGCAACCCTCGAACGCGGATTGCGCAAGACCGGCTATGCGGTGGATGCAGCGAAGGACGGCCGCGAAGGCCTCTGGCTTGCGACGGAGAACGCGTACGACGTCATCATCCTTGACCTCATGCTCCCCGAGATCGATGGGTTGACCGTCCTGCGCCGGCTCCGTGACGCGGGCAAGGCGACCCATGTCCTGATCCTGTCCGCCAAGGACATGGTCGAGGACCGCGTCCAGGGCCTTCGCCTCGGTGCGGACGACTACCTGGTCAAGCCGTTTTCCTTCGACGAGCTCTGCGCGCGTCTCGAGGCGCTCGTCCGGCGCTCCTACCAGGTCAAGAACCCGACGATCCGGATCGGCGACCTGGAGATCAACACGGCGGCCCGGCGCGCCTGGTACGCGGGCCGGGAGGTCAAGCTCACCCCGCGCGAGTACGGGGTCCTGGAGATCCTCGTGCTGCGCGCCGGCGAGGTGGTGAGCCGGCGGGACCTCTGGGAGCACCTCTACGAGCTCGACTCCGAAGCCACCAGCAACGTTGTCGACGTCCTGGTCTACACCCTGCGCAAGAAGCTCGATGCCCACGAGACCGGGAGCGCGCGGAGCCTCATCGAGACCCGGCGCGGCGAGGGGTACGTGATCCGGGCGGGGGACCCGTGAGGTCGCTGCGCGGCCGCCTGACCATCTGGCTGCTGGCCGGCATGGGTCTGCTGCTGACTGCCGGAGGGCTGGTGCTGAGCCGCGTCATCGGCTTCCAGCTCCGCCGCACCTACGATGCGGCGCTGCTCGACAAGGCGCGGTCCCTGGCGGCGCTCGCCGAGGAGCAGGACGGCAAAGTCTGGCTGGAGCTCTCCGGCGAGGTCATGCCCGAGTTCGAACGGGCGGACAACCCGGACTACTTCGAGCTCTGGCTCCGCGACGGCACGATGGTCGAACGCTCCCGATCCCTCGGCGTTCGGAATCTGCCCCGCTCCGGCACTCCGCCCGGACGGCTCCGGCTGCGCGACCTCACTCTGCCGGACGGCCGGCACGGACGCCAGGTCGAGATCAGCTTCCGCCCCCGCTCCGAGCAGCTGGAAGTCAAGGATCGGGGCGTCGAGCCGGTCGCCCGCTCCGGTGCCGATTCTCCCATCGCCATTCTGGCCGTCGCCCACAGCCGCGAAGAGCTCGACGCCCTGCTTGCCTCGGTCCAGGTAACGCTCATCCTCGTCGTCCTGGCCCTGCTCGGCGGGACGACCCTCCTGGTCAAGTCGGTGGTCGGCATCGCTCTTGCCCCACTGGACAACCTCGCGCACCAGCTGGATGGTATGGACGCCGATTCCCTGGGCCGGGAGCTGCCGGCGGCGGCGGACCTCCCGGCGGAGCTCGTTCCGGTGGTCTACCACTTGAACGGGCTGCTTGCGAGGCTCGACGCGTCGTTCGCGCGCGAGCGGGCGTTCTCCGCCAATCTGGCCCACGAGCTGCGCACCCCGCTCTCCGAGCTGCGGGCGGTGACTGAGGTCGCTCTCAAGTGGCCAGATGAAGCTTTTTCCGCGCTCGACGCGGTCGCCGAGGTCCACGGCATCGGCCTGCAGATGGAGAAGGTGGTCTTGAACCTGCTGGCCCTGGCCCGCTATGACGGGAAGCAGCACACGGTCTGGAACTCGGAGGTCTCGCTGCGCGAGGTGGCGGCGAGCTGTTGGGACACCGTCGCCGCCGAAGCCGGGGAAACGGGAGCCACTCTTCAACTGGAGATCCCGGAGGGCCTCACCGTCGTCACCGACCGCGAGAAGCTGTCCCTGATCCTTTCCAATCTCTTCTCGAACGCGGTGACGCACGGCCGCCGTGGCGGCGCGGTGACCTGCTCGGCGGTGATGGACGGAGCGGACTTCTCCCTGCGGGTCGGCAACGGGACCGATGCTCTGACCCCCGAGGACCTGCCCCGGATGTTCGACCGCTTCTGGCGCAAGGACCCCGCGCGCTCGGGTGCCCGGCATGCCGGCCTCGGGCTCGCCCTGGTCTCCGCCCTGTGCGATCTGCTGGGGATCGAGAAGGACGCCCGCCTCGTGGACGGCAGGTTCGAGATCACCCTGCGGGGCCGGGCTCTCGAGGCTCCCCCTTTCATCGTCCCTTCATCCGGGCGCTGCTAGCCTCTCATGGATGCGTCTGTCGGTTCCGGGCCTCGGGCTCCTGCTGCTCTGCGGCTGCGCGACGATGCGCAGCGACTTGCGCCACGCCGGGCAGGACCTCGGTGGCGCGGCGGTGCACGAGGTCCCACCCAAAACCCCGGGGCAGTGGGGTTATCTCGGCGGATTGGCCGCCGCCTCGGCCACTCTCGAATCTCGCAAAGAGGACCTCCGGCGCCAGGTCCTCCAATCCGGCTTCGCCCGCCAATCCGGCTGGACCGACGTCGGTGACACCCTCGGGCGGTCCCGCACGACCGAGATCGCCGCGGCGACCCTCTATGCGGGAGGGCTCCTGGCGGACCTGCCCCGGACCCGGGAGACGGGCCTCCTGCTGGGCGAGTCGCTCCTGGCGGCCCAGACCACCACGGGTCTGTTGAAGTTCGTCTTTTCCGAGGAGCGCCCCCAGCAGGGGGGGACTCTCCGCTACTTCCATGCGGGGGGGACGAGCGCCTCGGTCCACGTGACCAATGCGATGGTCCTGGCGCGGGTCCTCGATTACCAGTTGAGCGGCGCGGTCGAGGGGAGGACGGCGCGGGCTCTCATCCGGGTCGGCTTGTACTCCATCCCCGCCGTCACCGCCTGGGAGCGGCTCCGCACGGACCAGCACTACCTCTGGAACGTCGTCCTCGGCGGCGGCGCCAGCTTCTACATGACGAGCGCCGTGCTGCGCCAGCACGACCGGAGCTCCGATCGCGCGGATGGGAGGCTGCCGGCCTTCCAGCTTGCCGTGGCTCCCACCCGGGGACGGGGTGGGGAGCTCCTGCTCGTCTGGCGCCGCTGATCAGAAGGACAGGACCACGGCCAGCCCCGGCTGGTTGCGCGGTCCCACGAGAGGTGCCAGGGAGACGTGCCGCCGCTCCGCGTCGTTGCGGTGGACGACCGCACGCCCCACCGCGGTGCCGATGAGCGCCCCGGCGGTGACGTCCGACAGGAAGTGGGCCTGGTGGTGGATGCGGGCGAAGCCGACCAGGGCCGCCGAGCCGTAGGCGACCCCCTTGATCCAGACCCCGTCGGAGTGGGTCGCGATGACCGAGGCCACGGCAAATGCTTCCGTCGCGTGCCCCGACGGGAACGATGCGCTGCCGCTGAACGGGCTGAAGTCGAAGGTCTGGTCGGTGTCCCGGGGACGGCGGCGTCCGACGGCGGATTTCAGGATCGGCGTGATGATCCCGCCGGCGATCGCGCTCGCGACGAGGCCGTCCTCGGCCACCGACCGGGCCTGTTCGTCATCCCGGACCAGGCCGACCAGGTAATAGGTGCCGAGGACGCCGAAGGCGCCGTAGCTGCCCAGCGGCTCGAAGGCGTCCGCGACCCGGTCCGCCGTCTGGCTGTGGTCCCGCCGCTCCGCATCGCGCACTTCCCGGTCCAGCAGGGCCGCCGCGCCGACGCCCGCGACGCCGAGGGAGAACCGCTCCCACTGGGGAGCGCGCCAGGCGAGCGATGCCCCCAGGACGTCCCTCAGGTCGATCACCACCAGGTGCGGGAAGCCCGGGGCCGCCGCCGTCTCCTGGGCTTCGGCGATGCCGGGGCCGCCCACGAAGGCGAAGATCAGAAGGAACAAGACTGTCCTTTGAATGCGCATGTCGTCCTCCCCGTCGGGTCACCTGAATTTCCAGGTGTAGCCGAGGCGCAGCAGGGTGGCGCTCTGGTTGTCGTAACTGACCGAGCCGAACAACAGCAGCCCCGGTCTCAGGTAGTAGCCGGCACCCAGAGTGCCCACCTGCTCCTCGCCCGCCAGCTCCGGGCTGACCGGGTTCTCCACGCCGCCGGTGCCCGGGGTCGGGGAGTCGGGGCTCTCGGAGCCGCCGAGGGCGGAGGTGTTGCCGGTGAATTCGGCGAACACGTCCCACCGGTCGGTCAGATGGTAGGTGCCGGCGACCGCGTAGCCGAACAGGTTCTTGACCTCCACGCCCTCCGGCTTCCCGACGAACGTGTAGGAGACGTTGGCATGGGCGTCGAAGCGGCCCAGCCGCCGGGTCGCGATCGCGTAGAGGGCATAATCGGTCTTGCGCGTGCCGATCAGCTCGTCGCGCGCCGTCGGCACCTTGACCTCGCCCGCCAGCGCCAGGGCGGGGGACCGCCCCGAAGCGTCGTGGAGCCTCCAGACCAGGGTCGCTTCGAGATCGCCGACGCCGGTCGCGTGGAGGCCCTCCCTGGGCTGGATCGCCGTGTACAGGATGGGTTCGAGGACGAGCTCGAGCCGGTCGGCGAGCCCGTACTCGACGAGCAGGGGCCCCGCGGCTTCGGTGCCCTCGGACGAGGTCTGATACTCATACGCCGCGCCCACCTTCCACTCGCCTCGGGGCAGCAAGAGCGCGGTTTCGGTTTCCAGGGTCTGGGCCGAGCAGAGGTCCGCGGACCCCGCGAGAGACAGCAGGAGCACGAAGGACCAGATCGATCTCCGCTGGAGTTTCAGGGCCATGCTGCTCCCCCTTTCAAGCGGAGTCTGCTCCCGGCAGGATGAAGCGACGATGAAGCAGGAGCAGGAAAATCCGCTCGCGCCTCTTCACCGTCCCTTCATCCAGGCGCTGATAGCCTCCATGCTGGTGACCAGGATAGTCACCACTCACCGAAAGGAGCCCACCATGAAATCTATCCTGAAGATCGCCTTGATCGCCCTGGCCCTCACCGTGCCCGGCAGCCTGTTCGCCGCCACTGCACCAGCCGGGACCGCCGTCCGGCAGGACATCCCGGCCGATCTGGCCAAACAGGCCAAGGTCAGCCTGGAAGCGGCCCAGCACGCCGCCCTCGCCAGGGTGCCGCGCAGCGAGGTCCGCTCCGTGGAGCTCGAGAAGGAAGACGGCAAGCTGATCTACTCCTTCGATCTCGTGGTGCCGGGCAAGAGCGGCGTGGAGGAGGTCGCGGTCAGCGCGATCACCGGCAAGGTCGTGGCGAAGCACCACGAATCCGCCAGAGACGAGCGCCGGGAGAAGGAGCAGGAGAAGAAGGAGCATCATCCTCCGGCGGGCCACTGAAAAGCACGTTAGACTACTGCGCTGGCTGGGACAGATGGGTGCCATGGGTGCATGACGATCCCACAGAGAACCACGCGTAGAACCACGCTCGCCGCCCTGCTGGGCACGTTCTTCGTGTCCACAGCCTGCCTCAACGGGCAGCCCCCAGCTCCGGCCGCACCGGCGCCGCAGGCTCCCGCCCTGACCCTGGACGAGGTCATGGCGGAAGCCCTCGCGGCGAGCCCGGCCCTCGCCGCGGCGCGCCTGGGCCGGGCGGAGGCAGAGGCGCGGCAGGACATCGCGCGGCTGCGGCCGAACCCGGATCTGAACGTCGAGAGGACCAACGACCTGCCGCACGACGCCGCGACGCTCTCCGTCCCGATCGAGCGCGGTAGGAAGCGGCGGCGGCGGATCGCGCTGGCGGAGGTCCAGACGAAGAAAGAGGAGGCGGAGCTCGCGCGCCTGACGGCCGAGACCCGCAACCAGGTGCGCCGCGCCTACTTCTCCCTGGCCGCGGCAGAGCGGCGCGCGGCCGAGACGGCGGAGCTGCAGCGCCTGGCCGAGAGCGCCAGGGACGCCGCGCGCGCCCGCTTCGAGGTCGGCGACGTGCCCCGTCTCGACGTGCTCCAGGCCGAGCTGTCCGCGGTCCAGGCGGCGAGCGAGACGGACAAAGCGCGCGGCCTCCTCCTGGGCGCCCGTTCCGATCTCAACGCACTGCTCGGCCGCCCGCTCGACAGCCCGCTCGCGGCGGGCACCGGCCTGGATGCCGGGACGGTGCCGCCCGTCGACGCCGCGGTCCGGCTCGCCCTGGCCGGGAGCACCGAGCTCGCCGTACTCGACCTCGGGATCGCCGAGCAGCAGGCGGAGGTCGAGCTGGCGCGGGCCGAGGCCGTCCGCGACCTGACCGCCGATGCCGGCGTCCTCCACGACGCGCAACCCGATTTCACCTGGGGCTGGCGCGCGGCGCTCACCGTCACGCTGCCGGTCTTCAGCCGCGGCCGCGAACAGGTGCGGCTCGAAGAGGCGACGCTGGCGCGCTTGCAGGCGGAGCGCGACGCAGCCGCGGCACGGCTGCGGGGAGAGGTCGCCACCGCCGCTGCCGCCGCCGAGACCCAGCGGCAGGCGCTGCTGCGCTTCCGCGACGAGGTCCTCCCCCGGGCCGCCGAGGTCGAGCGCATGGCCGAGGACTCCTACCGCTCCGGCCAGACCGATCTCACCGCGCTGCTCCAGAGCCTGCAAGCCGTGCACGACCTGCGCCTCCAGGCGGTGCAGGCGGGGAACGACTACCAGAACGCGCTCGCCGACCTCGAGCGGGCGATCGGAGCGCCGCTGCCGTGAAAGCCCCGAAACCAAGCGGGAGGTGGTTCCCCCTCTCCCGGGTGGGTGTGAGTGCGTGTGGGAGAGGGGGCCAGGGGGTGAGGGTCCTCCTCCTGGCCCTGCTCCTCCTCCCGGCCTGCAAGCACGCCCAGGACGAAGCGATCGACACCACCGAAGCCGTCCCGGTCAAGGTGGCACGGGCGGCCGCCGGAGCGATTCGCCCGGTGATCGCCGCGACCGGCCAGGTGAAGCCGGCGGCCGGGGCCGAGCTGCTGGTCGAGCCGCCGCAGGAGGCGCGGATCGCCGAGCTGCCGAAATCGGTGGGCGACCGCGTGCGCCGCGGCGACCTGCTGGTCCGCTTCGAGGTCCCGAGCCTGGAAGCCGACGCCGCCACGAAGCGCGCCGACCTGGCGCGGGCCGAGGCGCAGCTCACAACCGCGCGGCAGACGGCCGAACGCCTCTCCGGGCTCTACGAGCGCGGCATCGCCGCCCGCAAGGACGTGGAGGACGCCCGCCGCGACCTCTCTCAGGCGGAAGCCACGGTCGCCGAGGCCCGGAGCGCCACGGCCGCCGCCGGCCGCCTCGCGCAGCGCGCCGTGGTGCGCGCCCCCTTCGACGGCGTCGTCGCCGGCCGCTCGCACGAGCCGGGAGACCTGGTCGAGCCGGGCGGTGCGGAGCCGATCCTGCGTCTGATCGATCCCTCGCGCCTGCAGGTCGAGGCGGCGGTGCCCGCGGTCGAGCTCGGGCCGGTCACGGTCGGCAGCCCGGCGCGGGTGCACGGCGCCTCCTTCCCGGAAGAGCAGGCGCGGGTCATCGCCCGGCCGGCGACCGTCGATCCCGCCACCGGGACCGCCCTCGTCCGGTTGGCCTTCCTCACGCCCACGCAGCTGCCGGCGGGGATGGCGGTGGACGTGGAGATCGACGGCCAGGAGCACTTCGCCGCCGTCCTCGTACCCGCCGACGCCCTCCTCCAGGAGGGACCCCGGAGCTTCGTGCTCATCGTCGACGGAGAGAAGAAGGCGCACCGCCGCGAGGTGAAGGCCGGCGTGGTCGCCCGGGGATGGGCCGAGATCCTCTCCGGCGTCACGGCCGGCGAGCAGGTCGTGGTGAGCGGCCAGACGGCCCTGCCCGACGGTGCCGCCGTGGAGCCCGGAGAGTGAATCTCGCCCGCATCTCCGAGCGCCAGGGGCGCGCAGTGGTGCTGGTCACCCTGCTGCTGGCCGGGGCCGGGGCCGTGGTCCTCACGTCCTTGCCGAGCGACATCTATCCGCCACTCCAGTTCCCCCGCCTGCTGGTGATCGCTCACAGCGGCTCGCTGCCCGCGCGGACGATGATGACGGCGGTGACCCGGCCGCTCGAGCAGACGGCCATGGAGGTCCCCGGCATCCGCCGGGTGCGCTCGCTGACCGTCCGGGGCGCCACCGAGATCTCGGCCCAGTTTGCACCCAAGAC